>Ga0164308_10000041_pt1 | contig 58615 bp, 48 predicted proteins | sample Whisoiple_246_MG_FD_109983 | JGI IMG/M metagenome (GOLD analysis project Ga0164308, IMG submission 109983) | Soil microbial communities amended with fresh organic matter from upstate New York, USA - Whitman soil sample_246_MG | ecosystem: Environmental > Terrestrial > Soil > Unclassified >... | reverse complement strand
CTCTTGTTGTTCGTCGCGATCGACGGTTGGGGACAGCTCGCGCAAGCGTTGGTGACGGGCTATCGCAGCGGGTAGAGCCACGGAGCGAGGTGCCGACACCGCTGAACGAGTTCTGCTCGGTCCGCTCGCGCGGAGAATCCGACTAGCGCGGCGGAGGCAGCGAGGCCTTTTCCAACACCGAAAGCCGGCGCATCACCTCTTGGTGGAAATGGTCCACCTTTTCGTGCAGGTGACCAATCTCGAGCTCGGCTTTCAAGTTCACGTGATACTCGATGTCGTTGCGCACTCGGTCGCGCGCGACTTGGCGGTTCTGGCTGAGCAGCACGAACACCGACAAGATGATGGCCTCGAGTGAGACCACCATCGTCAGCAAGCCGAACGGGAAGGGATCGAAGTTGCCGATAGCGGTGCGCGAAAGCGGCCCCGCGTTGAGCACGATCCAAACGAAGAAGATGCCCAAGTGGATGAACAGAAACTCGAGGCTGCCGCTGAACTCCGAGATCCAATCGGCGATTTTCAGCACCCGCGTGCGCTTGTCCTCGATGTCTTCGTTGATGTCGCGCGACACGCTGTGACGAAGCAGCTTCGCGGTCTCGCGGATTCGCCGTCCGCTCGCTGCCAGCAGGTTGATGGCTGCCGCCGGACAAATACGCAGGAACTCTTCGAGATCGCCGCGGTCGACTAGAATCGCCTCGAGATCTTCGACGACCACGGCGGAGGCGGTGCGCGGTCCGCCGTCGAGCAGCGAAATCTCACCGAAGAAATCGCCCGCGCGCGCGGTCTCGAGTACCAGGCGCTCGCCGGTATCGTTCTTGGAGTAAATTTCGACCGCGCCTTTGCGGACGATGTACGCGGCGTCCCCAGGATCTCCGTACATCCACATCGACTTGCCCGCAGGCTCGTGGATCGTATCGAGCCGAGCGGCCAAAAGCGCGCGCTGCTCGTCGTCGAGCAGAGCCAAAAAAGGGACGTCCACGAGGTGGATGGGGTCGACGCTCACCGTATGCCTCGGGGGGACACTACCAGGCGCAGCGCCGCTCTGCTAAGGCAGATCCTGCAGCGGGATCCGCACCAGAATGTCGAACGAGGTTCAAGAAGGCCAAATTTTGGCCGGAAAGTTCCGGATCGAGCGGGTGCTCGGCCAAGGCGGCATGGGCATCGTCGTGGCCGCGACCCACCTGCAGCTGGACGAGCGCGTGGCGCTCAAGTTCTTGCTGCCAGAAGCGCTCGTCAATCCAGAGGCGGTGGAACGTTTTGCGCGGGAGGCGCGCGCGGCGGTCAAGATCAAGAGCGAGCACGTCGCGCGGGTTTCGGACGTGGGCACGCTCGAGAGCGGCTCACCCTACATGGTGATGGAATACTTGCACGGCGAAGATCTCGCCGCGTGGGTGCGTCGCAACGGCGCCATGCCCGTTCCGGACGCGATCGAGTTCTTACTACAAGCGTGTGAAGCCATCGCTGAAGCGCATGCGCTCGGCATCGTGCACCGCGATCTCAAGCCGGCGAACCTGTTCGTCACCCGCCGGGTCGATGGCAGCCCGTGTATCAAGGTGTTGGATTTCGGCATCTCCAAGTTGACCTTGCCGGGGGCCGCGCCCGAACTCGCGATGACCAAGACCAGCACCATCATGGGTTCACCGCTCTACATGTCGCCTGAGCAGATGAGCTCGTCGCGCAACGTGGACCAGCGGACGGACATTTGGGCGCTGGGCGTGATCTTGTACGAGAGCCTGACGGGGCGCGTGCCCTTCGAGGCTGAAACGATGCCGCAGCTGTGCGGCATGATCTTGCAGGAACCGCCACGTCCGCTGTCCGAGTTGCGACCGGATCTGCCGCCCGCGTTGCAGCAAGTGATCCTGCGCTGCTTGGAGAAGAATCGCGAGCAGCGCTTCAACAACGTGGCTGAGCTCGCGTATGGCCTCGCACCATTCGGCGAGCACGCTGCGCAACGCTCGGCGGAGCGCATCTCGCGCGTGCTCGGCGCGGCCGGCTTTCCCAGCCAACCCGGCGCGGTGGCCATCGCAGTCTCGTCACCTCCCGGTGCGGGTACGACCACCAACTTCGGCGCTTCGGTTGGCGCGAAGAAGTCGCGCGCTCCGCTGGTGCTCGCGCTGTGTTTGTTCGGTGCGTTGCTCGGCGGCGCACTGCTGTTCTTCACGCGCAAGACGACCGGAATCGAATCGATCGCTGGACAGCCCTCGGTCACCGCCATCGCCGCTGCCCCGCCGCCCAGCGCGCCAGCGGCTTCGTCACCCGTAATCGAACCTGCAGCGCCAGCCCCGTCTGCAGCCGCGGTGGTTCCGGCGGCGAGCGCGCCGACCGCGGCTTCGAGCGTGATCGCCAAGCCCAAGCTCAGAACCAAGGCGCCGGTCCCGAAGCCCAAAGCGGCCACAGCGCTGCCCGCCGCGCCGACCATCGATCCGCTCGACGGACGACGCTGAATCGGCGAGCTCGCCGCACAGCCCTTGTTTTTTGGGTAAGCGGGCGTGTCGCGGCGCGCAGCGACGCGTAGCCCGCTGAACGATCCGGACGCTCTCCCTCGATGCCGCAACCCGCCCCGCTGGATCGGCCGGCGGCGTCCCAACACTTGGCCAGCTGGCTTTCCGTCACTGATCTAGCGCCGTTTCGCTCCCGTCGCCGCAGTGCGTGCAACGTCTGTCAGTGACACGCAACTTGCCGGGCACGTCGGCGCGCTGCGAGGTGCGTTGCTGGATCTCGAGCGCCCCATCAACCCCAACGTCGACGGTGCACGAATGACACCAGCCAGCCGCCTGCTCGCTCAGTTCACGGTCGGTTTGAGGACTGCCGATAGGTGTGTCGATAGACCGCGCCCGCCGTTGGCACCGGGAACCGATATTTCGAGCTCGCAAGTGCCGACTGGGGCGACGAACGTCGTCAAAAATCCTGGGATGCCGGCGGTGAGATCCGTGCCGACTTCGCTCGGAACGTTGCACACTTGGGGTGAGAGCAGCGTGGTTTGGTAGTCGCTCGCGAGCGGCGGCGGGCAAATCGGCACGCCGCCGACCGACAACGTCGCGGTGGCACCGAGCACTTTGGTCGAAGCCACCGCCGGCGTACTGTCCATCGCCAACGGAGTCGTCGGCGACTTGACGTACGGCTCGGGCCGCGACCAAAACTTCACGTCCATCCCATCAATCAGTGAAGTGTTCGCCAAGAAGTAGGTGAAGAGCGTGCCATAGGACGTGCTCAGCCGAACCCTTTGCGGGTCACCGGTGACGATCAGCCCGTAGTAGTTGAGTCCGCTGCCCGCCTCCGCAATCTGCGCCGGGCCCTCGGTCTCGACGATGACGTCGGCGGGGTACGAGGAATAGACGTTGGCGCCGGATATCGGTTGGCCTGTGTCGTTCAACAGGGTCAGGTAGATGCCACCGGAACCACGCCCGGACCAAATCACCGGAGCTGTTCCACAATCAAACGGGGGTGAGGCTGTGATCGAGCCCAAATGCTGGATCGTGAGATGGACCGCGAGCGTGACGGGGATGTCCACGGCCGCCTGCGGAAAGTGGGGCGCACAACCAAGCCCCATTGCGTCGATGGCTTCGACATGGAGCGTGCCGGTGACATGCACCTCGTGCTTGCCCGGACCATCATGCGTCAATTGGTACTGGCCGTTGGCTTGCTCGATCTTCAAGTGCGAGCCGTTGCCACCCACGTCTTGTTTCACCTCGACGGAGGTCGGCTCGAACTTGGCTTTGCGCTCCTGACAATGCTTCACGAGCAGCAAGTTCGACGCAAAACTCACCTCGAACTGCCGCGCGTAGATGGGCGCGTCGACCAACGGCGTTTCGATGGTCAAGTCGATGGGGTCAGCCGTCTCGATCAGGAATTCGTCGACTCCGATGTTCGCGCCGTCGAAGTTGCGTTGCGGGATCAGCAAACGCGTGCCGTGAGAAAAGTCGAGCCCGCCAGCATTGGTCGGCTCGCTGCTTCCGGAGCCAGAAGCACCGCCGGCATGAGCACCGCCGGATTGACCGCCACCGACTGGCGCGTCGCCGCCACTCCCCGCAGCGAGAGCGGAAGCCCCGCCGCTCGTGCTCGCCGCCGGAGTGGAGGCCGTGCTTCCCCCGAGCGCCGCGCTGGGCGCACGGCCCGCGGTAGCTTCGGGTTGCGGAGAACCATCCGTCTTCGAGCCCGCGCAGCCGATCAGCGATAAAAGCATGATCGAGCCGACTGCGATGAGGACCGAGTGACGGAACGGTGGCCTTCGCTTCAGCCCGTGTTGCATCACACGAGGGTGACATAAGTTCTGGAACGACGCGCCAGAAACGGCGCGATTTTTCATAGAGATTGCTGATGCCTGTCGATAGCAATTGCTGATGCTTTGCGCGCTTCGGCGAAGCTGCGCAGAAAACGTCGGACTTGTTCGGGACCGCTGACTCGATAGCGCGCGCGGGTAGCCAGAGTACCCGCGCACAGGCTGAGCGAATTTTCCGGCAGAGCCGCGAAGAGATCTTCGTCCGTGCGATCGTCACCGGCGGCGGCGATCGCGAGCTCTCGATGGAACAAGCCGAGCGAGTCGCGGACGGCCGAGCCCTTGTCGATGCCGTGCGGGCGCATCTCAATCACCTTGCGCCCGGCCAAGATCGAAACCGGGGCTTGCGCAAAATGCCTGACCAGGTGCACGCGGAGTTCGCGGGCGAGAGCAAGCCCGAGATACGGATCGACGAGTCGATAGTGCCAGGCGAGTCCCGCGGTCTTCTCTTCCAGGAATGCGCCGGGAGCGCGTTCGACGTACGTTTGAAGGATCCGTTTGGCATCAGCCAGCCAACCGAGCGTATTGGGGTCGATGTGACATTGCCAATCGCTGTCGCGGGCTCGCTTCGACCACACGCCGTGTTCGGCGACCAAATCGATCGCGAGCTCACCGAACCAGGCCGCGAGTGATGGTTGGCTTCGACCACTCACGATGCACACTTGGACACGCGGCATTTCCGCCAGCGCGACCAAGAGCTCGCGCAGGGCGGAATCCGGGCGGGCGCGCTCGGGGTTGCTGGTGATTTTTACCAACGTTCCGTCGTAGTCCAAGGTGAGCAGTACCTCGCTGCGCGTGGCGAGCTCTCGTGCCAACGCGTCGAGTTCCCTGGTGTTTTGGCGTAGATCACGGGGCTCCGGAGTGCGCTCGTCCGCGACCAGCGCGCTCACGAACTGGCGTGCCCACAGTTCGACCGGTCGTGCGCGTACTTTGTCGCGGAGCGCGGTCATCCGCTCGCGCCGCTCGGTCTCGGGCATGGTCAGCGCGCGATCCAAGGTGAGGGCGAGGTTTTCGACGTCGTACGGATTGACGGTGAGCGCCTCACCGAGTTCGCTGGCCGCGCCGGCCAGCTCGCTCAGCACGAGCACTCCGTCGCCATCGATGCGCGACGCAACGTATTCTTTTGCGACCAGGTTCATACCATCGCGCAGCGGAGTCACGAGCATGATCTCGGCGGCTCGATAACTCGCGACCAGTTCGTTTTGCGCGACCGGTTGATACAAGTAGTGGATTGGCGCATCGTGCAGCGAACCGCTCGAGCCATTGATGCGTCCGACCAAGCCTTCGACGTCGGCGCGCAGCGTCTTGTACTCTGCGACATTTTCGCGGGATGGCACCGCGATTTGCAGCAACCGGACCTTGCCTCGATATTGTGGGCTGCGCTCGAGCAGGCGCTCCATGGCCAGCAATTTGCGCGGGATCCCCTTGGTGTAGTCGAGGCGATCGACGCCCAAGATCAGTCGTTCGACGTTTTGCGCGCGGCGCAGCGCCGACACCCGCTCCGGCAGGTCGGGGCTCGCGGCCAAGCGCTCGAACAGCGGCACGTCGATGCCCATCGGGAACACGCCGATGGAAACATTGCGCCCATCGACATCGACGCGGTCGAGCTCTGGTTCGACGCCGAGGTTGCCGAGCAGTGCGCTCGAGAAATGGCGAGCGTAGCTAAACGTATGAAAGCCGATCAGATCGGCGCCTAGCATGCCGGCCAGCAACTCTTCACGGTGCGGCAAGAGCCGGAAGATTTCCGAAGACGGAAATGGAATGTGGAGGAAGAAACCGATCCGCGCGCGAGGCAAGCGCTCACGCAGGATCTGGGGCAGAAGTAACAAGTGGTAGTCGTGAATCCAAATCAGGTCTTCTTCACTCGCTCGTGCGCACACTGCGTCGGCGAACCGCTCGTTGACCGCGCGGTACTCCTCGAAATCGCGAACGAACAGCGGAAGCCGGTCGACGAGGTAGTGAAAGAGCGGCCAGATCACGCTGTTCGACATGCCCTCGTAGAATCGCTCCGCTTCCTGCGCGGAGAGGTACACGGGGGTCGCCGAGTGTTCGGCGAGCTTCTGATCGAGCCGCGCACGCTGCTCGTCGTTGCTGGGGCTGCCGCCAGGCCAACCGACCCACGAGGTTTGCTCCGCCATGCTGAGCCCGCGCATGCCAGTCGCCAAGCCGCCGGCGCTATCGTGAACGTTGACTTGTCCATCGCTCAAGTCGACCGACACCGGTAGACGATTCGCGACCAAAATGAGGCGACCCATTCGTCGTCGCATTGCAGGACTCGGGCCGTTGCATCCGGCAAAAAGCGCGGTGTATTCGACCTGGCCGTGCGTCGCTTTTGGGGCGGTTTGCCTCAGCGCGAGCTGTTACGAGATGTGCTGTAGCGGGATGCGACAGAAGTGCTGTAGCGAGATCCGACGGTCGTTGGTGAGCCCCCAGCTACGCGCTGCGGTCGTCGCAGCCGCCACTGCAGAGCCAACTTCGAACGTCCCGCCGCAGAGGCAACTCCCGTCAAGAAGCGCCCGCACCGCGAGGCCTTCCATCGGTCACCTGCGCACAGGGTGCCCGTGAATCAACGACAGCGTCCCCGCGATCCAAATGTCTTCACTCGAGCCAGATACCAACAAGCGTTCGTCTTGCATCGGCAAGGGCATCAAATCCCAAGTCGCGCCGTTCCAACGCATTGCAGCGCCTGCCGCGACCACCCAGGTGTTCGTCGGGGATTGACTCCAGACTGATGCGATTTGACCGCCGGTCGGGTTCTGCCGAGTCCATGGCGTGCCCGGGCCGTTCGAGTGCAACAAGTTTCCGTCTTGCACGACCCAGACGTCGTTTGGGCCGCTCGCGGACACGCGCTTGACCAGATTGGCGACCTCGAGCGTCCAACTCGCGCCGTTGAAGTGACTCGCTCCTGGTTCGCCCCACACCCAAACGTCATCGCGGGCGAGCGCAAGGATGCCGTGGATCCCCGCCATGCTTTCGCGAGTCCACGTGCTGCCCACGAGCTGCCAGAGCTCGGTCTCGGTCGCACACCAAAGTTGATCGATGGCGAGACCGCCCACGACGTGACAACTGGGCGTACCTGGCCATGCTTGCCAAAAGCCGCCGGACCAACGTTGGAGGACCTTGCTCGATCCTCCGTAGGCGAAGTGGTCGTCGGGAGCCCAAATCTGGGATTCGTCGAACGGCGCATTGGGCGCGGTGTCCAGCACGGTTCGCGTCCAGCCCGTCCCGTCCCAGTGTTCACGATGAAAGGCGCCGACGCTGTCGGTGACCACGACCCAGGTGTTGTTCGCACTGCCGGTCCAGAGGTAGGGCACCGCTTCGGCGAAGGTGCCGTCCCAAACGATCTCGCTCCAGTCGAGGGTGTACGAGGGACCGCCCCCACTTCCGCCGCTCTCCTGAATCGATGGAGTGCGCTCGCTCTCGACGGCCGTGCGGCCTCCGCAAGCCAGGGCGAGCAGCGCGCTGAAGACGATGCGGTTTCTCACTGATGACCTGGCTGGAGGAGCGAGAGCCTAAGACTGCGCTCGTCCGCCCGCCATCGCTTTTTCGGCCATCTCTGTGTTCGCAGCGCCGCCTTCGGCGCGGCGTGAGACCGCGCTACACCGACCCGCGAAATTTTCGACGTGCAGCGTGCGTCGTTCGCATGCCCGCTATTTGGGGATCAGGTCCCGACAAACCACGACGCCTGTGTCGATCGTGCAGCTCTCGGATGCTTCGCAAAAAGAGGCGTCGCACTCACAACTCGCGGGGGCGAAACCACAGCCGTTGGCTTCACAGGAGAACGCCGGCCCAGCGTCGTGTGTGTGGGCGACGCAGACCTCGTTGACTTCACACTCGAGCCCGCTCGGACCGCAACGTTGACGGGTGCATGCCGCCTCATTCACGTACCAGGTCGTGTTGTCACAAGTGGCGTGAATCAGCCCGCGGTTACTGCAGTCCGCGTAGGTGCAGTCGAGCATGCCCAAGCACTCGCAAGAATCGCCGTCTCGGGGAGCGTTCGGCGGCTGAAAGGAGTTGCAGTCATAGGCCGCGCCATCGAGCATTTGCAGCTCTCGCCAAGTGCTCTGAGCACACTCGAAAGTCACCGAAGCGCACTTATCGAGCGAATAGATGCAAAGGTCGTCACCCTGGTAGTTGCAGTGCTCGCCGCTCTTCGGCTTGTCGCTCGGACACGTGTTGCTGACTGATTCCGAGCTCGCGCTCTTCCCGCCACAGCCTGCAGCAAACAGCGCGAGCAGCAAGCTCGCGCTGTTCCAGCGGCGCTTCGATCCCACCAAGTGATTCCCTGCCCTTCGAATGTTCAGCTCCGGCGACGACGTCGGAGTGCCACGGCGGCGAGCGCTGCCGCCATGGCGAAGGCGCCAACCGGCGTTCCGCTCGGCCCAACGCTGCAACCGCCGCCACTGGCGCCCTTGGGCGGAGGAGCCACATCGTTACCCATCGGACCGGAACCGCCGGTGGCGCTCGAGCGGCCAGCAGAAGAGTTGGAGCCACCCGAGGTGCCAGCACGGCCGGCTGTGCCCATGCTGCCAGCTGTGCCGGTCGGAACGTTACCGCTATCGACGTCCGCGTTGTAGCTCTCCAGCTGATCGTTGATGGCGTCGGTGTTGTTTTCCACGACTTTCCCGGTGCCACTCTCACCCGTGCGCACGATCGTCAAATTGGGCGGGAGGGCGGCGAGCGGCGCGGGCCAAGTCCCCACCCCTTGAGTACCGACCCCGCGAATCACGCCGCCCTGAGGCAGCTCGATGCGCCACGGCGCCTCGTTGAAGGTCACGTTCGGGCTGCACTCGATGACGCGATTGGCCGTGTGCCGATTGCTCAGATCCGGGAGATCGGGGTTGAAGGCAAATAGCGGGTCGAGCGTCATCTCGTCCGCGGAAAGTGTCGTGTACATACGAGTGATTTCCGGGTGCGCGTCGACCAAGTTCTGGACCAGCTTGACCGGAGCGATGACGCTCTTTTCCAAAGCGGCCAGGTACGTCGAAGGCGAGAACTGAATCTGCCCGGAGTAGCAGGTCGGGCACAGCTTGAAATCGTCGAAGCTGACGCCATCTGGCAACGTGACTGCTGCGCGCGTCGCGTCCCAGAACCCATCCCAATTACCATACTGACCGTAGGCGCGATTGAAGAAGTCGGAAAACGACTGGTAGACGGTGCCTTTGAAGCTGTTCCAATTCTGGTCGTCGAACGTCGTCCAGATTACGGATTTGAGGGTGCTGCTCGCACCGGCAAACTCCGTGACGAAGCCCTGGCCGCCAGCGTCGTTGGCTGCGTCAATCACCACTGAGTTGTAGTTGCTCGCGGCGTTGAACCAATTGATGCGCGCTTCGTTCAACTCGAGCGACAAGTAGTTTTGTGGAACGGCGCGGGATTTCCCGAGTACCCAGGTCAAGACGCCCATGTCGTCGTTGGCGGCCACGGCGGTGAGCTTGACGGGGATCGAGGCTTGCGTGCCGGTGTACGTGAGCACGATTGGGCGAATCGAGCCGGTGTCGGCGCCTTTGGTCAGCTTCAACGCGAGCAGGTACATGCCCGATTTGAGATAGGGTCCGAGCTTGTCCGGACCAATGCTGGGCACGTCGAAGCCGTTGTCTTTGAGCCACGCTACCGCGACGTCCGCAGGATCCGTGGTGCTCTTGTCGAGCGAGATCACGGTCCATTCGAAAGCTCCGACGACACCCGAAGCTTCCACGGTGACGCCATTTCCAGAGTCGCTGGTGTTTGCGGTGGGAGCCGAAGTACCGAAGCCGCCGCCGGCGGATGCCGCGCCGCCCGCGCCGTTGAAGCCCGAGGCGCAGGTGCCTTCCGTGCTCGTGGTCAGGCTGTAGCTCGGGTTCGTGGCCGTTTGTAGGCGCTGGAACGCGACCTCGGACGCCACGCCAATGTCCGAGTCGGCTTTGGGCACCGACGAGATCGGCAAGAGCCAGGAAAAGTTCTTCGACGGGCCCTGGTATTTGATTTGAATCACCGCGGTCACGGTGCCATCGCCATTGTCGGCGAAGATGATGCCTTCGGCGGCTTGGTTGACGGGCTGAGCCTGGTTGCAGAAGAAGCCACCACAGGCCTGTGCCGAAGCCGGCAGCCACGCACTGGCCGCCCAAGCCGCGATTCCCAAGACACTGCTCCGAATGAAACTACGCATGTTTGGCTCCTCCCTACATGATCCCAGACATCGAGATCATGCCTGAGTGTGTTTTGGCACGGTTCGGCACAGCTTTGAGCCTATTTGGATGCCAGTTCACAACTAAGCAAGGCGGGTGCCAAGCGAGGAATCGCGTCCGCGAACCGGCTGAATCTCAATCGCCGTTGGTCGGCCAAGCGCCGCAATTCGAATCTTGAATCATGGAATGAATCGTGCTCATGGGGGCATGTGTCGCGTTCTACGCAGGTCACGGTCCTGATCGCAGCCCTGCTGGCGTGCGCCTGTAGTTCGGAGGCGGGAGAGCCCCCGAGCGGCGCTGCCGGGGGCGGCGGTGAAAGTGGGAGCAGCGGCGGTGAGAGCGGGAGCGACTCGGGTCTCTTGGGTTCGGTCGAGCTCGGCATTCCCGGAGGTCCGGACTCGTTGGACTTCGCGCCGCTCGAGGAGGGCGCGGTGCTGAAACTCGAAACGTTTGGCCAAGGCGGAACCCACGTGTTGCTCGGCGTCCGCTGCGTCGGGTTCGGGCAGCGCGCATTCGTTTCACTCCACGTGCGGAACCTCGTGGAGGGTACCGAGCTGGATGCGCCGGCCCCGGCTCGTCCGCAGCTCTTGTTCTGCGAGGGCGAGGTGTGCGATCTCGTTCCGATAACGATGATGATGGGTGGCATTGCCGCGAACGACGCGGAGCGCGACGGCCTGCCCATCGAAATTTCTGCCGAAGTGCACAACGTCGCCGGGGTGACGGGCAGCGCTTCAGCGCGCGCGACATTGAGCACTGCCGATCTGTAACTTGCGGGGAGAACGTCTTTTGTCCACGAAAATTACGCTAACTCGCGCCGCCTCGGCGCTCCTGACGCTGGCTTGCTCGCTGCTCATCGCTTGCGATGACCACGATGAATTACCGGCCCGTGACGAGCCGCTCGCTTGGTCCTGGGTCGCTAAGAGCGACACCGCCGCGTTGCTGAGCGTGAACGGAACGTCAGCGAGCGATGTGTGGATCGCGGGCGCCGACGACGGCACCGGGCCAGTGGTGCTCCACTTCGATGGGCAAGAGTGGCAGCGCCGCGACACCGGCGTGAAGGGTGATCTGTGGTGGGTGAACGCAGCACCCGGCGGCACGGTCTATTTTGCCGGCGCCAGCGCGTTGCTGCTCCGCTATCGCGACGGCGCGTTCGAGCGCTTGAAGACGCCGGGCCTCGGCAAAGACGTGCTCTACGGCGTATGGGCAGCTGGGCCCGACGAGCTTTACGCCGTCGGCACCGCCGCAGGCCGCAACGGCTTCGTTTGGCACTACGACGGCTCCGAATTCCACACCGTGGTCTTGCCTGACGCGCTCCCCGTCGACGAAAACCGCGATCAACCAGGGCTCTTCAAGGTTTGGGGCAACTCGAAAGACTCGGTTTGGGTGGCCGGCGCCAACGGCACGCTCTTGCACGGCAACGCGCGTGATGGCTTCAAGCTGGTCCGTAAGGGCGAGAGCGAGATTTTGTTCACGGTGAGCGCGCGCGGGGACCACGTGCTCGCCGTGGGTGGCACTTCGAGCGGCTTGCTGCTCGAAGGTCAGGGCGTGACTCTTCACGATCGCACACCACCGTCGACGCCGCTGCTTCAAGGAGCTTGGATCGACGAACGCGACCGAGGATGGGCGGTCGGCGTCGGAGGCACCGTGCTGCGCAGCGGCGCTCACGGCTTCGAAGTGCAGGACACCGGACTGGATTTCGCTGCCAATGATTCGCTGCACTCGGTGTGGGTCGATCCTTCGGGCGGCGTCTGGGCCGTTGGAGGCGACGTGCTCACGCCGAATCTCGCGCACGGGCTGGCGCTACACGGCGGCGCTCCGGTGCCCGAGATCGATCTGACGGCCCCTGAACGGCCCGAAGCAGTCTGTCCGGCAGCTCAAATCGACCCGATGCCTCAGGGCTCGATTGCGCGCCGCTGGGACGAGCAAATCCTGGGCGCAATTCGCCGGGATTTGCCGCGTCCCGGCGTGCACGCCAGAAACCTGTTTCACGCCTCGATTGCGTTTTGGGATGCCTACGCGACCTACGACAGCGCTCTTTCCGGTTACCTGACCACTGAGCACCTGAGCGCTGACGACGTCGACGCGGCCCGTGAAGAGGCCATCTCGTATGCCGCTTACCGCGTGCTCAGCCATCGCTATGCGAGCGCCGCCGGTGGCCCAGTCTCGCAAGCTTGCTTCGATGCGTTCATGCAAAAGCTCGGCTACGATCCGCACAACACGGGCAAAACCGGCGGGACGCCGCGCGCGGTCGGCAATCGCATCGGGCAAGCCGTGATCGACGCTTTCGCCAACGACGGCGCGAACGAAGCCAACAATTACGCCGATCCGGAGGCGTTCGAACCTGATTCGACGAACCTCGTCGTGGAGCACCCCGGTTCGCACGCGCTCGACCCGCTCTTGTGGCAACGCCTGGTGCTCGCCAAGGCTGAAACTCAAAACGGCATTCCCACCAGCGCGGGCGCGCAAGTCTACATCGGTGGGCAATGGGGTCTGGTCACACCCTTCGGGCTGACACGCCCCGAGAAAGACCAACCCTACCTCGACATCGGCAAGCTACCGACCGCGTTCGACGATGACTTGGTCGATGCCGCGATCGACGTCTTGCGCAAAGCCTCGCAGCTCGACGCCGAAGACGACACGCTGATCGACGTTTCTCCTGCCGCAATGGGCAACAACTCACTCGGCACGAACGACGGCCAGGGGCGTGCCCTCAATCCAGTCAGCGGCAAGCCGTATGCTTCGCATCTGATCAAACGCAGCGACTTCGGCCGCGTGCTGGCCGAGTTCTGGGCAGACGGGCCGAGTTCGGAAACACCACCGGGCCATTGGAACGTGATCGCAAACCACGTCGCAGACGATCCCGCCTTCGAGCGGCGCCTGTTCGGCGCTGGTCCCGCGGTCGACGCTCTCACCTGGGACGTGCACGCCTACCTCGCGATCAATGGCGCGCTGCACGATGCCGCCATCGCCGCCTGGGAGCTCAAACGCAAATATGTCTCCGCCCGACCAATCACGCTCATCCGCTACATGGCGGAGCACGGCCAACGCAGCGATCCGAAAGCCGCCTCGTACGACCCTGAAGGGCTACCGCTGATCGAAGGCTTGAGCGAACTCATCACTCCCACGAGCTCCGCGCCCGGGGAACGCCACGAACACCTAGCGCGCTACCTGGGTGAGGTCGCCGTTCGCTCTTGGCGCGGCGAACCGGGCAACCACGTCACCGACATCGCGGGCGTCGGTTGGATTCGCGGAGTCGATTGGATTCCGTATCAACGCCGCACCTTCGTCACACCTGCCTTTCCCGGCTACGTGTCGGGACACAGCACGTTCAGTCGTGCGGCGGCAACCGTGCTCGCGGGCCTGACCGGTTCGGAGTTCTTCCCCGGCGGATTCGGCAGCTACTCGTGTGACCCGGGTTACCTGTTCTTCGAACTCGGACCTTCCGCCAAAGTCAGCCTCGAGTGGGCGACCTACTACGACGCCGCAGATCAGGCAGGCCAGTCGCGCATTTGGGGCGGGATCCACATCCGCTTCGACGATCTCGACGGCCGACGCATCGGCGCCCGCGTTGGGCAAAGCGCGCTCGACCGCGCGCAGGAGATATTTGCGGGGTCCACGCAGTAGCGCGCGGCTCCGCGCCTTGCTGAGCCAATCTCGGCCGCGGCGTTGCGCCCGTGCCCGCGACGGCATTTCGCATGCTTGCATCGCTTGCTACTTACTGCAGCAGCGAAAGCCGAATACGTCAGCTCCGTCATTGCGCAGATTGCTGAGGTAAGTTTGGCACTTGTAGTCCTCGTTGATGTACGAGCCGCCGCCGAGTTCGCAATTGTCCATCGAGCGGTCCGTGCCGCCCGCCGTATCGCAGGAATCGAGCCACTCCGCGGCATTGCCAATGAGATCGAAGATGCCGCTGTAGTGCCCCTCACACATGGGGAATGTGCCGACGTCCGCCATGTTGTCGCCGAAGCTGCAATAACCTTTCATGAGCGTGAAGCCGCCGTAGGGGTAGCGCTCGCCGTCGGCGCCGGCGCAGGCGCGGTACATTTGGGATTTGGTGGCGTCGTTGAGATCCGTGGGGGCGAGAGGACCACCGCTGATCGCTCCGCACAGTCGCTTGTCGGCCCACGCGCAATAAGCAGCTGCGTCGCACCAATCGACATTGACGACCGGTCGCGGATCGTCGACGGGGTCTCCGCTGGGCGCGTAGCTCGTGTTCCACGAGCAATCGGCGATCTGCCCCGAGGTGTCGGTGCCCTTGGCGGCCAGGAATACGTCGTACTGCGCTTTGGAGACTTCGGTGCTGTCGATGTAGTAGTCCACGGCCTTGGCCATGGTGGGGCCGCGCACGACGCATTTGCCGTTTTCACACGTCGGCGTTGGAGCGCTACACGGGCACTGGCTGCCGCCAGCGCTGCCTGCGTTTCCGCCAGTGCTCGTGCTTCCGGCCGCGGCGCCGCCGCTGCCCGCAGTTCCGACGCTCGCGCCACCCGTGCCTTCTCCGGCTGCCGCAGCTCCGCCGCTCGCCGAGCTGCCTCCGTTACCGTGTCCGGCGTTCGCAGCACCCGCCTTCGACGAACCTGCGCCGCCCGCAGACGCGCCGCTCGCGTTTTCGTCGCCGCCGGTGTTGCCGTCATTCGTGACGGGCGTGTCTTCGATGCCCACGATCTTCGCACAGCCACTCAGTGTGGCGAGCGAGAGCGCCAAACCGCTCAGCGTTGTTGGCCAGCGGGCTGCAGCGGACTTTCGCAATCGACTCGACATCAGTAAGCACCCTGGAGCACCAGGCCTCCGCCGGTTGGTCCCGCCGTCGGTAGGACCCGCCAGACGCGCGCTTGCTGCGCGCCTCGCCCGTGCGACGCGCTTGGTTCACTCGATGACTTGGAGCTGAGCACGAGGTACGTGCCCACGCCGATCGCGACGACCCCGAGGCCGATTCCGATATTGCTGATGGTGGCCGCGGTCTTCGCATCGTCCCCCGCTGCCTTGGCCGCGGGCGTGCAGCCCCCGACGCATTGGTCGTTGCGGTCGCCCCATTTGGAGAACGCGCGCAGGCCAAAATAGCCGCCCACACCCAGCGCGACGATGCCTGCGCCGCCGATCACGAAGCCCGCAGTGCGCTTACCGTTCCCCGGTTTCGGTTCGTCGCTGACCGGCTTCTTTTCCGTGTCGGTATCGACCGGCCGTGCTGCAGCCTCGCTCGGCGCGGCCGCGAGCTTCGGGATCTTCAGCGTGGTCGAGCCGCTCTCGATGTCCAAGCGTTGCTCGAACGGCGCCTTGTTGGGTGCGCTGGCCGTCACTTGATGCGTGCCCGGGTCTACCGGCATGCCGACGCCCCACGCGGCGGCACCCAAGGGAGCGCCGTCCAGGGTCACCGTTAGGCCCGGTTCATTCGCCTCGCTCGGGACCTCGATGACGATCTTCGAGAGCTTGGGTTCGACGACCGCCAAGTGCTTCTTGGCGTACTCCACGCGCTCGCTGCGACCATCACGCTGCGCGACGACCAACGCCTCCTTGAAGGTCGACCATGCGGACGCGAATTTTCCCTGCTTTTCGTAGCACTCGGCCAAGTTGAGCAGGGTGCCGCCGCCCGGATCGAGGTCGTAGCTTTGTTTGAACTTCGGGCAGGCGCGCTGAAAATCGCCCTGCTTCATCAGGCCGCGCGCTTCTTCGTACAGCGCTTCGGCGCCTGCGGCGTTCGTCGAGCTCTCGGCATACACACTGCCGGCGACGAAGCCGAGCACCATGCACGCGCTCAGCGAATGTAATAGCGTTCTGTAGTTCACCCGCGCCGTTCCTCTCGCAGCCCGTGCCCGCTCGTGACTTTACACGAGACGGGCCGAGCCCAGAAACGGCGCTGGTATGGCGTTGCAGCAAACTTAGAATTACGGGTGGCCCGGAGGCATTCCGCCGGTGAAACGCTGCGCGTTCGGATGATCCGCGTCCGCGCCACCAGGCTTCTTGTCGTCGGACTTTTGGAATTTCTTTTCGTCCGCCGTGGCCCACTCCGTGGCCCAGGAGCTGATGCTCCAGATCTCGTCGCTGCCCGTGACCTTCGCCCAGTGGCTCGAGCCCTCGGACGTACCACCGAAGCGAACTTGGCGTTTCGCGCCGTCTTTCAACGTGAACTGGATGGTGGCAACAGGCTTGTCGAGACCAACGTCCGCCTCGGTCTTGCCCTTGTCCGCGAAGTTGTCGGCGTTGAGCGCCTTGTACGCGCGCAGCAGGTCGACCAGCTTGGACTCGTCGTAGTTCTTGATCGGCTCGGCAGCTCCGTCCTTGCCTTTCTTGAACTCGTTCTTGGTCGTCTTGCCCTTGTCGTAGCTGAAGGCGAAAGACCCATTCGCGTTTTCGATCGTGACATTGCTGACGTCCGTATCTTCGAACTTCAAGATCGCCATGTCGCGCCAGCCTTTGACGTCGCGCGCGTACAAAAAGCTCGAGTAGCCCTTGCTCGCGTACACGCCGTCTTTTCCGCCGATGCGCGTCATCTGCCCGCGACCGCCGCTGTCACCGAAGTACAAGTCGAGCGCTACGCCGTTGCCCTTGGAGAACACCGCATGCAGCGCCTTGTCGTCCGAGACTCCGAATTTGGCGTAGCTGGCCTTCGTGCCGTCGATGAGCTCGGTGGTCTTCAGACTCTTGAGGTTCTCGAGCAGCGACTTGACGTTCGCTTGATTCGCAGTGGCTTCGATCGGCTTCGTGATCTTCCAGTCTTCACCGCTCTTGGTCAGCTCGACTTCGATCGCCGCGCCGGCATCGCCCGAAGCCGGCTTGCTGAGCGTGATCTTGTCGATCTTCTTGGTGTCATCCTCCGACAGATCGATTTTGGGAAGAGACGCGGCTTGCCCGCTGAGCGTGTAAGACGCCGCCTCTTCCTTCTCTTTCTTGTTCTGGAGGAACAGCGCGCCGCCGAGGACGGCGAGCACAGCGAGCGAGATGTACAGCTTGTTTTCCGTGCTGAGTGCCATGTGCTTCTCTCGTTTCGCTTCAGATCTTCAGCTGATCGCGTTGTGACTGTCGTTGACGCCAGCGCAGCAGGCCGAAGGCGGCGAACAGCAAGGGCACGCCGAAGGTGAGGGTCCACTGCACGTTGGTCTGCACCGACTTGCGCGCGCTGCGGTATTCCTCGTCTTTGCGCTTGGCTTCCGCCGGATCATCACCCGCCTTGAACTTGGGCTTGGAGATGTTCGAGTAGGTGAGGGCCGGGTCGCCGATCAGCTTGGCGCTGGCAGCCACCAGATCGGAATCACCCGCCATCCAGTCGAGCGTGTTCTTGAACGAGAGGATCGTGCTGGTGAGGTACTTGGTGTACGGCTGAGCAAACATCAAGAGCTGCGGGTCACCACCCACCGCGCCGAACATCTGGAACTGCCCGCCGAGGTCCGGGCCATTGCCAGCGTAAGCGAACGGATTGGTCAAGAACTCGCTGGACGAGATGACCAGCACGCGCGACTCGGCCGGCGCGCGCTCGGCCGGCTTGATGGCGTCCGACGGGTTGCCGGCGAACGCGCTCTTCAGCTTGCCCACCGCGATTGCGGCAATGACGCGCTGCTCTTGCGGCGGTTTCGGCTCCCAGTTCTCGCGCAACTTCATGTCGACGGTGTCGGACGTGACCACGCTGGTTGCCGGCGTGGTGCGAGCGACGGCCGCGACTTTGACGTCGGCCGGTTGCTTGGCTTTGTCGAGCGCGAGGCTGGAGGCGAATGGGAAAATCGCCTCTTCCATGCGGAAGAATCCGGCAAACGACGTATCGAGCGTCTTGTCGTTCTCGCCGTCGAGCCGTGAATCAGCGACCACGTGAGCGATGCCGGGGTGGCGGATGTAGGTGAAGCCACCGCCCTGCAAGGGCACGCCGATGCGGAACTGCGCGCCGTAGTCGAACACGGCGTCTTTGCTCATCTTGATGCCGTAGCCCGGGAGCAACTTGTCGAGCCCGTGCAGGCTCAAGGTCGCGGTCATCGTCGCGTCGTTGGGCTTCATCGTGACGGCCGAGGCGTACACGACCAAGGCCTTGCCGCCGAGCATCAGGAACTCGTCGATGCGGCGCAGTTCCTTCTCGTCGTAGTCCTTCTGCGGTTGGGTGATGATCAGGCCGACGAGATCTTTGTCGATCGCGTTCTCGCCGCCCTTCAGATCCACTTCTTCGAGTTTGTAGAAGGGGAATGCCTGCTCGATGATGCCCTGCATGTTCGGGCCAGCACCGCCGCGACCTTGCTTCGGCACCAAGTTCGCGTCGGTCAGCTTGAACTCGTCCTTACCGGTGACGACGCCGACGCGATGCTTGATGTTCTCGGCCTTGTCGCGAATTTCACGGATCTTGTTGGTGATCCAGAACTCGAGGCCTTCGGCCTGCATGATCTGCGGGATGACCGCTTTTTCGCTGCCGTACTTGAGCACCAGGCCCATGTAGCCCTGGGTGATCGAGGCCTGATCTTCACCCGTTTGATTGGCCTCACCGAACGGGGTCTCCGTCAGCCCTGCCTCTTTGGCCTGGGCGCGCAGCTCGTCGGTGTTCGGCTCGATGATCGTGAACTTGAATTTGCCGCCGCCGGCCCGCTCGTACTCTTTGAGTAGATCGGTCAAGTCTTTCACGAAAGCATCGAGCTGGGGCAAGCCCGTCTTCACGTAGGCGTCCACCTGCACCGGGCTATTCAAGCCGCGGATTAGGCGCCCGCTGCCCGCAGACAAGGTGTAGCGCTCGGCTTGCGTCGTATCCCAGCGCTTGTACGCCTTGGCGCCAAGCACGTTGGCGACCACGGCGATGGCAGCGATGACGGCGATGTAAAGGCCGGTCTGTGCGGCCGCTTTGCGGCGATGTTCTTGACTAGCCATTGCTCATGCCCACTTTCGGCGCTCGAGCGCCCGGAAGGCCACCATCAACGACAGGACGGTAACCGATAGAAAGAAGATCACATCGCGCGAGTCGATGAGGCCGCGCCAGAAGTTGTTCAAGCGCGATTGAAAGCTGATGTAGTTGAGGACGATCGCGAGCGTGCCGCCGGCCTTGCTGGCAAGATCGCCGAACAGCCAGAGCGCGCCGAGCACGAAGAAGGTGATGAAGAACGCGACCGCTTGGCTCTCGGTCAGCGCGCTGATCAAGAGACCAACGGCGACGGCGGCGCAGCTGAACAGCACCATTCCGAGGTAGCCGCTCGCCACCGGACCGCCGTCGATCGGCCCCAAATTCCAGGGCTTCCAGAACATCGCGATCGGGTAAGCCAGCGTCGAGAGCACCAGCACGAGCACCAGGCCGAGCGCGCCCAGGTACTTGCCGATGACGACGTCACTGTCTTTGACCGGCAACGTGATCAGCATTTCCAAAGTGCCGCTGCGGCGTTCCTCGGCGAGCAAACGCATCGTCACCACGGGCACGACCAAGAAGGACAGGCCCATGGGTGTCGATTCGAACAAGCGCGCGACGGATGCGCGATCGAGCTGCCAGAAGCCGCCGTTCAGGAAGAAGAACATCAGCCCGAGCGCAAAGAAGCTCAGGCAGATCACGATGTACGCAATCGGGGAGTCGAAATAAGAGCGAAATTCGCGCTTGGCGATGGTGATCATCGGAGACATGGCTCAGCTCTTTCCCTTGGACTTCGCGTCCGCTTCTTCTTCCTCATCGTCTTCGTCCGACTCATCTTCGTCTTCGTCTTGGGCGCTGGACTTGTCGTCCTCGTCCTCGTCATCCGCGTCTGCGGCAGACCAGCTGGCGCCGCGATCGAGCTTCTCGTCGCCGCGCGTCAAGTCGCGGAACACCGCGTCGAGGCTCTGCGCGTCGCGCCGGAGCTCGAGCAGCGTCCAGCCCTTGGCGACCGCCAGCCGGTAAATCTCGGCACGAATGTCCGAGTCCTGCGCGCCATTCAGCTCGAATTTGTGCGCCTTCTCGTCGGTCGGCAGCTCACGCACGGTCTTCACGCCGCCGAGGCGCTGCAAGGCTTCTTGTGCCTGCGCCGCTGCGGGGGGCTTGTTGCCGGCTTCCGCACGCTGCTCGTCGATCGTGACGACGTAGCGCACGCGCCCGGTCTTGCCGCGAATATCGTCGAGCGGACCGTCCGCGACGACGCGTCCCTTACTCACGATGATGGCGCGCGCGCACGCTTCTTCGACCTCACCCAAGTTGTGGGTCGACAGCAAAATCGTGCGATCTTTGCCGATCTCCTTGATGTAGCGGAGTACTTCGGCCTTCTCGTTGGGATCGAGATCGCTGGTCGGTTCGTCCAAGATCAGGATGGGTGGATCGTGAATCAGCGCTTGGCCGAGCCCCACACGCTGGCGATAGCCGTGCGACAACGTGGAGATGTCTTTGCCCAGCGATTGCGCGAGGCCGCAAACTTCGACCACCTTCTTCAGGCGCTTCTTGAATGTGCTCTCGTCCAGCCCGCGGATCTCCGCCGCGAACTTCAAGTACTCCCAGACGGTCATGTCGGTGTACAGAGGCGCGCGCTGCGGGAGGTAGCCGATGGAGCGACGTACCTCGAGCGGGTTGTCGAACACGTCGTGCGAGTTCACCGTCGCCGACCCGGTGGTCGGCGAGATGAAGCACGTCAAAATGCGCATCGTGGTCGACTTCCCGGCGCCGTTCGGGCCGAGGAAGCCGACGACTTCGCCGCGCTTCACTTCGAAATTCACTTTATCCAGGGCGCGCACGACCCCAAATCGCTTAGTCAGCCCATTCGCCTGGATCATGACGTCGGTAGCCATCCGACCTCCGTTCAAAAACCCCCGGAATATTCGGGGAAAATGCGTAAAAACACCCCAGCCAGCAATGTTTCCGGCCAAAGGCCGCGGCATCCTAGCGGGGGTGTGATCGCTGTCAACTCAACGCTCTTCCTAAGTGCCGGTACGCCCGGCACGCGAAGAACCCGTAGAATCAGCGGTTATTCCTGCGATACGAATCAACGCGAAATTGATTCCGTCGGGCGACTGGCCGGTCTGGTGACCGAAAGCGGGCGTTAGCTGCCTTTGTGGCAGCCGCTCGGCTCCCCGCTCGAGACCGACTCAGAGCACGTTGCGCTCGCGCATGTCTTTCACGGTCTTCCAAACGTAGCTCGCCAGAGACACCAAAAATAGCGGTTGGGCGATGAAGGTGAACGCGCCCATGGGATAGGGCCCGGGTTGCCAGACGTAGACGAGGCTGATCAGTGAGGCCACGCTCACGGCCATCGCCTCCCATTTCAGCTCATTCATGGTCTGCCTCGGCGAAGCTGGGGGGTTTGGTCAAGTCGGAGTAGCGCGCTGAGCCGGGCGTGCGATCCGCGCGTGTCGGGTGCGCGCGGCCGTGGCAATTGAGGCAGCTCATGTTGGAGGATTCGAGTCGCACCAGCACGTCTTGGTGCATATGCACGCGCTCGAACGCGGTTTTGCCCTGATGGCATTTCAGGCATTGGTGGTTGTCGAAGCGCGTTCGCGCCGTGAGCGGCTCGCTGTAGGTGTGAGACGTGTAGCGCGCCAAGTGCCGGTAGCCTTCGAGCTTTGCCGCCAAATCTCCGCTGAAGCCGTAGTCGCTGTGACAGGCGTAGCATTGTCCGGTGGGGATGTAGCCGTTCTTGAAATGCCTCGCGGCGAGCGTATCGGATTTGGGATCGTGCAGATCGTTCGCCATCGGCCGCATCACGTGGCACTGGCTGCAAGCTTGCACCTCGTGGATCCCGACGAACGTGTGATAATTCGCGACCGCGATCGTGGCCGCGGGCAAAATCGCGAGCACCACGAGGGCGCTCAGCTTCCAAAAAGCCGTCGCGGGCAGCACGGTAATCCCGAGTGAGACACCCGGTTGCTCGTGTAGCCGGGAGAAACGTCGACGCGCGACGAACCAGGCGCCCACGATGGTGAGCACACACGTGAGCGAACCGAGTACGCGAACCAGTGTGAGCCAAGTCATGCTTGCGCGAGCTCCAAGCGCACTGCGGTCACCTTGTACTCCGGCTCTTTGGACACCGGGTCGACGTGGTCGGCGACCACGCGGTTGATCAGTAACTTCACGTCATAAAACGCGGCAAACAGGGTACCCGGGCGACAACGGTCGCTAATTCTTGCGATGCCCTCGACGCTGCCGTAGCTGCTGACGATTCGCAGGCGAGCTCCGTCTACGACGTGCGCGCGGTCGGCGTCGGCGGGTGAAATTTCGATGTGCGCGGGACCCGCGCCGTCGCGTAGCTCCGGAATGCGCATGGTCATGGTGCCGGTGTGCCATTGCTCCACTACCCGCCCCGTCGTCAGCTGAAGTGGAAACTCTGCACTCGGCATCTCCGGAGAGCGCACGTACGGGCGCGTAGTGATGACCGCCTTGGCGTCGGGAAACCCATAAAATTCGAGACCGCGGCCTGGTTCGACCAAGGGATCCGAGCCCTCGACGTAGCGTCGGACCGTGCCTGGGTGGTCCGGGGTCGGGCAAGGCCATTGCAGGCCGCGAAGGACTTTGAGACGCGGATAGGTGATGCCGGCAAAGTTGTATTTCGAGTGCGCGGAAACCTGACGCCACTCGTCCCAGACCGTTTCGGGGGTGCGTGCGGAGATGAGCTTGCCGTGCCCCAAGCGGTCGGCGAGGTCGACCAAGATCGCGAGGTCACTCCGGCATTGCCCGGGCGGCTCGAGGAGTCGTGGCGTGTACTGGTAGCGTCGCTCTCCCTGACCCGTCACGCCCTCTTTCTCGATCCACAACGCTGCGGGGAGTAAAACATCCGCCACCTGCGCAGTCTCCGAATCGGCGAAGATTTCGGCAACGGCGAGGAAGCTCTTTTTCATGTTCGCGACCTGCACCGCGGAGTTGGGCAGGCTCTGCGCTGGATTGGTGCACATGACGAGCGCGGCGCGCACTTTCCCGTCACCCATTGCCTGGAACAGGTCGACCGCGGGCAGTCCGGGCTTCGGGTTGATCGTACCAGGCGGCACGCCCCAGAGCTGTTCCATCTCTTCACGATGCTTGGGATTGGCAACGACTCGACCGTTGGGCAGGGCGTGAGACAGCGCGCCCGTGTCCCGCACGCCGCCGCAAGCATTGGGCTGGCCAGTGACCGAAAAAGGCGTCGCCCCGGGGCGACCGAATTGCCCGGTCAGCAAATGCAACGCGCTCACCATCGCGTTCAGAGCCGTGCCCTGCGTGCGCTGATTCAAGCCCATCGTCCACAGTGACATGGTGGCCTTGGATTTGGCGAAGCGATGAGCGACGCGCCGAATATCGATCGCAGTAATGCCCAATTCTTGGCTGACCTGTTCCGGCGTGAAGCTCGCGTCCAAGAAGCTCTTGAACGCTTCGAATTCAATCGTCGCGTTGCCATCCGTGAAGCGCACGTGACGCTTCACGAAATCGAGATCGGTCAAGCCGTCCGTGCAGATCACCTGCGCCATACTGTTCAACAACAGCAAGTCCGTCCCGGGTACGGGTGCGAGGTGAATGTCTGCGTGATCGGCGGTATCCGTCCGCCGCGGATCGACGCAAATGATCGTGGTCTCGGGATGTAAGCGCTTGCGGCGCATCATTCGTTCGTGCAGCGGCGGGTGGCAATGAAACGGGTTGGCGCCGATCACGAACAGGCAGTCGGCATGATCGATGTCTTCGTAGCTGCCGGGGGGCTCGTCTTTGCCGAACGTTTGCGTGTAACCAGTGGCCGCAGACGCCATGCACAGGCGCGGGTTGCCGTCGACGTTATTGGTGCGGATTCCGGCTTTGAACAACTTGTTCGCCGTGTAGCTCTCTTCCGTGAACAGCTGCCCAGAACCGTAGAACGCGACGCTATCAGGACCCGTAGCGGAAATAGCTTCTTGGAACTTGGAAGCGACGAGCGCCATCGCCTCTTCCCAAGTCGCGGGCGTGAGGGGTGAGCCTTTGCCTCCGCGGCGGATCATCGGTGTGGTGAGACGCCCCTGAACGTACGGTAACGCTCGCAGCATGGATCCCTTGACGCAAATGACTCCGGCATTGTGCGCAAGCTCGTCGCCACGGACGTCGGTGACGCGACCGCCGCGCATGCCCACTTGAATTCCGCAACCAGTGCCGCAGAACCGGCACACCGCCTTGGTCCACGAGTCCGCGTTGCCCTTCGGGAGCATGGCCTCGAGTGCGCCCCAGGTCGCAACCCCGAGTGCGTTTGCGGCAGCGACCCCCGCCAACAGGCGCAGCAAGTCACGGCGGTCGATGCTGGGCTCTTCCTCGCTTTGCATGCCGCTGATCTAGCGGCTTCCCCCTCCGCCGGGCAACGTCGATAGCCACTGGCTCGCGCTCGACCCTCGAAACCCCGCGAGCACTCGTAGACTGCAAGCGATCGGCCGGCTCCGCCGCCCGGTCTCCGATGCTGCAGTCTCAGGCGTGGGACAGCACTCCCGTGGCGGCCTGGGGCAAGCGAACTTCGAAGGTGCTACCGAGACCGAGCCCGGGACTCCGGGCGGATACCCGCCCGCCGTGTAACTCGGTGACGCTTTTTGCGAAGGACAGACCGAGGCTCAAACTCCCCTTCGCCCGAGCTCCCGGCCGAGCCGCTCGAAGGATGTGATCCCAAACTCGCACGACGTCCTCGGCGACGAGCCCGATCCCGGTGTCCTCCACCTCGACGACGATTTCATGGCCATCACGAAAACCGTTGATGGATACGACGCCACCCGGCGCCGTGTAGCGTGCGGCGTTGATCAACAGCTTTGCGACGACTTTGCTGAGGCGCATAGGGTCAGCATCGACATCGAAGTTTGCCCAGGGGACATCCAAGCGAAGCTCTTGGTTCTTGAGTTTGAAGAGTGAGGTCGTCGTTTCCACGGCAGTTGCGACGATCTCGCTCATCGATATACGAACCTTTTTCAATTGGAATTCCCTCCTGGTGCGCGACACGTCTATTCGATGCTCGACGGGATCGGCGAATGGACGTTAGTTGACGCGCGCAGACCGGGTCCGAAAAAAGCCCATTCTAGGCCCCGGAACCGGTCACACTGAAGACATCCCAGTGATTTCCAGTAGATATGGGAGATCGAAAAATAATGCCTTCGGCATGTCGAGAGTGACGGGTCTGCTCCGACCTCTGGTCAACCCCGGGACGGACCCGGGCACAGACGGAGTTGAACCATGACCACCTCGATCACGACTTTCCTCACCTACGACACCCAGGCCGAAGAGGCAGCCAAACTTTACACTTCGCTCTTCGACGGGAAGATCACGGACACGTCGCGCTACCCGGCCGGGGGACCCAAGCCCGAGGGCTCGGTGCTCTCCGTGACCTTCGAGCTGCTCGGGCAAACGTACATCGCGCTGAACGGCGGCTCCTCGTTCACGTTCGGCCCAGGCTTTTCGCTCATGGTGCAGGTCGAGACCCAAGCGGAGATCGATCGCTTGTGGACGAAGCTGCTCGAAAATGGCGGCAAGCCCGTACAATGCGGTTGGCTCGTCGATAAGTTCGGCGTGTCTTGGCAGATCATTCCGAAGCAGCTCGGCGGCATGCTCTCCCACAAAGATCGCGCCAAATCGGGCCGCGCCATGCAGGCCATGATGGGCATGCAAAAGCTCGAGCTGGCCCAATTGCAGGCTGCATTCGACGGTCGCTGAACGCACACGTAGAGGAGAATCAAGCGATGAAGTTCATGCTCATGATGCACACGCCCCGCGGCACCGGCGACTATCAGATCAACCAATGGAAGCCGGAAGAGTTCCGCGCGCACATCCAGTTCATGAAAGACCTCAATCGCAACCTGCGTGAGGCCGGTGAGCTCGTCGGCGCGGAGGGCCTAGCGCCCCCGGGCCAAGCACGCATCGTACGCTCACTGGGCGATGGCGCCCCGGAGGTGACGGACGGCCCCTTCGCCGAGTCCAAGGAGTTTCTGGCAGGGTACTGGATCGTCGACGTCGAAAGCGCCGAGCGCGCGTACGCCATCGCCGGCAAAGCGTCCACCGCACCCGGACCTGGCGGCAAGCCGCTCGGCATCAAAATCGAGGTGCGCCAGGTCATGAGCGGGCCGCCTGATTCGCTCTGAGGAACGGCAGCGATGACAGCTATCGACGAGCGCCTGCTGCGCGAACTCGCCCCGCAGGTGCTCGGCGCCGTCGCCCGCCGCTATGGCGACTTCGGCGCCGCTGAAGATGCGGTGCAGGAGGCACTCACTGCGGCTGCGTTGCAGTGGCCGCAGAGCGGTGTGCCCGAAAATCCGCGCGCCTGGTTGATCCAAGTCGCCGCTCGCAAGCTCACCGATCAGATCCGCTCGGAGTCCGCCCGCCGTCGGCGCGAAACACTGATCGCTCTCGAGTCTGCCTCCGAAGACAACATGGCCCCGCCCCCCGATGAAGTGAACGTAGAACGGGATGATGCCTTGGTTCTGCTGTTCATGTGCTGTCACCCGGCGCTCACGCGACCGTCAGCGATTGCGCTCACCTTGCGCGCGGTGGGTGGGCTCACCACGGGCGAGATTGCCAACGCGTTCCTCGTGCCTGAATCGACGATGGCGCAGCGAATCAGCCGCGCGAAGCAGAGTATCAAGAGCTCCGCTATCGGCTTCGTGTTGCCGCCGCAAGACGAGCGCAATCGCAGCATCAGCGCCGTGCTTCATGTGCTGTACCTGATCTTCAACGAGGGCTACGCGACGAGCTCGGGCAAAGAGCACCAGCGTGTGGACCTATCGAACGAAGCCATCCGCCTGGCGCGCGCCGCACACGCGCTGCTGCCGGAGAATGGCGAAGTCAGCGGGCTATTGGCGCTGATGTTGCTTACCGACGCGCGCCGTCCGGCGCGCTCGGGTCCGAATGGCGAAATCGTGCCGCTCGACGAGCAGGATCGCTCGCTGTGGGACCGCGCGGCGATTGCCGAGGGCGTGCAGCTAGTCAGCGAAGCGCTTACCGGCGGCGCGATCGGTTCGTATCTGCTGCAGGCCGCGATCGCCGCGGTGCACGATGAGGCCGCGCGCGCCGAAGACACGGACTGGCCGCAAATCGTCGCGCTCTACGACGTACTGATGCAGCTCGCCGACAACCCGATGGTCGCCTTGAACCGCGCCGTGGCAGTCGCCATGGCGGTGGGACCGAGTGAAGGCCTGGCTCTCCTCGCGCCACTCGAGGACGATCCGCGCATCAAAGATCACTATCGCCTTGCCGCCGTCCGAGCGCACCTGCTCGAGCGTTCGGGCAAGATCGACGCTGCGCTTCGCTCATACGCGGAAGCAGCCGAGAAGACAGCGAGTATCCCGGAACGCAATTACCTACTCTTGAAGATCGCTCGGCTGCGAGATAATTGAGTCACGGACAAAGCCGCACTCAGGCATACGCACACCTACCGTCAAACGCGGGCGCAAATGGGCCTAAACGCGTGCACGCGTCCGGCCACCCGGCTAGCAGATAGCCTGTTGCAGGGTTGCTGTTCAGGTTGCGCGGGGTGCTCCTCGCCACCGAAACAATCAGTCACGTCTCTCTTTAGAGTGGTCCCAGTTTGGCCGCTAGGAAACAGAGCGGGAGATCCGAGGCATTCCAGTTCCGATCTAGCTGCTCTCAAAATGTCGAGCACCTCGAAGTCCAGTTATTCGGTTCGCACGCTTCGAAACCTGATCCTGCTCGCTTTGGCGCTGGGCGTCGCTGGCTACACCGCCACGATGTTCAGCTACTCCCGGCGATTGCTCGATCGCTTCGGACCTCAGGTGCGCGCAGACTTGGAGTGGCGTGCGCTGCGCGGCGCGCAGGAGCTTTCACGCGCCTGCGACGTGGGGCTCGTGGTCGGCGATCCGGCCATGACCAAGAAGGCGTTTGGCGCTTACGCAACTTCGTCCGACGTGCAGGCGATCGTCGCTCTGGACTCGAAGTGGAATCTACTCGCCCAGCATGGAACGCCTCCAGAACCCCTGGAGCGGCTGTTCAGCGGCAAGGAGCAAGAGTTACGGGCGGGGCCCGGGTACATCGTGAGTTGGGCCAATTCGACGATCGAAGAGGCCAATGTAGGCCGAGTGGCAATCGTGATTTCGACCCGTCGGCTGACCGAGGCCAATGCGCTACTCTCCCGTGTGTCGAACGTCACGCTCGGGGGTGGTGTGCTGATGCTGGTGCTCGGTGTGGTCGTGATTTCATTTTTCGCGAGAGCCGTGGCACAGCGTGACGCGCAGCTCTCCGAGTACGCGAGCAACTTGGAGCAAAAGGTCGAGGAGCGCACGCGCGAGGTCGAAGCGCGCACGCGCCAGCTCGACGAGCGCAATCGCGGCATGCGGCTCGTGCTCGACAACGTCGCTCAGGGTTTCGTCACCATCGATTTGGCGGGGCGCATGGCCTCGGAAAGCTCCCAAATCCTCGCTCGCTGGTTCGGGGCGCCCGAGCCGGGCATGACGCTCGCGCGGTACTTGGAGAAACACGCGCCGAAATTCGCCGAGCAATTCATGTTCCATCTGACGCAGGTGGAAGACGGCTTCCTACCGACCGAGGTTGCTCTCGATCAGCTGCCCAAGCGCTTCAGCGCGGAGGGGCGCACCTTCGACGTGGTCTACACCCCCGTTGGTTCGGGTGAGCAGCTCGAGAACCTGCTCGTCATCATCAATGACGTGACGACCCAGTTGGCGCGCGAGCGCGCCGAGCGCGAGCAAAACGAGCTACGCGAAATCTTCCAACGCATTCTGATCGATCCTTCCGGCGTGGAAGAGTTCTTGACGGAAGCGAGCAAGCTCATCACGGACCTCGAAACGGAAACCGACCCGGTCGTGCAGCACCGGATCGTGCATACCCTCAAGGGTAACTCCGGCGTGTATGGTCTCAATTCGCTGGCGGATCTAGCGCATGAAGTCGAGACACAACTGATGGACCCGGATCACGGGCCGCAGCTGACCGCCGAGCAACGAACCACTCTGAGCGAGGCTTGGCGCGACTTGATCGCTCGGGTCGAGCAATTGCTCGGCGGCTCTCGCAAAGATCAGCTCGAAATCGGGCGCAGTGAGCTGAACGCACTGCTCGCTCGTGCGCGCAGCGGAATTCCGCAAAAAGAGCTGATTCGCGAACTGGAGAGCTGGACGCTGGAACCGGTGGAGCGGCGGTTCGAGCGCCTTCGACGTCAGGCCTTCGGATTGGCGCGCCGACTCGGCAAGGCCGAGCCAACGGTCGTGATCGATTCAGGTGGCGTGCGTTCCAGCTCGCCTCAGTGGACCAGCTACTGGGCGGCGATGGTGCACGTCGTGCGAAATGCGGTCGATCACGGCTTGGAGGAGACCTCGAGTCGTACCGCGGCCGGCAAGCCAGCTGCTGGGCGAATCGTGCTCGGCGCTCGGCGCAACAATAGCCAGATTCAGTTCTGGGTCGAAGACGACGGGCGCGGCATCGACTGGGAAAGAGTCAAAGTCAGCGCAGAGCGCCTCGGGTTGCCGCATCGCACCCGCGAAGAGCTCATCGAAGTGCTGTTCGCCGACGGCCTGACGACGCGTGATGAAGTGACCGATCTGTCGGGGCGAGGCGTTGGCTTGGCCGCGCTACGCCAGTCGGTGAGCGCGTTGCACGGAGTGGTGAGCGTTGACTCCGTGAAAGGCCGAGGCACGACGTTCCGCTTCACGTTCGATGAGAGCAAACTCGGTCGCGACGCTGCGGCGACGCACTGACGCCTTATCGCTGCGTGCGAGTCACCTCTGTCGATTCATGACAAAAGTGACATTTTCGCACTGAACTCTCAATCAAACGCGCCGCTAGTTGGAGTGTCGTGATTCGACAGAAGTTGCGATTCATCAGTTTGAGCCGGAGATAATATGAAGTTGCCCGACATTGAAAGTGTGCCGGCGCGATCGAAGACTCGATATGCGCTCGTACTGTTCGCGCTGGTGGGGGCAGTGTTCCCTAGCGCGTGCGTGTACGACTCCAAAGACCGCTGTGGACCGCATCAAGTGATGTACGAAGATCTGCGGTGCGTCTGCGATCCTCAGAGCGCAACCACCGCGACCGGTTGTGTCCCGTGCAGCGCGGATGAAGTGCCCGGCGCGACCGGCTGCGTGTGCAAGCCCGGCTTCTCCAAGCCCGAAGAAGGTGGTGTGTGCGAGCCGACCCCGATGGGTCTCGGCACCCCTTGTGTCGACGGCGTGTGTAGCGACCCCAAGTTCAATCACTGTGAAACAGGCGCCAACGGCAGCAACTACTGCACTGACACGGGTTGCGCGAGCTCCGAGGACTGTACCGGTGGCTACGCTTGCGACGCGACCGTGACACCGAGCGTGTGCCGCAAGCCGCCGACGGGACTCGGCATGAGCTGTACCTCGGACGCAGACTGCGCGGGCACCGAAGCGACCTACTGCGACACCTTCCAATCGCATAGTTGCTTGGTCCAAGGTTGCAGTTTGATGCCCGACAACTGTTTTTCGGGTTGGGAATGCTGCGATCTCTCGGCGTTCGGCGTCGCCCAGCCACTCTGCATCCCTCAGGGAGCCTGTAGCACATGAGCGCATTCCGAATGATTCGTCTTGGCTCGATCGCGCCGATCAGTTTGGTCTTGGCGCTCTATCCTTCGTTCGCTCACGCGCAAGCCGCAGCTGAGGTGGCTCCCGCTGCCGAGCCCGCGCAGGCGCCCGCTGACGCCGCTCCCGCAGCCACCCCTGCCCCGGCAGAGGCGCCGCTGGTTGCTGCCCCGGTTGCAACGCAGGCCCCCGAGAAGGCAGCCACGCCCGACAACGCGAAGGCGGACGCCGATGCGGATGCCGCTGCGGCTGCGGCGGCGGAGGAAGCCATCTCACGCCCGAGTACCGAAGAGGTCGATCAGTTCAAGCTCAACCTGTACGGCTTCACCGACTTCACTTATTCCACGCAGCTCGGCCATTCGTTCGATCTCGGTTCCCCCTACTCGTCGTTCGCAGTCGGTAAGTTGAACCTATACGCAGCCGCGGAGCTCGGAGACAACTGGCGCTCCCTCGCGGAAGTGCGCTTCATGTATCTCCCGAACGGAACGACTCCCGCGTCGAGCGACCCCACGGTCATACCGCCACGAACCAACACCAGCGTCGGCGACTACACGGATCTCAATCGACCCGTGAGGTGGGGCGGCATCTCCATCGAGCGCGCCTGGCTCGAGCACACCTTTCATCCGGCATTCACGGTACGCGCGGGTGCGTTCTTGACGCCCTACGGCATCTGGAACGTCGATCACGGTTCTCCCGTGATCATCGGCGCTCGTCGCCCCTTCATCATCGGCGAGAGTCTGTTTCCCGAGCACCAAACCGGTTTCGAGATCTATGGTGCTTGGAACTTCGGGCCTTCGCAGGTGGGATATCACCTCACGCTGTCCAACGGTCGCGGTCCGATCGACACGTATCAGGATCTCGACCACAACAAGGCGGTCGGTGGGCGCTTGTTCTTCAAGCACGAGACCGCGAAACTCGGCACCCTCACTTTGGGCACCTCTGGCTACAAAGGCACCTATACCGACAGCACTGATGCCTATTCGGCCGATGCATCTGGTAAGCTGGTGGTCACGCACCCAATCTCGGCCCAATACAAAGAGCTCAGCTTGGCGGCTGACCTCAAGTGGGAACTCGGGGGCGCACTCGTACAAAGCGAAGTCATCATGAACGATGTCGCGTATCCCGATGATCACCGCCCGCCGATGTACCCGGTGGCTGGCGGTCCACCCGGGTTCGCGCCTGACCACCGGCGCGTTGGTGTGTACGGACTCGCGGGCTACCGCTTCCCGTTCCTAGGCATCATGCCCTTCTTCGGTGCGGAGTATTATGACGTCGGTCTGTACGCTTTCACGCCGCCTTCAGCGGCGCTCTGGGGTGGTTTGAATGTTCGCCCGACGGCTCGCGTCGTGCTCAAAGCGCAGTATACCTACTCTTGGTTCTCCGCATGGCAGGGCCCTGATTACGGACACTACAACGGCATCGACCTCCAAGCAGCATGGAGCTTTTGATGAAGACTAGACGATCCTTCTTGAGTGTGTGTGTTGCACTGTCGTGCTTGGTCGCGGCCTCCGGAATCACGACCCCGGTGGGCGCCGGTGAGGCGAAGACGCGGCTCGCCATCGTGGTGTCCAAGGACAGCCCCGTTTCGGACATCTCGATCTTCGAGCTGAAGCGCTTGTATCTGGGCGAACGCATCAACGCTTCGGGCAAGCGGCTCTTGCCGCTGAACTTGACGCCCGCCTCCCGCGAACGCAGCGCGTTCGACAAGACGGTGCTGAGCATGTCGCCCGACGCCATCGCCCGCTACTGGATCGATCGCAAGATCCGGGGTGACTCGGGCCCGCCGAAGGCGATCGAACCGCTCGATCTGATGCAGCGCGTGGTCGCCCGACTCGACGGCGCCATCGGCTATGCTCCCGTCAACGAGATTCGCCCGGAGCTGAAGGTGATTCGAATCGACGGCAAAGCGCCAGGCGACAGCGGATATCCGCTCGAGTTCTGAGCCGAAGCTACGAACGCCGAGGACGAAGACGCGGAGTTTGCGACGAGCAGACTCCGCGTTCTTGCTTTGGCATCCGTTGCTGCCACGGGCCACGGCTCCTGCGATTCGTCGTGGAGCACCGCCCTGCGCGCGAAGAAGGCATTGTGTTTGCACAGTATCCTTCGAGCGACGAGAACCCTCGTCGGTAACCTCCGCGCGAATCGAAGTCGAGGCGAGCGCGCCGCGAGCCGCTCCGCGGGCCGAGGTCGAGCAAAGGTTCGGTTGGTAGGGGACCGACCTCTCATTCACGCTACGGGGACAAAAGGATCACTTTGTTGCAGCTCGTGGGGATGCTCGGGGCCATGCATTGAGCACTCGTGCCAAACGCCGAACAAGGCAGCGCGACGATGTCCGTCATGCACTGGTCGTAGGAGGCGGCGACAGAGACCGCACGGTCACAATTGAGCGTGGAGCGAATACCGCTCATGCACGCATTGTACTCATCGTCCCGGCTAAAACCCGGATCGCATCCCAACTCCGCGATGCAGCTTGCACCGAGTCCGCAAAAGGATTCTTGGAAGTCGACACATTTCTTCGAAGCGGCGGAGGTGCTCCCGCCTCCGTCGCTGCCGCCGCAGCCCAACACCAATACTCCCAACGTCACCCACCAGTTCAATTTCATCACCCACTAATCGACCGAAATGCGGGACACGGGTCAATGGCTATTTTTGCCTTCGGCTGATTCGGTGCCGAAATCGAATCGTGTGAGTGTTCAGTCAGACCAGGTGAGCTTGACCGTCGTTCCCACTCGAGGCGTGCTGTCGAACGCGATCACGGCGCCGGTGCGCCGGGCAATCGTCGCCACCGCGAATAGCCCGAGGCCGGTGTTCCGTCCGCTCTTGGTCGTAAAATAGGGCTCGAAGATTTGCGCTGCTTGCTCGGGCAAAATGCCGCTGCCCGTGTCTCGAATTTCGAGCGATACGCTCGAATCAGTGCGGCGAGTATTGACGAAGACCGTGCCGCCGCTCGGCATCGCTTCTTTCGCGTTGACCACCAAGTTCAAGACCACGCGCTCGAGATCGGCGCGCCCGGCGCGGACGCTCGCTTCCGGCGCCAAGTCGAGCTCGAGCGTGTGAGTCGGGGCCAGCAGTGCCTCGAGCGTCGCGCGTGTGTCGTCGATCACGAACGAGAGATCCGACTCGAGTCCGACGGCGCGCGACGGCGCGTCGAGATCGCGCAGTTGCCCCACGATCCGCGCGGCGCGCTGACAATCACCGACGATCTCTTGCAGGGCTTCCGACTGCCCGTTCTCGGCGTCGCGAACGGCGAGCTCGGCCCGACCGGAGATGGCTTGCAGCAGGGTGTTGATGTCGTGACCGATGGCTGCAGCGGTGCGCACCATGGCTTCAGCTCGACGCAATTGTGCGAGCTCGGCTTCGGTTTGCCGCAAGCGCGCCTCGATGGTCAGGCGCATTGCCTGTTCCAGCATGGTGCTGAGCATGTCGGCCACCGAAACCGCAAAGGCCGTTTCGCGATCGGACCACGATCTGGGCGCACCGGTGTGTTCGTGGCAAACGACGCCCCAGACTTGGCCCCGGAGGAACAAGGGCGCATCCATCATGGAACTCACGCCATGGGGGATCAGATAGCTTTCACTGAGCTGTGAGGTGCGCGGGTCGTTGAGCGCGTCGTCCGTGGCGACGACGCGCCGTGACGACAAAGCGGCGCGGTACCTCGGCCATTGCGCCAAGGGCAGCTCGACGTCTTTGCTCGTTTCGTCCGGTCGCTGCACGTCGTACACCGCGACCAAACGCAGCGCCTCGCGGTCTTCCGAAAGTGACCAGATGCCGACGCGGGTCACTCCCAACGTGGTCGCGCTCACTCGTGCTGCGGTGAGCATGGCCTGCTTGAGGTCGTCGAAGTCCTCCAACCGCAGCCGGACGATTTTGAGGCGCGCGCTGTCGAGCGAGACGGGGGCTTCGTCCGTCACTCGGGCCTCGCCCTTGAACTGCCTTCCATATCCCCTCGCGCTTATAGTCCGCATGGCTCGAAAACGCGACGGGAACGCGTGTACACTCGTACTTCATGCCCCCCGCGCCCTCCCCGTCTGAGCCAACCACGCTGTCGCTCGAACGCTACGCTGCGGACGCCAAGGTGCTCGTTGCCGCTGCGCAGTCCCTCGCCGACGAACGGAAACATGCCGAGGTGCAGCCGCTGCACCTGCTCGTGCGCGCGCTCGGGCGAGACCTCGGGGTGCGGGCCGTGTTCGAGCGAGGCGTCACCAACCTGCTCGAGTTGGAGGCCGCGCTTTCGCGCGCGCTCGACGGCCTACCGCGCTCATCCGAGCCCGCTTACCTATCGGCGTCGATGTTGGATCTGCTCGAACGCGCTCAACGAGAGGCGGATCGCGAGAAGTCGGAAAAAGTGCTGGTGGAGCACGTGGTCAACGCGCTCTCGCAAGAGATTCGCGGCGCTGCGGGCGAAATCTTGAGCGCTTTCGGGGTGCTGCCCGGTTCGCTACGGCAACACATGGCGGCGCTACGCTCGCTCCCGCCGGCCGCGCGTTCCGTCAATCTCCCGCCCGGCTCGTTCACCCGCCCTTTGACGGCGGACCCGAGCGAACCCGTACTGCTGCGCGTAGCGGAGGTACGCCGGCTACTCACGATTTTAGAGCGCAGCCAAAAGAGCCATCCGCTGTTGGTGGGTGAAGCAGGCGTCGGTAAAAGCGCGGTCGTGCGCGCATTGGCACAGCGCATCGCCGCGGGCGACGTACCGACCAGTTTGGTTTCTACCAAGTTGCAAGAGATCGACACGGGAGCACTGGTCAGCGGCGCACGTTTGCGCGGAGAAGTGGAAGAGCGCGTCAAGAAGTTACTGACGGAGGTCGGACAGGCACCGGTCATTTTGGTGCTCCGCAACATCGAACAGATGTTCGGACAAGGGCAGAGCGGCAATGCCATCGCGGACGTGCTCAAGCCCGCGCTGATCCGCTCCGAAGTGCGCGTTTTGGCGACGACCACGCCGGAAGGGTTGAAGCGACTCGAAGAGCGTGATCCACAAGTGCTCCGGCTCTTCACGCAATTGCCCATCGCCGAACCAAGCGTGGAAGAGGCGACCGAGATCGTGCGTGGAGCCGCGCTGCGCTACGAGCGTCACCACGGAGTCGAGATCAGTGAAGGCGCAATCCGGCTCGCCGTGCAGCTCGCCAAACGCTACGTGCCCGAACGCTGCTTGCCGGATAGCGCGCTCGATCTGCTCGATGAAGCCGCAGCGGCCAAACGAGTAGAAGTGGACGGTGTTTCTGCCGAGGCGGACGCGCTACTCCGACGTTTGGAGTTGGTCCAAGCTCAACGGAAGACACTGGAACGCAGCGACGACGCGGAGAGCCGCAGCGCCAGTCAAAAATTGCTCGAGGAATTGCCGGGCTTGGAGGAAAAGACCAGCCGAGTGCGCGCCGAAATGGAGTCACGCCGCGGGGTGGTCGGAGCGGTACGCACCCTACGCGCAGAGCTCGAAGCCGCGCGGGCCGAGCATCGAAGCGCTCTGTCGGCAAAGAACTTTGCGCGCGTGGGTGAGCTCGAACACGCCGTGCTCCCCGAGCTCGAAGCGCGCCTCTCCAAAGCGGAAGAATCGGCGAAGAGCAGCTCCGAGCCGCCGCCACGCATTCTCGGCGAGCGTGAGGTCGCCACCACGCTCGCCGTGTGGACGGGAATTCCAGTCGCGAAAATGCTGGAGGGTGAAGCCGACAAGCTGCTCAAGATGGAAGCGCGCTTGGCGCAGCGTGTCGTCGGACAAGACGACGCCGTCGCTGCGGTTGCGCGCGCCGTGCGCCGCGGTCGAGTCGGCTTGCGCGACCCGGGCAAGCCCATTGGGTCGTTCTTATTTTTGGGGCCGAGTGGTGTCGGCAAAACCGAACTAGCCAAGGCCTTGGCTCGCTTCTTGTTCGACGACGATCAGGCGCTGACACGGCTCGACATGAGTGAGTTCATGGAGCGGCACATGGCGCAGCGCTTGATCGGCGCGCCCCCCGGCTACGCCGACAGCGAACAGGGCGGCTTTTTGACCGAAGCGGTGCGCCGCAGGCCCTACTCGGTGCTGCTCTTCGACGAAGTGGAGAAAGCTCATCAAGACGTGTTCAACCTGCTGTTGCAGGTCTTGGACGACGGGCGGCTCACCGACGGCCGGGGTCGCCTCGCGGATTTTTCCAACACCGTCGTGATCATGACGAGCAATATCGGCTCGGATCGTATCTTGGAGAGCGACCCGAAGTTGTTCGAGAGCGAAGCGGGCCGCGACGCGCTGCGCGACGTGTTGCTCGAACGGCTGAAGGAGTTCTTTCGACCCGAGTTCCTGAACCGCGTCGACGAAACGTTGATTTTCCGACCGCTGACCAAGCAGCACTTGCGGCAAGTGGTCGAGATACAGCTCGAGCATCTCGAGCGCTTGCTCGCCGATCGCAAGCTCAAGCTCGATCTGGATGACGCTGCAAAACAGTTCCTGGTCGATCGCGGCTATGAGCCCGCGCTCGGAGCGCGCCCCATCAAGCGCAGTATCCTGCGTAACCTCCAAGATCCGCTGGCACACGCGCTGCTATCCGGAAGCTTCGCCGACGGTGCGACGATTATCGTACGCGCTGCTGGCGAAGAGCTGGCGTTCTCGGCGTGACGATTGTGCCCGGTTCGCCGAGCCGATCGGCGGATCCGAAACGGCGCAGCTACTTGTGAAACACACCGAAGCCGATCGCGAACACCAAAAAGGCCACGTACGCCATCACGAATAACAGCCCTAAAAAGCCGAAGATCCCGCCAATGATCATGCCGGCCAGGGCCAGCTGATCGCCGCCCACGCGCTCCGGGTTTTCACGCGCAGCGCGGCGTGCGCGGGCGCCGAGCCACAGAGCGAGAAAGCCCAGCGGAAAGCAGCTCCAAGCCAAAATCCCACAGACGATGGCGGCGATCGCTTCGGAGGACGCTGACGGCGCGGGCGAGTAGTTCGCCACGGGCATGCCATAGCTGCCCACCGGCGGCGGTTCGAACGGGTTTGGCGGTTGCCCGGGCGGAGGCGGAGGTTGGTTCATTCCGGGAACCCCTGATTGAGGTCATCATTGGCGCTCGCGTTCCGGGCGCGGAAGTCGGCCAAGCAAGCGCGCGCACGTCGGGTCAGCAGCACACAATCGAGCAATTCGCGATCGTAGGGTCGAGTCAAACACTCTCGAGTTTGGGCCTCGATTTGCGCCGCGATCACCGGCGTGACGTACCGACCGCCGCCGACCACGGCTTCGGCGAAGCGCGCGCACTCTTCCGGGCCAGGAGCCTTGCGCTGACAGCTCAGCGCGCTGGCGCCGAGGAGCGTGAAGCCGACGACGGCTCGACCGAGCTTGCGCAGCGCAGGCATCCTCCCCTCACCCTCGCAACGTCGCCCCGAACTCCGCTTCAGCCGCCTTGAGCATGCGCGCCTGCACTTCATCGACCTCTTTGTCGGTCAGCGTGCGGGCCTCTTCAGCCAGGGTTCGCGCTTTCGGGTCGCGGCACGTGACCCTGAAAGTGAGGGACTTTTGCCCGTCCGGCAGGGATCCGCCGCGAAACAAGCCGAGCAACTCGATCGATTCACACAGGGTGCCGCCCGCTTGCTCCAGGATTTCACCGACCTTGCCGGCCGCCACTGCATCACCCACGACCAGCGAGAGATCGCGAGTCACTGCAGGCAAGCGCGGGATCGCTCGGAATTGCGGCACGCCTCGACCGAGGCGCTGCACGGCTTCCAAGTCGAGCTCGACGATTTGGGCGGTGTGCCCGAGATCGAGCGCGTCCACGACGTCCGGATGGAGCGGACCGAGCTGACCGAGCAGCACGTCCCCCACCCAAATATCGCTCGCGCCGCGCGGATGCAAATGGCCCGGCTTGCTCGCCGACAGGCGCACGTTTGCTTGCTTACCGGTCACGCGCTCGATCAGTTCGAGCGCGAGACCCTTGGCGTCGTAAACATCGACTTCTTCGGGCTTGAGGCTCAGGTACTCTTGACGAGCGCCGGCCAGCACGGCGGCAAAACGCAGCTCTTCACGCGGCAAATTGCCGATATCGGCCGCGAGCCGCGGCCTCGTACCGCCCGCGGTTTCAGTGACGAGCGCCCCGAAACAACTCCCCAGGGTGAACAAACGCGCGCGCGTTTCACCGCGACGGCGGGCGCGCCGCAAGGCTTCGAGCAAGCCCGGGAGCAGGCTCGTCCGCATCACGTTGCGCTCCTCGCTCAGCGGATTGCTGAGCCGTACGCTGGGCTTCGGCGCGTGAACCTTTTCCAAATCACTGTCCGAGACGAAGGCATACGTCACGGCTTCGGACAGGCCGAGGGCGACGGCAGCGGCACCGACCTCGCGCTCGAGCTTACCCGTCGCGCGCGGCGGCTGTGGAATGACGGCCGGCAGCCGCGTGGGGATCGCATCGAGCCCGCGCACGCGACACACCTCTTCGATCAAATCGACCTCCCGCGTGACGTCTGGGCGGAAGGACACCGCGCGCGTTCGCAGCACCGCGTCTGCACCGCTACCGCTCACTTCGAGCACGGGGAAACCGAGGCGCTCGATGATTGCACGCACCTCGCCGAATGGCACGGGCACACCGAGCAGGGCATCCAAGCGCGACGAGCGCAGTTTGATTTCAGGAAGCGCGGGCTCCGAACCGCGCGCATGAATCGCACCCGACACCACCGAACCCGACGCGAGCTCGCTGAGCAGCGTCTTCGCGCGCTCCAACACGTGCGCGACTTGACCGTAGTCCACGCCGCGTTCGAAGCGATGGCTCGCCTCGGTGTGGAGCCCGTAGCGGCGCGCGGTGCGCCGCACGCCGCGCGGCACGAAGTACGCACTCTCGACCAACACGTGCCGCGTGCTTTCGCGAATTTCGCTGACCTGGCCGCCCATCACGCCGGCCAGCGCGCTCGGGCCCTCCGCGTCTGCGATCACCAAATCATCTGCGTCCAGTTTGCGTGCCACGCCGTCGAGCGTCGAAAACGGCTCGCCCGCGGTAGCGCGCCGAACGATGATTTTCCGGCCTCGCACCTGCTCCAAATCGAACGCGTGAAGCGGCTGCCCGAACTCCAAAAGCAGCAAGTTCGTCACGTCGACCACGTTGGAGATCGGCCGCACGCCGAGGCTGTGCAGGCGCCACTGCAGCCACAGCGGCGACGGCGCAATGGTCACGTCCAAGACCGCGCCGGCCCCATAGTGCGGACAGCGCTCGGTATCCCGATTTTCGATCTCGATCAGCTTGTCGAGTGACTCGCTCGATGTGCGTGAGGGGGTGCCCGCAGCGGGTGGGGAAAAGGAGAGCCCGAGCAGCGCCGCGAGCTCACGCGCCAAACCGACGTGACCGAGGGCGTCAGGGCGATTCGGAGTGACGTCCAACTCGTAGATGGTGTCCTGCGCGGCGGGGAATGCGTCCACGAAGCGCGTGCCAGGCGCGGTCGAATCCGCCGGCAAGATCAGAATGCCGTCGGCGCTTTCGGCGAGCCCCAACTCGGTCTCGCTGCACAGCATGCCCTCACTGACGACACCGCCGATTTCACGCGGGGTGAGGGGGCCGTCCATGCCCGGAAGCGTCGCCCCGAGGGGTGCCAGCACGACCAAACCGCCAGCGGCCGGCACGTTACTCGCCCCGCACACCACGCGCTGCTCGACCCCACCGCGGTCGACGGTCACCAAGTTGAGCGAAGCGCGTTTCGGGTGCGGTTCTTTGGCGAGCACGCGCACCACCAAGATCGCTTCCAACCCGGCCCCGAACGAACGAACGCCGTCGACCGCCAAGCCGGCGGCCCCAAAGCGCAGTGCGACCTCTTCAGGCGACGCGGTTAGACCAGGAAGAAGCTCTTTCAGCCAACGGTAGGAAGCACGCATGGGGGGCCGGCTTTTAGCACGGCGCTGCCGGTCTTGCTCGGGCTTTGCGGCGGATCCGCCGCAGCCGGCACGGCGCGCGTAGTATAGCGAAAACATGAGTGCTGCAGAGCAACGGTCCGGCGCGCACCCCTCGGGACCACCCCCCGAGGCTTGGGGCCCGCTCTTCGCAATCGGCCGACAGCTTGCCCGCCCGCTACAGCGGCTGTTTGCGTTCGAGGCAACCAGCGGCCTGTTGTTGATTGCCGCCGCCGCGGCAGCACTGTTCTGGGCAAATTCGAGCGCATCGAGTAGCTACGGCTCGCTCTGGCACACGCCGCTCGGCGTGCGCTTCGGTTCAGTGGCATTCGAGCGCTCGCTCGAGTGGTTCGTGAACGACGTGCTGATGGCGATCTTCTTTTTCGTCGTTGGTCTCGAGATCCGAAAAGAGCTGTACGACGGACAGCTCTCCGAGTGGCGGCGGGCCGCGCTGCCCGTCGTCGGCGCGTTGGGCGGTATGATTGTGCCGGCTGGCATCTACCTTGCGCTCGCGGGAGCGCCCGAGACCCACGCGGGTTGGGGCATCCCGATGGCGACCGACATCGCGTTCGCGCTCGGGGTGCTGATTCTGCTCGGTAAGCGCGTGCCGGCCGCGCTGCGCGTGCTGCTCTTGGCCGTCGCCGTCATCGACGACCTCGGTGCGATCTTGGTCATCGCGCTCTTCTACTCGTCCGGGATCGCGCTCTCGGGCCTGCTGATCGCTGCGCTCGGGGTGTTCGTGATCCTCGCACTGCGCGCGCTGGGCGTACGCAGCGTGCCCATCTATATTTTACCTGGCGTGATTGTTTGGGCCGGAGTTTATGCCGCCGGCATTCACCCGACGATCGCCGGGGTGATCATCGGTTTGCTCACGCCGGTGCGCGCGTGGTCTGGAGTCGAGCACGAATCACCCGCAGACTTTCTGTTGCACGCGCTGCACCCGTGGGTCTCCTACGCGATCATGCCGATCTTCGCGCTGGCGAACGCGGGAGTGACCATGAGCGGCATGTCGCTGTCCGGCACTGGCGCCACGGTGAGCGGCGCGGTGGTCGTGGCCTTGTTGCTCGGCAAGCCGCTCGGCGTGGTGGCCTCCAGCGCGCTCGCGCTCAAAGGCAAGCTTGCGATGCTCCCGGACGGCTTGACCATGCGGCATCTGCTCGTGCTCGGCATGGTCGCCGGAATTGGATTTACGATGTCGCTATTTTTGGCGCAGCTCGCGTTCGAAGACGAGAAGCTACTCAGCGCAGCCAAGCTCGGAGTGCTCGTTGCCAGCGCGCTGGCGCTGATTGTCGGGCTGATTCTCGGACGCGCGTTGCTCACGCCGCGAACGATTCACCATTCGACGGTCAGTAGCGGAGTCTTGCCGCCCGCCACGTAGTTCGGCTCCGGCTCTCCCCGCAGCTTCTCCGGCACTTCCTGCCAGGTATCGTAGTACTTGCCGCCGATGTAGAAGCGCATGGGCTTCTGATTCGGCTCGAGACGCGAGCCGCTGGCGGGCGGTGCCGCGTTCACCGTGTTGGGTGTTACGGTGGCAGTAGCCGCGGCAACGGTGGCGGGACTGAACAGCGCGTAGCTTCGCTCCGGAGGTGCCGAGCCCAGGTGGTCGCCTCGAGGGATCAGCTCGTCCTGACCATCGCCGTCGACGTCCGCGCGGATCCAAGTGAGCTGCAGCGCCTGGTTGTAGGTGCCGTCCCCGACCATGCTCGCAATCGCGTCGTTGAAACGGTCGATGATCTGCTGCGCGTCGGGCAGGTCCTTGCGAACTGCAAAGTGAAGCGTGCGCGTGACGAGCGGCTCCTTGCCGGCTTCGAGCCGCGCCACGGCGTCTTTGGTTTGCGCCTCGAACAGGTAGGCAACGACCAAATCTTCGAGCAGCGCGTAGTCGACCTTGCCTGCGAGCAACGCTTGCAAGTTGTCGTGCCCGCTCGCGCCGCGCACGAAGTGCGTTTCGGTCGCGGAATCCACGGCGTCGCCGTAGGCGTAACCGTCGACCAGCGCGACGGTCTTTCCTTTCAACTCCTTGAGCGAATGCGCGGACACGTCGCTACCCTTGCGCCCCACGAGCACTAGGCGATTTTCGAGATAGGCCTTGGAGTAGAGCAGAAACTGTTCGCGATCCTCACTCTTCCAGAGCGCGGCTGAGCCATCATAGTCTTTGTGCAGAAGCTTTGGGGTGAGCTGCCCGTCCGCGACGAAGGTAGTGCTGGACTTGTAACCGGCACGCTCGAGCGCCTGCTCGGTCAACGTCAAAGCCACCCGCGGTTCGCCTTTCTCGCCCGTGAACGGCAGCCATTTGGTCGATGCCAACTTCAGGCTCGTCTGCTGGGCCACCGGCGCTGCAGGTGCCGGCACACTGGATCCACAAGCCACGGTCGTGGCCAGCGCAAAGAACAGGGCTCCGGCCAACCAACCTACGCGAGCAGCTACGTTACGCATTCGTTTCCACGTAGACGAACCGAGCCATCGCAGCAAGCCGTAGCGCCGATCCAGGTTCTCGACTCGCAGTTTTCGGCGACCTCCGACGCCCCAATTGCGCGGCTCGAAAGGCACGCACCAGGAGCCCGGTCACAGCTATTCGTGAGTGGACCGCAAATTTTGCGACCGCCGACGACAAGAACGTTGCACCCCGCGAACGAGTTGCGTGCGCACTCACGATCACCCTGAAGAGTTGTAATGAGGACTGGGGCAATGTTGTCGCACGACGAGGCACGGCGCGAGCGCACGCCGAGCGCGTCGCTCCGACGCTCACCCTGCGCGCGTTGGGCGCGCAATCGAGCGTGAGCTCATGAACGCGACATTTCACGGGAGCTCACTCCAGTTCTAATTTCGTCGTCAAACTAAACATACACGACACGGGTACGACATCTGTCGCCCGCTATCTGTAGCGCACGATCATTCGAAAGGAACCGATGGGCGGCGTCGAACGTCCACTCGCGGTTCGACACGCGTTCGCTTGAACTTCGATTCGCAGCCGCGAGAGGCGAGTGATCTGCCAAACGCTGCTGCGATTAGTGGTTCGTCACTTCCGCGCTACTTCGTGAAGACAACAAGACCCGAGCGCGCACACGTGCGTGCGCTCGGACGCTCTTCGATAATGGAGACAGCCATGCAGTCAGTCTTTTCCAATCAGAACCGCGCTTTTCGCGGCGCTTTGTCGCTGGTTTTGCCCAGCGCTTTGTTGTTGGCCGCGCTCATGGGCAGTGCGTGCAACAAGTCCTCGAGCGCCGCGACTGCGGAGTCGACGGCCAAAACCGAGAAGGCCGCAGCGCCTGCGGCCACCGAGCGCTCCACCGAAGCGAGCGGCGCTACCGTGCTTTTGCCACCGGGCCTCGAGAAGTCGACCACCAAAGCGGCAGACTTTCCAACGGCAAAGATCATGACGACGGGACTGAAGGTCGACGACGACAGCGTCACGGTCGGCATTCTGCACTCCACGACCGGCACGATGGCCATCAGCGAGACCGGCTCGGTGCAGGCAGAAAAGCTTGCCATCGCACAAATCAACGCGCTGGGCGGCATCCTCGGTCGTCAAATCAAGGTGATCCAGGAAGACGGCGCGAGTGACTGGCCGACCTTCGCCGAGAAAGCGCGCAAGCTACTCGTCAACGACAAGGTCGCCGCCGTCATGGGCTGTTGGACGTCCGCATCGCGCAAGGCCGTGCTACCCGTGTTCGAAAAGGAAAACGGGCTGCTCTACTACCCCACTTTTTATGAAGGTCTCGAGCAGTCGAAGAACGTATTTTACACTGGCCAAGAGGCAACCCAGCAGATTTTGGCCAGTTTGGATTGGGTCAACAAGGAGAAGAAGGCCAAGAGCTTTTATCTGATCGGCTCGGACTACATCTGGCCGCGCACGTCGATGAAGATCGCGCGAAAGCACATCGAGAACGTGCTCAAAGGCACCGTCGTCGGTGAGGAATTCGCGCCGCTCGGCAACACGCAGTTCGGCTCGATCATCAACAAGATCAAGCTCAAGAAGCCGGACGTGATCTTTGCGGCGGTGGTCGGCGGCAGCAACGTGGCTTGGTTCAAGCAATTGAACGCGGCCGGCGTCACCGCCGCGAACCAAACCCTACTCACCATTTCCGTCACCGAAGACGAAGTGCTCGGCATCGGCGGCGAGAATCTGACCGGCTTCTTCTCTTCGATGAAGTACTTCCAAAGCCTGGACAACCCGAACAACAAGGCGTTCGTAGAAGCCTTCAAGAAGATGTGGGGCGACAAGAGCGTGATCGGTGACGTGACTCAGGCGGGCTACCTCGGGCCGTGGATTTGGAAGGCAGCCGTGGAAAAAGCCGGCAGTTTCGACGTCGACAAGGTGGTCGCTGCCTCGCCGGACATCGAGATCAAGATCGCGCCGGAAGGTTACGTCAAAGTCCACGCCAACCACCATTTGTGGAGCAAAGCGCGCATCGGCAAAGCCAAGCCCGACGGCCAGTTCGAGGTCATTCACGAGTCGGACCTGATCGAGCCAAACCCCTTCCCCAAAGGCTATCAGTGAGCCGCTGGACGTACGTGACAGGCTGACGCCGAGCGGGCGACTTTAGACTTCCACTACCTCTTTCAGCTGAAGAAGGGTTTCTCGATGAGCCTGAACGAAATTGGTTCGATGGTCGCGATGCAGGGCTTTTCTGGCCTGAGCCTGTTCACCGTGCTGCTCTTGATGGCACTCGGACTCGCGATCATCTTCGGACAAATGGGCGTCATCAACATGGCTCACGGCGAGTTCATGGCCATTGGGGCCTACGTCGTGTACCTGTTTTCGCAGCTCACGCAGAACTTCGCGCCTGCGCTGCGAGAGGTCTACTTCGTGCCGGCGGTCGTCGCAGCGTTCTTCGTCGCGGCGGGCGTCGGCTACGTCGTGGAGATTCTGCTGATTCGCCGCCTGTACAAGCGCCCGCTCGACACGCTGCTCGCTACCTGGGGCCTCAGCCTGGCAATGCAGCAGTTTTTCCGCTCGTTCATCAATCCCAAAGAAGTGAGCGCCGAGCTGCCCGAGTGGCTGCTCGGCGCGTTCAACCCCACGCCGTCGATTCAAGTTCCGAAGAACGGGATCTTCGTCATGGGCTTGACGATTCTGGTATCCGCCGGCGTCTACACGCTGATGCTCAAGTCCCGCTGGGGCATCCGCATCCGAGCTACGACCCAGAATCGGATCATGAGCTCGGCGGTCGGTATCAACACGGATCGGGTGGATCGTTTCACGTTCGCGCTGGGCTGCGGCATCGCAGGGCTCGCGGGCGCGGCCTTCACCACGATCGGTTCGACCGGGCCCACGAGCGGCTCACTCTACATCGTCGACACGTTCCTCGTCGTCGTCTTCGGCGGCGCGGCAAATCTGATCGGGACAATCGCCTCGGCATTCTCGATCGCGCAAGCGCAGTCGCTGCTGGAGTTCTTCCTCACCAGCGCGATGGCCAAGGTGCTGACCTTGCTCACGATCATCATCATCTTGATGATCCGTCCGCAAGGGCTGTTCACCACCAAGGTCCGGACCTGAATTCGGTAGGAATCATGAACCTTTTAACCAAGAAATTGGGCAAAACCGACGTGATCGGCGTGATCGTGCTCGCCGCGGTCATCCTGGTGTTATTCCCCGCGGTCTTCAGCATCTTCCGCCTGAACTTGATCGGCAAATACCTGACCTACGCGTTCGTGGGCGTCAGCCTCGTTCTACTCTGGGGCAACGGCGGAATCCTGAGCCTGGGGCAGGGCGTGTTCTTCGGCTTGGGTGGCTATTGCATGGCCATGTTCCTCAAGCTCGAGGCCTCCGACCCCATTTCCACGAAGATCCAAACTACCCCGGGCATCCCTGATTTCATGGACTGGAATCAGATCACCAAGCTGCCGCTCTTTTGGAAACCGTTCAACAGCTTGACCTTCACGCTGCTGGCCATCCTGATCATCCCTGCACTTTTCGCGTTCATCATCGGCGTGGCGATGTTCAAGCGCCGCGTGGGCGGAGTGTACTTCGCGATCATCACGCAGGCGGTGGCGTTGATCTTGTCGGTGTTGATCGTCGGACAACAGGGCCTGACCGGTGGCATCAACGGCATCACCGATCTGAAGACCATGCATGGTTGGGACATCCGCACCGATTCGGCCAAATACATCCTGTATTACGTCAACGGCGTACTGCTGATCGGCTGCGTGCTCTTCACCCGCTGGGTGTTGTCGACCAAGTTCGGCATGCTCCTCCTCGCGCTTCGAGAAAAGGAAGATCGCGTGCGCTTCTCTGGCTACGACGTCGCCAACTTCAAGACGCTCGCCTTCTGCATGTCGGCCGTGATGTGCGCCGTCGGTGGTGCGATGTTCACCTTGCAAGTGGGCTTCATGTCGCCTTCGTTCGTCGGCATCGTGCCCTCGATCGAAATGGTCGTGTACACCGCCGTCGGCGGCCGCATGTCGGTGATCGGCGCGGTCTTCGGCACGTTGCTGGTCAACTTTGCGAAGACCTTCTTTTCGGAACAGTACCCGGATTTGTGGTTGTTCCTGATGGGCGCGACGTTCATCGGTGTCGTGCTGCTGTTCCCGGATGGCCTGGCCGGGTTGTATGAACGCTACGTCAAGCCATTTGCGCTGCGCGTGCTGGGGAAATCCACGCACAAGAAGAGCGACGAACGGACGGTGGCAGTCGCGGCAGCGCTCGAAAGCGGAGGCAAGCATGGCTGACTACGAGATGCTGACGATTCAAGGGCTCGGGGTCTCCTTCGACGGCTTCAAGGCCGTCGATGACCTGAATTTCCTGGTCGATCGCAACGAACTGCGCGTCGTGATCGGCCCGAACGGCGCGGGGAAGACCACGCTTTTGGACCTGATCTGCGGCAAGACCAAGGCGACCACCGGCACGATCATGTTCAAGACCATGGATCTGACCCAGATGAAGGAGCACGACATCGTGCGCGCCGGTGTGGGGCGCAAATTCCAAACACCGTCGATTTACGAAAATCTGACGGTTTCGGAGAACCTCGAGGTGTCGTTTCCTCGGGGTCGTAGCGCATTCGGCGCGCTGTTCTTCCGGCGCACTGAGGACGTCGTCGAGCGGTTGAAGAGAGTCGCCGAAGAGGTGTTGCTGAGCGATAAGCTCGAGCAGCAGGCGGCGCTGCTGAGCCACGGACAAAAGCAATGGCTCGAGATCGGCATGCTGCTGATGCAGGATCCCGAACTGTTGATGCTCGACGAGCCGGTCGCCGGCATGACCGTGAACGAACGTGAACAAACTGCGGAGTTACTCAATCGCATCAGCAAGAATCGCTCGGTGATCGTGATCGAGCACGACATGGAATTCGTGCGCAAAATTGCTCACAAAGTCACCGTCTTGCATCAGGGCAAGGTGATCGCCGAAGGCTCGATGGACAAGGTAACGGCCGATCCACGCGTGATTGAAGTCTATCTCGGCCATTGAAGGCGCTCGACCAGGGCTCTTGGACAAGGAATCGGCGTTCATGATCGAAATCAAGGATCTGCGGGTCAGCTACGGGCAGAGTGAAGTCATCCATGGCGTGAATCTGGAAGCCGAAGCCGGGCAGATCGTCGCGGTGATGGGTCGCAACGGCATGGGCAAGACCACGCTGTTCAAGGCGTTGATGGGCGTGATCCGCAGCACTTCGGGCACGATCAAGATCAACGGCGTCGACGTCACCAAGATGCCTAGCTACCAGCGCGTGAAGCAGGGTATCGCGTACGTACCCCAAGGGCGCATGATCTTTCCGAGCCTCACGGTTTGGGAGAACCTGCTCACCGGTCTGGAGGGCTCACCGACCGGCAAATTGCCGTCCGACATCTTCACGCTCTTTCCCGTGCTCGCGGAAATGAAGACGCGCCGCGGAGGCAATCTCTCCGGCGGTCAGCAGCAGCAGTTGGCGATCGCGCGTGCGCTTGCCGCAGAGCCGAAGGTTTTGCTGCTCGATGAGCCGACCGAGGGCATTCAGCCTTCAGTCATCAAGGACATCGCGCAAGTGCTGCTCAAAGTGCGAGATTCTCGCAATTTGACGATCATCGTCTCCGAGCAAGTGTTGAGCTTCACGATGGAGATCTTGGACCGCCTGCTCGTGATCGAAGGCGGCCGCTTCACCGCCGACGAGCCGCGTGAGCGGGTGGACGTGGGCGAGGTGCGTCGACTGCTCGCGGTTTGATTTCGACTCGTTCGAGCCCCGACACTTCAGCGACTTTCAGCCAAGGAGTTGGTAGCGCATGATTCACGGTGACATCTCGAGTAGCAAAGACACGGTGGGCGTCGCGGTCGTCAACTACAAGATGCCGCGCCTTCACACCAAGGGTGAAGTTCTAGCCAACGCCAAGAAGATCGCCGAGATGCTGCAAGGCATGAAGGTCGGCCTACCCGGCATGGATCTGGTGATCTTTCCCGAGTACAGCACGCATGGCATCATGTACGACAAGGGGGAGATGTACGAGACCGCCTCGGCCATCCCTGGTGAAGAGACGGCCATCTTCTCGGCGGCCTGCAAAGCGGCAAAGGTTTGGGGGGTGTTCTCGCTCACCGGCGAGCGACACGAAGAACACCCCAACAAGGCGCCGTACAACACCCTGATCCTCATCGATGACCAGGGCGAGATCGTGCAAAAATACCGCAAGATCATGCCCTGGGTGCCGATTGAAGGCTGGTACCCGGGCAACTGCACGTACGTCTCCACCGGACCCAAGGGTCTGAAAATGTCGCTCATCATCTGCGACGACGGGAATTATCCCGAGATCTGGCGTGACTGCGCGATGAAAGGCGCCGAGCTGATCGTTCGTTGCCAAGGCTACATGTATCCGGCCAAGGATCAGCAAGTGCTGATGGCCAAGGCGATGGCCTGGGCCAACAACGTCTACGTTGCGGTCGCCAATGCGTCGGGCTTCGACGGGGTGTACTCCTACTTCGGTCACTCCGCGATCATCGGCTTCGATGGCCGCACTTTGGGTGAGTGCGGCGAGGAGGACTACGGCGTGCAATACGCGCAGCTTTCGACCTCGCTGATCCGCGACGCGCGTAAGAACATGCAATCGGAAAACCACCTCTTCAAGCTACTCCACCGCGGCTACACCGGCATGATCAACTCGCGCGACGGCGATCGCGGAGTCGCGGCCTGCCCATACGATTTCTACAAGAAGTGGGTGGACGATCCGGAAGGCACGCGTGACATGGTCGAGTCCTTCACGCGCCCAGCGGTGGGCACGGAAGAGTGTCCCATCCCCGGGATCCCGACTACGCGGGAAGCCCGTCATCGCTGATGTCCGAGGGCTCGATCGACGCGTATCGAATCCGCCAAGAGCCGTACTACCGCCCACAAGGCAACGAAATCAGCCTGTTCGAAGCGGCTTACGGAGCGCGGCTACCGGTCATGCTCAAAGGGCCAACTGGCTGCGGGAAAACGCGCTTCGTCGAACACATGGCCTGGCGCCTACGACGCCCGCTGATCGTCGTGGCCTGCAACGAGGAGATGAGCGCCTCGGATTTGCTCGGGCGCTATTTGTTGGAAGGTGGGGGCACACGTTGGCAAGACGGGCCGCTGACGATCGCGGCGCGCTTTGGCGCTATCTGCTACTTGGACGAAGTCGTCGAGGCTCGCCAAGACACGTTGGTCGTGATTCATCCGCTGACCGACGATCGCCGATTGCTCTCGCTCCCCGCCAAGAGCGAGACCTTGGTTGCGCATCCCGAGTTTCTTTTGGTGGTCTCGCACAACCCCGGGTATCAGAGTGCGCTCAAGGATTTGAAGCCATCGACCAAGCAGCGCTTCGGCGCCATCGCGTTCGACTACCCGGCGCGCGAGCTCGAGCTCGAGATCCTAGTCCACGAGACCGCCTTACCGCCCGACCTTGGCGAGCGCTTGGTGTCCATGGCCGAAGCGGCGCGCCGGCTCAAGGGGCACGGCATCGAGGAAGGAGTGTCAACGCGCATGCTGGTGCACGCAGGCTCGCTGATTCGTCGAGGGGTCAGCGTCGAAGCAGCCTGTCAGATGGCGCTCGTACAACCGCTGACGGATGATCCGGACCTGATTTTGGCCTTGAATAGCACCGTGCGAGCTTGCCTGTGACGAACGGGGCCAGCGAACGCGCCGAGCCATTCGACGGACCGAGCCACTTCGTGCGCGCGCTGTGGGGCTTCGAGGTGCGCGTGCGCGCCTTGCCCCGAGCGGCTGAGGAATTCTCACCGCGCAGGCCCCGTTTCGCGGGCCCGAACCTGTGGTTGCCCTCGTCGCCACTCGCAGGCGTACCTGGCAGCTTCAGTGACTACCTTTTTGCGGCGTGTGCCCACATCTCGGCTCATCTTCGGTTCGGGGCGCCGCGCTTTGAAATCAAGTCGCTCAAACCCGTGGGAATCGCACTCGTCTCACTACTCGAAGATGCGCGCGTCGAGCGTTTGGCGATCGCGCACTACCCGGGGCTCGAGAGCCTCTGGGCACCCTATCACCGAGCGCGTCCCGAAGGGGTCAAGACGAGTCGCGCGCTCTTCGCGCGCCTTGCGCGGGCCCTGCACGACGATACGTATCTCGATGACGATGCTTGGGTGATCAAGGGGCGCCAGTTGTTCTGGGAGGCGCGCAACGAGTGGCACGATCCGAGCTCGTGCCGTCGAATCGGCAGCGCGCTCGCCAACGATCTCGGACAAATGCGCTTGCAGTTCAACGCGAAGGACTACGCTGTCGAGCCCGCCTACCGTGACGACAACAGCGGACTGTGGCACTTCGAATCAGAGTCCGCGGGGAATGACCCGCAGCTCGAGTTGGAAGCGGTGCGGCGCGTCGAAGGTGACGCGGCCGCTGCTCCGCAACGCCAACGAGGCATGCCCGAGGCGATGCCAGCGCTCGCAGCAGGGGCGAGCGAGCGCTCTGCGGCCCTGCGCCTCGCGACCGACGTCGATACGCCGCCCAGCGCGCGCCATCCCGAGTGGGACTACGTCATCCAGCGCGAGCGACCGGCGTTTTGCAGCGTTTTCGAACGCCCGGTGGCGCCGGAAGCCTCGACGCGCTTGGCGAGCATGCCAGCGCGCGACACGGCCGCCGGAAAGCGACTGACGCGCTCGGCGTTGCGGCTCGCCAATCGACACCCCCAACGCATCCGTCGTCTCCTCGATGGCGATCGTTTGGATCTAACGGCCACCGTCGCCACCGTGGTTGCCCGGCAGAGCGGGGTTCAGCTCGATCCCCGTGTGTATGTCCGACTTCGACTTCGGGTGGAGCCTCCCGCGCTGCTCTTGTTGCTCGACCTCTCCGAGTCGCTCAATGCGACGCTATCGCGCGCGGGCGTGACACTGCTGGAGCTGGCGCGCGATGCCGCCACGCTCTTGGCTAGCTCGCTCGCGGCGATCGCGAGTGACGTCGCAATCCATGGCTTTTCTTCGAATGGTCGACACGAAGTCGGCTACTATCGCTTCAAAGACTTCGACGACCCGTATGATGAGCAAACGCTCGCGCGGCTCGCGGGCATGCGAGCCCATTTGTCGACCCGGCTCGGCGCCGCGCTCCGACACGCTGGGCAAGTGCTGCTCGAACGCAAAGCACGGCGCAAGCTGCTGTTGGTCTTGACCGACGGCGAACCGTCCGACATCGACGTTCACGATCCGAAATACCTGCTTTTGGATGCCAAACAGGCCACGAACGGCAATCATCGCTCGGGGCTAGTCAGCTTTTGCCTAGGGCTGGACGCAACCGCGGAACGGAGCGTGGCGCGCATTTTCGGCGCAGGCAACTACCTGCTGCTGACCCAACTGGAGGAGCTACCGCGCAAACTCGCGGCTGTATATCTGCGCTTGTCGGCTTGATCCGCTCAGTGACCAATCGCCCAAGGATAGCCGCCGTGCGCCGAGTGGACGGTTCGCTTGCCTGGGTCATCGCTCGCACGCGGAGCTGCACGTTGCACGATGCGTGGTTCGTGCTGACTCCGTTCATTGATTGCGGCGGCTTTGCGGCCGACGACCGAACCGGTCGCCAAGTTCGGAGCGCTCAGTAAGCGCTTGCCGAGCGCTCCGCAATCCGGACAAGGCGCCGGCTCGCGCATTTGCGCGATTGGCCGGGTCAGTTCGAAACTCCCGTGATCGGTGCACTCGAATTCGTAGATGGGCATGTTCGGTTGCTCTCTTGCGGTACGCGTTCGTGAAGCTGTGATGATGAGGCCGGCGCAAACGAAAAAGTTCGTTTGCGCCGACCGACGCGCGACGCGTTCAGGTGACGACGGCCAGGTCTTTGCCTGCGGGCACCGAGCTCGCCGAGGGCCCCGCCGCCGACGGCGTGATGTCGAAATCGAAGATCTCGGTAGGTATAGCTAACGTCGCGCAAGCATTCGGGATATCGACGATGCCACTGATGCGACCTTCGACCGGAGCAGTACCCAAAATCGCGTATGCCTGCGCGCCGGTGTAGCCGAACTTCTTCAGGTACTCGATGGCGTTCAAGCAGGCGCGTCGATACGCAACGTGCACGTCTAGGTAGTGCTGAGTGCCGCCTTCATCCACCGAGATGCCCTCGAAAATCATGTATGACGAATAGCTGGGTTCGAGCGGGCTCGACTTGAACACTGGGTTGGTGATGCCGTACTTGGCGATGCCGCCCTTGATGACCTTCACGCGAAGATCGAGGTAGCCTGCCATCTCGATCGCGCCACAGAAGGTGATTTCCCCATCCCCCTGGGAGAAGTGGATGTCGCCCATCGAGAGACCACCACCGTTGACGTACACCGGGAAGTAACAGGTGGAACCCTTCGTGAGATTCTTGATGTCACAATTGCCGCCATGCTCACGCGGCGGAACCGTGCGCGCGGCTTCCGCGGCTGCCGCGGCTACACTGCCCTTGGGCATCCGCCCCAAATGTGCGGTGGCCGCGAACGGCAAGGTCGCTAGCGCCGGCACGCGTTCCGGATTCGTGTCGAACAGGGCCTTCTCGCGTTTGTTCCAGGTGGCGAGCAGCTCGTGCGAAGGTAAGCAACCGATCAAACCGGGATGCATGATGCCCGCGAATTCGACGCCGGGAATGTGCCGTGAATTGGCGTAAATACCGCTAAAATCCCAGCACGCTTTGCGCGCTTCAGGGTAGTGATTGGTCAAGAAGCCGCCACCGTTTTCCTTGGCGAAGATGCCGGTGAAGCCCCACTTGTAGTCGGGCAGCACTCCGACATCCAAGATGTCGACCACGAGCAGATCTCCCGGCTCGGCGCCCTTCACGCCGATCGGTCCGCTCAGGTAGTGCACCTTGCTCAAGTCGACGATTTTGACATCGGTCGCCGAGTCGTTGTTCTTGATCTGACCACCGGTCCAGTCGATACATTCGACGCGGAACTGCGCGCCCGGTTCTACCCAACTCACGATCGGGATATCCGGATGCCAACGGTTGTGGATGACGTCGTGATCCGTTGCAGGTGCCGCGAGGTCGACCTTGATGAGCGTATCCATGGGGTTCTCCTTAGCCGTGTTCCGTAACGAAGGCGCACGGGTGCCTCGATCGACACACGTGAACGCGCCCTGGCTGGGGTAATACGCGGAGATTAGAAGTGACCTGTTTCTATTCGAGGACGCGGCCGTTTCCCCTCATGGAAAGGTGATCCATTCCGCCGACGCGCCTCCGATGACGCATCCACAGTTCGACACCGCGCGCTCGCAGGAGCGCTATCTCTCTCGTTTATCGGTCCGCTCCAGTGACCTGCCGATTCAACGCCTGAAATCGGCCCTAGGCGGCACGCAAGGATGGAAGCGTGTTGACAACCGCTGATGATCGTCGGCGTGAACAGCGTCATGCCATCTGGCCGTTGCTTCGACGGAACGTCGAAATGTCGGGCCGTGCGGCCCGAGCCTCGCATGCCGGCGACCGCACGGCGCGGCCGAGGCAGCATGGCTAGTGCGCGTCGGGTGCAGCGCTGACGATCGCCACCTTTGCGACGGTCAGCTTGGCGCGCACGAGCCCGTTCACTTTGAACATCAGAATCACCGTAATCAGCATCGCGCCAGCCACGACGTAGCCGAGCTCGCCGTAATGCTCGAGCGGCCCTGCTGCGGTCTGCACGACGATCAAGCCAGCAGTCCACGATGCCACACCGCCAGCGAGCTGTTGCAACGACGAATTGATGGCCATGAACGCGCCGCGATCGCCCGGATCGGGGACGGCGGAGGATAGCGCCTGCGCCGACACCATGCGTGCCGTGATGGCGATGAATAGCACGATGTTGAGCCCGATCACGGTTCCGAGCGGGGTCACGCCCAAGCCGCAATAGTACACGACGAGCACCATGCCCAAGCTCGAACCGAGGCAGAACATCGGGTACTTGCCGAGCGCATCACTCAGACGACCGAGCACCGGACCCGCGATGAATGACGCCACGCCCGTGGCCACGTACACCGCTGGCAACTTGCCGAGCGGAATGCCCAAATTCTCCACGCAGAACGTGCTTCCGAAGGGCATCAACATGAACCCGCCCACGGCCAGCAGCATGGTCGCGGCAAAAGCCCAAGAGTAGCGCCGGTCAGCCAGCGTCTTGAGTAAGTGGCGCAGCGCATTCCGTTCGGACGGCGTCTTCAGATGCTCGTTGATCGGCTTGAGTTTGGCGGCGATCAACACGCCGACCGCTGCGCTGATTGATACGATCATCAGAAATGGAGAGTGCCAGCCCCAGTGGTTCGACAAATACAGACCGAGAGGGATGCCGAACACTTGGCTCGCGGAGAAGGCGGTCATCACGAACCCCATCACCCGACCACGGGCCTCGAACGGGAATAGGTCTGCGATGATCGCGAAGCTGATCGAGCCGATGACTCCGCCGAACAACCCCGTGACCATTCTCGCGACGAACAGGAATTGGTAGCTCGGAGCAACGCCACACAACAACGTGCCCACCACGAACCCGGAGTAGAAGAACAGCAACATCCGCTTGCGGTCGAACTTGTCTGCGAAGCCTGCGGCGAGAATACCGGCAGCGCTCGCGCTGAACGCGTAGGCCGAGACCGCCGCACCAAATTGCTTGGTGGTGATGTGCAGCTCTTTCAAGAGCATGGCGCCGAGCGGCGACAAGATCATGAAGTCGAGCACGACCGTGAACTGTAGGAACGCGAGGATGGCGACGACGAACTTCTGATACGGCGTGAACTTCATGCTGGCCGGGCTTTTCCTAGCACGCTGGCGAGCACTCGCCGGATCGAGATCACGGCCCCCTGGACCATGAGTAGCCCAACCGGCGACCTGGGTCTAGCCTCGGAGATCCGGCCGAGGCTAGCGCGCCGGCTGGCAAAAGAACGCCCGAGACATGCAGCTTCGATGGCGCGACAGAGAGTTGCGCGTCAACTGGCTTGAGCGACCGAGCGGCGGCGTGTCAGTCTGCGAGCGTGCTCCTCGCGTTGCCAGCGGTCGTCCATGCGCTTGCCGCGCTTGCTACCGACGCTGTTCCGATTCGAATCAACTACGAGGCACCCGCGAGCTGCCCGAACCAAGACGCCTTTTATGACTCCGTGAGAGCTCGTACGGACCGCGTGCGCAAAGCACAGGGCAACGAGCCCCGAGTCGACGTCAACGTGCGAGTGACGCGCGGCGATCACGGCTTTCACGGCGAAATGCGCGAAGTGGTCAATCAAAGTGAGACCTCGGCCCGCAGCGTGGACGGTGCAACGTGCAAAGAGGTGAGCGAAGCGCTCGCCTTCACGGTAGCGCTGTCCTTCGACCCCGAGGCACACGCGCCCGTGCCGGCCGAAGCGACGCTCCCGACGCCGAAACCCGCACCGCCGATCGTACCCGCCACGTCCCCGCCGGCCGTCGTGCAACCGCCGCCCGCGCCGTCGGTTACGACGGCTCCGCTCGAGCTCGAGTTGGGGCTCAGCGTACTCGGGACGGTGGTCGAGACGGCCGGCTTCGCGACGGGTGGCGCGCTCTCGGCAATGCTCCTGCGACAAGCCAACACGAGCACGAGCAGCGCCGTGCAATTGTCGCTGATGTTCGCAGGCACGGGACTGCTCACCGCACCCGATGACCACCGCACGCGCTTCGGTGCGTTGGCGCTCGACGCTTGCCCCTTTCGGCATCGCAGCAGCAATTGGGAATTTGCTCCATGTGGGCTGGCGACGGTCGGCTTTCTGGAACTCACGGGCCGTGGCGTCGCGGATCCGCAGACCGTCAATCGCGCTTGGTGGAGCGCTGGCATCGACTTCCAGATTTCCGTGCTGCTGGGCCGCGGGGTCGTCCTCGAGAGTGGGTTCGCGGCGACGGTGCCGTTGGTGCGACATCGCTACTACACGAACTCGCCCGAGCAAGTCGTCACCCAGACGCCCGCGGTATCGCCGCTCCTGCGCCTAGGCATCGGCTATCGGTTTTGAGGCTAGCTGCCCGTTATCCCTGCAAAATGTCGCCCGGGCCAGAAAGAGTGATCGCTTTCGGGGTTTCCGGGAATAGAGGGCTGACGCGACTGCCGGCTCGATACAGAAAATGGTCGTTATTGCTCATCCCACGGCGCTTCGGTTGCCTGTACCTAGTCCCGCCGCTACCTTGAACGTCGTGACTCAGTCGAGTGATCGCGACACACGCTTGCGAGCGATGGTGGACCGCTACCTCGACTTCGTCGCGCGCGTTTTGCGCAACGCCGGCACCCCCGAAGCCGAGGTGGACGATGACGTGCAGCGCACCTTCATCGCGGTGGCCAATCGGCTGGATGACGTTCGACCCGACGCGGAAAAGAGCTTTTTGCTGCAGACCGCGTTGAGGATGGCCGCCCATGCGCGGCGCACGTTGGCTCGTCGGCGTGAGGTGCATGATTCCGATGCCCAATTGCGCATTCCGACGCCGCTGCAACCCGAGCAGATGCTCGACCAAAAGCGCTCCCGTGAGTTACTCGATGAAGTGTTGGAACAGATGTCGGTCGAACTACGCACCGTATTCGTCTTGTATGAGCTCGAGGAGCTCAGCATGACCGAGATTGCAACGACGCTGCGTATCCCCCAAGGAACGGTAGCTTCACGGCTGCGACGAGCTCGGGCAGATTTTCGTGACCGAGTCCGGGCGCTGTCCGGCGCCACACACGCCGAGGTGGGCTCGTGAACGAACCGACTCGCATGGTCCACTCGCCGGAGAGCGAGCTCGAACGAGCGCTGCTCGACGCAGGCCGCTCGTACACGGCTTCCGGTTCGACACGCGCGAAGACTCTACTCGCGCTCGGGCTGACTGCGGTAACGACGTCGGCCGCGCCGTCCGCTGCTGCCGCGGCTGGTAGCTCGCTCTCGAAGGCCACGCTAACCAAAGTAGCTGCGACCGTATTGGTGATGGGCGCCGTTGCGGTGCCCGTTTGGCGCTACCTCGATCACACGCCGAGCGGTACGCCCGTCACGCACCCGGTCGCGAGCGCGGCTGCTGTTTCGCCGACTTCGCCAGCGGTCACCGAGCAGACACCCGTCGAAGCGGTGCCAGCCGAAACGCCGGCTGTCGCCCCCCCACGAGTCGAAGTCGCGGAGGCTCAGCCCGCGGCGAACGCTCGGAGCGTGAGCACTGCGCGCACGGACCCCAAGGCTTCGGCCGCTCCTCCACTCACGGCGGAGCTCGCCGCTTTGGACTCTGCGCGCACTTCACTCAGCCACTCCGATCCCGCTGGCGCGCTGACCGCACTCGATAGCTACGCGCGCAACTTCCCACGCGGACGGCTCAAGATGGAAGCCGAAGTACTGCGCATCGGCGCGCTCGCCAAGAGCGGACAGACCGAAGTAGCTCGCAAGCGCGCGGAAGCGTTCTTGCGGCTTCATCCCGACAGCGTGCTTGCCTCGCGAGTGCGCAGCTACGCCGGACTATGATGTGCTGGCGCGCGCTGCGTTCCGTGCTGCTCGGCGCGGCGCTCACCAGCGCGCTTCCCGGTTGCGGGAGCAGCACCCTCGACTCACTGGGCAATAACGCCCAGAACGACGAAGTGCCAGCGTCGCTGCGGCCGGTCGTGCACCCCGCGCAGAAGTCCAGCACCTTCTGCGATTTGCTGGGCGGGCAAGCTTGCGATGCTTCGGCCAAGGTCGAAGCAGCGTTCCAGCAGTTATT
>Ga0164308_10000038_pt1 | contig 59724 bp, 57 predicted proteins | sample Whisoiple_246_MG_FD_109983 | JGI IMG/M metagenome (GOLD analysis project Ga0164308, IMG submission 109983) | Soil microbial communities amended with fresh organic matter from upstate New York, USA - Whitman soil sample_246_MG | ecosystem: Environmental > Terrestrial > Soil > Unclassified >... | reverse complement strand
GCCGCATCAATCCGCAGATCTTGCAGCACTACGCCAATCTTCGCGTCCGTGATCGTCGCACCGATCGGATCGGCGGGGTGAAGAAACGCGGGCGAGTCTGCGTCGTACTTCCACGTGCCGCCCTCGCACGTAAAGCCGCCGTAGATCGACACGCGGTCTGGGATTTCGAGCGTCGCGGGCTCGGCGTATTCGCCCGTGCACACGTACACGTGTTTGATTTTGCCGATGTTCGCCAGCGCCCGCGTGACGGTCGCGTACGGGTGCGCTTGTTTGCCATCAGCGGAGCTGTCGTCACCCGTGGGTGACACGAAGACCCCGTATTCGTCGGAGATCACGCAGGCGTCGGTGTCTGGGCTCAGGGAGCCGTCACACGGGGGAGGAGGCGCGCCGCCGCTGCCAGCTGCCGCGTCAGTGCCGCCCTCTCCGCCATTCGTGCCGGGCGTGCCGCTCGTGCCGGAGGTGCCGCTCGTGTTTGATGAGCCGCTCGCGCCCGATGCGCCGGGCGCGCCGCTCGAGCCAGCGCCGTCGTACGGTTCGCAGCTGAGGCTTTCATTGCAGTCGCTGGATTTGCTGGAGCAACTCCAGGCAAGGCCGCTCACCGCGAGGAGGCCGAGGGTTCCGATGCTGAAGCGTTTGAGTTTCATGTCATCCTCGGTCAGTAGCTCGATAAAGTTAGAAGCGGCCGCTGAGGCCCAAGTGGGTGACGCCAGGGGTGATGGCAACGGTTGGTGAAAGAGTGCTGGGCACGCTGGCGCGCGCACTCGAGTGTGAGCGCGGCCAAAGCAGGTATAAGCCGGTGCCGACCGCGGCTGCGCCAGCAACGCTGAAACCGACGATTTCGAGCGTGCGAGCGCGATCGACGTCGGAATTCTTATCGTGCAGCTCCGCGCACTCGGCTGCGTAGGGCGTACCAGCGCCGCATGCGTTGGGACCGGGAAGTGAGGCGCGGAGCTGGTCGGCGTCTTTTTGGCTTGAATTGGCCGAGATCAGGAATACGACGCCGACTGCAGCACCTGCAGCGACCAGACCGCCACCCACGAGCGCAGGAACGATCGAACGGTGTGAGTGGCTGTTGACGGGCGGTAGTGTGGTCTCGGTAGGTGCACTCGAGTGGTGTTCTGGATCTTCTGCCGCGGTTGGAGACCCGCCGAGTTCAGTCAGCTTGATCCAAAGCACTTGAGCCGCCCCACGCGAGAGGCGGATGGTCTGCTGGTTGGGCTCGTACCCCTCGTGCGTGACTGACACGCCGTGTTCGCCGGGCTCGAGGAAGAGGTCTCCACTTGCCGGAACCGTCACGCGGACATCGTCGATAGTGAGGACGGAATCTGCTGGCTCGAGGGTGACGTGGAGTGAGCCGATTTCCTTTTTCTCTTGGGCGAGGCCTTCTGCCAGGGCTTGCTTCTGTTCGTCGGTCGAGCTCGGTAGCAGATGCGCGAGAGCGAAGGAAAAATGTTCGGCAGCGTCGCGGTGTTTGCCGAGCTCGGACTCGGTTTGCGCCAGGTTTGCCGCAATGTCGGGGCTCTGCTTGAGGCTCCAGGCTTCGGTGTAGATGCGCAGGGCGTCGTTGTACTTGCCAGCGTTGAACGCAACCTTGCCCTTCTTGAACAATAGGTTGGCGCGATCGCTGTCCGCGCTGTCGACCTGCGCGTAAAGGTGACCCGCCAGGCTCGTCGCGACCAGCAAGCAAGCACAGGCAAGGCCGCGGCTCAGCACCCTTGGCCCAAATCCGAGTCGTATCGATACCATCATCACTCAGTAGATCGCGCGTTTTGGTTTCGTTGTGGGCGCGCTCAGCGCGGAGCTGTTCGCGATCGTCGGCGGAATGGGCTTGAAAGGCGCGTGACGAGACGCGGGCGCAGCGCCCGGCTCAGTACCCGTCGCTGAAGCCGCCGGAGACGCCAAAGCGGCCGCAGTGGGCGGCACTTCCGCGGAGTCAGCGGAGTTGACAGCGTTCGCGGAGGCCGCGGAATCCCCTGAGGCCGCTGGGTCCGCCGGAGGCGCCGGGGCCTCAGGGTCCGCTGAGGCCGCTGGGTCCGCCGAGGCCACCGAGTCGGCTAAAGCCAGTGCGGCCGGCAAAGCGGATGCACTGGCAGAGGGCGTCACATCACCGGACGATGCGCGTACGGAGCCGGGCATTGGCTCGGCAGCCAGGGGCGCAGGGGCGGCGGGTGGGGGCGCGGGCAGCGCGGCATGTGCGGCGACCGCTTGCACTGAGGAGCGACGGAACGCTCGAACACCGAGCAGCAGTAACAGCGCGGTCCCGAGCAAGACGAACAGCAACAGCGGCAGGTACGATCGACGTCGGGCAGCGAGCGGCGGTTGGCTCGTGGTGACCACGGTTTCGGGGGGTGGCCAGTTCGAGTCGTACTGCGGAGAGGGCCAGACCGCATCCGATTGCGGCGATGGTGCGGGCCAGTTTGGGTCGGATGCCGGCAGCACGTGCAGTACCGGGCGTCGTAACTTGAGTTCGGTCGGCAGTTTACGAGGATCGATGTCCTGGGCCAGCTTCACCGTCTCGAGCTCGAGCGTTTTGTGTTCCGAGACCGCGTGCAGCGGCTTCGGCTCGAAGTAAACCGGCGATCCAGGGATCTCGTCTTCCGGGATCGGATCAGCGGCGGTCATGGAACGCAGGGTCGAAGCGTGTTCACGCTCGATCGGGCCAAGGCCAGGGTCAGTGGTCACTCGGTTGCGTTGATCTGTCACGACGCACCTTTGCCCGCGGCTGTGAAACCGGATGAGATACCGTTGAAGCGCAATTCGGATGTAGCTGAGACGATCAAGGTCACGCCCGCCCTCTCACGGAGTTTACGAGCGTATATGACCTCGGCTTACACCGCGAGACAACTTGCTGGGGGTGGGCCACGATGCGCAAATCGGGCACGCCGCCCGCGAGTTGCTAGGAAAGCGACCTGAACGCATGGCTGAAGAACGAGCCTCACGTGGGTCACCATTCCAATCACCGTGGAACCGCACTTAGCGAAGAGCCCCGGTTAACGGAATGTGGCGGTTGGGCGCAGGAGCCTACGCTGGAGAGAACACTTCAGATTCGAGCTCGATTTTCTTAGACCCGAGCGCCCACAACGGACGGAGCCCTGGCCAGAGCTCCGAAAGACGGAGCCCTGGAAGAGCACGAACGGGCAGCGGAGAGCGTGCGCTACAGCGGACTAATTACGCGCGCGAGCGGGACTTGGCTGCCGCGGCCTTGGGCCGAGCGGTCTTCGCCCGCGGAGTTGCGCGCGGCTTCGGCTCTTCCACTTCTTCTTCGGCGGCGGCCTCATTGGAGACGGCTGGCGGCGGCTGAGAAATGCTCGTGGGTTTGCGCTCGGAACGCGGCACTTCAACGGTGGCGCTGCGGGGCACCTCACCACCGAATTGAGCATGGAGGTCCGCCAACAGCCCAACCAAGACCAGGTATTGATCGGTCGGGTTGAGCGCGCCCAGCGCCGCTTGAGCGCCCTGCTTGGCTTTGGCTTGGACCACAGCGGCGGGGAGCTCCGGCGGGACGAAGCTCCCGGGCGGCAGCGCCGGCGGCCATTCACCACGCGGCTCGTTGCGCGGAGTACTGACCGGGGCGGACGGTGCCGGCTTGGAAGCGGGCACGACCTCGAACACGCGGCGCCGCGGCAACCCGGATGAAGACGAAGGCGGGGGTGCAGCGCCCGCGACTGGCTTGGCAGCGGCGGGTGCGGACTTGGGAGCATTCGGATCGCGCGGCTTCTTGTCGTTGAAGATCGCGGCACGCACGTCTCGAGGCAGACGCTGGCGGGCGAGAAAGAAGAACACGCCGCCAGGGCTACGACGACCGCTGCCGTCGCCGCGCATCAGGCCGCCTGCCTTTTCGATCTTCTCGGTTTCGGCGAGCAGTGTGAGGCACGCTTGCTCGCCCAGGTTTTCTACGACGGCTTTGATTTGGGCGAGCGGACCTTCGTCCGCTTCCCCGAGGGCCTTCGCGATTGTGTTGATAGTCTGATCACTAGCCATGGTTAGTTGACCGCGCTCATGCACAGTCCCCCGGAGTGCAGCGGCTGAAGATTCTTGGCACCAACGGGGTCGGACCGCAATAGGCGTCTGTGAAAGCCTAGGCTCAAACGCCGAGGCAACCTTGTCCGAGCTCACCCCGGACACAGCACTCTCAATCATACGGCTTCTTTTCCTCGAACGCTAAGAGCAAATGCGCCGCGCCTGTCATTCCCCAGTGCCAGGCGATCCCCCGGCTTCTTTGGCTTTTTTTCTTTGGCTTTTTTCCAGCCTCGGTCCTTGCCGCATCGGCTGCGCTTGCTAGCGCGAGCGGCTCGGCTCTCAACTCGCGAGCGCCCGCGCGTCTCACCTTGCGCCAGTTGTGGGGTGAGTCCAGGTGAAGCTGGCGATGTGGACAGCTTCACCTCGAGATCCGCGCAGGAGATTCGCAACTAAAAGAAATTCGACGGCACTTGGCCGAGCGTGGCCGGCGCGCTCGGGTCGAACCTCTATTTGAAGCCGTGTAGATGGACCACGTACCACTCACCGCGCCATGAGATGAGCGATGTGAGCTCGAACTCCCGCGACCGGCCCGTGGGCAGTGTGAAGCGCAGGCGCGAGCGCAAGACACGGAAGTAGCCGAGCTTGTTGCCCTCGGATCCAGGCGCCATCCACTTTGCGTCCTTTTCCGAAACAGTGATGCCATCGAACTTGCTCTCGGCCGCGGCTGCGCCTAGCGCGTGGTGGTACTCGAGCAAGTCGCGCTTGAAGTTCGCGAGCAGTCGATACTTGTAGTCCCGCTCGGGTTTCGCAACGTCCTTCACTTGCTGATAGGCGACCAACGGAAAGAACGCGGATAGCGCAGGCTCCACGTCCCCAGTCAGGATCGCTTGCGCGACCTTCGCGATTCGCTTCTGAAAAGCCGGAGACTCGGACGTCGGACGCTGGTCGGTTTGGTCAAGGGGTTTACCCTGTGCGTCCACGAGCGGAGGCTCGGTTTCGGGCACCGGGCTCGCCGACGTTGCAGCGCTCGCAGGACCTGCATCGGGCGCAGTCGCTGACGAACTCGCCATGGGCAACGCCGCTGCCGGCGTTGCCTCGAGTGCCGGCGGCTCGTTGGTGCGCGCCGGAGCAGAGACGGCGCCATGAGACGGATCGACTGAGTTCGGCCGGGCACCGCTGGGCTCGGGGCACCCGACGCTGACGAAAACGAACGGAGCAGCACCCAAGCCCAAAAACCAAGGACGTGAGAGGTTCACCCGGCTGCTCTACACCGCAGCGCGGCGGAACGGCGAGAAAATGGCGCTGCCTGACGCTGCCGTCGCTCGTCTCGGCTTTGCCAGCAGTTGACTGGAATCAGGGACGGGTCTATCGGGCGATTCGAGAGCGGGACCAATCAATGAAGATCAATTGCCACTGCTGCGCCCTTTCGCTTCTGTGGGCGGGCCTTTCGCTCAGCACCCCTAGCCGAGCGGCCGAGTCCCTTCCGGACAGTCTGGTCAAGAGCAGCAAGGCGACCGAGGGCAAGACGGACGTCGCGACCTCGGGCTTCGAGAAGGCCGACAAGGACAAGGCGGAGAGCAAGGACGCGACGGAGCTGGAAATCTCCGCTGGTGGTCTGGCTTCGGCCGGGAACTCTCGCTCCATGGCAGCAACGTCGGCGGGGAAATTCCGGATGCGGCGCGGCTCCGATCAGGTCGGCGCAGGCATCGCCGCCAACTACGCGGAATCGGCCGTAAACAAAGGCGAGGGCCTACAGACGACGGTCGAGAACTTTCAAGGCAAGCTTCGCTACGATCGGTTCTTGGCCGGCTCGTTGACGGTGTTCGGCTCGGTGTCCGCGCGCCACGACCGCTTTCAGGGCCTCGACCTCCGTATCAACCTCGATCCCGGCTTCGGCTATTACTTCATCGACCAAGACATCCAGCAGCTCTGGTTGGAAGCTGGCTACGACTTTCAGCACGATATTCGGCGGGATGACGCGATCGCCGAAGCCTACGCCGACGGCTATTTTCTGGGCAAGACCAACGACCGCCACAGCGTGCGCGCGTTCGTCGGCTACCTGAGCGAGCTCAGTGATTCGGTCAAGGTCAGCACCGGTCTCGAGTACCTGCAAGGGCTCGATCCGGCCACCAACTACCGCCTCAATTGGGATGGCGCCCTCACCTCGGCCGTTGGCAAGGGCTTTTCGATCGCGACGGCCGTCAGCGTGCGCTACGATCACAACCCGATCCCAGGCGTCGAAAACACGGACATCGTGACCTCGATCAGCCTCGTCTATCACCTCTTGTAGCCACCTCCTGTAGCGCGCAGCGCTAGAACGCGAACCCAGCATGCCGCAGGCTCTTCGAAATTCCAGGCGCTGGCTCGGGCGGTTGCTCGCCTGCGTGTTGCTCGTATGCGTCGCCGCTTGCGGGAAGAAGAAAGCGCCCGCAGACACGACCTCGATCGATCAACCGCACCCACCCGACACGGTGCCGGGTGCGACGGCGATTGCCACGCTCGAGCGCACGGGTTGCTACGGTGAATGCCCGGTGTACCGCCTGACCGTCAACAGCGACGGCAGCGTCGTGTACGTTGGCACGCGCTGGGTCAAGGTCACCGGACGGCAAGTATTCAAGATCTCGGACGCGCAGCTCGCCGAGCTGCAAGCCGCGTTCGAACGCGCAAATTTCAATCAGCTGCGCGACTACGACAAGGTGGAGAGCACCGACGACGACTGGGTGCACATCTCTTATCGACGCGGCAGTGGGTTCAAGCGAGTCCGCCACTACCACGGTGACAATGCCGCGCCGCCCGCGCTTGGCGCGCTAGAAGATGAATTCGACCGCATCGTCGACAGTGGGCGATTCGTGGGGGTGCCGACGGTCACGGGAACCGCGACCGCAGCCCCGTCCACCAGCGCCTCGTCTGTGACTCCAACACCGGTTGAAGCCAGTCCGAGCGCGTCAGTAAGACAGCCCCACGCGAATGAAAACGCCGGGCCGCCGGACGAAACGGCCGCTGATCCCGACAACCACCCTTGAGGGGGTGCTCTGGCTGTTACGCCAACCTGCCGCAATCGCGACGATTTCGGCCGCTTGGCTGGTGGCCCGAAGCCTTCAGAAGCGAAGGGCGACATTGCATTTTTGAAACAGAACGGGCGATTAACGTGGGTAAACTCCCGTAAATGGGTTGGCCCGAGAAGTGCTTAATGAAGACGTCTGCTGGAAACAAGTTGAATGCGCGGCGTCATCACCACCCGTCACTTAGTCACCCATGCGCCGCTCATCGTGCGGTTGTTTGGGGTTCGCGCTTACTTGAAATGCGTAGCCTGTGTGCTCCGGAAAGGCGGCCGAGCCACCTTTTTAGATGCGGTCTCGCACTAGCAAACGCACGTCGGGCGCAATTATTCCAAAGCCCCTGGCTTGAAACGGTGCGTCCTCTGCGCGGCGCGCGTGGGACAGACAGGGCGCGCGCGCAGTGAGCAGCAAAGGCCGTCCGTACCGCAGCTTCAGCCATGCTGGCTTCGAAATCTTGGTCGGCAAAGCTGCGAGCGACAACGATCACCTGACGTTCAACGTGGCCGAGCCACACGATCTGTGGCTGCACGTCGCAGGCGGCACACCGGGTAGCCACGTCGTGATCCGCAATCCGCAAAAGGGAGCGGTGCCCGAGGAAGTGACTCACTGTGCCGCCGCGCTGGCGGCCTGGTATTCGAAGGCGCGAAACGCCGCCCGAGTCGAGGTGCACCTTTGCCGGGCCGGGGACGTGAAGAAAGCCCGCGGGGCACCCGCGGGTCAGGTGCAAATCGCACGGTACAAGTCGATCAAGGTGGCGCCCGCTCCGTTCGCCGGCGAGCCGGGCGTGGACCCCGACCGAGACTGAGCCTCAAGCTCCGGGTGGAAGCTTCGACTTGGCCACGTTCTTCGTGTTCTTGAGCAGCGCGAGATCGTGCTCGAACTTGGCCTTCACGGTCTTGAAGGTGTCGAGCGTCGCGGTATCGAAGGCCGCCAAGTCGGCGGCAAGCGCCTTTTGCTGGGCGGCCACGGGCTGCAAAGCCTTCTGAAAAGCCGCCTTCTGCTTGGCGTTCGCCTTGGCCGACTTCGGCCCAAGCTCGTTGATCGACTTGTTGACCTCGGCGAGCTCGAGCTTGGCCGCTGACTTGAAGGCCTGGCGTGCGACCGTCAGGGCGGCTTCGGCAGACTTACCTTGCTCGTCCGCGCTGGCTTGCGCCTTGGCCGTGCATTCGTCCAACTTGGTTTTGGCATCGGCCGCGTCGGCCTTTATTTGGTCGAACTGCTTTTGCAACTCGTCCAGTTTTTGCTGGGCGGCCTGCTTGGCCTTGCTGGCTTGATCGTCGGCCTGCTGCTGGACCGCAGCGACCTTCTTTTTGATCTCCTCTTCGTTCCCGCAAGCAATGAGCATCAGCGGCACGATCAGCAGAGCGCTACGCATGACACTCACGGTAGGAGATGTGACTGAGATCTTCAACCAGAGCGATGCGCTCACCCACAGTGTGTGCCGGAAAAGTCCAGCGCTTGCATAAGCCGGTGAGCGCGGGGAGCGTGCAAATGCCGCCAATTCCTGGTCCGGCCACGCAGACGACCGCACGCCTAATGCGCCCCCCTCCTCCACCGAGTGGCGATCGAAACCGCCATGAACCAAGCAAGGCCAATGCTGAAGTGGCCCGCCATCAGGTGCGCACGTTGCGTACTGGGACAGTGAAGCAACAGGATCAGACTCGAGAGCAACCCGACCAGGCCGGCAGCTAGCGCCAACACTCGGAACGAAACTCTTCGATCGCGGTCGAATGCCCAGAGCAACGTGAACGAGGGCGCCGAAAGCGCGCTGCCGTAGCCGAAACAAGCCAGCGAGCGCAGCGCAAAACCATTACTCGAGAAATCATCGGCGCTAGCCCGAGCTTCAGGCGCGAGACAAAGCACGCACGGGAGACACCAAGCGACCGCGGCGAACAGCCAGCCACCGAACGCGGCGCGTCGTTCGATGGCTAAAGGCCGGAGCGCGCTCTGGACAACGAGGCCCAACAGACCGAGTAAGAGCAGCCCGACCAGCATTCGCGTCATGCCGAGCTCGCGCACTGGCACGTGCTGCTTGAGCAATTCGCGAAGCAATAGAGCAGCCGGCAACACGAAGCTCAGCGCCCAGCGCGCGCGCGTCGAGCGACTACGCAAGAAGGCGCGCAGCCCGCGTTCCTGCGCGATCAACGACTCGGTGACGACGAGCTGCTCGGTGAGATCGGCAGGCGCGCGAGGCTCTGTGAGCGCCAAGCGACGGCCGAGCTCCGCACCGCTACTGAGCAGCTCCATGCAATGCGCGCACCCGCGCACATGCTCGGCCACAGAGGGACCGGAGGGAACTCCTCCGGCCACGAACCCTTGGCGAATCTCGGCGCAGTCCACGGCTTGCTCGCTCGTGGTATGCCGGTGCCGACCTCAGGGTTACGGCACGGCGGCGTTTTCTGAAGCGGGCGCGGGCTGGAGAAGCGCAGCCCGGGGCCCCATCAACGTTGGCGAAAGCGCGCGTTTAATCAGCGTTTTTTCGGGGAGGCTTGCTTGGCTGCGGCGGCCGCGGGGGCGGGTGCAGGAGCGACCTTCTTGGCGGCCTTCTTGGCAACGAGAGCCGGTGCCGAAGCGGCCGTGGCTGAGGCCTTCTTGGAGAGATTCTTGGACGGCGCGGCAGCCTTTGAGGGCGCCTTCGAGGACGCGGCAGCCTTTGAGGGCGCCTTCGAGGACGCGGCAGCCTTTGAGGGCGCCTTCGAGGACGCGGCAGCCTTTGAGGGCGCGGCAGCCTTTGAGGGCGCCTTCGAGGACGCGGCAGCCTTTGAGGGCGCGGCAGCCTTTGTCGACGCCTTTGAGGGCGCGGCAGCCTTCGAGGGCGCGGCAGCCTTCGAGGGCTTCTTGGACGGAGCCGGCGGCGGCTCGGCCGCGGCTGGCGCTTTCGCTGCCCACACGCCGAGCGCCGCTCCCTGCGGATCCGTAAACACGCCGATCGTTCCCATGTCGCCGATCTCTTGATAGTCGAGCACGGCTTTGCCGCCAGCCTTCAAGACTTTAGCCATGGTCGCCTTCACATCGTCCACTTGCACGTACGGCAGCCACGCAGTCGGTTGCTCTGGCGTCGGCTTCTTCTGCATGCCACCGCCCGCGCCGCCACTGACGTCGATCATCGTGTAGGCCATGGCGGGCATGTCGCTGAGTTTCCAAGCAAAGACCGAAGCGTAAAACCTCTTGGCCTTCTTGATGTCATCCGTACTGAGCTCGACATGGGCGAATGGATTGGGCATGTGGACTCCTTGTTTCCGCGGGGAAAATAGGAAAAAACCCCGCGCGCGTACGCAATCTCTCACGAGCCGATTGTCCGAGCAAGATGAGCCTCGGGGGTGATAGCGCCTCTCATGCCGGCGCTTCTGCGATCCCGGCATGAGCGCGACTATTGCGAGGCTCAGAAGGTAAACCCTGCGTTTCGCCCACAGACAACACCGGAAACACGGCTGCCTTGCTGGGCCACCGCGAGCTCACAGGCTGAGATCTCGTATTGAAGCGGAGGATCGTACACCGTGCCCGACAGGCTCAGCGCGTCGCTATCCATCACGAGCGCAGTAGTCGATGACGGTTGCACCGCGAGGGTGCCGTGCTGAGTGATGCGGCCCGATACGACCAAGTCGTAGTTCTGATCGGGTGTGGCACTGGGGGGGACTGAATACGCGCACTGTTCGAAATCGTATTCGAGCTCCACGAACGATGAGCCTTGCACGGCGTTGGAGGTCGCGTTGCCGAACACGCGGACCTTGCCGCCCATGGATCCGTCTGACGAACGACAATCCGTCGTGCCGTCCTGAGCGCCGACGGGTCGGCCCTGGATCAGTAGATTGTAGGCCAGCTTCATGGTCTCGCGCACGCCGCGCAGAGCGATCCCGTCTTGGCAAGACTGCTCGCAAGGAGGCGCAGCGTCCGGCTCCGCCCCCGCACTGCAACCGCTCAGCAGCGCCGCTGCCAATGACCAAACACCCAAACGAACGTGCAGCATGCTCAAAAGCCTCCCTCGATGCCCAGACTGGGAATGGTAATTGGCCCGATTGTCTGGGTCTCACAGCCGCGTAAGGTGCATGTCGTCGCTACCGCTTCCTTGCTCAGGGTCGCGTTCATCCATTCTGCGACGAACGAAAGGTAAGCGCGCGGCCCCAGTTGCCAGCGCTTTTCGACACGCAGATCGAGCTTGAAAAATGGGGGCAGGCGCGTCGCGCCGGGGTCGCTCGGGTCGGCCGCCTTGGGGAGCCCGGTGTAGAAAGTGACGCGCGTGCCAACGCGCCACCTACGCCCGAGGTCGTAAGCGATCGCGCCATTGAACACGTGCGTGCGGTCGAAGGCAGCCACGAACTGCTTGCCCTCGAAGGTGCGCAAGGAGCGCGACAGCGTGTACGACAGGAAACCGCCGATGCGGCTGGTCAGGCGACGCTTGAGGAAGAGCTCGAGACCGTAGGCTCGACCGTCCGTACGGGCCGAGAGCGCATTGCTGGCCGAGTTGGTGCCCCCGCCGTCGGCAGCTTGCCCGCTTCCGCCGCTGCGATCTTCGCCCACCGTACCTGGGGAGAAGCGTGGCGTGCCACACACGCCGGCGCGGCTCGAGCTCGGATCGGCACCGCGATCGCCCGCGAGCGAGTCGCTCGGAAAAGTTCCGGGCGCGCAACCACTCACCTCTCGCTGTGTGGCGCCGATCGGGTCGCTCATGTTGAAGAAGCCATTGTGAAACACCGTGGCGGTGACGTTGGTCGCTTGCCCGAGATCGTAGTCCACGCCGGCACTTTGCTGCACGGCGAGCTGCAGCCCGCCCCGCAATCCTCCCGGTTGAAATCCGGGCAAAGGCACGACGAACGCGGGGGGCTGATGAGCCAAGCCGAAGGTAGTCAAGAAACTCAAACGCTGAGTCACCGCCAGCCGAGTCGAAAGCCGTGGATCGACTGCCACGGCCGACTGGCCTCGAGAAGAAAAGTAATCGAAGCGCAACCCAGGAATGATTTGAAAGCGCGAGCTCGGGCTCAACACCAGATCGGCGCGCGCACCGCTGGCGAAATCGGTACGCGTCGGGAACAGCCCCGCCGCCCGCGCAGCAGCAGGACCGAGGTCGCTGGTATTGAATTGCACGTCATAGCGATCGACGGTCACATCCGTGCCGAAGCGGAGCAGCACGTTCGTGCTCAGCGGCACGCTGATCTCCGAACGCGCGCCGAACGAGCGATCGCGCACGAAGCGCTCGTCGGGCAACTGCGAGCGGTCAAGCCCGGCGCTCACCGCCAAGCGAAGCCTGCCATGGTCCGCCAGCGAGCGATCGTAGCGCGCGTCGAGGCGATGAAATTCGGTGCCGAAGAGCGGGATGACTCGAGTTGCGGTGCGCTCTCCGAGAAAGTCGTAGGAACCCAAGCCAAAGACACTCACAGTGTCCTTCGGTGTGATCGCGTAGCTCGCGCGAGCTTGATAGTCCCAGTAATCGAGCTTGGTTCGCGGTGACAAGAGCGAGAACAATGCGGCCGTGAACGCATGGCGTCCGGCCAGCACGAGCTCTCCGCGGTGGTCGGCAAACGGCAACTGCAACATCGCACCGGCGTCGAAGAAGCGCACGTTGTATTCGGCGCGCAGCTCGTTTGCGGCTGGCGTGGTTTCACCCGCTACGATACCGCCGCTGAAGCGACCATAGCGCGCGGGATACCCGCCCGGGTACAAGTCCACGCGTTCGATCAGCGCGGGGTGGACCACCGAAGGTCCAGCGCCAACATGAAACAGCAGCGGCAAGCGAATGCCGTCCAAGAAATAGCCCACGTCACCGGGCGGCGCTCCGCGTACGAAGAAGAAGGGCAAGCCAGAGACGATTGGAGTGACACCGGGCATGATCTCGATAGCCCGAAATGGGTCGCCGAACGTGCCGGGGATCTGCCGCACCTCGGCGCGTGACAGCGACGCCGTTCGCGAGGGATCCATCTTCACGCCGCGCACTTCGATCTCGACAGGCCGCGGGATGCGAGCCTTCGCCGACGAACGCGGCTCGCTCGGCGTGCCCTCGGACGGCGGTGATTCGGGCGTGTCCGGCGCGTCCGGCAGCTCCGGGACTGGCGCGTGAAACTCGATCTTGATGCGAATCCGGGCACGCACGGGGACGCCGCCGCGCGTCGCGGGCAGGAAGCGAAAGGCTTGCGCCGCGTTCACGGCTTGTCTCGCAAAAGGCTCGCTCGCGGTGTCGGCAGAGACTTGACTGACCGTTCCGTCTGCCTCGACGGTGAGTGTCAGAACGACGGTTCTGTCACCGCTGGCTTGCTCCGGGTAGACAGCCGTCAGCTCGGAAAGCGGCTTGGGTGGCGTGATCTCGCGTTCAGCAGCCCCCGCCGCAGCTTTCTGCGCAACCGCTGCGCTTGGTAGCGCTAGCGCGAGAAACGCGAAGAGCAGCACCAAGGGCGCACGAGCCGAGCCGCGATCTGCCCTCATCAGTGGACTTCCAAGCTAACACCGAGCGTGCAGCGTCGACACCAAGATTGCCTGCGGCAGTCTGGCGTGGCGTCCGAAGCAACGGACGCGCACGCCAAACATCGTTCTGTCGAACTAGCGGCTCAAGAATGCCAGCAGAGCGAGCAGCGCGACCGGCAACAACATCCAGAGCATGGGCGGCGCGGGGTGCGTTTTTCGCGCTGCTTTCGTGGTCTCTGCAGTAGCAGGTGAGGACGAGTCGAAATCTTCAGTAGGCATACAAACATTTCCATTTCCGCCTCAGTGAGGCAGCCGAAGGCCAAATCAACCAGGGTTCGAGAGAACTCAGGCCCTGGGCGGCTCTTCGGAATTCATGCGTGGAATGCGACGCTGACCGTGAAAGTGACTGATCGACGTGTACGCTCGCGCGGCTCGCGCGGCTAGCAGCGGTGCGCGGCAACCTTCGACCCCAAGCGGCCGCCAGAACGCGGCTGGTTCGGGGAACCAGGGCACGCGCGCGAAGATCGGCGCGGCGGGCACACGCAGCGCGGGCTCGGCGCGCACAGCGTGGGTTTCGATGCTCTGAACGCGCTCGGCCATCAGCCGCACGACCGAAGAGCTCGGGCGCGCCGCCGGAGAAAGCACCCGTTGCTGCGCCAAGACCCCGAGCAGCGCGATCAACAGCGCGAACAGACGGAGCCCATAGGCACGCGGCACGACGGGCCGGCGCGCCTCGGCAATGGACAATCCGAGCGTGCTCACGCTGCAATACCAAGCACATCTGCTATTGGCGCGCAAACTGCGGCCATTTTGTGGCTAGCAGCGCCCTGACGAACGAGTACCTTCCCGCACATGGCCAGCGAAACTCAGCGCGGCTTACAGCTGATCGGCGGGCTGAAATTGCTCAAAGCGCTCAGCCTGTTCGCAGTCGGAGTCGGCCTGTTGTCGTTCCTGCATCGGGACGCCGTCCACGCCTTGCGCCACTGGATTGAATTTTTTCGGCTCGATGTGCATACGCGGTTGATCGAAGACTTGCTGGCGAAGGTGGCGGGCATCAACGCGAGGACGATGCGCCGGCTGGGCATTGGAACGCTCGGCTATGCCGCGGTATTCGCAGTTGAGGGCATCGGACTGCTGCGCGGAAAGACCTGGGCCGAATACATGACTGCGGCGGTGACGATCTCGTTTCTACCGATCGAGCTCTACGAGTTGATCGTGCACCCGAGCGCGATGAAGTTGTTGCTCACGCTGATCAATCTTGCGGTAGTGATCTACCTCGTGTTCGAGATCCGGCGTCGCCGCACAATCGAGCAGTTACGGGCAGAAACATCGTCCGGCTAACGGCCAGACTTCAATTTTACGATGTCGTTGGGGGATGTAACCGAGTTCACCTTGTGCGCCACTCCAGACGGCGCTAATCACGAGCGAAATTCGATGCGCACGATCACGGCACTCTTCCTTCTGGTTTGTGTGAGTTGCGGCTCGAGTGGTACGCCAACGGCGGAGCATCCCGAAGTCGCGTCCAATGATCCCTCGGCTACGCCGACGGCCGGCAAGAGCAAGGCTCGCTCGCTGCCGGACCATTGCGCACGCGGCAAGCGGGAATGCGTCCCACCGCCAGGTTGGGTGCGACGATTGTGCGAAGACGTTTATCCGGATGTCGCGCTGAACATGTTCAAGCCCGGCACCCGCTGGAAGCGTCTGTACATGGTGGCTCGCGCGGACCCCTTCAACGCCTCGGGTGGCGCCTCGCTACTCGGCGACAAGCTCGAACGCGGTGAAGAAGTGATCGCGCTCAAGCGCCGCGACAACAACGGCGAGATGCAGGTCGGAGACAACGCCGGCTACGACGTGCTGCGCTGGAACGGCGCCTGTGCGACCATTCACGACGGGGACTTCACCCGCGTTCCTCCGCGCGAAATCGTTCACTCGAAGATCGAGTGGCGCCGCCTGGGACTGGATTTGCGCAAGACGCTGGAAGAGCAGCCTGAGATCTCCAAGGCTCAGGAGGCGCGCCGAAAGGCCTGCCATGGTTTCGGCTTCGGTGAGGTCACCAAAGATTGTGAAGTCTACGATCGCGCATTCTCGGATGAGATCATCCGCTACGTCCAATCGGGCGGCGCCATCCCGACTCCGTCGCGCTTGCCCTAGTTCCGGGCCCCCTCCCCGATGTCGCGCCCGGGGCCAAAGCCTCTGCCGGGCAGCCATTTTCGTGGCTGCACCGGGCAGTGCCGTTGCGGCCCCCCTTTCAGCGCACGCCGCTGCTGCTACCACCGCTGCCAACAGCGAGAGCAGCAGCTTGCTATGTGACTTCCGCATCGGCGCGAGTGTTCGCTCAGCGACTCGGACGATTGCGGCAGGAGCCCCCAGCGAGCGACGACCACTAAGCGTAGCGAACGCACCCTGGGTTCGTTCGCGAAGCCGCCGAGCGAAGCCGCCGACTACCCAAGCGAGCTCAGGACGCCGGCTGCTTCGATCGAAGAGCGCTCACGCAATCGCGTCCTTGATGGCTTTCGTGGCGCGAGCCTTGACGGCTTTGCTGGCGGGCTTGGCCGCGAACGTGGTCGGCTCCTTCGTGAACGGGTTGATGCCCTTGCGCGCCGGACGAGCCGGCTTCTTCACGACGACGAACTTGGCGAAGCCGGGCAGCACGAACACGCCGTTCTTCTTCAGCTCTTTGTGGCCAATTTCCACGAGCGAATCCAATACGGCTTTGACGTCTTTGCGCGTCGTGCCTTCGCCAATGCTGTCGACCACAGCCAGCAGTAGGGCACTCTTGGTCAGTTGCTTCGTCGCTTTTGTTTTCGGCTTTGCCATCTAGAAATCTCCTGTTCGAGGAATAAGAACCGACAGAGAGCACCGATAGACCGCAAAATCCAGCGCTAAACCGCCAGCGCGCTGCTTTGAGTCCCGAGTTCAGCGAGCCAAACGCGCCCTTCACTCGCCGCTGGGCGCTCTGACGCAGGCCGCATCGGAGCCTGATTTCGGAGCTCGCGCGCGCGCGCGCCGTCGGCGCGAAATTCCGCGAAATGCCGCCGAAACCCGCTAAATTGCCGCTAAACGAGCGAGCCCACGCTCAGTCCACGTGCGGTTCGAGAGTGCACTCGGAGGCGGCGATTCGATCCAACGTGTTGCGCTGCTTGGACCATGTCGGCCGGGTGATTTTTTTTTGCGCTAACCTTGCAGCCGATGGCAGAGATGGTCGCTTGCTTACGGCGTGGAAGGGTCGAGGTCTTGCGTCGCGGCCAGCCCCCCCAACTCTTGGAGAGTCCGCATCGGGAGCGGCTCGCTGTAGGCCCGGACGGCGACACGCAGGTGCGCATCGTCAGCGTCACACGAGGTCGAACCAGCGCAGAGCTATGTTACGCGGTCGTCAGCCGGGGGACGTGTCGTGTGTATGCGCAAATCCCGGGCAGCGCCAAAGAGCAGCTCTTGTTTCAGAGCACGGATAGCCAATTGAGCGAACTCGATTTCAGCGCCGCCGAGGAAGCGTTGGCTTGTACCGTTGCGGGCGATAACGGCACGAGCGCGATCGGCGTATTCGCGAACGACGGCAGAGGCCTGCGTACGGTGACCGAGGGTGACGTGATCGATCGCGCGCCGCGTTGGGCACCGGGTGCACGCGGAGAGATCGTCTATGCTTCGGCAGGCATCGGGCGCACGAAGGCGGGTAAGGCCGTCGGACGCACACCATTCGCGCTGCACCGGCTCCGCTTCAGCGACAACAGTGTCGAGGTGTTGATGGCGGATGCGCGATACGACTATGCCGCGGCCATCCCGGTCTCGGAACATTTACTGTATGCGCTGCGGCAGAGTTACGCCGCGCCTTCGCCGAGTACGCCGCTTGCCGGTATTTTGGGCGCTTTTCGCGGACTTTTCTCGGTCGCCGCGGGGGCGGCCCGCGCGCCCACGCGCCTCTATGAGCTCGTCCGTGTCACGCCCCAGGGCTCGCAATTGGTGGCACGCGACGTTCTCGCTTTCGACGTCGCAGCCAATGAAGACGTGATCTATTCGAATGAGGCCGGCGTCTTCACGATTGCTGCTCAACGAACCGTTCCAGAACCGTTGGCCAGTTTGGAGCGCGTCGAACAATTGGTGATTTGCCCATGATTTTGGCAGGCAATACCGACTTTCGAGCGCTCGACCGTGCGCACCATCGGCGAGCGGTCGAGCGAGCGTGCTGCTTCGCGTTTTAGTGCCCGGCAGCAGCGATGGTCTGGTCGCAGGATTGAGAGCCAACTGCGGTCATGATCGTTTTGCCACGACCACTGGCCTTGGTACCGCACTTCGCACACTTGTAGGCGCTGAAGGAGCCGACGAGGCCCTCTTGCTCTACCCAGTCGTGCGTGCGCGCTTCCTTCGGAAAGATACCTTGCGGTGCTGATTTCATGACTCAGCTTACTCGAATTGGCGCCGAAAGTACGGTCCGTGTGCTCACTCGCGGCGTTCGTCCGCGAACGGGGCTCATAAACGGGCCTGGAACGCGGTTTTCCCGGTTCGAGATTCAACGCCCGGGAGCGGGCAAGCTCTTCGCCAGCGTGCAAGCGTCGTACACGCCGCGGTAGAAGCGCGGCATGCGTCGCTCGAGGCGAAAGCCGCATTTGAGAAAGAGCTCGAGCGCGGACAAGTTCGATTGCGCGGTGTGGAGTCTGATTTCTCTGAGACCCGCGCTGGTGGCGGCGAGCTCGACGTGAGCCAACAACGCTCTGCCGATACCAACTCCGCGAGCGTCTTCATCGACGGCGATCGCGCACAAATCGACCGTGAGCTCATTCAGAGGGTGAACGGTGGCGAAGCCGACCGCAGAATTCCCGCGCCAAGCAACCCAAGTCGTCCCTCGCTGAACGAGCCGCTGCATGGTTACCGCGGGCTGCCCGTCGTACTCGGCAAACGCTTGCGCTGCGAGGCGGCCGATGAAGCGGTCGTCCCCGCTTTGCCGCTGGCGAATCTGAATAGTCGTCGACGTGGCAACTCGCACCAACCCAGTTTAGCGCGTGGAAGTCAGGGCTGCACGGCGAGGCGGCCGCTCGCAGAGGCTACGACCGCGAGGGAGTGCGGGAGCCTCCAAACGAGCGCTCTACGCCCGCTTCGAGTAATTGCTCGGCGAATCGGCTCGTTGCTTGCATCCCACCGGGGATGGCTCTCGAAACACCCCTCTCGCGAAGAGGACTAGCCCTAGTTGCTGGCGGCACCGGGTTCGTGGGTCGGGCTTTGCTGCCCCAGTTGCTCAGCGCTGGCTACGCAGTGCGCGCGACCAGTCGGCACGTCCGCAAGAAAGCTCCGGTCGAAGGCGTGGAGTGGCTCTCGTGCGACGTCCAGCAGCGCCCGGATCTCGAGCGCGCGCTGCGAAATGTCGACGTGGCGTTCTTCCTGGTGCACGCGATGGGTAGCGGCGAGAGCGACTTTGCGGAGGCCGAACAGCGTTCGGCGCTCGAGTTCCGTGAAGCGGCAGGCCGCGCGGGCGTCAAGCGGATCATCTACCTCGGCGGCGTTGCCCCCGCTGGCCAACCATCCGAGCACTTGAAGAGTCGACTTCAGGTCGGCGAACTCTTGCGCGAAGGTCCGGTGCCTACTTTGGAACTGCGTGCCTCGATGATCATCGGCAATGGCAGCGTTTCTTGGCAAATCGTGCGCGATCTCGCGCTGCGCCTACCGGCAATGTTGCTGCCTTCGTGGACTGACTCGAAAACCTGCCCGATCGCCATCGAAGACGTGACGACGGCCCTCGTGCGCGGCGCAGACGTGGCGTTGCTCGAGAGCACTTGGTACGACATTCCGGGTCCGGAGGTGCTCAGCGCGCGAGAGATCCTGCTGCGCGTCGCGGCCTTGCGCGGCAGGCGCTTGCCCAGTCTGCGCGTGCCGTTGCTCAGCGTCTCGCTTTCGTCGTGGTGGCTCAAGCTGGTCACACGCGCCGATTTTTCGGTCGCCCGCGAGCTGGTGCTGGGGCTCAGCACCGATCTGCTCCCCACTCGCAACGGCTATTGGCGAGCGATTGGCTACCAGCCCCAGTGGAGCTTCGACGCCAGCGCGCGGCGGGCCTTAGCGCAGGAGAACAGCCAACGCGATATCCTCGGAACAGCCGCGCGCCTGGAAGAAGCGATGGTGCAACTCGTCGCGGGCAAGCTACCGCGGTGAGCGAGCGCCCGAAGCAGTTGAAGGCTTGCTGCTCGGGGCGGCCGCAGCACTCGCGCTTGGCGGAGGGGCAACGGCCGCGGGCACGACGGGGCGAACCGCGCCCGAACGCGGCGGACTCAGATCGACCATCCCTCCGGCGGGGGCGCTGGCAACGCTTGGCGTCTCGGCGGGCTCACGCGACCAAATGAAACCCGACGCCACTGCGGCGGCGGCAGCCAGGCCGGCCAACAGCAGCGGCTTACGCAGGCGCGGCGGCGGCACGCTACGCGCGAGCAATGGCCGTATCGTGGGCAACATGCTGCGGCGTACGGGGGGTGGCGCCGATTCGCGACGCGGCTCACCTGTATTGACCGCGATCGCGCGCAGCGACGTGACGCTACTCGCGGACGTGCCGCCACTAGCTTCCCCCGCTCCGGCATCGACCACGATCTCGGCTCGGCGAATGGCCTCGCGCTTCTTCAAGCCGCGCTCGCCCACGGTGTCGGCCATGAACGTGCGAAGTTGCGCTTCGAAACCGAGCTCGAAGGCTTGAGGCACGCCTCTTTCCAACGCCAGGCGCATCTCCTCAGCCGACGGCCAACGCCGATCGCGGTCTTTCTCGAGCGCTTTCATCACGACCGCTTCGAGCGTGCGCGAGTACCCGGTCTTGATCACGGACGGACGCAGCGGAGGCTCGTCGCTGAGGATGTTTTGCAGGGTGGCCGCCGAAGTTTTGCCTTGAAAGGGATGCCGCCCAGTGGTGAGCAGATACAGCGTTACGCCGACTGCGAACAGATCCGTGCGTTGATCGACCCTATCCCCCACCACCTGCTCGGGGGCTGCATAGCCGACGGTCCGTTCGATGCGGTTGTCGCCTCCGAGGGTCCGGTCCTGGCGCTTCGCACGAGAGATGCCGAAGTCGATCAGCTTGGCGATGCCAGAGTAACTGATCAAAATGTTGTGGGGTGACACATCGCGGTGCACGACTGGCGCGCGCTGACCCGACTCATCACAGTGCTCGTGGGCCGCTTGTAAGCCACGCAACGCCTGGCCGATCAGATTGACGGCGACCAACAGCGGCACACCGCCGCCCTGCTCCGCGTCTTCGATGATGTGACTGAGCGGTTCTCCGTCCACCCATTCCATCACGGCGTAAAGGGTGCCGCGTTGCTCCTCGAGCTCCAGGGTTTGGGCCACGTTCGAATGCTGGACGAGCGCGGCGACTCGCAGATCCGCGAGCAGTCGCTTCTCCATCAGCTGAGCGTCGCCAGGAGCGGGCAGGAGTGTCTTGATCGCGACGAGCTTGTGAAACCCGCGGGCGCCGCGCAGACGAGCGACCCAGACCTGACCCACACCACCGCGAGCCACAGGCATCAGCAGCTCGTAGCGGCCTAGCTTCTGGCCGGTGTGTAGACGGATCGGATCACGGAACACGGCGAGTTCTCACTAGGGACAGCCCCTCCAGTACGGCCCGCGCGCGGAGAGCATTAGTGCTCATCGCGCCTCACCACATTCAAGCGCGGAGCAAAAAATGCCAATGCTTCCTGTAAGTTTCGGCGGCTGGCCCGGCCGGCCGAATGGGCGAAATCCGCCATCCGGCTGCGAGAGCTGCTTCGAGCCTACAAACGCGAAAAGCTGTCCGATGTCGGACAGCTTCTCACTTCAGCCCAGGTTTTTCTAGGGCGACTAGATGACCGGCTTCATTGCCGTCATGTATGCGCGCAAGACGGTGCCGATCTGCTCCACGGGATGGTTGCGAATTTCGGCGTCCACGCGCACGAGCTCGCGGTTCGAGACTGCGTTGTCCTTGAGCTCGAGGCCTTTGCCGATCACGTCCGTCTCGATCTTGAGCATGAACTCGCGCAGCAGCGGGCGACAGGCATTGTCGAACAGGTAGCAACCGTATTCAGCCGTGTCGGAGATTACCTTGTTCATCTCGTACAGCTTCTTGCGCGAGATCAAGTTGGCGATCAGCGGCGTTTCGTGGAGCGATTCGTAGTAAGCGCTCTCGGCTTTGATTCCAGCATCGGTCATGGTCTCGAACGCGAGTTCGACGCCCGCCTTGACCATGGCCACCATCAAGATCCCCTTGTCGAAGTACTCTTGTTCGCTGATCGCCACGTCGGTCGGCGCGGTCTGCTCGAAGGGAGTCTTGCCAGTGGCTTCGCGCCAGGCGAGCAGATCTTTGTCGCCGGCTTTCCAATCCGCCATCATGCCGCTCGAGAACTTGCCGCTGATGATGTCGTCTTGGTGCTTCTGGTAGAGCGGCGCCATGATCTTCTTCAACTCGAGCGAGAGCGCGTGCGCCTTCAGCTTGGCCGGGTTGCTCAAGCGATCCATCATGCCGGTGATGCCGCCGAATTTGAGCGCTTCGGTCACGGTTTCCCAGCCGAATTGAATGAATTTGGCGGCGTACGCCTTGTCGATACCCTTTTCGACCATCTTGTCGAAGCACAGCAAGGAACCGGTCTGAAGCATGCCGCACAGGATGGTCTGCTCGCCCATCAAGTCGCTCTTCACCTCGGCCACGAACGAACTAGCGAGCACGCCGGCACGGTCGCCGCCCGTTCCGCTAGCCAAGGCCTTGGCCACGGCCCAGCCCTTGCGTTCTGGATCGTTCTCCGGATGCACGGCAATCAAGGTCGGAATGCCGAACCCGCGCGTGTACTCGACGCGCACCTCAGACCCCGGACCCTTGGGTGCCATCATCACTACAGTGATGTCCTTGCGCACCTGCATGCCCTCTTCGACGATGTTGAACCCGTGGGAATACCAGAGGGAGGCGCCTTTTTTCATCAACGGCACGAGCGCGCTGACCACCGGGCTGTGCTGCTTGTCCGGCGTTAGATTGCCCACCACGTCTGCGGTCGGGATCAGCTCCTCATAGGTGCCGACCTTGAAGCCGTTCTCCGTCGCGTTGCGGTAGCTCGCGCGCTTCTCGGCGATGGCTTCTTTGCGCAGGGCGTAGCTGACATCGAGCCCGCTATCACGCAGGTTCAGACCTTGGTTGAGGCCTTGCGCTCCGGCGCCTACGATGACGATCTTCTTGCCGCGGAGAACGCCGACACCGTCGGTGAACTCACTCTTGTCCATGAAGCGACACACGCCAAGCTGCTTGAGAGCTTCGCGAAACGGCAGTGAATTGAAGTAACTCATCGGCACAAACCTCGGTGTTCCTGAACGAGCCTTTTTGGGGGTGCCCCCAAAAGTCTGGGGTGGGGCCCCGCTGAATCACTTCAGCGGGGCGGGAGAGAATCCCCCGGCCCTTTTGGGGCTGGGGCCCCAAAAGTCTGGGGTGGGGCCCCGCTGAATTCACTTCAGCGGGGCGGGAGAGAATCCCCCGGCCCTTTTGGGGCTGGGGCCCCAAAAGTCTGGGGTGGGGCCCCGCTGAATTCACTTCAGCGGGGCGGGGGTGAAACCCCCGGCGAACGAGGGCGGGAACATTGTCCGCGAACCACGCCCTGTCAACATAGCGCGTATCAAGACATGAACACCCGAACCGTCTGCTTCCGTGACGCCTCGATTGGCCCCGCCAATCAGCCCATTTTCCGCGATTTCTCCTGGAACGTCGCGCCTTTCCAGTCTTGGGTGATCACCGGCGAAAACGGCAGCGGAAAGAGCGCCATTGCCCAGGCACTGGCCGGGAGCCTCGCCGTCTCGTCGCGCAACGCGTCAAGCGGCGCCGGAAATAAGCTGCCGGAGCCCGGAACCGTCGCGCTGATTTCGTTCGAGCGCCAACGCGACATCGTGTTCGACGAGCGCTACCACGACGACGGCGAGTTCGTGGAGGGCGGTATCGACGCCGGGACCTCGGCGCGTGACTTCATCCTGGGGCGCAAGCGAGGGCGGCGTGATGCTGCCCAGGCGCCGCTCCCCGAGCGATTCGGCGAGTGGGTCGAGCGCCTAGCCATCGAAGCGCTGCTCGATCGCGGCTTGAAATATCTGTCCACCGGCGAGATCAGGAAGGTGCTGCTGTGCCGCGAACTTCTGCGGGAGCCGGCTTGGCTGGTGTTCGACGAGCCTTACGAGGGCCTCGATGGCGGCACGCGCGTGGTGCTCGCTCGCGAGCTCGATCGACTGGTGAGCGCTTCTATCGGCTCCGCGTCCGCGACGCGTGTGCTGATCATCACCGATCGCTACGAACACCTGCCCCAGGGTACGACCCACGTGCTCCATATCGAAGATCGCCGCGTCGCTTTTGCAGGGCCGCGCGGCGAGTTCGAGGCAGCCGGAATTCCGCGCGTGCTGCGCGGCCTGGACAGCGCAGAAGCGGAATCCTTGGGGCACGCCCTGGCCGAGACACTCGCCGACGGCACGACGGTCAAAGCTACCCACGCGCCTCGCGTCGAGCCGGGCGTCCTAGTGGCCATGCGAGACGTGACCGTAACCTACGGCGAACGGCGGGTACTCGATCGACTGAACCTGAGCATCGCCACCGGCGAACACACCCTCGTACGCGGGCCGAACGGCTGCGGTAAAACGACTTTGCTCAATTTGATAAACGGCGACAATCCCCAAGTGTACGCCAACGACGTCACGATCTGCGGCATGAAGCGCGGATCAGGCGAATCGGTTTGGGACATCAAGAAGGAGCTCGGACAAGTCTCTTACGCACTGCACGTGGAGTACGCATACCGCTGCGAGTCGAACCTGATCGAATGCGTTCTATCGGGCTTCTATGACTCGATTGGCCTGTACCAAGAGCCGAGCTTCAGTCAGGTTCACGCGGCCGAGCGCTGGCTGTCCATCGTCGGTTTGCTCGCCAAGCGCGCTGAGCCCTTCACTCAGCTCTCCTACGGTGAGCAGCGCGTCGCGCTGATCGTGCGCGCCGTAATCAAGCAGCCGGCGCTCTTGATTTTGGACGAGCCCTGTCACGGGCTCGATCCACGACACCGCAGCGAGGTACTGACAATCGCCGACTACATCGGCCGCCACACCGATTCGACCTTGCTCTATGTCACGCACGATCCCGAAGAAGTGCTGGGATGCACCCGTCAGATCTTCGAATTCGCTGCCGGCACCGGTTGGGGTCTGCTCAGAGTTTGAACCCAACCGAACGCGCGCAACCTGGATGCGCGCGGCCTTGCCGCTCCCGAGTCATGGCGCGCCTCGCAGATCGACCACGATCTGGCCTGCGTCGCTCAGGCGCGCCGGGTAGGTCGCGAGCGTGCAATCGCCGTTTTCGGCTCGGCCCGTGCTCAAGTCGAACTTGAGCGAATGCAACGGGCAAATCAGCGTGCCCGAGCCGAGCAAACCATCTGCCAACGGGCCGCGCCGATGCGGGCATTCGGCCTGCGTCGCGAATAGGCCGCCCTCGCGAGATCGAAACACCGCTATCTGCGCTGACCCGATTTGGAAGCTTCGACCTTCACCCTCGGGAATGGCTGTGATCGGACCCAATGTGACTTCCATCTTTGCACCTCGGTTCATTGAACGATCGGAAGAAGCTCGGCGAATTGGTTGGGGGTCGCCGGGGTAATGGCTTCTTGCCAAGGATCGAAATAGGCATTGACCGAGCGTTGCATGGCTTGATCCAAGCGCTCGGCGATGCCTTCGCTGTCTTCGACCACCACATCGCGTATTTTGTCGATGCCGAGGCGCGGCACGAACGCGTACGTGCGCTCCAAGTAGCGGGCATTTTCTCGGTAGTATTGCAAAAATCGACCCGAAAATTTGAGCACCGCCTCGTGCGTGTCGACGACGCACAGCAAATCGCCCTTGCGCACGTGAGCGCCCGCCGCGCCGCCCACGTAGATCTCCCACTTGCCACCTTCCACCGCGACTGCGCCAACATCCTTGACCAGCGCCTCGGAACAATTGCGCGGACAACCCGCGGTGGCGAGCTTCAGCTTTCCGGGCGCGTCCAAGCCTTGAAAGCGCGCTTCGATTTGCTGAGCGAGACCGATGCTATTGCCGAGGCCGAACCGACAATAGTCCGTTCCCACACAGCTCTTGCATGTGCGGTAGCGCTTGCCGTAAGCAAAACCCGAGGGCATGTCCAGATCACGCCAGACGTTCGGTAAGTCTTCACGCTTGACCCCGATCAGATCGATCCGCTGGCCACCGGTGAGTTTCATCAGCGGCACTTGGTACTTGTCGGCAACATCCGCGATGCGGCGCAGCTCCGCTGCAGAGGTGACCCCACCCGGCATTTGTGGAATGACGCTGAAGGTTCCGTCTTTTTGGATGTTGGCGTGCACTCGGTCGTTGATGAAGCGCGCGTCGCGCTCGTCCACGTACTCGTCGGCCCAGAGCGTGATCAGCAGCGAAGCGAGGCCAGGCTTGCTCCCCGGATCTTCCTTGCCGCCCGCCAGGGCCCCGAACACCGAAGACACGGATTTCAGCCCCAGCGCGCGTATGGCTTCGATCAGCTCTGGCTTGGTCAAGGGCACGCCGGGAACGTAAAAGTTGGCCGAGGGATCCTGGTCGGTCGCACCGCCGCAGGCCCAGTCGATGACTTGCGAGACCAGCACCTTGCACGCTCCGCAACCCATCCCGGCGCGCGTGGACTCCATCACGGCTTTCGAGCTGCGTTTACCTTGCTTCACGCAGCCGAGGATCGCGCCTTTGGTCACGCCGTTGCAGTTGCAAACCTGCATCTCGGGCGGCATGGTCTCGATGGCCGCTTCTTCGGACGGGGCCCCGATGTCGAACAACAGCGAGAGCCGCTCCTCGGGGACCGGAGAATTGCGCTCGTAAGCCTGCGAAAGATAGGGGGCCTTGCGGATGTCACCCAAAAGGATGCCGCCGACGAGGCGACCGTTGCGGATGATCAGCTTCTTGTATGTGCCCTTCTTGGCTTCCGTGAATTGAACGACCTCGTCGCCCTCTTCAGTGGCTTCGGTGATGCCCATGGACGCCACCTCCACGCCCATCACCTTCAACTTGGTGGCGACTCTCGAGCCGTGGTACGCGGCGTCGGAGTCCGTGCTGGTGAGGTGCGCAGCCAACACTTTGGCTTGTTCCCAAAGCGGGGCAACGAGGCCATAGACTTGTCCGCGATGCTGGACGCATTCACCAACTGCGAAGATCCGGGGGTCGTCGGTGCACAGGTGATTGTCGACCACGATGCCGCGCTCGACCGCCAGACCGGCGCGCAGCGCGAGCCCACTATTTGCCTTGATGCCGGCAGCGATCACCACCAAGTCGCAGGCCAGACGGGTGCCGTCCTTGAACTCCAGTCCGGTCACGTAGTCGTGGCCGCGAATGGCGCGGGTATCTCGGTTCGTGTGCACCACGATGCCCAAGCCCTCGAGCGTCTTTTTCAAGATCGCGGCCGCGGGTCCGTCCAGCTGCTGACCCATGATCGCATTGCCGCGTTGGATGACGTGCACGTCCAACGAGAAGTTCTGCAGACCACGCGCCGCCTCGAGGCCGAGCAAGCCCCCGCCGATGACCACGCCGCGTTTCTTGCCCAACGCATAAGCAGTGATCTTGCGGCAATCGTCCAGGTTCCTAAATACGAATACGCCCGGTTTGTCGCTGCCGTCCGGAAGCGTCAGCCCATCCATTGCCGGAATGAAGGGTAGGCTGCCGGTGGCGATGATCAGCCGATCGTAGCTCTCGACGATGCCCCCTTCGGCTTCGATCTGCTGAGCGTGGCGCAAGATTTTGCACACCCGGACGCCGGCGTGCAGCTTGATGCCGTTTTCCTCGTACCAGGCGAGCGGATTGAGAAAGATGTCCTCGGGTTCGTGCGAGCCGTTCAAGACGTCCGAGAGCAGGATGCGGTTGTAGTTGCCGTAGGGCTCCTCACCGAACATCGTGATTTCGAACTGGTCCGCGCCTCCGCGCGCCAAAATTTCTTCGACGGCGCGCGCGCCGGCCATGCCATTGCCGATCACGACCAACTTTTGCTTACCGGCCATGGCGCTAGATCTCCAGCACGCCCATGTCGATCACGATCGAGCCATCGAGGCCTTCCGGTGCGCCGATGCACAGCTCGAGTTCGCTCTCGGGATCGACGTCTTCGACGATCGAAAGCGGGACGTGCACGGCCTCCCTCGCCCCCACCGGGAACAGGCGCATGCTCTTGCCACCGCGATTCAGTGCCAAGTACACAAGTTCCGAGCTGGCGTTTCCGGCACGCAGGTAGATCAGCTGAGCGCGCCGATCGTACGGTACCTTGTAGGTGGCCGCGGGCGTCAATGGCGCGGGTCGAGTCAGCCCCGCCCCACGGAACGTGAAAACACCTTGAATGAACTTCGGCGTCTCGTTCATGCTGAGTATCGTCTACTCAGCATTCCGTTTCGGTCAGGTGTTGTCGGGCGGTCCGGATTGAGTCTCGCTCAGCAGCTATGTTTCTGAAAGCGTAGCGGGGAGCTCTATCGGATGATTTTCGTCACACATCAACGCTGATTCGAAAACAACGATGAGGCGACTCAAGGAACGGGAAGAGGGTCTCGGAAGGACTCGCTGGGGGTGGCAAGGCTACGGGGGTGTGAACCGGCGTGCCCGCGCTTTAGCGTCAGGCTTCGACCCCAGCGGGACCACTCACGCGGTCAAGCGGCGAGGCGCCCACGTGGTGCGGCCTCCTTGGAGTGCCGCGCGAGCCACTTCGCGGATAACCTCTGGCGAATCGCCTTCGATGATGATCGCTTCCTGTCGGGTGCCGAGACCTTGTTGCCGAGTACCGAGCGAGAATCCGCCCACGCGAACATCGTCCAGCAGTCGCACCACGTCGTAGTGGCCGGCGCGCACACGGACGATCCGATAAGTGACGCTGTGAACCTGGACCATTCCCTTGACTACCGTTTGCATTTCGCTCGGTGATAGAGCAAGCACCAGGCCAGTTCGCGGCTCTTCGCGGAAAAAGAGCAAAATGGCACAAATGCGGGCTCTAAGAACAACTACGCTGGATATTCAGCCCCCCCATCATCGGCCCCACACCGATTCGGGCCAGTCGACTGACGATTTGTTGAATCTGCAGCGCGACACAAGGCCACATCCGTGGCGGGCTGGCCCGTGTCGATCCGGCGTCCATCCCATCCAGACCGTCCATCCGGACCGTCCATCGAGACGTCACTGATGGCTGGCGCGGCACCGAGGCCGTTTGCCTCGGCGACCGTGCAGTGGCGCGGGCTCGCCACGCGCTCGACGGCCTCCGACCTGCTTTTGCGGCTACAATCGAAGTACTATCGCTTGGCACACCCGGTGCACTCTTCGCGCTGATGCAACCGAGTCGGCAAAGAGTAGCTGGGGAAGCCCCGAAAGGCGCAACGTTCGAATCACAATCCCCGGCCAGTTCCCAAGTCCCACGCCCCCGCAAGCCGCGGGTTCCCGGGTCAGGCGATGAGCGCTTGGTGGCGCCGAAGAATTCAGAACGCTCTCACTTCCCGACCAAGCCGTTGCTGGTCGGGGTCGGTATCGGCGCTGCGCTTGCTCTGACCGCGGTGGCTCTGGGATCGCGTCCAGCGAAGTCACGGTACATCGGCCCGCGTGCGCCGACCGTTGCCGGCGCTCTGACCAAGACCGCAGTCGTGTTTTTAGCCCGTATCGTGGCTCGAAAGGCGTTGGTTGCCGCTGCCAATCAGGGCGCGCGCAGGCTCGCTGGTGCTTGGACCCTGTAACAGCAGACCCGTGACGCACGAACAACGGGTGTCGGCGCTTCATGCCCGACGCGATTTGAAAATGGCGCGCGATGCGCATGCGTACGTTCGAGGCAGCACTCAGCGCTTCTATGAATGGCTGGCTACCAGCCACGGTCGCGGCATCCCGCACGGTCCGACGATTTGGATTTGTGGCGACGCACACGTTGGCAACCTTGGCCCGATCGCGCGTTGCGATCAGCGAATCGAGGTCGAGCTACGTGATCTGGATCAATCCGCCCCGGGAAACCCCGCTCACGATTTGATTCGACTGGCGCTCAGCTTGTCCATGGCGGCTCGCAGTTCGGATCTACCGGGTGTGGTCACGGCGCGGCTGATCGAAGAGCTGATGACCGGCTACCTAGAGTCGTTTGCTCATCCCGAGGAGACCGCACCCAATACGGGCAGCGCGGCCGTCCGCTTCGTCGTGCGTGAAGCCATGCGCAGGAAATGGCGAGACCTGCACCGGGAAAGCTTGGGCAAGAAGCCGAAATTCAAGCTGGGCCGGCGTTTTTTGCCGCTGACTGCGGAGGAACGGCAAGCGCTGGAGGAATTTTTGGATCGTGAGCGCGTGCGTAAGCTCGTCACTCGCCTGGACTGCCGGGACGACACGGCGCAGATCCGCCTGCGAGACGCGGCTTTCTGGGTCAAGGGTTGCAGTTCGCTCGGTCTTTGGCGCTGTGCCGCTTTGGTGGAAGTCGTCGGTCATAACCAGCGTCGCGGAGGATACTCTCTGCTGGACATCAAACAAGCAGTGGCAACGGTGGCTCCAATCAGCGATCCGCAGCAGCTTCCAGTGCATCATGGAGAACGGGTCGTGCAGGGCGCAAAAGCGCTCTCACCAACCCTCGGCGCGAGGATGCTCTCGGGCACCATTCTGGAGCGTGCGGTGTTCGTCCGTGAACTGATGCCGCAAGATCTGAAGCTCGAACTAGCGATGCTCGATGACATCGAGGCTCGCGCCACTGCCCGGGCGCTGGCCGGGATCCTCGGACATGCGCACGCACGCCAGCTGGACGACGCGGCTCGAAAGAGCTGGCGGGCAGAGCTCGAGGGTGCAGCGACGCGCTCGCTCGATGCGCCGAGTTGGCTATGGGCGAGCGTGGTCGACTTGATTGGCATTCACGAGCGCGCTTACCTCGAGCATTGTCGCCGCTTCGCGCTCGCTTCGGAGAAGCTACGCGAGCGAGAAGCAGGCTGATTTCCCATACGCTTGTCGCCCCCGCCAGATTGCTGCAGGTTGGGGCCAGGTCATGACCTGGAACCCTGCGCTATATCGACGCTTCGAGGACGAACGGACCCGGCCGGCTCGAGAGCTGCTGGCGCGGGTGCCACTGACCCAAGCAACTCGCGTCATCGACCTCGGCTGTGGACCGGGCAACTCCACCGAGCTTCTGGTCGAGCGTTTCCCGGACGCCCGCGTGACTGGCACGGACACGTCAAAAGCCATGCTGGACAGTGCGCGCGAGCGCCTGCCCCAGTGCGAGTTCGAGGAGGCAGATGTCCGCACTTGGCAAGCACGAGAAAGCCCAGGCTTGATCTTCGCCAACGCGGTTCTGCAGTGGGTGCCCGAGCACGAGCAGCTATTCCCGCGCCTGTTCAGAGCCCTATCGCCCGGCGGTGTGCTGGCCGTGCAAATGCCCGACAACTTGAACGAGCCGACCCATCGCGCGATGAGGGAGCTTGCAAGCTCGGGCCCTTGGGCGAACGCGCTGGTCGACGCGGCGCAAGTAAGGTCGCCAATTCCACCAGCCGAGACCTACTACGACTTGCTCGCGGCCGAAGCTTCGGCGATCGACATTTGGCGTACCACCTACCATCACCCAATGTCCTCAGCTTCCGAGATCGTCGACTGGGTGCGCGCCACGGGCCTTCGGCCTTTCCTCGAGCCCCTGTCGGAGACACAGCTCGAATCCTTCTTGAGCGAATATCAGCAGCGCATCGCTGAAGCGTATCCCGCACGCGCGGACGGCAAACGGCTCTTGGCTTTTCCTCGATTGTTCATCGTGGCCAGCCGCAAACTTTGAGCGCTGGCTATACAGCTCGCTCGTATGGTTGCCGGCCCGGCAAGCTAGAACCCGTCACCGTGGGCACGGAACGCGAGCCCGCCGGCGGCGAAGTAATGAACGCTCGCAGCCCTCGCTGGGTCACGCGGCGCCGTGCTGCACAAACCCCTGTCTGCCGCGAAGCGCGGCCTCAGAGCGCCGCGCGGGGTTCAGGTCTTCAGCGCGTCGGCAACGTCCAGCAAAGCGCTGGTGGCGACGCTCCGCACGGTCTGTCCGGAAACGACACGCGCGAGCGCCACTAGTGCGGTCTTGGTCAGCGTCGGATTCATGCCGCGAAACGGAGACGGTGAAGCGCTTCGCTTGGCGCTGGCAGACAGAACAGCACCAAGCAGCGCGGCGCCAATGCCTGCGCCAATCAAGAGCGGTTTCATGGGCAGCGTCGAGAGCTCTTTGCCAGCGCCCTCGACTCGACGCACCAGGTTTCCTGGACGCCGGCGCGGCTTGCCCTCGCCGTGCGTGGGACGAGAAGGGGACTGAAGTTCCGCTAGTGAAGTGCTCTTGGCCATATGCGTGTCCTCGCCCACTGACGTTGCACTCCTTGTGCCAGCTCAAATGCCTCGCTCCGTGCTCGCGGCGAGCACAGAGCGAGGCAAGGAAAGCGAGTGCGTGTGGCGATCCGCTCGCAGAGGCTGGTCCGCGAGGCGGTTCGCCTCGGCGTAACCGCCGCAAACGTCGTTCAGACGCTGATTGGGCCGCAACTCGGCCACTGGCACGCGCCGTGCTTTAACGGGTCAACGGAGGCAATCATGTTATACACTTTGGTCGTCGTTTTGTTGGTGTTGTGGGCCTTGGGTTTGGCCACCTCGTACACGCTCGGCGGTGTCGTGCATCTATTGTTGGTCGCGGCGCTGGTGCTCTTGGCCGTCCAACTGGTCACGGGTCGACGGGCTGTTTGATTGTACCCTTTCTTGACTTAAGCTCCGCTCATGCGTTGCGCGACGACGGCCGCTCTACCGGGTGCGGCCCTCTTGCTGGTGTGCGGGCTCGCTTGCGACAAGCGCGAGCCCGCGCCCGTTGAAAGCTCGAAACCGAAGCTCGCTGCCAGCGTAGCGCCGACCACGCCACCCGGAACAATCGCCGACCCGATCGATCCGCATCGGCCGATGACCATCGACGAGGCACGCGCCCAGGCCGGCGCGGCCAATTGGGTGGCTGCGCGTCCCGGCTTCCAAAGCTCGCGTACAGCGTCCGAACGCGGCGGCATCGAGCCATGCGCCGTCAAGGCGGCGGATACGAGCGCGTTCGAGGATTGGAGCACGATCGGCCGTGGAAAGTTCACCGCCCCGCGAGCGCTCGCACTCGACGAAAGCGGCGGTTTCGACTTGGTTATCCATTTGCTCGGCGATGACCCGGTACGACGAGAGCTGATCGAAAGCGAGCAGCCGTTTGCGCTGTATTCGCTGACCGTGCCGCAGAATCAAGGCTACGCGCCGCTGTTTACAGGCACGCAGCTCCAAGCTGCGATCGTCGCCGGGGTGGAGCAAACGTTGAGCAAACGCCTCGGCAAAGTAGCCCGTCTGCGGCACCTGGCCATGAGTGCCTGGAGTGCAGGATTCGTGGGTATCGAGGCGGCGCTATCTCAACCTGCGGGCAAGGACATCGACGCGGTGATTCTGATCGATGGCCTCCACGCGCCCCGCAACAGTGACGCCTCCTTCAAGGCGCAACTGAGACCGTTCGTCGATTTTGCAAAACTCGCGGCGCGCGGTGAACGCGCATTTTTCGTGAGCCACTCGTCGATCGATCCCCCGGACTTTGCGTCTACTACCGAGTGCGCGCACTATTTGATCGCCACGCTCGGCGGCAAGCCAGAGGCCGTGAAACGCTCAGACCCTTTCGGACTGGAACTGGTGGAGTTCTATCGCCAAGGGGAGTTTCAAGTGCGCGGCTACGCAGGCAACGACAAAGCCGATCACTGTGCCCAGCTGGCTGTGCTGCGCGACGCGTTCGTCGCGCTCGGCGCACGCTGGAAGGCACGCAAACTAGGCGGCTGACGCTGCCTGTCGCACCTCTTCGGTGATGATCTGGAACTGAACCAATCTGGACTGGCCAAACGTGGTCGTGATCGCACAATCTGCCGCATCGCGACCGCGCGCAACCAAGATGCGTCCGATACGCGGTACGTTGTGTCGCGCATCGAAAGTAAACCAGCGTCCGCCTAGGTAGACCTCGAACCAGGCGCTGAAATCCATGGGCGCGGGCGACGCCGGCACGCCGATATCACCCAGATAGCCGGTCGCATAGCGAGCCGGGATGTTCATGCAACGACACAACGCGATAGCGAGATGAGCGAAGTCGCGGCACACCCCCACCCGCTCTTCGTGACCCTCCCAGGCTGTTCTGGTGGCGCGAGCGAATTGGTAGCCGAACGTCAAATGGTTGTGCACGTAGTCGACGATCGCCTGCACCCGACCCCAACCTCGTGGCGTATTGCCGAACAACGACCAAGCGAGCGGCGACAAGCGATCCGTCTCGCAATAGCGGCTACCGAGCAAAAAGCTGACCGCTTCGTCCGGCAGTTGCGCAATCGGCACTTCGTTCGCCCACGGCGCGACCTCGTCGGGCAACCCCGAATCCTGGATTATGAAGTCCGTAGCGAGTTTCAAAACTCCGGCGGGAGCGATCGTGCGCGTGCGCAGATTGCCGAACTCATCGATGCTCGCGGCCAAGGGCGCGGAGCCGCTCGAGGTAATCACGGCCGGGCTACGCAAGTCCGCCTGGCGCGAGGGATGAACGCTCAATAGCGCCATCAGCGGGGTCTCAGTATTACATTCGATGCCAATTTCGTAGCCGGCTCTAATCAACATGGTCGCTCCCCTTTGCAAGCGACGAGCCAGCTCTGCCCATTTGCTCGAGCTCGCACGAGTTCAGCGCTTGAATGCGCGATTTCGGCTAATTACGAGACGTTTTGGCGTTTCGCCACAATCTCAAGATCTTGCGACTTTTGCCATGCGAAGTCTCATACTGCACCGGCGGGGCAAGCTTGCCGTTACAGTTCCTCGACCTCAACCCGCATGTCTTTGGTCTCGAGTGGGCCAAACTCTGTAATCAGCGCCACGTCCGCGGCGTCGCGCCCGTAGGCGATGGCGATCCGCCCCCCGCGTGGCGCTGCCTGCGTGGCATCGAACGTATACCAACGCCCACCGACGAAGGCTTCGAACCAGGCATGCAGATCCATGGGATCCAGGCGATGGAGGTAGCCTACGACCATCCGCGCCGGGATGTGCAGCGCACGGCACAAGGATAGGCCAATATGCGCAAAGTCCCTGCATACTCCGGCTTTGTCACGCAGGGTGTCGCTCGCCGTCGTCGAGCCGTTGCTCACCCCGTAACGGTATTCGATGTGTTCGCGGATCCAGGCGCGAATCGCTTCCGCTTGGTCGTAGCCCGGGGCAGCGTTCCCCGTGACCTCCTGCGCTAGTGATTCGAGCGTGTCCGACGGACAGTAGCGGCTAGGCAGGAGGAACTGCAGTGCGTAGTCGGGCAAGTCCGACACGCTCGTTGGAGGGGCGCCAGGCTTCACAGCGATGTCTTGCGCAACCTCGACGACACATTGAGTTCGCAAGCGCAGCTCGCCCGACGGAGCAGTCAGGCGTTGGCACAGATTTCCGAAACAATCTACGTACTCGGTCGCCTCCGCGAACGGCTCGAACTCGTACTTTTCCTCGACGATCCACTGGCCCTGGCCGCTGCGCGGGCGAAGCATCGCGATCAGCGGCTGAGGGCCGGTAGTGACCAAGGTGAGTTCACAGCTGGCGCGGAGGCGCATCCGAATCAAGCCAGCACGTTGCGGTTGGACAACTTGCCCATGACCAACAAGAGCAACAGAGCGCCCAACACGCTGCCGATTATCCCGGCAGTGTTCAAGTCGGTCACTCGGTGATCGGTCACCAAGCTAACCAAGAAGCCGCCCACGAACGAACCGACTACGCCAAGAACCATCGTGGCGATCAGCCCCATCTTCTGCGTACCCGGCATGACCGCGCGCGCGATGAAACCGACGACCAACCCGAATACCAAAAAAAGAACAATGCCCATGATTTGAACTCCTACGAGAGATGAACAGAAAACTGGCGGGACAGCAGCGTCCACAGCCGCTTCGGGACAACGCAAGGAACGCGCCAAGGCGAATGAGCATCGGTCGAGGGAGTTTGCACGACTCGTGCATCAATGCGGAGCATGGCTCAATCGACCTGGGACCCGGACTGGTGGACGGACACGTACTCCTCGAGTTGGGAGCGGGTAAAGCACGCGATGCGGCGTGATTGGGAGCAGACCAAGGGCGATTTGACCGACAGCGGCGTCGATCTCAATCAGGCAGCGGGCGACACTATCCGTCAAGCGCTGGGCACGCAGCCCGTTCCGCGGGACAACCTGCCGAACCCTGGCCCGCGTCACGAGCATGAGAGCGTTTGGCGCAGCATTCAAGCAGCCGTTCGCTATGGCTACGGAGCACGCTTGCACTACAAAGACGCGGACTGGGACGCAACGCTCACCGAGCGCTTGCGCGAGGAATGGCAGGCGAGCAATCAGCCGAACAGCTGGGAAGAAGTGAAAGAAGGAGTGAAGCGCGGTTGGCACAGCGCACCGCGCGCGGTGTAGCGAAGCGCCTCGCCGAACGCGAAGCGCCTCGATGAACAAACCAAGCGCCGGTTGCAATGCGGCGTGTTCCTGCAAGAGCTCGCTCCGACGTCGGGCGCTCGTCGCCGCCTGTCGGCGCGCTGTATCCTTGCGCGGTCCCTAGCGGGACCGTTCCGGCCAACCGCCCAGGCTCGGCGGGGTCAGTGTAAGAAGCCACGGCGCATGGCTCAGCTCCTAGCAATCACCCTTGGGTTAGGCTGCTCGCGCAAGCTGCCGCGTGGCTCGAAGCGTGAAGGACGCAAAGACGAGTGCACGCCCACCCCGCTGAATTGAAGTCTGATGTTGGCGTAGACCTATATGTCTACTCATCAGGGTAGATGTAGGCAGATCACAAGGCTATTTGGCGGGCGGCGGACCGCTGTTATGGGTTGGGGTTGGGGTGATGAATATCGCCTCGGCGCGCCCCGTCTCAGTACGCGTGTGGGGTCTCCCCCAGGGGGGTGACCAGTAAGTCAAATGGCTCGGGGGCGCGCGTTTTACTGGTGTCACGGGCCGGGCATATCTGCTTCTCGAGGAGTCAATAATGCGTAGGTTTGCTGTGGTTTTCATCTCGACGCTGTTCCCCTTCTCGCTACTCACTCTCGCGACTCAAAGCGCGCTCGCCGCCGAGCCAGAGGCCGAAGCGCCACCCGCGGAGACGCCACCGGGGGACACTCCACCTGCAGCCGCTGCGCCGCCCGGAGCCGTGCTCGTTCCGATAGCCGATGCGGGAGGAGAGCCAGAACCCAAGCACTTCTCCATCGAAGGCAATCCGCTCGCTTTGATCGTGGGTCGCTACAGCATCACTGGCGAATACATGCCCGCGCTACATCACGCCATTACGCTCAATCCTTTCTATGTGCATGCTCCAATCAAATTGACAGTTGACGGTGCCGAGATGGACATAGGCTCCTTGAATGGTTTTGGCGCCGAGGTCGGCTATCGTTTCTATACCGGCAAGAAGGGCCCCAATGGCTTCTTCGTCGGCCCGTCTTTTCTGTTTGGATCCTACACCGGTACCCAGACTGGTTCGCCGGACCGATCGTTCACGAGCGTCGGCGGGGCGATCGACATCGGCGGACAAGCGGTAATCGGCGGCGGCTTCGTGATCGGCGGCGGCTTCGGCATGCAATGGACCCATAACAGTGAGGAGTTCAACACCGACAACCTAAACTTGGCGAGCGAGATCATCGCCGGCGGCGGCACGCGACCGCGCTTCCTGTTCAGTCTCGGTTACGCCTTCTAGTCTTTTTCGAAGACGGTCTAGGGCGCTGTCGCGTTGATTCCAGCGTTGCTGCGCCCTGCCGACGAATCGGCAGCCTGGAAAAAGGCGCCCTGCGCCAGCAGGAGCCTTGCTTCGGCCTCAACTTGCGCGCCTTTGGTCCGTTTGGCGAAGTGTGCAGGGACGACCAGGACGCAAGACCATCGGAGTACTGATGGGCTATCTGGCGCTCTTCACTGGCACGTACGACGCACAAATCCGAAATGCGTTTCAGGAGAAATGCCGCGAACTCGACCTGAACCTGCTCACGGTTTATGCGGGCGCCCTTGGCGACCCGAGATTGTGGAGCGTCGACGAGAATTCGGTCTTCGATCTGATGCACCCGGATTGCGTCGATGGGTTGATTCTAATCTCGAGTTGTCTCGCTTCCCGGTTCGGGCTGGAGAGCGTGCATCATCTAGCGCACCTCCACCGCTCGCTACCGCTCTGTAGCATCGGTATCGCCATTCCTGGCGTCCCGAGCGTGGTGATCGACAACCGCGGGGGCATGGAGGCAGCGCTCGAGCACCTGATCGTCCAGCACCGCTGCCGCCGTCCAGCCTTCATCGCCGGGGCTGCGGGGAACCCCGAAGCGGACGTCCGCTTCAGCGCCTATGTGGACGTCCTTCGTCGACACGAGCTCGAATTCGACCCCGCGCTGGTGGTCGACGGCAATTTCACGAACCGCGATGGGCAAGTAGCGATGGAGCAGCTCATCGCGCGAGGCGTCGCATTCGATGCGGTCGCCGCTGCCAGCGACAACATGGCGTTCGGTGCGATGTCGGTACTGAGGAACCATGGGCGTCGTGTTCCGCTCGAGCTGCCCGTCACCGGCTTCGACGACGTGCAGATGGCGCGCCTCGACAGTCCGCCGTTGACCACGGTTGCGCAGCCCTTCGCGGCCATGGCCGGCGAGGCGATCCGCATGGTTTTGGATCAGCTGGCGGGCTGCACGGTCGCCGATTGCATCGAACTCCCCGCGCTGTTCTTGGTCCGGCAGTCGTGCGGCTGCGGCGTGCGCACCCGGGTCGTCAGAACCGAGGTTCGGGCGAGTTCGTCGGCATCCGCGGCGGAATATCTGCGCGCGCACGCGGGCGATCTGGCGCGTGCGCTGAGCGTGCCCCTAGGCTGCGCCGCCCCCGAGGCTCTGCAGGTCGCCGAGCGATGGCTCGCTGCCCTCGCACCCGCGCTCGCAGGCAATCCCGACCCATTCTTGCTCGGCGTCGAAGAGATGCTGGAGACAGCCCATGACGACTCGGCGACCTGTCGCGCTCTCGAGGGCGCCATCGCTCACTTGCGCGAGGAACTCCGCGGATGCAGCGCGCCGGAGCTGGAAGATCTGTGGCACGACGCACGCGATCTGATCGCACACCGCGGCCAACGCGGCCAGGTTCAGGAGCGCATTGATCTAGACAATGACTATCTGCGCATCGTCGATCTCAACCGGCATCTGGCCCGCGCCATCGACCTCTCGTCGCTGAAGCAAGCGTTACTGCGCATGATGCCCTCACTGGGCATTGCGAATGCATCCTTCTCGCGGTACGCAGAAGGCTCGACGGTAGAGCTCGAACCTTGGGTGTGCATGCTGGACGGACGCCCTTTCGACCCACCCAAGCTTCGCTTCCCTGCCCGGCAACTATTTCCGGCAGGCCTTTGGCTGGATGATCGGCGCCGCACGCGCTTGGTATTTCCGCTGCTGTGTGAGGGTGAACGCTGGGGCGTGGCCGTCTTCGAATACACGGGGGGCACTGGCGGATTTCAAATGCTCCAGGACCAAGTGAGCGTCGCGCTGAGCAGCATTCGACTCCACCAGCAAGTGCTGGAAAAGACCCTGCTCCACGAGCGCAGCGTGCAAGAGCGGCAAGCCACCGCCGCGCGAATGGAGGCTTTGAGCGTCCTTTCAGGTGGCGTCGCACACGACTTGAACAACGTACTCGGGCCGATGGTCGCGCTGCCCGACGTCATTCTGGAAGATCTCAGCCATCTCGATCGCGAAGCTCTACCCACCTTGGCCGAAATTTGCGATGATATGAGGAGCATCAAGAGCGCGTCGCTGCGCGCCGCTCAGACCATCAAGGACCTGCTGACTCTCGGCCGCGAGCGGCGGGTGGGCACGGATCCATTGGACCTCAACGCCCTCGTGTCGGATTGTCTGACGCTGGAGACGCTCGGCCTCATGCCCGAGGATTTACTGCAGGTCGAGGTCTCGCACCTATTGTGCGAGGGGCCCCTCATCGTGCGGGCTGCGGAGGCTCACCTAGTCCGCGCGATCACGAATTTGGTGCGCAACGCGCTGGAAGCGATCGAGGGCCCCGGAAATGTCCACGTGACGACTCGTGCAGTCGAGCTGACTTCTCCGCTCTTGGGATACGAGGTCGTGGCAGCGGGCAGTTATGCCGTGGTGAGTGTGTCCGACACCGGTCGAGGCATCGAGCCGGCCGGCTTGGTACGGGTCTTCGAACCGTTCTTCTCCAGCAAGCGCGTCCGCCAGACCTCGGGGAGCGGCCTTGGTCTGGCGGTGGTGCACGGCGTGGTCAAGGAGCACGACGGCTACTTGGACGTCGCGAGCCAGCCGGGCCATGGCACGACTTTCACCCTGTATTTTCCGCGCATCCACGTGGCGCTGCAAGCCGCCCGCCAGACATCCTCGCTGCCTCGCGGACGCGCTAAGGTGCTGGTCATCGACGATGAACCGACTCAACTCCGCACTGCCTCCCGCGTGCTTGGTCAGCTCGGCTACGAGATCGATACGCTGCGTAGCGGGGCCGCCGCCTGCGACGTGTTCGCAGCCTACGTCGCTGAGCGTCAGACGAATACCATAGGTCGAGCGACGAGCTCGAGCCCGTACGATTTGATCATCGTCGACATGGCGCTCAACGAGGCCGATGACGGGCTGGCGGTCATCGAACGTATCCGCACGCTCTTTCCCGGTCAGCGCGCTTTGATTGCCAGCGGTAACGCGCCACCCGAGCGAGCGGAAGCCGCGATCGTTCAAGGCCTCGGCTGGCTCGCCAAGCCCTACACCAGCGGAGCGTTGGCGCGCGCGGTGGAGGCCGCGCTCATCGGCAATTCGCAGTGCGCCGGAGCGAACACGACGGCGCCCTAGCCTAGCGCCAGTCTTCGGTGCTGTGCTCGGAGTGATGCTGTGCCTGCCGGGCCGCTCTACCCGTTGAGTGGCCCGACCTCGCTCCTTTATGAACCGCGACCGCATGCGGCCGGGTGCGCGTGTTACTTACACCTGCTGCGCGATTTTCGCGCGGAGCCTGATAAGTTTTTGATTGTTTTGCCACTGACTGCTCGAGAAAGGGAACGCGGTCATGTCAGCGGTCAGGAAGCACCAACGAGACGAACAGATGGTCAACGACTCCGACGTTGCGCATTCGGGAGTCACACCTGTCATGCCCGCTTCTGGCTGGCTCCGTGAACTCGACACCGACCCCGCCCCGTCGGGTGGTGCCGAGGAGGACGAATTCTGGAATACGCCCCCGCGCTACTCGATAACCGACCTCGCGTCGCTCGCTCCTGCGCCGATCGCGGTGCCTCCCTCACGGAAACACACGTGGAGCGCACGCCTACTGTTCGGAGCAATCTCGTGTGGGGTGATCGCACTGCTCGTGCTCGAGCTGACGTCGCTCGGCGAAGGAGCGCCATCGACGAGCACGTCGAGCATGCCTGCTTTTGCATCTCCTTAACACGTCATCAATCGCCCAAAACCCGAAGAGGCATTAGACTACGAGAAGAGCAGTTTGGCTGCTGTTTGTCCCGTCCGTACTATTGCTTGGCATCAGCTCCAGTTCGAGCGATCCAACGAGCGACAATTCAGGCGGCCATGCCGGCAAGAGCTCGGCGACAGCGGAAGTGGAGGGATGACCGACAGCGTGGGCGCGAGTGACGGCGGCAGCGCCATGGCGGCGATACCGGCACTGAGAGTGCCGGCAAAGCTGGAGGCCTCGGCACCGCTGGCGGCAATGCCGTGAACGGAGGCTCCGCTGGCACCACCAACGGAGGCGCCGGCGGCGCGTCCGCCGGCAACCGCAGCGGCGGAACGATCGCGGGCTCCGGAGGCACGACCGGCGGCAGCGGCTTTCCGCGCAGCAGTGTGGCGTTGCCCAACTCCGACCGATAGTTGCTCGGGGACACGAAGGGCCGCCTGCGGCAAAATCGCTGGCTGCGTGTTCACGACGTCATGCATGGTACGGCCACCGCTTGCCGGTATTGGCGACCTGGCAAGGCGAATCGACGCTTTGCTCGTGCACGCCGTTTGCACTGCGAAGGGCAGTGACTTCCCCGACTTCCTCCGATCTGCTCACGGCCTCGACATCCTCAACGAGCGCGACCGCCCGCTCGCCCAGCGCTCCGCCCAGCGCTGCGGCCTCGCCTGGCGAGCAGCGAGACAGCGCATACCTGGCGCTTGCGGCCGGCTACATCGTCGCCACTTCAAGCGCTTGGATTTGGCTGCGACGTCAACGGCACGATCGGCACAGGCCCACTTTCCTCGATTTTCTATTGCTGAGCCTTGGCACCGCGCGCCTCAGCAGGTTGATCAGTCGTGACAAAATCCTGCGTCCTGTACGCGCGCTGGTAACGGAGACCGAGGTCAGCGAAGGTGGAGAGCTTCGAGAGCACGCTAAAGGCTCGGGCCTGGTGCATGCCGCCGGGGAACTCGTGACCTGTCCGCGGTGCGCCGCCGTCTGGGCCGCGAGCGCGCTGACGCTCGGGTACTTCTCTTCGCCGAGGAGCGCGCGTTTCGCTGGTCTCGTGCTTTCGAGCTCGCTCATTTCCGATTTCGTCAACCGCGGCTTCGCTTTACTGAACGAAGTAAAATTGGACTAGGTAGGCGCACGCTCGGCGAGTCGCTAGACAGCGGACGCCAGGTTGCGGCGTAGCGCTCTGCCCGGGTGAGGCAATTCGAACGCATCGGGAGCGGCGAACGGCCCGGCGCCACAAGGCCGAAGTTGCAACCGCTCTTCGCGAAGAGGCAAAGTTGTACGTGTATCTCCGGGTGAAATCCCAGCTTGACGATCACAGCGCGCACGCGGCAAATGAGACCCTTCGAGAACGCTCGGTCGAGGTCGCCGAGGTCGAGCGGCACGGCGAAGAAATGATGGTGAGATGAGCCATTTCGAAGCTGAAATCGCCCGACTTGGGCCCTGGTTTCACAATCTGCATCTGCCCGACGGCAGCCAAACTTGTCCGGATCATCGCCTTGGTGATTTTCCGCACTTCAAATGGGAGCGCCTCAAACACCACATCCCACTCGATCTGCGCGGGACAACGGTGCTCGACATCGGCTGCAACGCCGGGTTCTACAGCCTGGAGCTGGCCAAACGCGGGGCAAGCGTCACTGCGCTCGATGTGGACGCGCATTATCTCGATCAAGCGCGCTGGGCGGCCGCTGTTTGGGGGTTGACCGACCGGATCCAGTTCCAACGCGCTCAGGTCTATTCGCTCGCGCGCAGCACGCGCCGCTGGGACCTCGTGCTGTTCCTGGGTGTGCTTTACCACCTCAGATATCCGATGCTCGGACTCGACATCGTTTCACGATGCACGGACAAGACGCTGATCCTGCAATCCCTCAGCATGCCCGGTGAAACGTCCGAAGTGACCCCGCCAGACCTCGAGCTCTCCAATCGTGAGCCCTTGACCCGAATCGGCTGGCCAAAACTTTCATTTGTCGAAAGAAGTTTGGCAGCGGATCAGACCAATTGGTGGGTTCCGAACCAGCCCTGTGTGGAAGCGATGGTGCGCTCCACAGGATTGCGGGTCGTGTCCCGCCCTCTGGACGAGTTCTATGTTTGCGAACCCGACCCGAGCAACGCCTCCAACATGTGGTCCTGGAACGAAGCGGAATTTTGGGCCGCCGTTGGCGGTAAAGGAGAGGTCCAGCAACCAGGGGACGAGCATGAGTCCAGCGCACCGCCCGTTCAGCAAGTACTGTGAGCGTTTCCGACATGTCGGGGCGGTGTTGGCACCGGGTTTCGACCTGGTGGGGAAAGTTCACCAGCGCTTTGGCGTGACCTCTGCAGGTGGGGCAGGCCCAGAACCAGACGATGCGAACTTGTTCTCGAGCACTTGAGGAGGTTCGATGTTGCCGCGGGTGTTGTTGCTGAGTAGGTCCGATGAAGCTGCGCTCGGCGCGCGGCTGGCTTCCGATGGCGTGGAACTCGTCCGCTGTTGCGAATTCAACCAGGCGCTTTCGATGTTTCAGGCCGGTGTCGACGGCGCCATCTTGATCGGATTGGATGACGAGCTCGAGCTGAAGCTGCTTCGTGCCTTCCAAGCACACGACGCTCGCATTCCCGTACTCGTGCTCGCCTGCGCGAAACCAACTCGCGCATTGGAGTGCGGCGCCTACTACGTGACCCGAGAAACGTGGGCGCCGACTGAGGTCTCAGTGCTGCTCAAGCGGGCGTTCGGTCGCGCTCAGTTGCGCCACGCTCGTCCATTTCTGTCGTTCGATGCGCAAAGCCTGCTCGGTGAGAGTCCGGAGATCGTGGACGCCCGAGTGACCCTCGCGCGCCTAGCCACTTGGCCGACAGGCGCGCTGTTGCTGATTGGAGAGACCGGCACCGGCAAACGCACTGCAGCGCGGCTGCTCCACGAGACGACGTTCCCCGGCGGCGAGTTCATCGAGCTGTCAGCCATGCGCGCGGCGGCGCAGCTGGACGAGGTCGTGAGCGCTCGCGAACTTCCAGGCGAGCGCAAGTGCGTGGGCATCACCCTATACACGGGTGACATTGCGGAATTGCCGCTGCAGGTGCAACTTCGCCTGTTGCATTTGCTAGAGCCAACTGCCCCGGTGCCCCTCCGACTCGTCGCCAGCTCGAGCAGAGATTTGGCACGAGCCGCCCGGGACGGCTCGGTGCGCGCGGAGCTCGCCTACCGCTTTCCCGTGATCATCGACCTACCGCCCTTGCGTAGGCGCCCATCAGATGTGCCCCTGCTCGCGGAGCACTTCTTGGCTCGCGTGTGCAAGGCTCTTGGGCTGAGCGCTTGCCGATTGACCGAAGCCGCGGCGACACGGCTCGCCGCGCACAGCTGGCCTGGCAACGTACGTGAGTTGTCGAATGTGATGGCGCGGGCAGTTCTCGTCGACGAAGTCGCCGAGCTCGATGTCGCGGCGCTCCCTGCGCTGATCGAGCGGCCCACGCGCTTCGACTTCACCTTGCCTACGGCAGGCCTTCGGTTCGACGACCTCGAGCGTGAAGTGCTGACACAAGCGCTGAAGGTCGCCGGCGGTAACCAGACGCGCGCAGCGACTCTGCTCGGGCTCACACGCGATCAAATGCGCTATCGCATGGCAAAGTTCAACATGATGAGTGCCCGGCCGCGCACGTCTGAAGTTCATCTGCTCAGCCGCGCCGCGGATTCGCGCACCCGAGCAGACCTGCGGCGCTCGGGTACGGAGTGAAAAGTCGGCCCGAGGCGGAGGGCTCGAGCACCCTCCGCTCCGGAGCCGAGGCTCAACTCGGAGCGTCGGCTCAACGCGAGCCGTTGCCGGCGTTTCCGCCGCTACGGCTGCCGGACGTGCCGCTGCCCGTGCCGCTGCCCGTCGTGCCGCTGCCCGTCGTGCCGCTGCCCGTCGTGCCGCTGCCCGTCGTGCCGCTGCCCGTCGTGCCGCTGCCCGTCGTGCCGCTGCCGCTGCCGCTACTCGAAGTCCCGGTACCAGAGGTGCCGGTGCCGGTCGAGCCGCTGCCCGTCGTGCCCATGCTGTTGTCAGTACCTATTCCGCTACCGTAGTTGCTGCCTGATGTGGAGGTGCCAGTTCCGGTTGTATCGTTGGTCGTGCTGGACCCTGTCGAGCTCGACATGTCCGTGCTGCTGTTGGCGTTGCTCGGATCGTTGGCGGGCTTGTCCGAACCGCAGCCGACCGCTGCCAGCCCGAACGACGCAACGACGAGCGCGATATCCAGTCGAATCATATTGCCATCTCCTGATCGACGCGCCCCGACACGGGTGCGCATGCGAGGGCGCGCGGTGCAGAACGCGTGCCAGAACCAAGCGTCAATTGGCCGGTGCAATAGCGAACCCATTTTGCGTGCAAGTCGAGCGAAAGGAGCAATCGTCTGCTGCAAGTCCGAGCATGCGTGGCGCAACTTAATGTCTCACGCCGACGAATGAGCACAGTGCGTGAGATGACGCCGCCGAGAAATCACGTTGATTCGAGAACCGCCCAGGCCGGCGCACGCCTTGCAATCAGCCTCGCCAGTTTAGTGGAAGGAGTTGTGCATGGCAAAGCAACAGGCGAAGCGCGCGAACGAGAACATGGCGAACACGGCGAACACGGCGAACGGCGAGGAAATCGTCCCAGAGTGGCAGCGTGCCCATCGGCAGCAATCCGCAAGGTGAGGCCGAAGAAGATCACGAGTACGGCTTGGCGAGCGTGCTCTATCACGCACTCCAAGGAGTATCCGCAGCGCGCAAGTACACTGAAGACGCGCGACGCGTCGGTGCAGACGACCTGGTCGAGTTCTTCGAGGAGTGCGTGCGCGAGGGCACGGCTCGCGCGAAACAAGCCAAGTCCTTGCTCGTGAGCTACGCCGAAGAGACCGACGAAGACGAGGACGATGCAGAGGGAGACGAAGAGGACGAGGACGACGAGGAAACCTGACCGTCGCACCGTGTCGCTGACCGTTGAGCTTTCGGCTTCAGCCCAGGGCGGCCATGCCCCCTGGGTTGGAGCCCGCTCATGCCGGCACGTGATTTAGGCCACAAAGCCGAACGTTTGCCGCGATCTCGAGTCGGGTCGCCGAGCCAGGCGAAATTTCCAAACGCTCGGCAAAGTCGAGTGACATCCCCAGGAGGAACGCGAGTGCCGCGCGCAGCGGATCGGCGTGCGCGACTACCACCAAGCTCGAGCCCGGGTGAAGGCGAGTGAGCTCCGATAGCGCACGGACTACCCGGGCTTGGACTTCGAAGGCTGCCTCCCCCTTCGGCGGGCAGGCGAGTGCCCGTTGTTGATTGAATCGGTGGAAGGCTGGATCGTTCCGCAGTTCGCTCAGCGATGAGCCCGTCCACTGTCCAAAATCGATGTCCGTCAAGTCCGCGCGTTCGACTACGGTCAGTCCGTGCGGTCGAGAGATGGCGGCGGCAGTGTCGAGCGCGCGCTCGAGAGGGCTCGAATAGACAGCGGCAAGTGCTTGGCTCGCGAAGAACGAACCGAGTCGCGCCGCTTGCTCCGTGCCTTCTCGATTCAGCGGGACGCCAGCCAGGCGCCCGCTCAGCCAATTGCCGACGGCGTCGGTGATGCCATGTCGTACGAGCCACAGCACTGTCGGGCCGCTCGCGCCGTGCGCAGGTTCTGACCCGACTTCAACCATAGCGTCGCGTCGCTTGCGCACAAAACTCAGCGAACTGTCCGGGGTCACGCGGCGGGCTGGTGTGATGCGGGCGAACTCCGCAGGATTCCGGCGTAAAGCAATAGGTCAAGGTCACGTCGAAGGGCTCGAGCGCCTTCATCTGACGATCGAACCAGGCGAACGCGTTCGGCCGATGCGAATCAGCCCAGCTGAGACCGGTGCGAAGGTGACGGACCCCGAGATCCTTTAGCCAACGCACCGCGGCGTCGAGCCGATGGTCTTCGAAGTGAAACCACTGGCAAATCCCGAGCTCCGACGCAAACTCGCTGAAGGTGCGAAGCGCCTTTTTGGGCGTGCCATCCTCGCGCAACAGTCCCATGTAAAAGTGGCGATAGTACGAGGAGCCCTCTGCTTCACGGTGTCGCGTGGTGGCTGGCCAAGCCTTCGGCAGATCGTAGAGCGAGTACCAATGGATGCGCGGCGCCTGTCCACGCAGCAACTCCGCGGTCCTTCGCAGGCCGAAGTCTTGGACCTCTTCGGCACCGAAGCTCGACACTCCGACCTCCGACACCCACACGGGGAGCTCCGTGACCGCACGGATCTCCGCGATCCGGGCTGGCCATTCGTGGAGTTGCCAATGGTTCCAATCGAGCGGAAAGCCGTGCACGGCCATAGCGTCGACCATGTCCAGCACGCCTTTCCTAGCCATGTTCTCGACGAAGTGCGGATCGATCGGCGAAATTCCCCCGAGCACTTTGGGTAGCCGCGGGCGCTCACTTTGGATCGCCGCGGCCGCCAACTTCACCATCTGCGAAAACTCGGCCCACTCCGGGTCGATCTCGAAGTCCCAGTGGGATTTGTTGTTTGGTTCATTCCACAGCATGACGGCTTCGAGCATGGCTACCTCCTGTCACGGGCGGGCGATGACGGCTGGGGGTTTGGTCGACCGTTCGCGTGAATGGATCGAAGGAGACGGCACGAGTTCGGCCTCCTCCAAGAGTCGCATCGCCTCCAGCAGGCGCGTCGCTTCGCGGTAGCCATGTACGCTTCCGACGTCGACGTATGCCTTTCCATAGGGGATGCCCTGCGCGCGGCCACCTCGCTCCAGATAAGCGTTTACCAGCGTGCCGAAGTACTCATCCCCGCGCCCGGGTTCGCGCCAAAGAGCGTGCAGCGCTCGGAGGACGCGACCGCTGAGCGCGAACGCGCCCCACACCCAGCGGCTCTTCGGCGCGGCTGGCTTCACCTGAATCTCTGCGACGTTCCCGGAGTCATCGGTCAGAACGACATCGAAGCGCTCCGGATGTTCGACCGGAAACAACAAGAAGCTCAGCTCCCCCTCACCCACCCTGCACAGGCCATCTTGCGGAAACCAAATCGTGTCCGGCAATCCGACGAATACGCGTTCGTCGTCGCGAATGAACGGCAGAGCGCAGAAGAGCGCGTCACACAGCCCCCGCGGCTCGTCTTGAACCACGAAGCACACCTGAGCGCCGCGGATCTTGCCTCCATAGTAGGCCAAGATATCGCTCTTGCCCGGCGAGATGATGAAGCAGAGCTTGGTCACGCCCGCGGCGACCATGCGATCAATCAGATACTCGCTCACCGCCACGGGTCGGTCACTTTCGCCTTCCCTGCTGCTGCCGACCGGCAACAGCTCCTTCGAAAAAGCCAGTGGCTGAATTCTACTGCCGCGCCCAGCGGCCGGAATGATGCCCCACATTTCATACCTCCGCGTCTCGAACCCGTTGTCCGCCGTCGAAGGTCGGAGCGAGCGCGCGCTCACCCGGCCAGATGAGACCTTCCAGCTCGCGCGCGCGATGTTGTGCCGTGTGACAGGCGAGCATGCGTTCGCGCGTTCGCTCCGCGCGCGCACGGAGTTCACGATCACTCAACTCGAGCGCCGCGAGCACGTCTTGGCGGCTGCGCACGACGATCACTTCTTGCCAAGGATCGAAGAACTGATCCAGCCCTTCGAACCAATCGCTCACGATCGCCGCACCGCACGCGGCGGCTTCGAACAGCCGCCCCGACGGACAAAAACCGAAGCGAGCCATGGTTGCTCGGGTCACGTTCAGCGTGAGCCGAGTCGAACAGAAAAACGTGCTGTGGGTGGTCGGCGGCAAGTGCGAGAAGTGCACCACATTCGGAGGCCACTCGATGGTTTGGGGATACATGGAACCGGCGATCAAAAATCGCTGGTTCGTCGCTGCGCGCGCGGGAGAGATGAAGAGCTCTTCGACTTGTTCCTGACGATCAGCGGAGTAGGTCCCGAGGTAGGAGAGCGCCCCTCGAAACGCTGCATCGGGAGTGACCGCGCGGTGCTGCTGAGGATCCGCGTGCCCATAGAGCGGCGCGACGCAACGCGCGCCGAGCTTTTCCTTTAGTAATTCCAGCGCACGGCCACCGGTGAAGCTCAGCACCAGGTCGAACTCAGCCAGGCCGCGCGGCGGCAAGTACCGTGGTGATTCGGAGCTTTCGAGCGCAGCCAGCGTCACTGGCGTGTCCAGATCGTAGAAGATGCGCTTGCCGCGGGTTGCTTCGAGCACGAGTTCTGCCGCCGCCGGTCCATCCGGGCAATACGAAGTGACGATCGCAGCGTCGGCGTGACGCAGCGCGAGCCGCGCCTGGGGTTCGATTTCGCTCCAGGTGCGATAGAGCACCAGGGCGCCGCTTTCGAGCTCGTACAGGTCACGCGCGGCGCGATAGTACGGCGCATCTTGCTCGAAAAAAGTCACGCTGTGTGACCGAGCGGCGAGCGCTCGACACAAACCTCGCCAGAGCGTGGCGTGGCCGTTGCCCCAGGACGAGCTGACACTCAAGCCAAAAATCACGAAGTTCACGGGCTAGCCCAGCGCTCTCTCGACACTTCGGAGGTCGATGGCGAGGCCCCGCTGCTCCTGCCGTAAAGGGCGTCCAACGCCACGCTGACTTCGATCAGATCGTCCGCGTTGCGGTAGCAGCCGGACTCGACGAGTTCACCCGCCCACGCGATGATCGCGCGCCCCGACCAATCGTCTGGGCCTTCCACCAACCGCTCCCGCGACGCGCCTCGGTAGCGATCACACGCGAAGTCGTAGAAAGAACCTGCGACGTTCTCGAACGCGACACCGCCATTCGTGCCGTAAAATTCGGCACGGATTCGTGCGTGATCTCCGAATGACGAGCGCCAGGAGCAGCTGAGCGTGAGAGTGGTTCCCGAGGCGAGCTGCAAGGTTGCGCTGGCGAAGTCCTCCACCTCCGAGGGCGGGCGGGAGAGCAAGGTTCCACGCGCGTGCAGCTGAGCCTCGGCGGCGACCACTGGTACTCCTCCGAGCACGAAGCGCGCGGCATCGATCAGGTGCACGCCGAGGTCCACCGCACAGCCACCACCCGCCAGCGAGAGATCGTTTGCCCACAGCTTGTCGGGACCGTAAGCGTTGTGGAAAACCAGTTCCACCGCGAACACGCGTCCAATCTCACCGCTGTCGACGACCTGACGCAGCCGGCTCAAGGCTCGAGTGTGGCGATAGCAAAAGTCGGCGCGAAGCAAACGATCGGCGCGCTTTGCGGCTTGCACCACGGCTCGCGTGTCCGCTGCCGTACAAGCCACCGGCTTTTGACAGAAGACCCCCAAGCGACTTTGAAAAGCCTGCACACACTGACTCGGATGGAGCGCGCTCGGCGTAGAGATGACGACGCCATCCAAGCGTTCGGCGATGAGCGCTTCGAAGCTAGGTAGCCGCTTGGCGAGCGGAGCAATCGCGCAAGCGCTCGTGAGCGCGTCTTCACTGGTGTCCGCCAGCGCTACGACATCGACCAGCCCCGATTCGACGAGCGACTTCAGTCGCGCTCGGCCAATCCAGCCCGTACCGAGAAAGCCGACTCGCGGTCGTTCGCGGCTCACGGGATCACCAAGGCCTTGATGAACCCCGCGGGGCGTTCGAGCGTCGCGTCGAGCGCATCCGCCAAATGCTCGAGCGAGTATCGATGCGTAAACAGCGGCGAAGGATCGAGCCGCTCACTTTCGACCGCTTCTACGGCCCTTTGCATGCCCTGTCGGTAGCGCTCGGGATCTCGCTCGTGTGCGTTTATCACATCCAGTCCCTTCCAATTCCAAAGTTGCATGTTCACTTGGCGGGCTCCGTCTTGGTGGTAACCGGCGACCACCAAAGAGCCCCGCGTTTTGACCAGCTCCCCGGCGAGATCCAACGGCCATTGCTTGCCCGTGGCCTCTATTACGCGGTCGCACCAACGCCCGCGCGTCAGCTCCTCTACGCGCTGAATGATCTGTTGATGGTCCTCGAGAGGGATGAGCTCACTCGCGCCCATTTCAGCAGCGAGAGTCAGCGAAAAGGGCCGCTTCGAGATCGCGATCACTCGCGCCCCCGCCAAGCTCGCCAGTCGCGTCAACACGGCTCCCAAAAATCCCAAGCCGATGATGGCGACGGTGTGCCCGGCCTCGATTCGGCTGCGCTCGAAGATGTTGATCGCGCAGGCGAGCGGCTCCCCCGGAAATGGCTGAGCCGCGAGGCTACTCGGCAGGCGAATGACACCGACCTCGTCCGCTACGTCGAACTGTGCATAGGCATTGTACGAAAGCGCGCTGATGCGGTCGCCGGGCGCGAGCGATTGGACACCTTTACCAACGCTCTCCACGACGCCCCAGGCTTCATGGCCCGATTCACCGGGGCGTAGCGGATACTGCGTCCACGGCAGACCGAGCCACGGGCCCAGGTTGGAGGCGCACACGCCGCAGCCTTCGACGCGGAAAAGGACCTGCCCTTCGCCGGGCGCGGGCACCGGGGCCTCTTCCACAACGGCGTTGCGTGAACCGATGATGCGCGCAGCACGCATGGTCCGATTGCTCATGATTGCCATTTTCTGTCCGTTGCGACTGCCGCTGTCAATCGACATTGACTGAGTCAAATACCCCAAACGCGTTCCGCAGCTCAGCACGCGCGAGCTGCGCTGATCGTGGCAATAGTGGCGCAAACGAAAGTGTGATTTCACGTTCGCGTTCCCATCATCTTCAGACGTCTCGCTGTTGAGATGCCAGTGACTCGCGAACGCTTCGCGCGAGCAAGGAAACGCGCACTGTGCCGAAAGTGGTCATGCCTTTTGGGTGAAATGGCTCGTTGACTGTGGCACCCACGAGCAACAAACCTACTTACCAGGAGACGCTCGCAAACACAGATGCGAGCAAAACACGCTCATGACTGAACGCGTTTTGATCACGGGAGGCGCCGGGTTCATCGGCTCGCATCTATCCGACGAACTACTCGCACACGGCTATCAAGTGCGCTTGTTGGACAACTTGAGTCCACAGGTGCATGGCCCCGATGCCAAGCGTCCCGCCTACCTCGACGATCGCGCAGAGCTATTGGTCGGGGACGTGACCAACCCCGCGGCCGTGTCACGCGCTCTGGAAGGAATCGACAAAGTCGTGCATTTGGCGGCGATTGTCGGGGTCGGTCAGAGCATGTATCGAATCCGCGAGTATACGCACACCAACAACATCGGCACGGCCGTGCTGCTCGAGGGTCTCGCCAAGCAAAAGGTCGCGCGCCTGGTCGTCGCCTCTAGCATGAGCGTCTATGGTGAAGGACGTTACCGCGGCCCTAACGGGGACGTGTATGACCGGGTCGAGCGCTCATTCGACGACTTGCGAGCCGGCACTTGGGAACCGCAAGGCGAGGACGGGCAGCGGCTGGTTCCGGTGCCGACGCCGGAGGACAAAGTGCCGGCGCTGTCCTCGGTTTATGCACTCTCCAAATACGACCAAGAGCGGCTGAGCTTGCTGGTCGGCCGCGCCTACGGGATTCCGACCACCGCGCTGCGCCTGTTCAACACGTATGGGACGCGGCAAGCGCTGTCGAACCCCTACACGGGCGTGCTCGCGATCTTTGCCTCGCGTTTGCTCAACGGCAAAGCGCCCGCCGTCTTCGAAGATGGCCAGCAGCGTCGTGACTTCGTGTGCGTGCTCGACGTCGCGCGCGCGTTCCGCTTGGCGCTCGAATCAGAGCGTGCGGCATACTCGGCCATCAACATCGGAAGTGGCTCTTCGATCAATATTTTGGACGTGGCGCGGCGCTTGTCTCAAATCCTAGGGGCGCCGATCTCCGCAGATATCACCGGCAAACACCGAGTGGGCGACATCCGCCACTGCTTTGCCGACGTGAACCGGGCCCGAGAACTTTTGGGCTACGTACCCCAGATCACTCTCGACGAGGGATTGCAAGAACTGGCTCGTTGGCTGCGCGAGAGCAGCGCCGTCGATCGCTTCGATGCCGCTCGTCGCGAGCTCGAAACGCGCGGTCTTACCTTGTGAGGTGCGACATGGTTGGTTCAATCGAGCAAGATCGAGGACAGGCGCTGGTCAGTGTTGGCGATGGTTTCATCGGCACCAACCTCGCATATCGTCTGCTCGAGAGCGGTGATTCACGCCAATCCAGCGAGGGCGAACCGCGCGTCGCCAGCAATTCGGAGGCTGTTTAGTGCTCGGGCAAGGCTCGTCGGGCGGTCTCCGAGTATTGATGAGCGCAGACACGGTAGGCGGCGTATTCGAGTACGCCAGCGAGCTTTCACGCGCACTCTGCGAGCGCGGGGCGAAGGTTGCGCTCGCCACCATGGGGGCACCGCTCTCCGCCGATCAACGGAGTGTGCTGCGCGACATCGACGGCTTGTCCACCTTCGAAAGTCACTTTGCGCTCGAATGGATGGACGACCCCTGGCACAGCGTGGACGAAGCCGGCCGCTGGCTTTTGCAGGTGGCCGAGCAGTTCGCACCCGACATCGTGCACCTCAACGGATACAGCCATGCATCGTTGCCCTGGCGAGCGAAGGTGGTAGTGGTCGCTCACTCGTGTGTCGTGAGTTGGTGGCGCGCGGTGCGAGGCACGGACCCGCCGCCCAGTTTCGACCCCTATCGGGCGCGCGTGCGTGCCGGTCTCGAACACGCGGACTTGGTCGTTGCCCCGTCCTCTGCCATGCTCTCGGCCTTACGCGCGGGCTACTCGTTCACGACCGAAGCGCGCGTCATCTACAATGGTGTCTCCTCGCACGGCGGCTGCGATGCTGGGGGGGAACCATATTACCTGGCGGCGGGCAGGCTCTGGGACGAGGCCAAGAATCTCGAGCTGATCGCGCGCGTAGCGGACAAACTCCCTTGGCCCGTACTCGTTGCAGGAGAGCGCCCAAGGTCCGAGGATCGAGCCTCCGGGCTCACGCTGCTCGGCAAGCTACCGCGCGCGGACCTGCGCCGGCTGATGACGAGCGCCAGCGTCTTCTTGCACCCCGCGCGCTACGAGCCCTTTGGCCTGGCCCCGCTCGAGGCCGCGCTGTCGGGTGCGGCGCTGATTCTCGGCGATATCGCGAGCCTGCGTGAAGTCTGGGGGAGCAGCGCGTTGTTCGTCTCCCCGGACCGTCCCCAGGAGTTGCTCGAGGCCGCGCGTGCGCTGGCCCTAGACCACGAGCTGCGGGGCGAATTCCGTGCACGCGCTCGCCGCCGAGCGCTCTTCTACTCGACCGCAGCGATGGCGCGCGAGTACAGCGCGGCTTATCGAGAACTGCTCGCCGAAACGACCAGCAACCCGCGAGAGCGGCATGCGCGGCGAGCGGTGGTGGAGGCTTCGTGAACGTCGTTCTATTCTGCCACTCGCTGGTTTCCGATTGGAACAACGGTAATGCCCACTTTCTACGCGGGCTCATGCGCGAACTGGTGCTCGGAGGACACAGCGTGCGAGTGTTCGAGCCAGCGGATGCGTGGAGCGTGCGCAATCTGCGCCAATCGCTCGGGGAGCTCCCCCTGGCTCGCTTCCGAGAGCACTACCCCCAGCTCGACGTCGAGCGGTACGAGGCGGGGACGCTCGATCTCGATCGCATGACGCAGGGCGCGGATTTGGTACTGGTTCACGAGTGGAACGAACCAAGTCTCGTGACGCAACTCGGCAAACACCGCAGCACCACCTGGAAGCGTTACAAATTGCTCTTCCATGACACCCACCATCGCAGCGTCAGTGACGCGACGGTGCTCGGCGAACTCGACCTGTCGAGTTACGATGGCGTGCTGGCTTTCGGCGAGGCTGTCCGCGAGCGCTACCTGCGCGCCGGCTGGTCGGATCGAGTCTGGACCTTTCACGAAGCCGCGGACGTGCGCTTGTTCCGGCCGCTGCCGGATATCCAGCCCGAGGAGGATTTGATCTGGGTCGGCAATTTCGGCGACGACGAGCGCACGCGCGAACTCGATGAATTCCTGTTCCAACCGGCCCGCACGCTCGGTCTGAGCGGCAGCGTCTATGGCGTGCGTTACCCGGCTCACGGTGTCGAAGCCGTCGAGGGAGCAGGCCTTCGCTACGGGGGCTGGCTTGCAAACTACGACGTGCCACGAGCTTTTGCCCGGCACCGTCTAACGGTTCACGTTCCACGGAGACCCTATGTCGAAGCCCTGCCCGGCATCCCGACAATCCGCGTGTTCGAGGCGCTCGCCGCGGGAATACCGCTGATCAGCGCGCCGTGGCTGGACAGCGAGGGATTGTTCCGTGACGGGGATTTCTGGCCGGTGCGGAACGCGGCGCAAGCGACCGAGGCAATGCGCTCATTGCTGCACGAACCGACGGGCGCAGCGGCGCTCGCCGCGCGCGGCCGAGAGACGGTCCTGACGCGTCACACCTGCGCGCAGCGCGTGAAGCAGCTGTTGTCGATCGCCGAGCAACTCGGGCTCGCCCCAAAGGTCGAGCGGAATGTGGGCACGCCGCGTGGAGAATTCGCATGGGAATGAAGATCGCGTTCTTTGGCTCGAGCTTGGTTTCGGCGCGTTGGAATGGCGCTGCCACCTACTACCGCGGCATCTTACGCGCGCTTGCAGGGCACGGGCATCGCACGACCTTTTACGAACCGGACGCTTACGAACGACAGCGACACCGCGATATCGCGGATCCACCCTGGGCCGAGGTAGTCGTCTATTCCGGTGAAGAAGGAGCCCTGCGCAGCGTCGCTGAAAGCTCCGCCGCGGACCTGATCGTGAAGGCGAGCGGGGTCGGTATCGCCGACGCGCTGCTCGAGCGAGCGGTGCTCGAACAGCGACGCGCGCGGCAACTGGTCGCGTTTTGGGACGTCGACGCCCCGGCCACGCTGGACCGCGTGCAGCGCGACGCCCAAGAACCCTTTCGAGCTTTGATCCCAGGCTACGACGTGATCTTTACCTACGGGGGCGGACAGCGCGTAGTAGACGCCTATCGCGCGTTGGGCGCGCGCGCATGCGTCCCGATCTACAACGCGCTCGATCCGGAAACTCATCGCCCCGAGCCGCCGGACCAGAGATTTGCCGGCGATCTGAGCCTCCTCGCGAACCGCCTCCCGGATCGAGAAGCGCGCTGTGACGAGTTCTTCTTCAAGGCAGCAGCCCTCGAACCCAACCAGCGCTTCGTGCTCGGCGGGAGCGGCTGGGACGACAAGCCTCGTTCGAGTAATGTGCAGTATGTTGGGCACGTCTACACGCACGAGCACAACGCCTTCAACACGTCGACCCGCGCCGTGCTGAACGTGAGTCGTGATTGCATGGCCGCGACCGGCTTTTCTCCAGCCACGCGCGTGTTCGAGGCAGCCGGCGCCGCGGCCTGTGTGATCACCGACGCCTGGCAAGGCATCGACCAATTCTTCGAGCCCGGACGCGAGATCTTGGTCGCCGAACACGCCGAGGACGTACGCCGCCACTTGCGCGAACTGACCCCAAGCCGTCGCGAACGGATTGGCCATGCCGCACGCGCGCGCGCCCTGCGCGACCACACCTACGCGCAGCGCGCGCTCGAGGTCGAGCGGGTGTTGGGTCTTGCCGCTTTGGAGCTTGCGTCATGAAGCGGCCGTTTCGGCTAGTATTTCTGGGCCTATCCATCACTTCGTCGTGGGGAAACGGACACGCCACGACTTACCGCGCGTTGATCAAGGCGCTGCATCGACTGGGTCACGAGATCCGGTTCCTGGAGCGCGACGTGCCTTGGTACGCCGAAAACCGAGACATGCCCGCGCCCCCGGGTTGTCAGGTGGATCTCTACGACTCGCTCGAGACGCTCACTCGTCGCTTCGGCGCGGCGGTGCGAAATGCGGATGCCGTGATCCTCGGATCCTACGTGCCCGACGGCGCTGAAGTCGGAAACTGGATCCTGGAGCACGCGCGCGGGCTGCGGTTGTTTTACGACATCGACACTCCAGTCACTCTCGGTCGCTTGGCGACGGGCGAACCGACTTACATCGCGCCGCAAACCGTCCCACTGCTGGACGCTTATCTATCGTTCAGCGGTGGCGCCGCGCTCGCTAAAATCGAAAACGAGTATCACGCGGCCATTGCCCTGCCGCTCTACTGCTCGGTTGACGCGGAGCTTTACGCTCCTGGAGGCGCCGAGAAGCAGCGTGACCTAGGTTATCTCGGCACATACAGCGCGGACCGCCAACCGGCGGTCAGAGAGCTGTTGCTCGAGCCCGCGCGAGCTTGGGAAGCAGGCAAGTTCATGATCGCAGGACCGAACTATCCCGCGGAGCCCTATCCTCCGAACGTAGAACGCGTCGACCACATCCCCCCCGCCGAGCACCCGGCGTTTTACGATTCGTTGCGGTTTGCGCTCAATGTCACGCGCGACGACATGATCAAGGTCGGACATTCGCCGAGCGTTCGGCTGTTCGAGTCCGCCGCTTGCGCAACGCCAGTAGTGAGCGATCCCTGGCCGGGTCTGGAGGAGTTCTTCGAACCAGGCAAAGAGATTCTGATCGCCGAAACTCGCGCAGACGTCCTCGGCTATCTTCGACGGTTGCCCGAGCGAGAGCGCCGTGAAATTGGCGCGCGCGCCCGCCAGCGCGTGCTCCGAGAACATACCGCAGAGCACCGCGCGCTGCTCTTCGAACATTATCTGCGCGAGCTGCGCGCCGATCGAGCGGGTAAGCTGCGCGCGGCTCGAAACGACGTTGCGCGTGGCCCGGCCGGGCTTTTGACCGGCGGCTCGGGCGCGAGCGCCGCCGAATCGTAGTCAGGGTGCGCGCAGCCGACGCTCGCTGGAGCGCCAAATGAGATTATTGGATCTGCTATTGGGGCGGCCGTTGGCCACCGAGGAGGCCGACGCCGAGCGACTCGAGGTGTCGACGGCAATCCCCGTGCTGGGCCTCGATGCCTTGGCGTCGGCTGCCTATGGCCCGGAAGCACTGCTCACCGTGCTGCTTCCGCTCGGCACCTTTGGCCTGCGCTACGTGGGCTGGTTGACTCTGCCGATCGTCGGGTTGTTACTGATCGTCTGGTTTTCATACCGACAAACCATCTCCGCCTACCCTGAGGGAGCGGGCGCCTACACGGTAGCCAAGGAGAACATCGGGAACCAAGCCGCCCTGCTTGCAGCCGCGGCCCTGACCCTCGATTTCGTGCTGAACTCAGCAGTGGCCGTCTCGGCCGGGGTCGGCGCGTTGGTTTCAGCGGTGCCCTCGCTCATCCCATTGACGCTGCCGCTTTGTTTGCTCTCGGTGCTACTGCTCACCGTCGTGAATTTGCGCGGCGTCAATACGACGGGGCTCGTGTTTCTGGTGCCGACCTACGGCTTCGTGCTCACGCTGCTGCTGGTGATAGGCGTGGGAACGGTGCGCTTCTTCGAGCATGGGGGTCACCCGGCGCCGGCGGTCGTGCCGGCGCACATACCCGCTTTAGCGAGCACGGCGTCGAATTGGCTCTTGCTTCGCGCGTTTGCCAGCGGCTGCACGGCAATGACCGGCATCGAAGCAGTGAGCAATTCAGTAGGCGCTTTCCGTGAGCCCGCGGTGCCGAAGGCCAAACGCACCTTGAGCATCGTCGTGCTGATCCTGGCGGTGCTGCTCGTCGGTATCGCGTTTCTCTCCCGGGTCTATCAAGTCACGGCCACAACTCCGGGTGAGAGCTCCTATCGCAGCGTTCTGTCGCAACTGGTGGCGGCGGTAGTCGGCCGGGGACCGCTCTACTTCATTACCATTGGCTGCGTCATCAGCGTGCTCATGCTCTCCGCAAACACGAGCTTCGCCAGCTGTCCACGGCTGTTTCAGGCGCTCGCGAACGACGGCTACATGCCCGAGTTGCTCGTTCACCGCGGGCGCCGCCTGGCGTTCTCGTACGGAATCATTGCCCTGAGTGGCCTCGCGACCGCACTATTGGTGTTGTTCGGCGGGGTGACTGACCCGCTGATCCCATTATTCGCAGTCGGCGCTCTGCTTGCGTTCACTTTGTCGCAAGCGGCCATGGTCGCGCATTGGCGCAAGCAGCGGAGCCCGCACGCTCGCAGTTCGATGCTGATCAATGGACTTGGTGCGAGCGCCACTGGCCTGACCTTGAGTGTTGTATTGGTATCCAAATTCGCGAGCGGCGCGTGGCTCAGCGTGGTCATCATCGGTCTGATGAACTTTCTGTTCCGCTCCGTCAAAGCGCACCATGAATTTCTGAGGAAGGCACTGGGCACCGATGCACCGCTGCAGAGCGTTCGTTCCGAGCCGCCGCTGATCGTGGTGCCGCTCCGGCACTGGAATACGCTTTCGCACAAGGCATTGCAGTTTGCGCTCACCCTCGGTGAAGAGGTGGTCGTGCTGCAAGTGCTGACGAACGATCGCCAGGTAGACGACCTGAGTGGCCGCTGGCAAAAGCTGGTGGTGGAGCCCGTGCAGGTGCAAGGGCTCCCGGCGCCGCGGCTGGTGCGGCTCCGGTCCAATTACCGGGAGCTGTATGGTCCCGTACTCACGTTCATAAAAGAGCTGAGCGAGGCGACTCCGGCCCGCCAAGTCGCGGTGGTCGTACCGGAACTGGTGGAAGCCCGTTGGTTCCACTATTTTTTGCACAGCCAAGGCGCCTCGATCCTCAAGGCGTTGTTGTTGTTTCAAGGCAATCCCCGGATCGTGGTCGTGAGTACGCCCTGGTACTTGCGAGACTGGGTGCCGGAGCGGGAACGCCTCAAATTGTGGTCGCGAGTACGCCGACGGTTCAGGCGGAACGAGCACTGAGCAAGCAATGTCGATGGCGAATTTCTCGTCCTCAGCGCGAGTACGCCGAGCCTTACGCGGGGCGATCCAGCCCGCGCGATGCCTACGCGAGAGCCACTGTTCGGCGGCGTGGCTTGTCCGCAAATGTGCGCCCTGCATTAGTAACGGACTCGCGGCTTTCGCGGACAAGATACCGCGAGCACCCCCCCCTACCGCCTTGCGGGTGAAGATACCGCGACCCAGCCCCCTACCGCTTTGCGAACAAGATACCGCGACCCAGCCCCCCTAGCGCTTTGCGGACAAGATACCGCGAGCCATGTCCCCCACGTAGCTGGCATGCACGCTGCAGCAGAGACTCGCGGAGGTGACCCTTGGCGAATTTGGGCATGAGCAACACGAACCGCGAGAGCG
>Ga0164308_10000037_pt1 | contig 59765 bp, 54 predicted proteins | sample Whisoiple_246_MG_FD_109983 | JGI IMG/M metagenome (GOLD analysis project Ga0164308, IMG submission 109983) | Soil microbial communities amended with fresh organic matter from upstate New York, USA - Whitman soil sample_246_MG | ecosystem: Environmental > Terrestrial > Soil > Unclassified >... | reverse complement strand
GCCTAACCCCGCCCTCGTTCGGCCCACGACTTGCAAGACCAATAACCAAGGAGCACAAGGTGGCATTCAGAAGCGTCGCGATTCCCTGGTTGAGCGGAGGATTGGTCGTACTCGGTTACGCGGCCTACAGTTGGCGGCGCGCGACGCGCCAACGCGGCGGCCGCGAGTCCGCCCGTCCTCCGGAGCAGGTCTCGTCCCGACCGGAGCAAGCGCCGCCTGGCTCGGCTCGGGAGCCACGCTCCGAGGCACCGCCTGCCAGCGGCAACGCGCACGCTCGGAGCGCGGATTTGGGCGCGCTGTTTCTGGGGCGCGCGAGTGTTGCTCTCTCATCATTTCAACCGGGCCCGCACTGGCCGGACAGGTAGCCCGCATTCGCAGAGTCTCGGCCAACTTACCCACGCAGCATCGCCGGGCCACCGACGCTAGCTTCGATTCAGATACGAAAGTTTTAACCGGCCTGCCGCAGCCGATTCACCGCTGGCGATCCTGGAGCGAAAGAGCTGCGAGGCCTTGCGTTGAGTACTGGGCCCCGAGGAGGCGTGCATGCTTAGCTTTGGCGCATGCGGCTGCTTGCGATTGCGTCCTTCGTTCTGACCGGCGCGCTCGGTCTGGTGCATGCGAGGGCGGATTCCAACACGGAGAGCACCTTTGCTGGCTTGCCATCGCTGCGTTTCGTCAACCAGAGCACCCGCGAAGCGGCGCTCGTTCGCCTCTACGACGACGCAGGGCACATCGACGAGCTCGAAGCATCGCGACTCGACGCGTTGTTGGCGGACACCCGCGATCCCAACAACTGTGCGACGATCACTCTGGATCGGCGCACCTTGCAATTGGCGGTACGCGCGGCGCTGCACTTCCATGTCACGGAAGTACAGGTGGTGTCCGCCTATCGAAAGCCGGGCCGTCGGCGTGAGGGACCGCACGCCAGCGGCAAAGCACTCGACTTCAAGTTGAAAGGAGTGCCGGCGCGGACTTTGGCGTCGTATTTGCGTACCCTGCCCAGGGTCGGCGTGGGGGTGTACACGCACCCAAAAACTCTGTTCGTGCATTTGGACGACCGCGAACGCAGCTTTCATTGGCTCGATGCTTCGCCACCGGGTCGCAGCTGGCGTGAGCGCTCCCTCGGCGGTGGCGCAGGACTAATCAAGCGTGATGCCGCCTACGCGCGCCGCGATGATTGGCCGGAAAACCTCGATCCACCGAAAGATGTGGGCCCGTAACGCAAGTCTGCGCGGCGTGATTGCGGTGGCTGCATGCGCGGGCTATGAGTTCGCCCGCGATGCCTTTGTCCTATCTCGTGCTGTTGATGCTTCATTTCGTCGGCTTGGCGCTCGGCGTGGGGGCAAGCTTCGCCCTGTTCACGTTGCGTCGAGCAAGCGCGGATTTATCGGCGGCCGAGCGCACCAGCTTCATGCTGCGCGCCCTCACCGTTGCCAAAAACGGTAGCTACGGACTTCTGCTGCTGCTCGTGAGCGGGTTGGGCATGTTTTTCATGCGCGGTCCAGGCGCGGTAATGGCTGCTGGTGGGCCTGCCTTCCACGCCAAGCTGACGTTGGTCGTCATTTTGTGCGGCGCAGTCGGTTATTCCCAGGCGCTCGGCAAGCGTGCGCGGCAGGCTGGCGGCGGACCCGCGCTCGCCAAGCTACCCGCCGTGAGCAGCGCGATTTTGGGGCTGGGCGTTGCGATCGTGATCGCTGCCGTCATTGCTTTCCAGTAAGCGCGCGCAGCACCGTTTCGAGGCTGGTCGTGCCACGCGCAGCTTCCGCGCTGCCGCCTTCCCAGCTCACTTTGCCGTTCGCCAGGCCCGCGAACATTTCCCGGAAGCCTTCGGCCACGGTTTGTGAAAACCCAAAGGACGTGAGGGTCGGAACGGCGGCTTCAAGAGGAACCTCGGCCAGCTTTAGCTCGCGCTCGAGGATCTTGCTCAACGTCTCGGCAACCTCGGCTGGGCTCACTTCCACGGGTCCGGCGAGCTCGATGATGCGCGTGCCGCGCGGGCCCTCCAAAAGGGCTCGTGCGACCGTGTTGCCGATGTCTCTGGTCGCCACCATGGGGATCGCGCGTGAAGCCGCGATGAAACTCGGCACGACTCCCTGAGCTTGGGCGGGCTGCAACACGCTTGCCCAGTTTTCCATGAAGTAGGCCGCGCGGATGAAGGTGACCGGCAGCCCCGTCTGACGGAGCGCTTGCTCGCCAACGTAGGTGCTGACGATCATGCCAGTCCCCGAGGGATGCTGAGCGCCCGCAGACGACAGAAAGACGACGTGCGCGACGCCCGCGGCTTTGACCACTCGCGCCAAGCCATCGATCAGCATTTTGCGCGCGGCAAAGAAGTCCGGGTGGGTGACGTCGGGGGGCGACAACAAGTACACGCCCTCGGCCCCGCGAAAGGCTTCGAGCAGCGCCGCCTCGTCGCTCAAGTCGGCCTCCACGATTTCTGCGCCGAGCGCGGCCAAGGACTGGGACTTGGCCGCGTTGCGTACGACCACTCGAACTTGCTTGCCGGCGTCCAGCAACGCTGCCGCCGCAACCGACCCGGTATTTCCCGTAGCACCTGTAATTACGAACATCGTGATTTCTCCTTTTGCTGACCAAAAGCAAAGTAGGGCCAAAATACATATGCGTCGAATGCACAGTTGGCAGCATATTCATGCAGCCAATGCATGAGCGCACCCTGAGCTCGATCGACCTCAATCTGCTGGTCTTGCTACGCGCGCTGTTGCGTGAGCGGCACGTGACCCGAGCCGCGCGGCAAGTCGGGCTGAGTCAATCGGCCGCGAGTCACGCGCTCTCCCGTTTGCGTGAGCTGTGCGACGACCCGCTGCTCGTTCGTCACGGACGTACGCTCGAACTGACGCCGCGGGCGGCGCAGCTGTTGCCGGGTTTGGAGCGCGGGCTGGCGGAGTTGCACGGGGTCGTGACTCGCGAGCCCGCATTCGATCCCAAGCGCGCGCGGCGTTTGTTTTCGTTGGGCATGGCCGACTACGCTCAGGCGCTCATTTTGCCATCGCTGCTGCGGAGGCTGCAGCTAGCCGCGCCGGCCATCGATCTCAACATCGTCACGTTTCCAGAACTTTCGGAGTCGCTGCAGTCGGGAAGCCTCGATCTGGCGATCTCGCTGAAGAGCTCCGTCCTCCCCGGATTGTCGACACGAGCGCTGTTTGACGACGGCTTCGTGTGCATGGTTCGAAAAGGGCACCCGGACGTACGCGGAAAGCTGACGCTCGAGCGTTACTTGTCGTTGCGGCACGTGCTGGTGGCACCTAGTGGGACGGCGGGCAGCTTCGTGGATACGGAGCTCGAGCGGCGTGGCTTGGTGCGGCGTGTGGCACTTCGTGTGTCGAGCTTCTTGGTGGCGCCGGTCGTCGTCGCTGAAACCGATTTCATCAGCACCGCTCCCGAGCGACTCGCGCGACGCATGAGTAAGCGTTTCGCGCTGCAGGTCCTCCCGCCGCCGTTTCAACTCCCGCGCTTCGAGTTGTCCCTGGCTTGGCATCCCCGGTTCGATGAGGACCCCGCGCACCAGTGGTTGCGGGGATTCGTGAGCCTCGTGAGCGCGAAGCCGTAGCCAGAAGCCGTAACTCCCCTGTCGCGGGTGAGGACTGCGGCAAAAATCCGCTGACACTGTTTAGCTGAAGATCTGACTCAGTCGGACGTACTGGCCTGTGAGTGGTCCGCTTCTCCGTCAACCCGAGCCCGGCCTTGGAGCGCTTTGCCGCTCAACTCGCGCTCGCGCGCGTGCACCCGTGCTTGGTTCCGCTCGAACGCAGTCCTGGCGGTTACTCCATCGTTCGGGAGCAGACGCGCGGCTGGTTCGAGCTGCGCGCGCAACGTGGACTCGCCGGGTATGGACTGGCCCGCGCCCTGCGCATGCTCCTCGATGCGCTCGCAGGCCTGAGCGCGCTCGAAGACACTCGAACCGAAAAGGGACAACCGTTCGTCCACGGGGAGCTCGTGCCCGCCATGTTGCGGGTCGATGAAACGGGAACTGCGCGACTGACACCGCTGGCCCCCTGGCATTGGTCAGCGCCCGGCACCTTGCCCGCTGCCGAGCGCTGTGGGCACTTGGCTCCAGAGCGGCTCCTCGGCGATGCGATCGACCTGCGCGCGGACGTGTTCAGCGCAGGGGTGCTGCTCTGGGAAGCCCTCGCTGGACGCCGCCTCTTCGAGCGCGATTCAGTCGATGGCATCGTGACACGCTTATTGGGCGGCAAGGTGACTCTGCCGGAGCTGCCACCAGAGTTGAGCTGGGCCGCGCCCTTGAAGGCCGTGGCCATGTGCGCGCTTTCGGTCGACCCCGAGCAGCGCTTCGCCAGTGTGGCCGAACTAGCCGAAGCGATCGAAGCTGTCGCTGCCGGTCGCGTCGCGACGCATGCGGAAGTGGCCAGCTACTTTCGCTCGCCCGATCCAGGCGCTCGTCCATCGGTCATTGCGCGCCCGCCCAGCCTGCCGACTCACCATTCGAGCCTCTCGGCCTTGGTCGCGCCGCTGCAGCCCTCCGAGCTCGCCCCCAGCCCCTCACAGTCCGCCTCGCGGGACTCTCAGCAAGCTGCAGCACCGCGCGTGCGCCGGTCCGTGTTGGCGATAGCCGCGCTCTCCTGCGTGCTCAGCGCGGTCGGAGCGAGCGCCGTTGCTCGCCTGAGCGCGTCCCGCGGCGACGAGCGGCGCGCGGCGTCCAGTGCGCCCTTGGCGGGTGCACCGCTCACTTCACTTACCCTGGCGGTGCCCAGCGCTCGACTCGCGCCCACCTCGGCGGCGCCCGCCGCGAGTGAAACCCCACCGCCAAACGCGGAGCTCGTACGGCCGTCCGCGGAGATCCCCGACCAGCCCTCGAAGGCCCCAAAGAGCGGTGGCGTCAGCAAGGCACCTGCGGTCAAAGCTCATCCCACGGCCAAACCAGGGCGTGCCTACGACAAGGCCGCCTCCAAGTACGGGATCTGACGCGACACCCAGCCTTGCGCTGAAACTCTCAAGAAACATCGCGAGAGCCCAATCGCGCCAAGAATCTGCGGCGTGCAGCTCGATGCTCTGCAATCCCTCGCCTTGTCGGTGGCGGCAGCGCGCTCACCGGACTCGGTGCTGCGTGAAATGGTGCAGGGACTCGGGATGTGGGATGGCGTGGCGCTGGCGCGCGTTTGGCTGCTCCATCATCCGGAGCAAGGCACGCCTTACCTGGAGCTCAAGGCCAGCATCGGCGCGTCCCGGGTCGACCCGAACAAACGTTGGAACCGTACCGACGGCGCGCACCACGAAATTCCCCTGAGCTTCGGCAAGGTCGGCCAGGTCGCTGCCAGTAACCAAGCGCTACTCTTGCAGCGCGGGGCGCCCAATTGGATCCTGCAACCCGAGTGGGCGAACGCGGAAGGCATCGAGAGCTTTGCCGGCCAACCCTTGTGCTTCAAGGGTCAGGTGCTGGGCGTGGTCGCCTTCTTCAGTCGACGTCGCTTGCAAAAGACCGACTTGGATTGGCTGCGAGTGTTCGCCGACCACGCCGCGGTTGCGATCGCCAACGCGCGCGCGTTCGAGGAGATTGCGCGTCTCAAGGAGAACGCCGAACGCGAGCGCGACTATCTACGCGAAGCGGTCCGCTCTGCACTGAAACAAGGCGAGATCATCGCCGAAAGCGCGGCCATGCGCGGCGTCCTGGCGCAGGTTCGAGCGGTCGCCCAAAGCGACTGCTCGGTGCTCATCCTGGGTGAAAGCGGCGTCGGCAAGGAGCTGATCGCGGCCGCGGTCCACGACTCTAGCCCGCGACACGACGGTCCGTTGGTCAAAGTCAACTGTGCGAGCGTGCCGCGCGAACTGTTCGAGAGTGAGTTCTTCGGTCACGTGCGCGGCGCGTTCAGCGGCGCGTCACGCGACCGTCAGGGCCGCTTTCTCTTGGCGGACGGCGGCTCGTTGTTCCTCGATGAAGTCGGCGAGATCCCGCTCGAGCACCAGAGCAAGCTTTTGCGCGTGCTCCAGGAGCGAACTTTCGAGCCCGTGGGCGACGATCGCACGCGGCGCGTCGACGTGCGCGTAATCGCTGCCACCAATCGTCCGTTGGAGGTCGAGGTCGAGAGCGGCCGTTTTCGGCGCGATCTCTTCTACCGCCTGAGCGTCGTGCCCATCCTCGTGCCGCCCCTTCGCGATCGACGCGAAGATATCGTGCCGATGGCCCGTCAATTCTTGCAAGCGAGCTCCGCCCGACTGCACGTGCCGCTCCGAAGTCTCTCGCCCGCCGACGAGTCACGTCTCCAAGCCTACGACTTTCCGGGCAATGTTCGCGAGCTCCAGAACCTGATTGAACGCGCCCTGGTTCTCGCCTCGCACGAGGGGGAGGATTTGAAACTGCACCTGGGCAAGAACGGCGTGCTGCCGACCGCGGTGAATGCGACGGGGGCAACCGCGAGCCATGGGCCAGGGGAGGTTCTGTCCGACCAGCACTTTCAGGCGCTCGAGCGGCAGAACATCGAAAACGCACTGAACCGCAGCGGTTGGCGGATCGCAGGCGCCCACGGTGCGGCCCAGCTCCTCCGGCTCAGCCCCAGCACGCTCAGCTACCGGATGAAGCAGCTCGGTGTGAAGCGTCCGGCGAAGCGATAGAATTCTCACGGCTGAAACACGGGCTGGAAGCAACTCGCAAAAGCTGAGGTGTGGATTCGCGAAAAGCTGCGACTCACCAAGAGTTGTGTGTTTCGAGTCGGTAGCGCGGACCACGCAAACACGCGGAAAGGCGCGGCTCTAAGTCGCGCGCGGGCCTCTGGCATGGGGCTCGCAATGCGCAATGGCGGAGACGAACCCTCGCCCGCGACGCGCGCGAGTTCACATCACCGTTATCTGGAGGATCGAGAATGCCAAAGGTTGAAGTCGCCCCCAACAAGACCGGAGATTTTCTGGTCGATTACGAAGAAAAAGTGTTCGAGGACGTGAAGGCGTCACCCGGTGAAAAGGCCTTGGTCACGTTTCATACGGTGGCGTTCGAGGGCTCGATCGGCCTGGTGAACATGCTGCAAGCGATTCGGCTGCAACGCAAAGGTTTCGAAACTTCGATCCTCCTCTACGGCCCAGGTGTCACGCTCGGCGTGCAGCGCGGTTTTCCGAAGCTGGGCGACGAGGCGTTCCCCGGTCATCAGAATTTCAACGGTCAGATCAAGAAGTTCATGAGCGAAGGAGGCAAGGTGTACGCCTGCCGCTTTGCGCTGCAAGCACTCTACGGACACGGGGAGGGCGCACTGATCGAGGGTATTCGTCCGATCAACCCGCTCGATGTACTGGACATCATTTTGCTGCACCGCAAGAGCAGCGCATTCATCCTGAATACCTGGACGTTGTGAGCAAAGCGGGAGGATCGCCGTGACCACGTCGAAGATCGTTCGTGCCGCAGCCGTGCAGCTGAGTCCAGTCTTGTATAGCTGTGAGGGGACCACCGCCAAAGTTTGCGCGGCGATCGCGGAAGCTGCGCAAAAAGGCGCCGAACTCGTGGTTTTCCCAGAGACGGTCCTCCCGTACTATCCGTACTTCTCGTTCATCAAGGCGCCCGCCGTGATGGGCGCCGATCATCTCAAGTTGATCGCCGAATCAGTGACTGTTCCCGGCCCGATCACGGCTCAGATCGCGTCGGCTGCCAAGAAGGCCGGCGTCGTGGTCGCGATTGGCATCAATGAGCGGGATCACGGCACGCTGTACAACGCACAGCTGCTGTTCGACGCCGACGGACGTCTGCTGCAATCGCGGCGCAAGATTACGCCCACTTACCACGAACGCATGATTTGGGGTCAGGGTGATGGGTCCGGTCTGCGCGCGGTCGATACCGCCGTCGGACGCATCGGAGCCCTGGCCTGCTGGGAGCACTACAACCCGCTCGCCCGCTACGCGATGATGACCGAGCACGAGCAGATCCACGTGGCCATGTTTCCGGGATCGCTCGTGGGCGAGATCTTTCGCGAGCAAATCGAGGTCACGATTCGTCATCACGCCCTGGAATCAGGCTGCTTCGTGGTCAACGCGACGGGCTACCTGCATCCCGAGCAAGTGGCCGAAGTCGCAGGAAATACCGGCCTGGAGCGCGCGCTGCGAGGCGGTTGCTTCACTGCCATCGTCTCGCCAGAAGGCACGTTGCTCGCTCCGCCGCTGACCGAGGGCGAGGGCATGGTGGTTGCCGACCTCGATCTATCGTTGGTCGACAAGCGCAAACGCATGATGGACAGCGTCGGGCACTACAGCCGGCCCGAGCTTCTTTCTCTGCTCGTCAATCGCTCGCCGCAACCGCACGTTCGCGAGCTCACCGAATCTGCCAGTCCCAGCCAAACGAGGAACCATGAATCGTTCGCTCCCCATCGCGAGCCCGCGGCAGCCGAAGAGACCCCCCGAGAACTATCCTGAAATCGTGTCCGAGCTGCAGGCGCTCGGTATGCGCTGGCTCGACGCTTCCGGTCCAGGGCTCTCGCGCGCAGGTGGCGCCGGACCCTCGGATCACAAAGCCGTGAGCATCGCCAACCAAACGGTGATGGTCCCGATCCTGAATCATGCCTCGGCGCGCTCGCCATACACGGCCGAGGTCAGGGGCGAGTACGCGCTGCTGTTGAAAAGCGGTGAAGAGATCGCAGAGCTGGCTTTTCCGAGGAAGCCGCGCTTCTACGATCGCTCGACGGCCGAGGGGGTGCCGTATTGGAAGATCGCCACGCTGCACGGTCAGGACGTGCTCGCCACGACCGTTCTCCAGACCTGCAAACGCTACGGAAATCGCGCCACCTCTTGCCAATTTTGCGCCATCGGTCAATCGCTGGCGGCCAAATCGACCATTGCGGAGAAGACCCCTGCGCAGTTGGCGGAGGTGGCGCGTGCCGCGGTCGAGCTCGATGGCGTGCAGCACATGGTGATGACGACGGGGACCCCGCAAACGGACGATCGCGGCGCGCGAGTGTTGGCGGACGCAGCTCGCGCCGTGCGGGCCGCGGTCGACCTGCCGATTCAGGCGCAGTGTGAACCACCCACGGACCTCGCTTGGTTTGCGCGGCTCGCCGAGGCGGGCGTCGACAGTCTCGGCCTTCATCTGGAAGCGGTTACGGAAGAGGTGCGAAGGCGCGTCATCCCCGGCAAGGCCGAGGTTCCGGTGTCTGTCTACTTCGAAGCGTTCGCCGCGGCGGTTTCCGTGTTCGGTCGCGGTCAGGTTTCGAGCTACGTGCTCGCGGGCTTGGGGGATAGCCGGGCTTCGATTCTGGAGATGTGTCAGCGCATGATCGCGCTCGGGGTTTACCCATTCGTGGTGCCCTTCGTGCCAATCACGGGGACGCCACTCGCGAACCATCCCAGCCCTGAGCCCGCGTTCATGGATTCGTTGCTCGGGGAGGTGTCCGCGATGTTGGCCAAGGCCGGACTCCGCAGTAGCGAGAGCAAGGCGGGCTGTGCGCGCTGCGGTGCCTGTTCGTCTCTGAAGGTTCGCGAGGTGGCGCATGCTTGATCGCGTCCACCCGTGGGGTAAGCCGCTACGCGCGCAAACTGCCCAGCGCATCACCGCTGAACTCGCTTGCGAGCCGTGGCAACTGGCAGCCTATTTCCAGCTCCGTCGCGAGATTTTCGTCGTCGAACAGGGTCTCTTTACCGAGTCCGATCGCGATGGCATCGACGAGCACGCAAGTCCAATCGTGGCCCAGGGTGAGATTGCAGGCATGCCAGACGGCGTGGTGGGTGTCGTGCGAATCTATCGCGAGAGCAGCGGCACTTGGTTCGGCGGTCGTTTAGGCGTGGCGCGTTCTTACCGGCGCGTCGGTGCGGTGGGTACGGCGCTGATTACTGAGGCAGTCTCCACGGCACACGCTTGGGGATGCACTCGCTTCCTCGCGACCGTACAGGCGGGCAATGCGCGGTACTTCGAGCATCACCACTTCCGTCGTTTGGAGGCCTTGCAGCTGCTCGGCCATCCGCATTTCCTGATGCAAGCCGATCTCGAGCGCTATCCGGGGCGATTGTCCAGCGCCTGGCGGGCGAGGGCATCATGAACATCGAACTGGGTAGTCTGGAAGCACTTGCGCGCGAGCTCAGGGGCCGCGCAGAACTCGACCTGAAGCGTGATATTCAAATCGCGGCGCGTGCATTTGGACGCACCTCGCAGAGCGCCTGGTTTCCAAGCGGCACGCCTATCCTCAACGGTGATGACGCGGCGGCACTGCCAGATGGGGACGGCTTCGTGTTGTTCGCCGCCGAGGGCATGCGCGCGGACTTCTTGGCCGCAGATCCCTGGTTTTGCGGGTTCTGTTCGGTCATGGTGAACCTGAACGACATCGCGGCCATGGGCGGCCGGCCTTGGGCGATCACGGACGTGCTGTTCATGGGCACTGGGGAAAACGAACGTGTGCTCGAAGGCATGTGTTTCGCCAGCGAGGTGTTTGGGGTGCCCATCGTGGGTGGCCACACTTCGCGCGTACCAGGGGCATCGTTCCTCGCGGTCTCGGTTTTAGGGAAGGCCAAGCGGCTGATCTCCGGGCACGACGCGCGGGTCGGACAAGTTTTGCTCGTCGCGGTCGATCTGCGGGGCACCTTTCGCGGTCTCGGGGGCAACTTCAACGCAGCGAGTACCGCTCCGTCGGCGCAGCTCCGCGCACAGCTGGCCGTGCTGCCCGAACTGGCCGAGGCCGGACTGGTCGGCGCGGGGAAGGACATCAGCATGGCCGGAGTGTGCGGTTCGCTGCTGATGATGCTCGAGACCTCGGGAGTTGGCGCCACCTTGGATTTGGCGCGCTTGCCCGCTCCGCCGGGCGCCGATCCGTTTCGTTGGTTGAACGCTTTTCCGAGTTTCGGGTTCGTGCTGAGTGCGCACCCGTCCGCGGTGAGCGAAGTGTGCGCCCGGTTCGAAGCGGTGGGCGTCACCTGTGCCGCGGTCGGTCGAATCAGCAGCGAGCCGCAGCTCGAGCTCGAGTACGGAGCTGAACGAGCGAACTTTTGGGATTTGAACGAGCCGTTGACGGGCTTCGGCAATGCTGCCACCGGCACGCGCGCGAGTTGAGCGAGCTTCATCGATGTTGTCGGTCGGCATCTTTACGTATTCCACGAAGCCGCGCGGCAGCGTCGTGCATGCGGCGTGTCTCGCGGAAGCTCTGCAGCGAAGCGGCGCGCGGGTCGCGTTGTACGCACTCAGCAAGGCGGGCGACCACTTCTTTCGACCAGTTTCCTGTGAGCTTCGTCTGATCCCTGCCGAGCCCGCGCCGGCCGAGGTCGACGCGCTGATCAGGCAGCGGATTGCGGAGTTTCGCACGGGTATTCGCGGGATCGACGTACGACACGAGATCTGCCAAGCCGAAGACTGCCTGGCCGCCAATGCGCTGGTCGCGGCTCGCGACGAGCTCCACGGTGCGAAGCTGGTGCGCACCGTTCATCATGTCGAACATTTCGACAGTCCGTACCTGATGGAGTGTCAAGAACGGTCGGTGTTCGCGGCCGACTTGGTGCTGAGCGTGAGTCAGCGCACGAGCCGTGAGGTCCGCGCCGCGTACGGTCGCGAAGCCTCCGTGATCTCCAACGGGGTCGACCTGCAGCGCTTCGCCGTTCGATCAGCTGCCGACGAGCAACGATTGGGCGAGCGCATCGGGCTGCAAGCGGGGGAAGTATTGGTTTTGAGCGTTGGTGGGGTGGAACCCCGGAAAAATAGCCTATTGGCGATGCAAGCAGTTGCCCTGGCGTTTGCTCGGTCGCCCCGGCTGCGCTGGGTGATCGCCGGCGGCGCGAGTATCTGGGAACACGCCGCGTACCGCGCCGAATTTGCTCGGCAATTGGCGGCTCTGCCGCCGGCTCTGCAAGCGCGCATCACGCTCCTCGGCACGGTCCCCGAACAGGATCTCGCCGCCCTCTATCAGCTGAGCGACATCTTGCTCTGTCCCTCGTTGCAGGAGGGGTTTGGGCTGTGTGTACTCGAAGCGCTGGCTGCCAAGTGTGCGGTGATCGTGCCCCAGGGCGCGCCATTCGATGAGTACTTGGATGAACGGTGCGCGATTTTCGTCGATCCCGGATCGGCGTCGCAGATTGCTCTCGCGCTCTCACTCCTACAAGAGGACGTGGGAGAGCGCCGTCGTTTGACGACTGCGGGGTACGAGCGCGTCCAGCGCTATTCGTGGGATGTGGTCGCAGAGCGGCATTTGGCTCACTACGAGTCGTTGCTGCGGCGCGAGCCGCGCGTTCGCCAGCACGCGCCTATTTGAACTTCGAGCAACAACCAGTGGAGTTTCGTCATGCCCGAGATGCACTTTCTCGTTCGTTTCCCCGACGGTAGAACCGTCGATTGCTATTCGCCGTCCTACGTAATCGAAGACTATTTGCGTGAGGGCGAGTGCTACGCGGTTCCGGACTTCTTGGAGCGTACGCGAACGGCGCTCAACATTGCTTCGGAGCGCGTGCGCGAGCGCTATGGTTTCAGCTGCAGCTCCGCGCTCGACCAGCTCGCGGCGATCGAACGAACCGTCAGCGCGTTATCTCCCGAGCTACGCACGGCGCCCGTGCAGGTGCTCGAGTTCAAGAAGCACGAACCACGCGATGCTCGTGCGAAGCCTGCTCGAGCCGAGCACCACACTGTGATTGTCATCGGCGCTGGTCAAGCGGGGCTTGCCGTGAGCTACTGCTTGAAAGAAAGGGGCATCGAACACCTGGTGCTCGAGGGACGCAAGATCGCTCACTCTTGGCGCGAAGAGCGTTGGGACACGTTCTGCCTGGTTACGCCCAATTGGCAATGTCAGTTGCCAGGGTATCCGTACGCGGGCGCCGATCCGAAAGGCTTCATGGTCAAAGACCAAATTGTCGCGTACGTCGAAGGCTACCAACAGAGCTACGATCTGCCGGTGCGGGAAGGCGTGATGGTCGAATCATTGGTCGAGCGCGCTGCTATGGGCCCTGCGCGGTTCGAACTGAAAACGACGCAAGGTGCTTTCACGGCCGAGCAAGTCGTGGTTGCGACTGGCTGCTATCACAAAGCTTCTTTACCGGCATACGTCAGCGAAATTCCGGCGCACATTTTTACCCAGCACTCATCCAAGTACAGAAACCCGGAATCGTTGCCGGAAGGGGCCGTCCTCGTGGTTGGGACCGGTCAATCGGGCGCGCAGATCGCCGAAGATTTGCACTTGTCCGGACGTCAGGTGCATCTGGCGGTCGGCCCAGCGCCGCGTTGCGCGCGTCGCTACCGTGGCCGAGACGTCGTCGAATGGCTGGACGAGCTGGGCTACTACGACATCCCAATCGAGCAGCACCCGAATCGCGAGCAGGTGCGAGACAAGACGAACCACTACGTGACCGGCCGCGATGGCGGGCGTGACATCGATCTGCGAAAGATGGCCCTCGAAGGCATGAAGCTGTACGGCCCGCTCACCACCGTGATGAACGGTGTCGCCACCTTCAAGCCCGAGTTGAAGCAGAACCTGGACGCGGCCGACGCCGTATATCGAAGTATCAATCGCGCGATCGACGCTTATATCGAAAAACAGAGCATCGCCGCTCCCATCGAGGCCGAATACGCTCCGCCTTGGGAGCCCGAGGATGAACCTCGGACGCTCGAGTTGCATTCGGCAGGCATCAGCGCGGTCGTGTTTTGCGCGGGGTTTGCCTCCGACTTCAGTTGGGTCAAAGCACCCGTGCTCGACGGGCGCGGCTTTCCAATACATGAACGGGGCGTGACCGATACGCACGGGTTGTACTTCATCGGCTTGCCCTGGCTACACACCTGGGGCTCTGGGCGCTTCTCGGGCGTGGGGCGCGATGCGGGGTATATCGTGGAACACGTCGCGCGCTCGCTCGGCACGGCAGCGGAAGCGAGCTCACGCCCCACTGCGACCGCATAGCTCCGAGTCAGCGCAATGCCTCGCTCAGTATGTCTCCGACGTTCCCGGGGATCTTCAGTCGCGAAAGCTCATCGGCACGAGTGACGCCACGGTTTACGATCGCAATTGGAACGCCGGCTCGCGTCGCCGCTCGCGCGAAGCGAAAGCCGGAAAAGACCATCAGGGACGTGCCCACGATCAGCAGCAACTTCGACTGCTCGAGCGCCGACATGGCACGATTGACCCGCTCTGCCGGCACGTTCTCGCCGAAGAAAACCACGTGCGGCTTGAGTATGCCGCCGCACGCGGCGCAACTCGGGACCTCGAAGCGCTCGTAGTCGACGTCGCTGAGTTCGGCGTCGCCGTCGGGCTTGATCAGGGCGTCCGCGCGCACGAACTCTGGGTTGCGTGCAACGAGCTCGGACTGAAGCGCCGCGCGCGCAGTGAGGGCCCCACAACCCAAACATCGAACTTGGTCGAGCCGCCCGTGCAAATCGACGACGCTCTCATTGCCGGCACGCTGGTGCAAACCATCCACGTTTTGCGTGACCAAGAGCGAAAGGCCGCCGCGTGCCTCCAACTCTGCGAGAGCAAGGTGCGCGGGGTTCGGTCGCGCAAGCGCCATCAACGGGAAGCCGAGCATACTGCGCGCCCAGTACCGCCTGCGCACTCGTTCCGAGCCCACGAAGTCACGATACTGCACGGGCTCGCGCGCCTTCCAGGCCCCGTGATCGTCGCGATAGTCCGGAATTCCGGAGTCGGTACTCACCCCCGCGCCACTCAGCACGAACACGCCACCACCCGCCAACAGCAGCCGCAGCTCCGAAATGCGAGACTCCAACGCCGAATCGTGACTTTCCTCAGAATGATGGGACACAGTGTGCACGCTGGCACAGCATTGTGCGCACTCCGTCGATCGTCAAATCGCCGTGGGAAGCTCCGCTAACCCCGGTCGTCGAGCTGCGTGAGGCGATCTGAGCCGAGGAGAGCCGAGGAGAGCCGAGGAGAGCAGAGCCGAGCAGAGCCGAGCAGAGCTCAGCTCGAAGGAGGAACAGCGGGAGGCAAGCTGCTCGGCGATCGACGTCCGGCAGTCGCGACGGCGACGTCCAACCGGGCCACGTCCGGCCGCGCGAAGCCGGCGTAGCTGGTCTTCGCGGTGTGGATTGCTAGCCGTGCAACCTCTCGGAGTAGCGCGGGCTCCACGCCTTGCGGCTCGATGCCGAGCGCGGGGGCAAGATGAAAACGCCCCACGTTCATGTCGTCGCTGATGCGCACGACCGAGTACGATCCTCGTTCGATGCGCACGATGCGGTACGTAATCCCCGCCAGTTGAACCATACCTTTTACTTTGCTTGCCATGTGTTTGAAGCACCTCTCGGCGCGGGCTGACTATGCCAGAGCGTGCGCCATTGTCCATGGTGCCTCTGACTCGATGTCAGCGATGTCGCGGGCGCATGTCGTCTCGCCGCAGCTCGATCCGGAGGCAGAGCGTACGCATTCTTCCCACACTGCCGCATAGTCTCCGCGTTCTCTGCAGTGGAGCGCGAACATCGAGCCACGTCACGGCTTCCCACGGTTGAGCTTCCCAGCTTTCCGGCGGCGCTCGTAATCGTGATCGGGTAATTCGTCTCATGTTGCGCCGTGCGCGGGGCGCGAGATGAACCCGATTTCCACCCCAATTAAATCCATCGAATCCCCACCCAGAAACCCAGAAACCCAGAAACCCCCACCCGGGTTGGGCCGCAGAAACCCCACCAGAAACCCCACCCGGGTTGGGCCGCCGAATTCCCACCCAGAAACCCCACCCAGAAACCCCACCCGGGTTGGGCCGCCGGCACCCGGATTGGGCCGCCGGCGGATCCGAATAGTACCGAATGCGCACCCAGGTTAGGCCGCCCCGCCCAGTTAGGCCGCAGGTAGGGGCGCGCTAGGGCGAGGGAAACTGGTTCTGGAGGTGACCGATTCAGGGCTATGACCCTTCCGCGTCAGATCCTTCCGGACCAAACCTATCTCCTAACCAGACGCACGACGCAGCGCCAATTTTTGTTGCGGCCGTCGCGCGTGACCAACGAAAACGTCCAGTATTGCTTGGCTTTGGCAGCTGAGCGCACTGGGGTAATCCTTCATGCGGTGTGCGTGATGTCCAATCATTGGCACGGGGTCGTCACTGACCCGGAAGCCCGGCTGCCGGAGTTTACGGAGTACTTCCATCGGCTGCTCGCAAAGGTACAGAACGCCTCGCTGGGCCGTTGGGAGAACCTGTGGTCGACCGATAAGACCAGTGTAGTGCTTCTGACATCCGAGCAGGACGTGTTGGAGAAGATGGCATACACGCTGGCGAATCCGACGATGGCCGGGCTGGTCAAGTCTCCTGAAGAGTGGCCCGGAGTGATCTTGGGACGCTTCGGCGAAGAACGTTTGGCTGCGATGCCGGACGCATTCTTCGACGAAGACGGCGATCTTCCGGACGAGTGCGAGCTCAAGATCGTTCGGCCTGGGATCTTCACGTCGCTCAGCGACGCGGAACTCTGCGCTCGCCTACGCGACGAGGTTGCTGCGCGAGTTCGCGTTGCTCGCGATAATATGGTGAGTAGCGGGCGATCGTTCGCTGGGCGCGAGGCAGTGCTTCGCGAGAGCGTCGAGGCGAGTCCGAGAACCGAAGCGCCGAGACGCAATCTGAATCCTCGCGTCGCGGGCAGCTCTAGCGTCGAGCGGACCGCCGCAATCCGACGACTGTACGAGTTCCTTTGCGCCTATAGGTCCGCGTGGACCGCTTGGCGCAAAGGAAACCGAGAGACGACATTCCCGGCAGGCACCTACGCGCTGAGAATTCGTGCAGGTGTGACGTGTGCGGACGCGGTCCCTAGCTAGCTAGCCAGCAACCGCGCCGAGGCTTGGCCGCTCGTGCGCGGCTTGGCGCCTGTTCGCCTGTTCTAGCCGGTAGCGCTCGCGCTAGTGAGCAGTGTCGTCAAGCGTTGTGCGAAAGCGGCGGGGTTCTCCAGCGGCGAACCCTCAGCGATCAGTGCTTGGTCGTACAAAAGCTCGATCCACGCTGAAACATTGCCCGGTTCCTCGCGATCACGGCGTTCGAGATTCTGAATTAGAGGGTGACCAGGGTTGAGCTCCAAGATGCGTTTTTGTTGAGGGATGCCCATTTGACGAGCCATCATCAGACGTTCGATATGGGGGGCCATGCCACCCTCAGGGATGACGAGGCAAACGGGCGAGTCGGTCAGCCGGGTCGAAAGGCGCACTTCTCCGACCTTGTTTGCGAGCACGGCCTTGAACCGCTCGACCAGCGGCTCCGCTTGCTTCTTCTGTTCTGCTTCGGCGGCGCGTTGTTCGTCGCTCAGTTCTTCTTCCCCGAGCTCCAAATTCTCGTCCATCGCCGAAACCAAAGGCTTGCCCTCGAATTCGTTCAAGCTGGTGACGGCAAACGGGTCGACACCGTCCGTCATGAACAAGACCTCGTAACCTCGCTTCTTCAACGTTTCCAGGTGCGGACTGGCATCCAGAAGCGCGCGTGACGTGCCAGTGGCATAATAGATTGCCTTCTGCCCATCCTTCATGCGCGACACGTATTCGCCCAAGCTAGTCAAACCGGCTTGCGTCGAAGACTCGTATCGCACGATCTTGGCGATCCGTTCACGGTGCTCACTCTCGAAATGGATGCCCTCTTTGATGACGGCACCGAAATCTTTCCAGAACTTGGCGAACACTTCGGCGTCCTTGCCGGCGAGCTCTTCGATCATCGAAAGCGTGTGATTGACGACCTGCTTTCTAATGACTCGCACGAGCTTGGAGTCTTGCAGAATCTCGCGAGATACATTCAGTGGTAGGTCCTCGCTGTCGACCACACCGCGTACGAAACGCAGGAAGTTCGGCAAGAGTTCGGCGCAATCGTCCATCACGAAGACTCGTCGAACGTGCAAGCGTATTCCGTGCTTTGCCGCTGGATCGTAGAGATCGAAGGGCGCACGCTTTGGCAAGAACAACAGGCCGGCAAACTCCTGGGTGCCTTCGACCTTGAAGTGGCGGAGTGCGAGGGGCGTCTCGAAGTCGTGGCTCAAGTGCTTGTAAAATTCGTCGTATTGCTCCTGGGTCACCTGACTTGCAGGCCGCTGCCAGAGGGCGCTCGCTTGGTTGACTCGCTCGAACGTTGGTTCCGCGCCGGCGTCTTTGGCCGGAATAGCCACTTCGATTGGGTGACCGATGTAATCCGAGTAGCGACGAATCAGCTCTCGTAGGCGGCCGGGGTTCAAGAACTCCTTTTGCTCGTCTTTGACGTGTAGCACGAGCGTAGTGCCCGCTTCGGCGCGGGTGTCGGGCTGGATAGTGAACGACTCATGCGCGTCAGAGCTCCAGCGGTACGCCTCCTCCTCGCCCGCCCGACGTGTGATTACATCCACGCGGTCGGCCACCAGGTACGCGCTGTAGAATCCGACGCCGAACTGCCCGATCAACTGTAAGCCTTGGTCACTGGCTTCGCGGGCTTTGGCGACCTTGCTCAAGAAGTCACGGGTACCAGAGCGCGCAATCGTACCGAGATTTTGCTCTAACTCAGTCTCGCTCATGCCGATGCCGTTGTCGGCGATGGTCAGAGTCGATGCTGACGGGTCGACGCTGATTTGGACTTTCAGCTCACCACTGGCGGCCATCTCCGGATGAGTGACTGCTTCGAAGCGGCGTTTGTCGAGCGCGTCCGATGCGTTCGAGATGAGCTCGCGGAGGAATACCTCTTTGTGGCTGTAAAGAGAGTTGACGACGAGATGCAGCACCTGGCTGACCTCGGCCTTGAAGGAATGGGTCGTAGCTTCGCTCATGGTTCTTCCCGGGTTACGGCGAGCAAATTGGTCACTCTGACGGGGCTGTCAACCGCGCCGAGCCCCACGATCGCCGAGCAACGGAAAAACGGGGCGGCGCGAGCGGCGCAGGCACCCGGCAGCGCACCTCAATCGCTTCTTTGGGGCAACGGAATGAATTCGACTTCGTCGCCCGGGACTTTGGGAAAATGGCCGGCCTGCCAATCACGCTTCGCCTGCTCGATGCGCGCCAAGGAACTCGACACGAAATTCCACTCAATGTATCGAGGCCCGTCCGGCGCCGCACCGCCGAGGAGCAGAACCCGGGAGTCCACCGCAGCGGTGACTGACGGCGCGCCTCCGGCATGAAATACGGCCAAAGCACGCTCGGCAATCGGTTCATCGCCGTGGGACAGCGCCCCGCTCAGAACATAAACCCCGCGTTGATCGTGTTCCTCCGGTAATGCCAACGATGCTCCGGCAGCGAGTTCCGCCTCTGCATAGAACAATGGCGAAAAGATCCGCACCGGCGAAGTTTCCCCGTAGGCGCTACCAGCCAAAATTCGCACCCTAACTCCTCCTACGTCGAGCTCAGGCAGTGTGTTCGCCGGATGATGATGAAATTCTGGCGCCATCTCTTCATAGGCCAACGGCAGCGCGACCCAGAGCTGCGCTACGTGAAGCCGTGAGCCGCTTTGGCGCAACGCAGTCGAAGTTCGTTCCGAGTGAACAATGCCGCACCCTGAGGTCATCCAATTGACTGCGCCGGGACGAATGGGTTGCTCGAAGCCTAAACTGTCGCGGTGGATGATCTCCCCCTCGATTACGTAAGTGACCGTAGCGAGGCCGATATGGGGGTGAGGGCGCACGTCCAGTCCCCGCCCGGCGGGAAGCTCGCTGGGCCCCAGGTGATCAAAAAAGCAAAATGGTCCCAAGGACCTGCGGGCCAGCGACGGCAGCACCCGTGAAACGGCGAATCCGTCGACATCCCGTGGGTTACCACGCACTACGATTTCCAGAGCGCTTGGACGCGGAGCGGACGCCATGTCTGCGACAGTAGCACTCGGCTCTCGCGCTGGGTTGGGTTGCCACGTGGGCCGCGGGCCCATGGTGCCTTAACCAGCACCGCCCGCGGGCACCCAGTGAACCCGGTGGACACCCAGTGAACCCCGTGGACACCCGGTGAACCCGACACCCGGTGAACCCGGGTTCGGCTCTCCGGACACCCGGTGAACCCGGGTTCGGCTCTCCGGACACCCGGTGAACCCGGGTTCGGCTCTCCGGACACCCGGTGAACCCGGGTTCGGCTCTCCGGCTTTGGGAGGGGCGGGGAACTTGACGGCTTGGGCGGGGCTCCGCCAAGATTTCGCGATGGGATCGGTGATTGAGCGGGCTTCTAGTGGGCGTGCAAAATGTCGGACGTGCGGTCAGTCGATCGCCAAGGGCGACGAGCGCTTCGGTGAGGCCTTGCCCAACGCCTACGGAGACGGGGACAGCTTGTATTGGTTTCATCTGCGTTGTGCGGCCTGCTCACGCGCGGAATCGTTCATCCCTGTGTTGGAGCAAGGGCAGGCGGCGGCGTCGGGGGCAGCCGAGCTGCTCGCTCTCGCAAGGGAGACGATCGCGCAGCCTCGCTTGAGCCGGATATTGCGCGCGGAGCGCGCTTCTTCCGGGCGCGCGCGTTGCCGGCACTGTCGTGAGTTGATCGAGCAGGGTGCTTGGCGACTCGCACTGCACGCGTTCGAGGAGGGGCGCTTCAATTCCATTGGAACGATTCACGCGCGCTGCGCAGTCCATTATTTGGGCGTTGAACCGTCGCTTGAACGGCTCATGCTGCCCAGCAATCAACTGAGCACCGAGGAGCTGGCCGAGGTCGTTGCCAGCATGCGTGAAGGAGCGACGCAGCCGATCCAACCAGGGCTGGCAAAGACGTCGGCGGATGCAGCCGCGCCGGACGAAGAAAGCGAATCGTCCCGCAAGAGTTCATGACAGCCGCCGAGATCGAGGAACAGTGAGCCGAGCCTTCACCAAAGAAGATGACGTGGGGCCGGAGCCCCTGGTCGTCCCTCGCGCGCCTCTGCCGCCGGACACACCCAACTATGTAACACCGGGGGGACTGCGCCGGCTGCAATCGGAGCATGTGGCCCTGGAGCAAGAGCGAAGCGCGCTCGAGGCATCGGACTCTGTGGACCGTAGCGTGAGCCTGAACGCACTCGCTCAGCGAGCGGCTGAGCTTCAGGCGCGCCTCGCGACCGCGGAGTTGGTTGATCCACGTTCGCAGCCGCACGATTGCGTGCGCTTCGGGGCACGAGTCCGGGTGCGTCACGAATCCGGTTCGGAATCGCAATATCGCATCGTAGGCGTGGACGAAGCCGACGCGAGTGCCGGCTTGCTCGCCTTCACCGCCCCGCTCGCTCGCGCGCTGTTGGGCAAGCGAATCGGTGAAGTCGCTCTGCTGCAAACGCCCCGTTCGAGCGAAGAGCTGGAGGTGCTGGAAATCGCCTTTGGAGACAGCGAAGCGTAGTCTCAGCGTTTGACCCTGCACGCCTGGCGACAACCCTGTACGATGTCGCGTGCCTTTGGCGAGCAATGTGGAGCGAACGGCTGAAAGCGCTGGGTCGCAGCTTTCCTGGACCGGAAGGTTCGTCGATGCCACGCTCGAGCAAGCCTTTCGTGCTGACGACCTCGAGCCCCTCAGGCGCTTCTTGCGCTTCAGCGTGGGCCTTTCATCGCTGACGTTCTTCGCCTTCGCGTTGCACGATGCGCTGGTCGTGCCGCACGTTCGAGGTCAGGCCTGGGCGGCGCGCTTCGGCGTGTTCGTTCCCGTTTCGGTTCTGGCCCTTTGGCTCTTGAATTCGCCGCACTTGCTGCGCTTCTCCCAGCTGATGATGCTGGCCTACGGGCTGTCGGCGAGCTTCATCGTACTCTACATTGGCGGCATTGCAGGCGGCAGCGGATACTTTCTGTATACGTCCTTTGCGGTTGCGTTCGTCACTTTGGGGCCGTTCGTGGCTCGGCTGGGTGTCGTCGCGCAGCTCGCTTACACTCTGCTCACTCTGCTGATGTTCGCGTGCGTGGATCGCGCGCTCGCTCATTGTCCGTTGCGGACCAGCTTGTCCGTCGCCAGCACGCTGCTCTCGCTGGGTGGACTCGGCGCTTTGATCGCCTATCGTCAGGAACAGCAAGCCCGACAAGGCTTTTTGCAGCGTCGGCTGATTGACCGCCAAGTCCTCGCGGTGGCAGCCGAGAAAGCGCGGGCTGAAGAGCTTTTGCTCAACGTTCTGCCATCCAGCATCGCCGAACGCTTGAAGCGCGGCCAGCGGCCGATCGCGGACGGCTTCCCGCGAGTGTCGGTGCTCTTTGCCGACATCGTCGGCTTCACCAAGATGTCGGAGCGGGTCACCCCGGTTGAGCTCGTGGATCGTTTGAACCGCATGTTTTCGAGCTTTGACGACTTGGCCGACAAGCTCAAACTGGAGAAGATCAAGACCATCGGCGACGCGTACATGGTTGCTGGTGGGTTGCACAGCCATGAATACGATCACGCGCAGACGATCGCCGAGATGGCCTTGGCCATGCAGCGTCGCGCACTGGATTTCAGTCGCGAGTTCGGCGAGTCGCTCAGTATCCGTATCGGTATCCACACCGGCCCAGTCGTGGCGGGTGTCATCGGCAAGCGCAAATTCATTTATGACGTTTGGGGCGACACGGTGAACACCGCCAGCCGCATGGAATCCCACGGCGAACCAGGCACGGTGCATGTCACCGATGAAACCCGTCAGTTGCTCAAGGAAATGTACGTTCTGACTCCTCGCGGCGAGATCGACGTCAAGGGTAAGGGCCTGATGCGAACCTGGTTCTTGGTGGGCGCGCAAGCGACTGACGGCTCACCCGCCCAGACGCAGCTGCCACGGAGGATCGTGGGCGAGCCACCCACGACCGAGTGACTTCCAGACAGAGAGACCGCTCGATTCCACCGCGCAGTGGCACGGCTCGTGACTCAGCTTCTGCTTAACGCAAGAGGCTCCGCACTGTGGCGGGCAACTCGGCCTCGCTCGGGGCTGTCATTAAAAGCGGCTTCAGGTCGATTGCGGACAAGGTGTGCCAGTACAAGATCCGCCGCGGCCGACCCAGGTGCTTCGCTTCGGCGCTGGACTCAGCGCTCACCAGCTCGAGCACGCGAGCAAACGCTTTTGCCGTATAAGTCTGGTCGAGGACCAAGCCCAGTTCCTTGGCGATTGCGGTCGCGCGCGCACCAGCGGCGCTCGGGGCTCCATATCCACCGCCGACGTGCGTGGCGTCGAAGCTCAAGACCTCCGCGAGTCTGCCGCGCTGCTCGCCGGCCCCGGACTTTCGTAGCGCTTGCCGCGCCAAATGCCGCGCCATCAAACGGGGGCCCGCGCCGCCTACGACCTGAACGCCCAAGACTCGGCATGGCAGGCCGCGCCGTGCGACACCGGCTGCGATCCCAGCGCACGTGCCTCCCGAGCCGAGCGGCACCACGATCAGATCCGGGGTCGGCAGATTGCCATCTTCGAGCTGCTCGGCAAGCTCGTCGACCGCGTCGGCGTAGGCTTGCGTGCCGATCGCGTTCGAACCGCCGGGGGCGATCAGATAGTCGCCACGGCGGAAGAAGCGCGGCAGTAGCCGCGGAATCGACGCCGGACTCGGCGCGGGGTAGATTTCGAGTCCGAGGGCAATCGCGACACGGAGCGTTTCGAGAGCGTGCTCGCTACAAGGTTGTGAGAAGACCAGTGCCGCGCTTCTGAGGCCGGCCGCACGCGCGAACAGAGTCAACGTGAGCAAGTGATGGCTGCCTGCCGCGCCAAAGCTGAACACGCCTTTGGCGCCGCGCCGCAATGCTTCGGCGACGAGGCGCTCGGCTTTGCGCACCTTGTTCCCACCGTAAACCGCATGGGATAGGCCGTCGTTTTTGAGCCAGAGCTCGGCCTGCGCGTGGCCGAGTTCAGGGCAAGCGCGCACCGGAGTCGGGTAGAGGGGCGCGGGCAGCACGGCCCGCCAATCCAGCCACGATGCGCCGAGCGCGTCCAGCAGCTTCGTGCTGGGCGTCGTTAGGAAGCAGACGGGGCGAAGACTCGCAAACGATGTCCGTCGGGGTCGAGCGCAACGAAAGTGTGCCCGAAGTCCAAGTCGATCGGAGCCTGCACCACCGGCAAGCCCCGGGCCTTCCATTCGCGATGCTTGGCGCGCACGGTCTCGGCGTCGGCAACCGCGAACGCGAGCTCGCTGCCGCCGAACTGAGTTGGAGCGCTCGGCTCGACCGTGTGTTTCGACCACAGGCCGAACATCACCCCGGAGTCCAGTGCGAAGAGCGCAAAGGTGGGACTGGCTTCGACTGGCGCGTGTCCGAGCAGATCGGCGTAGAAGGCGGCGCTGGCGTTCGGGCTGTCGACGTAGAGCAGGATGAAGTTGGGATTGAACATGGCTACAGCCTGCCGCCCACTAGTGCCAAATTCTGTCAGTAATCGCGAAGCGACCAATTCAGCAATCCTTTTATCGACCAAAGTTTCGGCTTTTTCGTAAGTTTTTGGGGGGCCGCGGCTGCCAAGATTTGGCAGGATAGGTTCGTGTCACGCGCCGATCGTCTGCTCAAGCTAATCCAGGTTTTGCGTCGCCATCGGCGAGCCGTCAGTGCTCAGGACCTCGCGGACGAGCTCGAGGTCTCGATTCGCTCGGTGTATCGAGACGTGCAGGTCCTGCGCGGGCAAGGGGCGACCATCGATGGGGAGCCGGGCGTGGGCTACGTTTTGCGTCCGGGCTTCTTGCTGCCGCCGCTGATGTTCACGGACGAGGAGCTGGAGGCCTTGCTGCTCGGCTTACGCCTGACTGCCGAGCACGCCGACCCGGCACTCGGTCGCGCCGCGGCGGAGGTGGTCGCCAAGCTGCGCGCCGTCTTGCCCAAGGACTTACGGGCACTCTTGGATGAGACCGCGCTGTTGGCGGGGCCTGCGCTTGCGCGTCCCGAGGAGACCGTGGATCTCGCGGAGCTTCGACGCGCCATTCGCGAGCAGCGGAAAGCTCGCATCGTGTACGCCGGCGAATCCGGCGCGCCGACCACTCGGGTGATCTGGCCGTTGGGCTTAGGCTTTTTTCAGCGCTCGCGGTTGGTCGTCGCGTGGTGCGAAGCGCGTGAAGATTTTCGTTCGTTCCGCACTGATCGCATCAAACTCTGGGCAACTCTGCCTGTACGATTGCCGCGGTCGCGGGTGGCCCTGCTCCGGGAATGGCGCGCCCGCGAGCGCATCCCAGAGCCTATTTGAAAGGTGCACTAAAGCTTGCTGGCCTGGAACGTGTCGCAAGCCTGCAAAGTGCCGCCCTCGAAGCCGTTTTTGAACCAACGTGCGCGCGCTTCAGCCGAACCGTGGGTCCAGGTTTCCCGGCGAACGGTGCCGCTGGTTTCTTTCTGAATGTGGTCGTCGCCGACCGCAGATGCTGCGCCAAGTGCCTCTTCGATGTCACCGGGTTCGAGCAGATTGCGCTGATTGGTGGAGCGCGCCCAGATCCCGGCGAAGCAATCGGCTTGCAGTTCGAGGCGCACGCTCAGCCCGCTCGGACCTAGGCGCTGAGCCTTGCTCGCACGGTCGACTTCTGCGGAAAGCCCGAGCTGCTTCTGCACGTGATGGCCAATCTCGTGCGCAATGACGTAGGCTTCCGCGAAGTCGCCCTGAGCACCGAAGCGCTCGGCGAGTTCGTTGTAAAACGACAGGTCGATGTACACGCGTTCATCGACCGGGCAATAGAACGGGCCTGCCTGTGCTTCGCCGGTTCCGCAACCCGTGTTGGTCGCGCCGGTGAACAATACGAGCTTGGCGTTGCGATAAGTCTGCCCGTTTTGGGCGAACAGTTTTTGCCAAGTGGTCTGTGCGTCGTCGAGCACGAAAGCGACGAAGTGGCGCGGCGCGTCGGCGCCTTTGGCACTGACCGCGGTGCTAGCCACGGATCGGGCCGTGCCACCCACGAAATTACGGATGAAACTGTAGCCGAGTACGAGGACGATAATCACCCAGCCAAAGCGGAAACGCAGCAACAGCGGTAACAGGCCGAGCAAGCCCGAGCCGCCAGCCATGCGCGGGCCACCGCTTTGCCCGCGCTCGTCGATCAGATCTGAGCTTTCGTGGTCTTGATCGTAACGCATGTTCTTGACCGCCAAACGAACGCTGGATCCGCGTGGGCGACGAGTCAATCGGCGTCAGCAGCGTTGTTTGCGGCGAGTGTGGCGACGATGAGCAGATGGAGATGCTCAGCGTCGCCCACCGCTTTCGAAAGTGCGGTTACAGACCGAAGGTGCCCTTGACGCCGACCGTCAGCCACTCATGCAACGCAGTCTTGTCGATGTTCGCGCTCAGATCGCCAGAAGAAACGCTCGAGTACTGGCCGAGCGAAAAACTCAGGAAGGGCGGACACGGTGATGCCCTGAGCCGTCTGCGAGGTGCTCAGAATCTCGTAACCAACACCCAGACCCGACCACGGATCCATCGAAGCCGCCGGGGCGAGGTGATACTGACGGCTGGTCCGGTTGCCCAGAGTGCTGCAGCTTCGAGCACTACTTGGAAGAGCGTCAGTCGAATTTGGTCGGGTTCGTGAAGGCCGCCATCAAGACGGCAGCGACCGAGATCGGTGAATCACGAATGCGGCGGACGTTCGGCGGAGCGCTCGAGCGCAATGGGCAAGATGGCCGCTTTGGTGGCGACGCTGAGCGTGCCTTCAATCGAGCCGCCGTCGCTGCGTTCGATCACGATGCGCTCGACCAGGCGCGTGGTGCGAGCTCGGGCCTGATACGACGATACGACGATACCGAGTGCGAAAAGCGTACGCTGCAGCACCGCGATTACCGGTGAGCGTTGCTCACGAGTGATTTCGATCGCGGTCAGACGCGCGCCGTCTTGTTCGAACCGAACTTGTGGATGCTCCTCGGACACCTTGACCACTACAGGCATGGGCTTCGATTTCTGGTCTGTCAACGGCACTGGAGCTGATTCGGTCGATTTCGGCCAACTACTTTTGCGGGGGCCGGTCGCGGAATAAAAGTCGGGCACGCCTGTTAAAAAAGGCTCAATCGAACGTGGCGGAGTGTGCCGCGAGTGTGGCGGGAAGGTGATTTCCTATCGATAGTCAGTGTTACAATCGCGTCATGATCAAGCATGTTGTCATGTGGCGCGTTCGAGGTAGCTCCGCAGAAGAGCGCCGCGAGCAAGCCGAAAAGATTCGCGCGGCCTTGGAGGCCCTGCGCGGCAACATCCCCGGGATGTCGAGCTTGGAAGTGGGCATCGGTACCGGCGGTGACGAGCAATTCGGCGACGTGGTGTTGATCTCCACCCACGACGATTGGGCGGCGCTCAAGGGCTATCAGGTTCATCCCGCACACGTCGAGGCTGCGCGCGTGATCGCTGCTGCTCGCATCGAAAGGCGTGTTCTCGATTTCGAAGTGAGCGGGTCGAGCGAGGCCTGAGGCTCGAATCACTGCTGAGCCGCCTGGGCTTTCGACGAGCCAGCGTTCTGCGTCTGCACTTTCGAGAGCCAGGGGGCTGGCCGCACACGGTTTCAGAATTGGCTGACGGTGGCCAACCGGCAGCGTTGCGATTCTGTCGCAGTGCTGCTTGCAGCTCGGTCGAGTAGGCCGGCGGAGGTATTTTTTGGTGGGGCACACCGCCAACTTGCGCAGGCATGCCGAGGATGAAGTAGGGTCGACCCCGGCGCCAATGCTCAACACTGTTCGCGTCCCCGACAAGTTCGCGCCTCTGTTCGAGGAGGCTCAGAAGTTCGTTGCGCGGTACTTCGCCGAGCAACGTTCGGATCCGGAACGTGGCTCGCTCGAAATTTGTGGCCAGCGCTACGTGCTGGTGCGAGCTGCCTCCATGTCTGTCGAATTCTTCGACATGGTTCGCCGCATCTACGGCAAAGAAGAGGAAGCGCACGCCGTCGCGCATGGCCTGCTCTTCGATGTCGCGCACGCGATGGGCATGGCCGACGCCCGAGCGTTCGTGGAGCGCATGGGCGTCAGCGACCCGGTCGCCCGCATGTCCGCCGGGCCCGTCCATTTTGCGCACGCAGGCTGGGCGTTCGTCGATGTTTCACCGGACAGTTCTCCGACTCCGGATGAGCAGTATTACATGCTGTACGACCACCCGTACTCCTTCGAGTCCGATTCATGGCTCGGCGCCGGACGTGCTGCGGATAGTCCAGTGTGCGTGATGAGCTCCGGATACTCGTCGGGCTGGTGCGAACAAAGCTTCGGCATTCCGCTGGTCGCCGTGGAGATCTTGTGCCGCGCGAAGGGGGATAAGGCATGCCGCTTCATCATGGCGCCCCCATCGCGTGTGAAGGAGCGCATTCAAGGCTACATTCAGGACCACCCGGAGCTAGCGCCCAGCATTGCGCGCTATGAGATCCAACGCTTCTTCGCCAAGCGGACTGACCAACAACTGCTGCGCGAAAACTTGGAGCTCGAGCGACGAGCGGAGGCGCGCGCCCAAGAGCTATCGTCAATCAACCAGCGTTTGGAACGCGACATTGCCGAGCGGCGAGCGGCCGAAGCGGCGTTGAGCGAGAGCCAAGAGCTGAACGAGCGCCTGATCGAAGCACTCCCCGGTGGCGTGGTGCACGTTGCCAAGGATGGTTCGATTTTGCGCGCCAACAGCGAAGCCTTGCGCATTCTCGGCTTGAGCTACGACGAGATTGCGCGCCGCTACATCACCGACTTCACCACCAGCACCGTCTTCGAAGATGGCTCGCCCGCAGACGTACACGACTACCCGGTGGCGAAAGCAATGGTCTCGGGCTTGCCGCAGCCGGCGCTCACGCTCGGTGTCACGAAGCCCAACGCGGAGGTGTCCTGGGCCGTGTTCCGAGCGGTGCCCACCCGCGATCCGGCGACTCACGAGGTCAATGGCGCGATTGCCACGTTCATCGACATCACTGAGCGTAAGCGCCTGGAGGAAAAGCTGATGCATACCCAAAAGCTGGAGAGCCTGGGCGTGCTGGCAGGTGGCATCGCTCACGACTTCAACAACCTACTGGTGACCATCTTGGGCAACGCGTCTTTGGCCAAGAGCCTGCTCGGAGCGGATCCGGCGCTGCTGCCGCTGCTCGATGAGATCGAACTCGGAGCGCGACGGGCGGCCGAGTTGACCCACCAAATGTTGGAGTATGCCGGCCAAGGAAAATTCAAGCTGCAACCGCTCGATTTACCAGAAGCGGCACGCGAGATGGCAGGGCTGCTACGTGCCACGATTCCGCCCAATGTCGCGCTGCATTACCAAGTTCAAGAGGGACTGCGGCCGATCGAGGCCGACCCAACTCAGATCCGTCAGGTGATCATGAACTTGATTACCAACGCGGCCGAATCGATGGCGGAGCGCAGCGGGCGGATCGTGATTGCGGTCGAGCAAATGCAGATCTCCGCGCAAGATTTGGAGGAATACCCGGGGCACGCCGCAACACCAGGGCGGTTCTTGTGCCTGGACGTCACGGATCAAGGCTCGGGCATGGACGACGACACGCGCCGGCGCATGTTCGACCCGTTTTTCACGACGAAGTTCAAAGGTCGCGGCTTGGGCATGGCTGCGGTGCTCGGAATCGTTCGTGGTCATGGCGGGGCCATTCGTACGGAAAGCCAAAAGGGCGTTGGCACTCGGGTGCGCGTGCTGTTGCCAGCCAAAGACGAAGGAGCGCCGGAAATTACCCGTGGCACTGCTTCGCGGGGCACCGTGCTCGTGGTCGATGACGATAGCGGCGTGCAACTCGTGGTGCGGCGTGCGCTCACGGCGAAAGGCTACGGTGTCATCGTTGCATCGAGCGGCGCTGACGCACTGCGCCTTTTCGAGCAGCACGGCAGCACGCTCGACTTGATCGTGATGGACGTCACGATGCCGCACATGAGCGGAATTGAAGCGCTGAGGCGGATTCGCGCCACAGGCAGCGACGTCCCAGCGCTGCTGAGCAGTGGCTTCAGCGTCGAACTGATCGGTGATGACTCACCGAATTTTTTCGCCTATCTGCAAAAACCGTATGACATGCAGCAGCTGTTGAACGCCGTCGCCGCGGCCGTCGAATCGCGCCCGCAATTGCACATGTAAGTGTGCGTAGGCTGCGGTCCGAGTTGATTGGCGACGAGTTGCGAAAAACGCTTCACAGCGCGCGCGAACTCCCGTTACGTGGAAACGGTGATTCGTTCGGTCGCGCTCGCACTCGTCTGCTTCTATTGGTCTCATGCCGCGAGAGCGCAAGCCCCGGAAGACATCGGCATGCGATCGGCCGACCGAGTCTTGGTCGAGAGTGGGCTGCGCGCTTTCGAGCGCCACGACTATCCGGCCGCGTTGGCGCTATTCAAGCAAGCCTCGCTCAGCGCTCCCAGCTTGACGGTGCGCCTGTATCTGGCTCGTTCACGCGCCGCTGTGGGTCAGCTCGTGGACGCGGCGGCGGATTACCGGAGCGTAGTGGCGGCGGCCGCGACGGCAGAGCTCAGTGCCAGCGATCGCTCCGCGATCGTCGACGCGCGCGATGAACTCGCGCAGCTCAGACCTCGCATTCCGTCCATCGAAGTCGCATTGGGCGAGGCCGAACAACGCTCCCGCGATCTGCGCTTGCGGATGGACGGACGCTCGATTCCGCCCACTGGGGCCGTGCCCCTGGATCCCGGGCACCATGAGCTGGTCGCTAGCGATGTGGAAGGTGAACAAGAGCGCGTCGCATTCGAGATCGGAGAAGGCGAAGCCAGGACCATCGGCATGAACTGGCGCTCCGCCAGTGCGCGCGCCAGCAAGAAGTCAGAACAAGTCGTGGGCGGCTCATCGGCTCGTCGCACGTGGGGCGTCGTCGCGCTGACCGTCGGCGCAACTGGTCTCGGCATTGGCACGGTGACGGGCATCGCGTCCATGACCCGCTACTCGGCCGCGGAGGCGCATTGCCCAGCCAATCGCTGTACCGAAGGCGCGCCGTACCCGGAAGACGGCTCTGCGTTTCGGACTTTGCGCACCATCTCGGCGGCGGGCTACATCGTTGGCGGAGCGGGCATCGGCACCTGGCTCGGGCTCTTGCTCACCACCCCCAAAGCCACCACCGAACACCCCAAGGTCAGCCCTTGGACCCCCGTCGTCGGCATGGGCAGCGCCGGCGCGCGCTACGTCTTCTAGTCTTCGCCCGCGGGTGCGCGCGCCCTGTGCGCTGCCCAGTGAACGAAGTCAGGCGATACGTCGCGCTTGCGCGGCTTCGCTCTCGCGCGCAAACGAGCGAGCTCGGCTGGTGCCGCTGACTCGCCGACGGCTTTGGATACGCGAGGCGCGCTCGTTGCGAGGTACCGCCCGCGCGAGCGCGGGCCCTTCGTCTTCTACCAAACTCAGCTCAGCCGCCGAAAAGCGAGGCACGGCAGGTGGGCGAGGGAGGGTCGGATTCTTGAGCCAGCTGCGATCGTCATCCATGGGTGTACCGCCGAGCTTTCGTATTCTCATTGAACCCAGATTGCCGCTCCGTGTCCGCTACTTTGCGCTCGCTCGCTGACGATTTTGAGTATCAGGTTGTCGCCCCTTCTCGGCTCGCCTGCGCGCTCTCCCTACTCGAGCGGTCCATCTGCGCGTATGTCGCACCTGACGAAATCGCGATGATATTTTCAACATTCCCGTGGAGTGCGCGGCGAGCGGATCCGTCCTCTGCCCCGACGTCGGCGCTCCACGAGCTGGCGAGTGTGGCTCATTGCAATAGCCCGCGAACATCGGCTGATGCACTTCGAAGAGCGCACTCTCACGCCACTCGCATGCGCGACCCGAGCGCGTGGTACGCATCCGCAAAGTACATCACCCATTCGGGTGAAGTCTCGACTGACCTCGCCCGTGTCCGGGGGGGTCAGGGCGGGGGACCGAAGATCAGGGCGGCGTTGGTGCCGCCGAAGCCGAAGGAGTTCGAAAGCGCGTAGCGGATCTTTTTGGGTCGCGCTTCGAGCGGGACCAAGTCCAGATCGGCTTCCGGATCTGGAGCGTGGAGATTGAGGGTGGGGGGGAGCACGCCGTCGCGCAGGGCGAGCACGCTGAAGATCGCCTCAACCGCGCCTGCTGCGCCCAGCAAATGCCCGGTTGCCGATTTGGTGGACGAGATGGCGAGCTTCTGCGCGTGCGCGCCGAACAGCGCCTTGATTGCGGCGATCTCTACGGGGTCGCCCACGGGTGTGGAGGTGGCGTGGGCGTTGATATAGTCGATTTGGTCGGGATTCAGCTGCGCGCGTTTGAGTGCGGCGCTCATCGCCCGACGCGCTCCGTCGCCCCGGGGCTCGGGAGCGCTCAGGTGATAGGCGTCGCCCGAGAGGCCATAGCCGACCAGCTCGGCATAGATGCGAGCGCCGCGACACTTGGCATGTTCGAGCTCTTCCAGCACGACGGCGCCCGCACCTTCGCCGATCACGAAGCCGTCGCGCTCGCGATCCCAGGGCCGCGAGGCTTCTGACGGGCGGTCGTTGAAGCCCGTGGAGATGGCCCGCATGATCGCGAAACCAGCGAGCGTGAGACGGCAGGTCGCTGCCTCCGAGCCGGCCGCAAGCATCAGGTCCGCGTCACCTAGGGCGATCAGGCGACCGGCATCACCGAGCGCGTGCGCTCCGGTTGCACAAGCCGTTACCACGGCGTGGTTCGGGCCGCGCAAGCCGTACCGGATGGATACGACGCCGGACGCCTCGTTGATCAGACTGCCAGGGATGAAGTAGGGCGAGATACGCCGCGGCCCCTCGTGCTCGAGTTTGACCGCGTTCTCGGCAATGCTCGGCAGCCCGCCGATGCCCGAGCCGATCAACACGCCGGCGCGCTCCCGGGCTTCGTCGGAAGCAGGCTGCCAGCCCGAATCGGCCATGGCTTCGTCCGCGGCCGCCAGGGCGAAAAGAATGAACTCGTCGTATCGGCGCAGCTCCTTGGCGTTGGCGACACGTAGCGGATCGTATTGCCAAGACTCGGAGCCCCGTGGGACTTGGCCCGCGATCTTGGTCGGCAAATCACTGACGTCGAAGCGCTCGAGCCGGCTGATCCCCGATTTTCCTGCGATGAGCTGTGAAAAGCTGTGGTTTTTGCCCAAGCCCAGCGGCGACACCAGGCCCAACCCCGTAACGACGACCCGCCTCACAGCGCGCCTCGTTCGCCCGCTCGCCCGCCGAACACCGGGCGCAGGTTTTTCATCGCTTTCTTCAGTTCGGGTGACGCACCCGGCCCGGGCCGCACGCCGACTTGCCCAGGTAGCAACTCTTTGCCCGTGCAGGCATCGACCAGCGCCGGTCGAATCGCGGCGCCGGTGGTCGGGTGCACGAGCTCGAGCGGCGCGCCTCCGGGTGACAGCCAACGCCCACCCCAGGCGGCCAACGACAAGAGCACGGGCAGAAAATCCAACCCCTTGTCCGTGAGCTCGTATTCTTCACGCGGGGGATGCGCGGCGTACTCACGACGCACGAAAAAGCCGCGCGCGGTCAGGGTAGCAAGCCGGCGCGCCAAGGTGGTCGGCGGCGCGTCGAGCTGGGCTTCGAAGTCTTGGAAACGCTTGGCGCCGAGCAGCGCGTTGCGCAAGATCATCAGGCTCCAACTATCCCCCACTTCCTCCACGGAGCGGGCAATGTTGCATTCCATCTCGGCGAAGCTCTTGCGCTGCATGAGGTGCCTAATAAGCCCGTCACTATCATAATGCAAGTGATGGCTCGCCAGCACGGCTCAACCTTGCGGCGGCTCGCGGATCTGCTGCAAAAAGCCGAGCACAGCCGCGCTCTGATACTTGCGCTCGTGCAAGACCGAGTAGAACCAGCGCTGAAAATCGCGTTGTGGCACGCTGCACGGAACGAGCGTGCCGTGGCGAAACGCTTCCACCAGTGCGACGCGCGAGACACAACCGACGCCCAAGCCGGCTTCGACCGCGCTCTTGATCGCCTCGGTATGCTGCAACTCGAGTACGATTTTCAGATCGGGCATCAGGCCGTGCATCGCGTGCTCGAACGCCTGACGCGTTCCCGATCCGGGTTCGCGGACAATCCACGGGGCCTGAACCAGATCCGCATCGCTCAACGTGCTCAGCTTGGCGAAGGGGTGTTGCGGCGCGCAGAACACCACCAGCTCGTCCGGACGCCAGCGCGTGATTTGCAATTCTGGTTCTTGTAGCTCGCCTTCGATCAGGCCAATGTCGATTTCGAAATTGATCACCTTGCGCGCAATTTCGGCGGTGTTGGCAACGTGCAAGGTGACACGCGCGCTGGGATGGTCGCGCATGAAGCGCGCGATCTCCGGCACCATCAAGTGATTGCCGATGCTGAGCGTAGCGCCGACGCGCAACTGGCCCACTGCGTCGTGGCTGGCCAGTTCGTTCTCGAACTCACGCGCCTGTTGTTGCAGGGCCTCGGCCCGTGCGCGAATCGAACGTCCCAAGCTGCTCAGGTGCAGGCGCTTGCCGACCCGCTCGAAAAGTCGAACATCGAACTGGCGCTCCAGATCGGTGAGCGCGCCGCTCACCGCCGACTGCGACATCGAGAGCCCTTCGGCAGCGCGGCTGACGCTTTCTTGTTCGGCCACCGCCAGGAAAACCTCGAGCTGACGCAGGGTGTAGCGCATATCGGTCAAAACGAATAGCATATCCGGAATATCCCGGTTTGCCGATTAGCGAGAGCGCGTTAAATAGGGGTCCATGACTGCCGCCCCGAGCAACCTGACCCCCGAGACCGTTCTCGAAGTTCACCATTGGAACGACAACCTGTTCAGCTTCAAGACCACGCGTAACGGCGGGCTGCGCTTCAAGAATGGGCATTTTCTGATGATTGGCTTGGAGGTCGAAGGCAAGCCGCTGCTGCGTGCCTACAGTGTCGCCAGCCCGAACTATGAAGAGCACCTCGAATTTTACAGCATCAAGGTGCCTGATGGTCCGTTGACCTCACGTTTGCAACACCTGAAGCCAGGCGACCAGGTGTTGGTGGGGAAGAAGCCGACCGGCACCTTGGTCACCAGCCACCTGCTCCCGGGCAAACGGCTCTACATGCTCAGTACCGGCACCGGTCTAGCGCCGTTCATGAGCATGATCCGCGATCCTGAGATTTACGAGCAATTCGAGCACGTCATTTTGGCGCACGGCGTGCGGGTGACCAGCGAGCTCGGCTACTCGGACTACATCAAGAACGATCTGCCGCAGCACGAGTACCTCGGCGAGCAGATCAAAAATCAGCTCATCTATTACCCGACAGTGACTCGTGAGCCCTACGCCAACCGCGGGCGCCTCACTGATCTGCTCGAGAGTGGCAAGTTGACTCGCGACGTGGGCATGCCGAACTTGGACCCCGAATTCGACCGCGTGATGATCTGCGGCAACCAAGGCATGCTGGACGAGCTGGTGGCGATCCTCAAAGCCAAGGGTTTTCAAGAGGGTAAGAGCCACGAGCAGGGCCACTACACGATCGAGCGCGCTTTCGTAGAGAAGGAGTAATTCTGCCCCAACGCCCCGACCATAGCTAGTCGGCTCCCGACCATAGCTAGTTGCCTTGGGTGCACACCGATCCGGCCCCGAGTACTCGCCGTGGTCGGCTCGGCCCGTGCTACGGTCGCAGGCTGCGATGCCAGTACTCGCGGCCGAGAGGCGCGCCACCCATTTGGCGATGACAGCCGCTGCCCTGGCGTTGGCGCACCACGTTGCAGCTCGCTCGCTGCGCGAGGGACTATTTCTATCCACGTTCCCAGTCTCCGAGCTGCCTAAGGCCATGCTCGGGGCAGCGCTGTTCGCCATCCCCATGGCCCTGCTGGTGGCGCACTGGATGACACGCTTTGGTCCGGGCCGGCTGACTCCGATCTTATTTTTGCTCAGCGCCTGTGCGTCGGTCGCTGAATGGTGGTTGCTGCCCAGTTTGCCGCGCGGGATTGCGATTGCGGTCTACCTGCATGTCTCGATTGGCGGCGCGCTCCTGGTCAGTGCGTTTTGGTCGATCGTCAATGAACGCTTCGATCCGCACACGCTGAAGGCGATCGTGGGCCGCATCGGCGGCTTCTGTACGCTGGGCGGATTGGCAGGGGGCCTGATGATGGAGCGGGTCGCACACGCTCTGTCTGCTCGCACGAGCTTACTGCTGCTCGGCCTGATCGCGCTCGTGGCCTCGTTGTTCATGCAACGCCTGGGCAGAACGTTGGTTCCCGCCAAGCACGCGGAGGAAGGCGAAGGTCTCAAGGCAAAAGAGCGGCTGACTGGTTACCTTCGGACGCTGGCGCTGCTCGTCGCCTGCACGGCTGCGGTCTCCGCGTTTGGCGATTTTGCGCTGAAGCAGGCCGCTGCTGCGCGTTTTACCAACCTCGAATCACTGGTCCGCTTCTTTGCCGTGTTTTACACGGGCGCTGCGCTGGCGAGCTTTTTGATCCAAGTCCTAATCTCGCGCCACTTGCTGGATGCGATTGGCGTAGGCCGGACGCTTGCGGTACCTCCGCTGTTCAGCATCGTGCTGGGGAGTCTTTCGTTGCTGGCGCCTTCTTTGGTGACGATCGGCGCGATGCGCGGCAGTGACTTGGCGCTTGGTCCTTCGCTCTACCGCACCGCGTTCGAACCGCTGTTCACGCCAGTAGCGGCTGCCAGCAAGCGCCGTAGCAAAGCATTGATCGACGTCGTCTTCGACAAGGGCGGGGAAACCTTGGCGAGTTTGTCGATCTTGGCGCTGTTGAGCGCGGCGCCATTGCTCTTGCCGCGCGCCCCGTCAGCGCTTTTGGTCCTATCTTCGGCGCTGGCGGTGTTGCTCTCGCTTCGCGCACACCGCGGCTACGTGATCGAGCTCGAGGCGAGCTTACGCGCAGGCACCTCCAACGACTTGCCCGATGCCGACGACGCGCGGCGGCTGCTCACCTTGGGCACGACGATGGACTTCAATCGTGAGCAGATGATCGCGCAGATCGCGCATTTGCGGCAAGCGAAGACCGAGCCCCGGGAGCCGCCACCGGCCGCGCTGCCCGTAGCGAACGAGCCGGTCGAGCAGCTCGTCTCTGCGCTACGTGTATTGCTCGGCCGCGATGTCAACGCGATTCGCGCGTTGCTGAGCGGGGCACCGTTGGATCCCCGCTTAGCGGCGTTCGTGATCCCCCACCTGGGTCATCAAGTGCTGGCCAAGCCCGCCGTCGAGGCGCTGCGGGCCATGGGTCCCGCCGCCTTCGGAGTGTTGAGCGAGGCCATGCATTCGCCCTCCTTGCCCACCGTCGTCAGGCGCCGCATCCCGCACGTGCTGCGAAGTGCGCGTGGGGATCGAGTGGTCCGTTCGCTATTCGGCGCGCTGTCTTGCTCTGCCTTGGAAGTGCGCTACCGCGCGGCATTGGCGCTCTCGGAGGTCATCCGTGATGAGCACGAGCACGAGCTCGAGCCAGCTCAGGTGTACGCCTTGGTATTGAACGAGGTCGCCCGAGGCCCGCTCGATCGGGCCGCCATCGATCATGTGTTCGCGCTGCTCGCCCTGACGCTGCATCGGGGATCGCTCGAACTCGCTCGGCAGGGCGTTCTGAGCGACGATCGAAAACTGCGAGGGACCGCGCTCGAGTACTTGGAGAGCCTGCTGCCCGAGGCGGTGCGCACGCCGGTCGTGGCAGCCCTGGCCGAGCACGCGGGCCCGCGTGACGTGGCCCAAAGGCAGTCCAACATCGACCTGTTGAGCGAGCTTCGGCGTTCTCTGCGTGCGGATCTGGCAGAGCCCAGCCTGGCCGCCGAGCCAGACTGATTCGATCGCCACGGCAAACCCTAGTATCAACGCTGTTTCTCGGGTCTCACCGATTGCGGCAGAAAGGCTGGCGCATTGGGCTGCTCATTGCGCGGTGTAGCGCCGCCAGCGCCGTGGTAGCGCAGTCTCTGCTTCGAAATCATGCTTGAAGGAAAAGCGCTCTCAAGGCTCCCCGCGGCTCGCGTAGCGTTCGGGTTGCGTCCAAGGATCGTCACGCGCAGCCGACGCAGCAGGCTCGCGCCGATCTTACTCGTGCTAGCCGCGCTGCTCGCGTGCTGCGCGAGCACGTCGACAGCTTCGGCCGAGGCTCAACCTCGGCGAACGTTGCCGGACTACGACGGTCGCGGAGGTCGCGGACAACCGACCACGTTCGGCCAAGGCGCGCTCTGGGTGCCACGGGTACTGCTCTTCCCCGTCTATTTGGTGACCGAATACGTGGTACGTCGCCCTTTGGGCTACGCCATTACCGCGGCCGAACGCGCCGAACTGCCGGCGGCTTTGTACGACATCTTCGCGTTCGGGCCGGATCACAAGGCAGGCGTGGTGCCCGTTGCGTTCGTCGACTTCGGATTTTACCCGAGCATCGGCCTATATGCGTTTTGGGACGACGCGGGCTTCAAGGGGCACCAGTTGCGGCTGCGCGGCTCCACTGCCGGATCGGACTGGCTTGCCGGCGCGGTGGCGGAGCGTTTCCAACTCACGCCCAAGACGACCCTGTCACTGAACGGCTCGCTCACCCATCGTCCGGATTACGCTTACTACGGTACCGGCCCGGACACCCGTGAGGACGCTCGCAGCCGCTACGGCGCGGACAGCGCGGATCTCCACGCCACTTTGCGCGCCGGTTTCTGGCGCTCGAGCTCGATCGAAACCAGCCTCGGCTACCGCAGCGCGAGCTTCTATCCCGGTCGGTTCGGTACTGATCCGTCGCTCACGGAGCAGGTCGAACGTGGCGTCTTCCCGCTGCCGGACGGCTATGCGGAGGGCTATCGCGCCGGTTTTCAGCGTAGCCAACTCACGCTCGACACGCGTCGTGAAGAGGCGGTTTCTGAAACCGGCGGACGCTTCGTCCTTCGCGGCGAGCACGGCCTCGATCCCGCGCAGTCGCGTGCCGCGGGCTGGTTGCGCTACGGCGCAAGCGTGGGCGGGTTTCTCGATCTGGGCAATCGTGGCCGGATCATCAGCCTGTCCGTCGCGGCTGAAATGGCCGATCCGCTCGGGGGACAGCCGGTCCCTTTCACCGAGCTGGTCACCGTCGGTGGCACCGACCGCCTGCCTGGGTTTCGTGATGGGCGTCTGCATGGCCGTAGCGGTGCGGCAGCCACGCTGCGCTACTCTTGGCCAATCTGGATTTGGCTCGACGGATCGCTGCAGGCAGCTGTCGGCAATGTCTTCGGCGAGCACCTGCAGGGCATCAGCTGGGGGCAGTCGCGGTTTTCGGGAGCGGTCGGCATCGAGAGCCGTGGCTCGCGTGACAGTGTGTTTCAACTGCTCATGGGTTTCGGAACTGAGACCTTCAACAGCGGCGCTGACGTCAATTCGATTCGCGTCGTAGCAGGAGCTCGCAGTGGCTTTTGAGATCTCACGCCGGCTGTGCGCGTCGTTGCTCTTGGCTTGCTCGGGTTGCGCGAGTCCCGCGCGCTTTCCGCTGCGAGAGCCGTTGCTTCGCGACCCGGACCAAGTACCCGTGCTCGAGGAGCCCGAGGAATCGTATTCGCCGTTTGCTTGGGACGGCGCCAATCAAACGGTGTTTCGACCGATTTCGCGCTTCTTCGCGGTCGATCCGGCTGGACCTGCAACCAACGTCAACGCCCTGGACGAGGTGCCCGACTCGAGTTGGTTCGAGAATCGGCTCGGGAAGAAGCCGCTCTCGCCGGCCGAGGTCATGCGCGGGGCATGCCCAGAGCATGAGCTGGACACGGGGGCGCCAGATGGCAGCTGGCTGATCGACAAGGGCAAGGACAACGGCGCCAACCCGGGGTTTCGCATCAATGTGCCCGGCATGGGCAAGTTCATGCTCAAGAGCGACCCGCGCGACGAGCCCGATCGCGCGACCGGCGCGACCTCGATTGCGTCACGCGTCTACCACGCCATCGGCTACTTCGCTCCGTGTGACTCGGTGGTGTACTTCCGCCCCTCGTTGTTGAAGTTGAAACCTGGCCTGACCGTGACCAACAACGAAGGCGTCACGACGCCGTTCGATGAGGCGCGCCTGAAAGAGCTATTGGCCCGCGCTTCGCATCGGGACGGCTTGGTGCGCATGGTGGCTTCTCAGTGGTTGCCGGGAAAGCCAATCGGGCCATACAAGTACGACGGCCTTCGTGCAGACGACCCGAACGATGTCATCCCGCACGAGGATCGGCGGGAGCTGCGGGGCGGGCGTTTGGTCGCCGCCTGGCTCGCACACTTCGATTCGCGCGAGCAGAACACGATGGACGTGTTCTTGCCCCTGGATCCGGCCAAGAAGAAGGGCCCCGGCTACGTCCGTCACTACATCATCGATCTCGGTGATTGTTTCGGGAGCGTTTGGACCGACGATCGCATTTCGCGCCGTCTCAACCATTCCTATGCCCTGGACGTGCCGTACTTGACCGAAGATTTCTTGACCCTCGGCGCGATTGAGCGGCCTTGGGAGCGAGCGCGGAAAGGGGCTCTGTTCGGCTACTTCAGCGCGCGGGATTTCGATCCCGAGCTGTGGCGGGGCGAGTACCCGAACCCGGCTTTCGGCCGCATGACCGAGGGCGACGGCGCCTGGATGGCGCGGATCCTGGCGCGCTTCGACGAGGGGTTGGTGCGCGCTGCCGTCGCGGTAGGCAAGTACGAACCCGATCACGAGCGCTACCTCGCCGAAACGTTGCTCGCGCGGCGCATGGCTATCCTGCGTCGGTACCTGTCCCGCTTGTCACCGATCGGTGAGGTGCAGGTCAACGCGGCGGGGCTGTGCGGTGTCGACCTGGCTCGGCTGACCGAGGTCGTGCCGAACGAGTCGACCTCGTTTCGTGCGCGAGCTTATCGCGGGGCCGATCACCAGCCCACACGCGCGCTGCGACTGGCCAGCGAAGCAACTCCGCGCGTGTGCGTGGAGCTGCCGCACCAAAGCTTCGCCGCCGGCGTGGCCCCTGACGACGCGCGCCGCTACGTGATCGTGGATCTGGACAACGGCTATGCCCGCGGCCCGCTCCGCGCGCACCTGTACGATCTCGGGCCGAGCCTTGGCTACCGCTTGGTGGGCATCGAACGGCCGGAAGACGCCTCTCCTCCGTAGCCTGCGCGTTCGGGAAGCCCAGCTTGGAACCCTGGCATTCCGTCCGGCTTGTCCGGGCGAAGCGGACAGGTGTCCGCCGCGTACCTCAGACTACGACGCAAATTGGACACCTGTGTCCGCGTACGGACACCTTTCAGGCGGGTTTTATAGCGAGAAACGCTCGGCACGCTTTCTGCTTTGGTCTGGAGCATGACTTCGGCGACCAATCCGACCCACTACTTGTCCACGGTTCAGGGCTACGCGGCCGTCTCTCGTGAAGAAGAACTGAGCCTGATTCGGCGCTGGCGTCTGGAGCAGGACGAGAGCGCACGCGACACTCTGGTTCGCTCCTCGCTTCGACACGTGGTGATGATTGCTCGTCGTTATCAGCGCTACGGTATCCCGCTCGCAGAGTTGATCTCGGAGGGAAACTTCGGCGTGGTGCGCGCTTTGAACAAGTTCGATGGCACGCGTGGGACGCTTTTCATCACGTATGCCAGTTACTGGGTGCGCGCTTGCATCTTGCAACACGTGCTCCGCTCCTGGAGCATCGTGGGCTCTGGCTTGCCCCGCTCGCGGTTGTTCTTCAAGCTGCGTCGCGAACGCGCCAAGCTGAGCAGCTTGATCGGTGACGGTGCAGAGGCGCGCGCAATCTTGTCCGAGCGCCTAGGCATTTCCGAGCAGCGCCTGAGCACGCTTTTGCAGCGGGTAGACCAGCGGGATTGTTCGCTCGACGCCGAGGTATATCAGGACGGCACGCTCTCCATGGTCAACACGCTGCCCAGTCCAGAACCGGACCTGGAGCAACAAGCCCTGGCCAGCGAATTTGGCGGCAACGCCTGCGACGCGGTGCGCGACGCGCTGACCATCTTGGATTCGCGTGAGCGCTACATCGTCGAGCAGCGGCTTCTGGCCGACCGCGAGGCCGAGCTGTCGTTGGCCGACATCGGGCGGAGTTTGGGCATTTCGCGTGAACGCGCGCGTCAATTGGAGGAGCGGGCAAAGCGCAAACTGCGAGCCCGCATCGCTTCACGGCCCGGCTCCGCAGACTGGCTCCACGTGCACCACGCGGCGTGAGGAGCAGAGCCGCTCGTACGGCGGCTCATGACTCGGTGCGAGTCAGCGCTGTGACCCGCAACAGCTCGGAGACCGACCAGGCTTGGAACGGGCAGCCGCGTGGAGTGTATGGTGACTCCGCATCGGTGATCTCCGATACGTGTCCGATGCCCGCGCGCTTCAGGTGTGCCCGCATGGGCTGAAGGAAGCGTTGTTCGGCTTCACGCTTGGCGCTCTGGCTATTGCTGCGGCTCTTCAGCCAGGCCTCCACGAACGGACCCATCAACCAGGGCCAGACCGTGCCCTGATGATAGGCCGTGTCGCGATGCCAAACTCCACCTCGGTAGTGAGGCACGTACGCAGGATCGCTGGGAGCGAGTGAGCGTAGACCCAGAGGCGTCGAGAGCTGCTGCTCGATGACATCCAGCACGCGTCGAGCGCGTTCGGCGGAGAGCAAGCTCCGGGGCAGGCCACCGACGGCGAAGATCTGATTGGGACGCAGCGAAGCATCCATTCGACCCGCTTGGTGCTCCACGTCCACCACGTCATACAAATAGCCGCCGGCCTCATACCAAAATTTCAGCTCGAACGAGGCACGCGCGGCGGCGACCCATGCTTCGAACTCGCTCGAAAGCTCGGCGGCCGCCGCCAGAGCATGGATCCAGAGCGCTTGGATTTCCACGGGCTTGCCGTGGCGCGGCGTGACGACGTGAGCCCCGACCTTGGCGTCCATCCAGGTGAGCTGCGAGCCCGGCTCACCGCACGCGAGTAGCCCATCCGAGTCCCGTCGAATTCCGAAGCGGGTGCCGCGTGCGTAGCCGGAGACGATCGCCAAGATCGCGCCCTGCAGAGCCTGGCGATCGGCAGGCGAGAGCAGGCTCGCGCTATGCGCTTCCTTCAGCAGCTCACTCGCGGCGAGCACGTACCAGAGTGAAGCATCGACCGAGTTGTACTCGGGCTTGCCGTTGTCGTCCGGGAACAGGTTCGGCAACATGCCTTCGGACACTACCTGCGACCACTCCACCAAGATCTCGCGCGCCTCGTTCAAGCGACGTGTGGCGAAGCACAAGCCACGCAGGGCGATGAAGGTGTCGCGACCCCAATCGCAAAACCAGGGGTAACCTGCGATGACGGTGCGACCTCGGCCGCGCGCCACCAGGTAACTGTCGGCGGCGCGTTCCAAGGGATCGGCAAACGTGCTGCGGCGCGCCTGCTCGCGCTCCCGCGCACTCGCATAGAATACTTCGGCGCTCACGCCTTCCGGCAATCCTTCCCCGGGCGTGGCTGCATTCGAAATCCAGATTGCCGGACCTGCCGCGAGATCGAAACGGAGAAGGCCGGGCGCCGCCAGATCTTCGTCGCAATCGAGCCCACGTTCCGCCTCCTCACGGTAGCGGAAATTGCGGTACCACTCCGGCTCGTGCAGGTAGCTGCCGTTGCTGAGCATGTCGACGGCGGGCACGCCGGGGTAGGGCGAGAAGCGCAGTCGTGAACCCCGGACTTCGGGCTGGAAGCAAAAGGCAGAGTTCTCGTGCTGGAGCGAGTGAAACTCGCGCCCGGACAAGAATGGACGCACGCACAGCTTCACGCCGCTCGCGTTGCCTTGCAGACGGAAGCTCAGCAGCACCGTGGGGCTACCGTGCAGCACGAACAACTCCTGAATCACGACTAGGCCAGCGTTCGTGACGTAGGTGGTCGTGGGCCACGGGTCGGGCTGGAACTGATCAATCCGCGCATCCGCCTGGCTGAGCACGTCAGGTGCGAAGTGGTGGCGCGTGAGTTGCGCGGTGCCTTGCGGCGTCTCCAACCAAGCCCGAAAGCCGTTGACCAAAACGAAGCGGCTGGAGGGCGGGTTTTGCGCCGCGAGCAGCAAGGCATGGTAGCGCCGGGTAGCGACGCCTGCGGTCGTACCGGACGCGAAGCCGCCCAGGCCGTCCGTTTCCAGCCACTCTGAGTCGGTGTCGATCGGTACACCAGGGCCGACCTCGGACATTGGCGTCCCCTTTCTGCGAGAGTTGCGGCGGGTGCCTTCAGCCGACGGAAGCCGCAAGCGCACGCTCGATTGCCGCAGACAGCAACGGCTCTTCGATGCGATCTTCGTAGCGCTCGCCATTGATGAATAGCGTCGGCGTCCCGATAATGCCGCTGTGCAGGGCCGCGACGCTGAGCTCGCGCACGCGCTCGGCAAAGCGGCGTTCCGCGAGCGCCTCACGAAACGCGGTCGCGTCCAGCCCGACAGCGGCGGCGGCGCCCAGCAGCTGCTCGAGATCGTGTTGGCCATTCAACGCGAACAGCTGCGCGTGCATGGGCCAAAACTTGCCCTGCGCTGCCGCAAACTCAGAGGCTTCCGCGGCTTGCTTGTCGAAAGCGTGGCCAGATTTGGGCACGTGACGGAAGACGAAGCGCAGCTTGCCGCTGAAGGTCTGACGCACGCGCTCGATCACGGGGAACGCCTTCACACAATGGGGACACTCGTAGTCGCCGTATTCGATGAGCGTGACCGGTGCGTTCGCAGGGCCATCAACGTGGTCGTGTTCGACAATGGGGCTGGGCTTCACGGGCCCGAAGGTACACCCGAGAGCGCACCGGGTGGATCAGAATTTGACCACGACTTACTTCAGCCGGAGGTAAACCCAATTCTCGCGTGCGTACCGTCGCAGAAGGGCTTGTTGGCGCTGCCTCCGCAGCGGCACAGGCGCGCCTGTTGAAGGCGGGCGACGACTCGACCGGTGCCGCTAGTGATCTCCAAATTGCCTCGGACCTGCAGTGGGCCGTCGGTTTGGGGGTCGACCGACAGCGGGCCATTTCGCACGGCGAGCATGTCCGCTGCGCCCGTCGCCGGCTCACCGGTGGCCGAGAAATTGACCTCGTGATGCGAGCCGTCACAATACGGTTTGTTCTTCGACGCGCCGCAGCGACAAAGCGTGGCACGAAAGGCGCCCGTCTTGCCCGCGATCGACAGCTCACCGCGTAGCGCATACGGACCGCCCTCCCGAATCGAGAGCAAGTTGACCGGGGGCGCAGTTTCGTCCGGCTTTCCGTCCTTTCGCTGATAGCGAATCGCCCCCGACGGGCAAACGTGAGCGATCTCCACCAACGCATCCACGGGCATCGCATCCGGATGGATCCATGGCCCGACCACGTTGGCCAAGAACACGGCCGGCGCGCCGGTGACGCAGAACCGCGAGTGAATGCACTTTTTGCCCTCGTAGATCAGGGTCAAGTCCCGGCCTTCGATATGCTCCACGCCGTCGACCAAAGTCGGAGTTGGGGGGACCACGGGCAAGGACACCGTGCCCGGCTTGGTTGCTTCAGGCGCGGGCGGCGGTAGTGATGCGCTTGCGGCGAAGCCTCGCTCTGCGCGTTCACTCAAGCCGGCGATGATGCGCGCGGCGCTCTTCACGCGAGGGTCGCCGTTCTGCGCGAGCAGATCGGCGGCTGCAGCCATCTCGGCCAAGCGTTCGACGAAAAAGCGCCGAGCGCTCGCGCCGGGAGGTAGCGAGGCCGCGTCGCGTAGTGCCGTGAACGACACGCCCGCATTGCAGCCCGGGTTCGAAGGCCCCGCGGGCAAACGGGCGGCGCGTTCGGCGAGCAACGTGACAGCGCGCATCAGACCCGTCGACAGATCTACGGTGAGGGCCTTTTCCGGCGTCGGCCGCGGCACGAGGTACGAGTGGGCCAAGAGCCGCAACATCAAAGCGTAGCCAGCGTTGGCCAAGTCGACCGTCTCGGCCGCTTCCTCGTGCTCGATCCAGACGCGACCGCTGCGGCCCATGGGCGGCCGCAGCACGGGGTTGTGGGCCGCCGGGAAAGCCGGATGGAAATCCGGGTTTTCCAGCTTGAGCGCTGCAAACTCATCCCGAATGGACAAAAACTTTTGATAGTGCGACCCGAGCGAATGCTCCGGCGCGCCTTCTCCTTGCTCGACGATGGTGGACAGTGCACTGAGCGCGGTCTTCATGCACACCACGGGCTTCGCTCCGGCCAACGCCAATTCAGCCGCCGACAACTGCAGCGAAGGGTCGCCGCTGAACGCCGCATCTTCGCCCATGTGCGTGACGAACGCGCGCAACTTCGCGCCCAGCGTTTCGTAAAATGCGCCCACGGTCTCGTAATCGAGCGCCATCGGTGTGAGCCGCACGCTATCGACGCCGCGCCGAAAGTGGGTCTCCAACGCAAAACCTTCACCGTCCGGCTCGGCCGAGGTGGCAGGTCGCTCGAGGTGCACGAAGTGCTGGATGACAGACTCGCTGAAGGGAGCCAGCTTGACCACGATCCCAGCCGGAAGATTGCCTGGATCGAGCGGGAAATTTCCGCGACCGAAGCGCGGCGCGCCGCCGAGCGCGGCGGTGATGTTCCACACCGCGGTCAAGTGACTCATCTCCTCCACGGCCACGTTCAGAATCACGCGGCGCCAGCTAGCGATCGCGGTCGCTTCACGCGCGCTCAAGCCTTCGGCCTCGTCGCTCTTCAAGCTGAACGCGGCGTACAGGTAGGTGCACATCAAGGTGTGCTCGAGCTCAGCTGCTTCGTACAGCAGATGAACCAGTTCTTCGCGACTCGGGGGAGTAACCTCTAGGTTCGTTGTCACCACACGGTTCTAGCAGTCCCCTTCTGCGCGGGCGAGTGCGTGCGAATGGAGAGCGCACGACCTCGAGCAAAAGCTGACACATGGCCGACGCCGGATCGACTCAATACGGTCGCTGGGTGCGCTGACAGCCAAGCGGATACCGCGATGAAACCGAACTCGCCCGGTTGGCATGGGCCCGCGGCAGCACGCACCGGGCGAGCGAGCGAATTCTGCTGCTTCCTGACGGGCGGCCCGCCAGAGCTGTTGGAGCTTCGTCAGCCAGTCTTGCAGCTTCGCTCGAGCACCTGGGAGGCCGCCGCGTGCGCGTCGGCCGTCGGGCATCCGCCACCGGCAGCGCACAACCACAGTGAGTCGTAGGCGCGGCCCGCCTTGGTCTCGATGTGTAGCTCGACGGGAACCAAGCCCAGCAGTGCCAAGCGTGTGAGCAGCGATCCGAGCAGACCGAGAGAGTCGGCCGCCTCCAGCGTGAGCATCAGCGAGCCGCCGTAATCGCGGGACTCGAGCAGCCGAAAGGAATCTATCGCGAACACCGGCTTCGTCTGTCTGCCGGTCTCTTCCGCGAGCGCCGGATAGTCGATCGCGAGCGGATCTTGATGCGCGTGGAGGCCGAGCAAGTGCAGCTCGGCAATCCAAATGCGATCGCTGCCGAGCCGCGCGTGGACGTGATCAATCGAAAGCTGCTGCTCGGCGAGCCCGCAGCTCAAGTTGGCCAACCATGCCCCACGGAACGCGCCCCCCAGCCGCACCCGAAAGCTCCCGGGGCCGAGCGCGGTTGCCTCCGACCAAGCCTCGCCCTGACGCGTGAAGGCGCTGCCATCCGTGCGCGAAATACGCTTCATCCGTTCGATATGTAGTCGCTGCTAGGTTTCGCGAGTGCAACGCCCGGCGATCATCCGAGTGCCACGGTGCTGAGCAGGTGGTTCATTGCTTCGGCTCGACCTCGCCCTTCAGCCGTAGCGGTCATCGCGCCAAGGGTTCGCCGTCATCGAGTAGCCGCGCTGCTCCCAAAAGCCTGGGGCGTTTTCGGTCAGCACTTCGAGACGGTTGATCCACTTCGCACCCTTCCAGGCATAGAGTTGGGGGGTGATCATGCGGACGGGGCCGCCATGCTCGCGAGGCAGCGGAGCGCCATCTACCTGATAAACCAAGAGGACGTCCGGTTTCAGCGCTTCTTCCAGCGCCACGTTGGTGGTGTAGCGATCGCTCGCGTGTGCCATCAGCGCTCGCGCGTCGTCCAGCGGCCGAGCGAGCGCCAGCAGATCGGAGACGCGTACGCCTTTCCAGGCCAAATCGAACCTCGACCAGCTGGTGACGCAATGGAAGTCGCTCACGTCCTCGACCTGTTCCAACTCCAGCAGCTCGCGGAAGCCGAGTTCGAGCGGTGCTTCGACGGCACCATCGATGCACAGCCGGAAAGATTCACGCGTGACTTCCGGCAAGACCCCCAAGTCCAGCACCGGCCACTTCTTGCTCGCGCTTTGTCCGATTGGCAATCTCGGCATCCCGTGGCGATTGCGTTCGCCGGTGCCGAGGGGGCTCGGGTCGGCTATGCCTGGGGTCGCTCGGGTCCGCGCTTCCCAGCGCGCTCGCAGCTCCAGGCGAGCTTGAACGATGCGCTCGAGTTTCGATGCTGCCACGAAACGCAGTCTATCATCGCTCCCGTCCGAGCTGCGAGGCGTTCCTGGCGAAAACCGCCGCCGCGTTGAGCCGCATCGTGCATTTACCCTGAGCCAGTGAACACTGCTGCTGCTCTGCTTCGGATTCCTCGAGCATCGCGCAGCGCCTGCTTTCGACCGCAGTGCGAAGCTCGCAAGCAACCGTCGATTGCGAATCATCGCTCGAGCCCCGAGCTCCACCTGCCCCCCGCAGTTCCCTGGTGCTGGCCGAGGCTCGCGGATGCGGGTGAGGCGCTACTGAGCGCAGCACGCCAGCGCCAGCTACGAACGAATCACCTGCTGCTGCCCCCCGCCGTCGCGTGATTCGATGTCTGGGGATGTCATACTAAAGGAGTTGTGATTCCCAGGTTGAGTCGTTTTCTCAAATTGGTTCACGATTGATTCGAAAAATGCCTAGGGACTGCACTGCTTATCTTCCGTTAACATTCAATGCATGATCGGTCCCGCGGCTCTGCTTGCAGCCTGCTCGCTCCATGCCTTCGGCGCCTACGATGTGCTGTCGGCAAACATCACGCACCCACACCCTTCGATCGAGCGCGTGGTGTACGAGGTCGAAGTCGATCACCAAGCGTTGAATCGCTTTGCTATCACGCACGTGAGCGCGACGCACGGAGGACGCGCCGGACCGGTGATGCTGCTGAGTCCGTTCTTGCTCCCGGGTGCCTTCTACGAAATCAGCGAGACCGGTGTGTACGCGAAGTCCGCTGCTGGCGAGCTCGCCAAGGCAGGCTACGACGTCTGGCTCGTCGATCAGCGTCGCACACGCCTGCCCATGGGCGCGTGCGAGTCGGGCACGGACTGTAGCGCAATGGCGCATTGGGATTTCGACTCCTATTCGCAAGATGCTCTGTTTGCGCTGTCCTTGCTCAAGGCCTTCAACCCCCATAAAAAGCCGGTCGTCGGTGGCTTCTCGGCGGGGGCGAACGCCGCGCTGGCGACCGTCAATCGCGCGCCACACGAATTCGCAGGCGTGTTTTTGTACGAGGGGACCTTCTTCACCGAAGACCCTGCGATCGCCGCGCACAACGATGCCATCTGTACTGCGCTCGAGACGGCCATCGCTGGCGGGGCGGTGTTCGATCCGAGCTCGGCAATTCTCGGGCAAGTGCTGCAGCTGGCCCAGGCCGCGCCTTCGGCACCTTCGCCGATCCCCGTTTTTCCACCGGGTACCAGCAACGAGCAAGCCATGTTTTACGTGTTCGGCACGCCGCCGCCCGTAGGCGCGCTGTCGCCGACCGCCGGCTTCATTCGCAACAAAGTGGACTTCACCACTCAGAGTTTCGTGTACACGAACGAGCAGCGTTTGGAATTGGTTGGGCCGCTGTTCGACAACTACGGTTCGCTGGCGGCGTTGCGGGACCTGTCGTGCGGGCTTGCCGGACGCGACGATAGCCACTACGAAAACGTAGGGGCTTTTCGGGGAGACCTGCTGGTTTACGTCGAGGGCACCGGCTTCGGTCCTGCGATGTTCGATACGGTCGGGCTTTTCGAGCACGCCGCGCACATCAATATCGAACACCACCCGGAGTTTGGCGAAGCGGACCCGTACTTCGGCTTTCAATGGAAGCACACCTTCCTGAAGCCCCTGCAAGATTGGCTGAAACGCACCCTCTGACGGCGTGGTCCCCCACCAACGGGGCCCGGATTGAGGAACGCCTCGGCAGCAGCGCTGGCGCGGGTCCGTCCGAAGCAGGCGGTGCGGTCGGGGAGCTGGCGCCTTAGCTGGTGAGCGAGTCGGCCTCGTGCAGGGCTCGGGGTTCGTGCCCCGCGCTAGCCGCTGCTCGGCGCAAGGTTCGGGTCGAGGGCGGGGAAGGATTGCTCGGCCGTTGCATGTCGAGCTCGGAACGAAGCTTGGTCAGCAGCACCAGCGGCAACAGCGGCTTTTGCACGAAGGCAAACTCCGAGCTCAGCACGCCATGGTGGATGATGGCATCGTCCGTGTAGCCCGACATGAACAGCACCTTCATTCCCGGGCGTAGCGGCGACAGGTCCCCCGGTTCGCTGTAAACCCAGATGTTGCCGCCGCTCTGCTTTGACGATGCCGAACACCGTGGAAAGTCCCAGCCCCGTGCCTTTGCCGCGTTCCTTGGTCGTAAAGAATGGCTCGAAGATCCGATTGGGTGGCGCAATCGATGCCAGTTCGGCATTTTCGCAACATCTAGGCGCGAACTACTGCAATTGTGGCAGCGCCGATTGCACCATGGGGGCGAGCGCGTTCGCCACCAGTTGGGCGCCCTCGGCATTGTAGTGGATGCCGTCTTTGAAAACCTTGCGCCGTTTGCGCTCGATCGCGCTCCTGAACAAGGCGGGCACATCGAGGAACTGCACGTTGTTGCCGTTGACCCGTGTGCTCAAAAATCCGTTGAGGGCGCGGCCACGCCCGCCGCACAAGTCGGAGCTGTCCGCCCGGCTGGCGCCGACCAAGATCACCGGTAAGGACCGGGCTTTGGCCAACTCGAGCATGGTATCGACATTGTGTTCTAGACCCTTCTCCCAGCGTTCGAGCTTGGCGCCCTTGTCGAGGCCGGCGGTTTCATCTTCATCGGTAGGGACCGAAGGTCGCGGAGTGGGCACGTCGAGCGCCGTGTTCCACCATTTTTTCAGCACGACCACGGCTTGCGAATACAAGAGCTTGCCAGCAATCCCCGAGTGGAGGCTGCGTACGTAGGCCCGGCGCTGGTCTTCCCGCACCTCGTTGGTGTCATGGGTGTGCACGATCACGAGGTCGGGCTGGTAATCGAGCGCCTCGCGGAAGCGCAGCACCTGGCGCGTCGAACCAAAGCCCGGCACAGACAAGTTGATCAACCGCAGGGTTCGGTCCGGACGTGCGCGCTCGAGTGCCTCGAGCACGCGACTCGGATAATTTCCCTCGCTCCGGCTCGGGCGCGGACCCTCCCAAGAAATCGAAGCGCCGATGACCACGATGCGCAGCTCATGCGCCGGCTTTTCTCGCGGGAACTCGTGCGGGATGACGTTCATGTCCTGGGTCGCCGCGCAGCGCATTTGCTCGCGCACCGGGAAGCAGGCTCGAGCGCCCTCGAAGCCATACTGAGGGGCGAGAGGATAGTTACTCGTGTAGGTCTCGAGCGAGATGAAGGGCGGCTTGAAGAAGGTGCGCACTCCGAGCTCGAGGCACACCAGCAGCGCGCAGGCGAACAGCGCGCCCAGGGGCCAGCGCCGCCCCCTAGAACTGGAAGTAGATGAAGGTTTGTCCACCTGGGGCCCCAGCAATCGAGATCGATAATAGAACCAGCGCATAAACCAAGCCGCGCGCCCAGAACGAACGCCGCTCCAGGAAGTGGGGGCGCAGTTCGTCTGCGAGCTCGAGCAACATCAATAGCGCGATGCACGCGCACAACCACTTGAGGGAAATCGATGCGTCTCCGAGCTCCGCCCCGCGCTCGGCGATGCTCTGCAAGACCTGCTTGACCTCGAGCAGGCTGTGGGCACGGAAGGGCAGCCACCCGAGCACGACCAAGTGGAACATCAAAAGGCAGCGCAGCGCGCTCCAAAGCCCGCCGCCCACGATGCCCGCAGGTCGTACTCGATTCAGGAGCGGTTTCAGGAGCCGATGCGCGACCAGCAAGAATCCGTGGTACGCGCCCCACAAGACGAACGTCCACGATGCGCCGTGCCACAAGCCGCCGAGCAGCATGGTCAAGAACAGGTTGAGTAGCGTGCGCGCCGTGCCGCGTTGATTTCCGCCCAGCGGGATGTACAGATAGTCGCGCAACCAACTGGACAGGCTGATGTGCCAGCGCTGCCAGAAGTCGCTGGGATTTCGCGCTAGGTACGGGTGGCGGAAATTGAGCGCGAAATCGAAGCCGAGCAACTTGGCCGTGCCACGGGCGATATCCGTGTAGCCCGAGAAGTCACCGTAAATCTGAAACGCGAACGCATACAGGGCCAACACGGCTTCGGCCCGCGTGAGCGTCGCGGTCTTCGCAAAAGCCTGATCGACGATGGGCGCCAAGTTGTCGGCGATGAATACTTTTTTGTACAGGCCAAACAAGATCAGCGAAGCGCCCGCGTACAGGGCTTCGGGCGGCAGGCTGCGCGGAGCATTGATCTGCGGCAGAATCCGCCGTGCACGCTCAATCGGGCCGGCTACCAATTGCGGGAACAGCGACACGAACGTGGCGAACGAAAGCAGATTTCTCTCCGCCGGAATCGCGCGGCGGTACACGTCGATCGTGTAGCTCATGGTTTGGAAGGTGTAGAACGAGATCCCCACCGGCAGCACGATGCCGAGGGCGAGCGAGTGCGTGCCGAAGCCGAGTCGCGCGAGCAGCCCCGCCCCGCTGTCCAGGAAAAAGTTCAGGTACTTGAACAGAGCCAAGATGCCGAGCTGCACCGAGACGCTGAGCGTGATCAGCCACTTGCGTGCTCGAGCGTCGTCGCTGGCATCGAGGCGCAGCGCGACGAAGTAGTCGACCAGCATCGAGAACCAAAGCAACCCCAAAAATCGATAGTCCCAACAGGCGTAGAACCACTGGCTGGCTACGACCAAGAGCACGTTCTGCGCGCGCCAGCGCTTACCCAAGAGCCAGTTGGCGAGGAACACTACCGAGAAGAACAGCGCGAAGCGCCCAGTATTGAAAAGCAAGTCGGTCTACCGATCGCCGTTCTTTCCGCAACGGCCGTCGGACCTTACACCGCCACAGCCGTCCGCCCCAGCGCGATTGCCGGCCGAATGGATCTTGCTCTCGCGCTCGGCCCGGGCAAAGACTCCGGAAAGGCCCGCGGCGTACGTCTCCCAAGCGCAGCAACCGACGGAAAAATGTCAGAGTTTCTACAAACAATGCCCGCTGCCTACGCCCGCGCTTTTGCGCCCAGCGAGGTCGCCGAGCACGAGCGGGTCGTGGCACGCCGCGGCGCGCGCTTGGTCTACGCCGAAATCTGCGTGGGCTCGATGGGCGAACTAGTGTGCGTCGTCGCCGAGGATCGTCCAGGACTGCTCGCGCTCGTCACTGACGCGCTGCTGGTCCATGGGCTGAGTATCCGAAACGCCAAGGTGTTCTGTCGGAAACGCGAAGATGGAGAGTGGGAGGCCGTCGACTTCTTTCAGCTCCAGCATTCGCGTGGCGAAGTCGGTGCGGCCATCGGTTCCGCCGAGCTGGGCGCCTTCTTGCAGACGCTGTCGGAACTCGTGGCGGAAGACATGCTCGCCGCGTCGCGCGCGAGCGCGCCGCCACCCGCGAGCACCGCTCCGGTTACCCGGGTCTACTTCGACGTCGAGGCACTGCGCCGCGACGAAGCGATCCTCCTCGTGGAAGCGCCAGACACGGAGGGCCTGCTCAACGCCATCACCAACACGCTCGCCGCACAAGACGTGCACATCCGTGCCTCCGAAATTCGCACCGAGAGCGGAGTCGCTCACGATCGCTTCGAGCTGATCGGCAACGACCGGCAAGGGCTCAGCGCGCTCCGCCTGTGCGACATCCAGCAGGCGGTGCACGCCGCTCTGCCCAAGCTCGCCCGCCGCTGAGGGCAACACATGCTGCGACTCATTCGCGGGTTCGAGCGACGAGTCAGCCTCGACACCCGTGATTTGATCTTTCGCGGGCTGTTTTCCTCGATCTTCTTGGGCCTCGGCAGCGAGCACCTGCTCGACGACCGCCTGATTCAGCACTTCATGCCGGCCTGGGTCGGCTATCCCATGCTTGCTTCTCGCCTGAGCGGCTTCGTCCTGCTGATCGGCGGCCTGTCCATCCTCGCGGGTTACCGCATGCAGCTGGGGGCGCGATTGCTCGGCGCGTTTCTATTCGTAGTTACCTTGACGGTGCATGTGCCCGGTTTGTTCCACGTCCCAGCTGGAGTTCCTGCAGACCTGGCTTGGCTGTGGATGGTGTTTCAGCGCTCCAACTTGGTGAAAAACCTGTGCCTGTTCGGCGTCTGCGTGCATCTCACGACGCTCGCTCCCGGTCGCTACAGCATCGACGGCTGGCGCGCGCGCCGTGAGCTCCAGAATCGCACACGGCACTAGCGCTGGTGCAACGCTGACTACCGCCCTTCGGAAACTTCTTCGATGGTATCGGGGATCAACCCGTGCGCTTCTCGATGCACCTCGACGGCCGCTTGGGCGTTCGGCGCCTCGGATAGGCACATGACCGTTCCGGTGCTGGGATCGAGCCAGTAGTTCAAATACTTTACGTCGTGCTTGGGCCCCAGGATCAAGTCTCGCTTGTGCGCCGCTGCGACGTCGGCAGGAGTGACTTTGCCCGCGCCGAAATGGTGCACATCCATGAAGAGTTTCTTGCCTGGCGTCGGCTTCCAATCCTGACTATCCGCCAAAACCTCGCGGATTGTGCTCGCCACCAGCCCATGAGCTTCTCGGTGGACCGCACTTGCAGCTTCGGCCGAAGGCGCCTCGGCGAGGCAATAAATCCGGCCCTCCTTTTCATTGACCCAATAGGCTTTGTAGTCGACGCCGTGTTTGCCCTCGGCAAGCAGATCTTTGCTATGGGCGCGGGCCACGTCTTCGGCCGTGACTTTTCCTCGGCCTAGATCGTGCACGTCCATGAATAGCTTCATATCCGTGATCGCGAGCGACCTTTGCGGGACTTCGGTCGCGGGCAGATTCGCGGTTGCATGCTCGTCGACTCGCGCCGTGGGCCGCGGCGAGGCGAGATCGGCGCTTGCCCCCACGGCTTGAGTCCTTGCGTTGGGCAGCACGGGCTTCTCGCAGCCCACGACCATCACTCCCCAGACTCCCACCAGCAGCACTGCATTTCGCATGCTGAGCGATACGGGTCTACCCGGCTCGCGTTTCGTCAGAACCGACGATCAGCGTTGTTGATTGCTCGCGGCCGGCAGGAGCTTGGCCGTGGTCAGCCCAGCAGTCAGCATCGCGTAAAGAGCACATGAAGTTCTACTCGACCAGGCGCGAGGGGCGGGAACACGTCGCCGCTCTGGCATCCACCACGGGCACTCACGGTACCGCGCGCGTGTTGGCGTTCGGATTCCTGCGGGCGCGCCCGCGAGTTTAGGGACTAGTTCGACCAGCTGGTGGCACGGTTCGCGAGCACTGATAGAGTGCCTTCCGTGTCATGCTCCGCGGTCTGCCCCGTGCCCTCTGCCTGTCGTGGTTCTCGTGCTTGCCCTTCGCCTGCAGCCCGCGTCAGCCGGCCACACCGGGCCGGCCAATGACACGCATCGCGGCTCCAGCTTCCGCGGCGCCCACGACGCCAGAAATCTCGCCTGGGCTGCGCTATCCGGACGCGCCGCGCAGCGAAGTGCAAGACGAGTACCACGGCGTAAAGGTTGCCGATCCGTACCGCTGGCTGGAAGCGATGGATTCCCCCGAGACCCGGCGCTGGATAGACGCCGAAAACGCGCTCACCGCCGAGCAGCTGGCGAAGATGAGCGCGCGCGGACCGCTGGAGCGTCGCCTGCGTGAGCTGTGGAATTACGAGCGCTGGAGCGCGCCTTCGATCGAAGGCGCGGAGCTCGTCGTGGCCCACAACGATGGGCTGCAAAATCAGGCGGTGCTTTACACTTTGGGCAAGGGCGAGCAGCGAAAACTCCTGCTCGATCCCAACGCTCTATCCAAAGACGGTACGGTCGCGCTCGGTTCGTTTGCATTCAGCAACGACGGCAAACGCATGGCCTACGGCCTGGCGGAAGCCGGTTCGGACTGGCAGGTCTGGCGCGTGCGCGACGTCGCCAGCGCGACCGACACCCCGGACGTGCTGCGCTGGGTCAAGTTCAGTGGTGCGAGCTGGAGCCACGACGACCGCGGCTTCTACTACTCGCGCTTCGACGAACCGAAGTCGGGCGATGAGCTCACGCAGCAGAACTATCATCAAAAGGTGTATTATCACCGTCTCGGCCAGCCGCAGTCCGCCGATACGCTGATCTACGCGCGTCCGGATCACAAGGAGTGGGGGTTCGGTGCGACGGTCAGCGAGGACGGTCGCTGGCTGATTTTGTCGGTCGGGGTCGGCACCGACCCGAAAAACTCGATCTTCGTTCAAGATTTGCGCGTGCCGGTCGCGCAGCGTCAGACCCTCGAGCTATTGCCGAACTTCACTGCCAAGTTCGACTTCTTGGGCAATGACGGTGACACGCTCTGGTTCTTGACCGACGATTCGGCGGCGCGGCGCCGCGTCATCGCCATCGACGTGCGGCAACCTCAAAAGTCTGCTTGGCGGGAGCTGATCGCCGAAGGGCCGGATACGATTGAGTCCGTGAGCGCGGTCGGTGAGCGGCTGATCGTGACCTGGCTGGAGAACGCCCACACCAAGGTCACCATCCATCGTCTGGACGGCACGCTGGAACGAGAGCTGCCGCTGCCGGGGATCGGCAGTGCCGGCGGTTTTTCCGGCAAGCGCCGCGATCACGAGACCTACTTCTGGTACGGCAGCTTTTCCGTGCCGACCGAGATCTGGAAGCTGGAGGTGAAGTCCGGAAAAACCAGCTTGTGGCGCCGTCCGCAGGTTGCGTTCGATCCCGCCGACTACGAGACACAGCAAGTTTGGTATCGAAGTGCGGACGGCACGAAGGTGCCCATGTTTTTGTGTTCACGTAAAGGGCTGGCGCACAACGGACAAGCCCCGACGTACCTGTACGGCTACGGCGGCTTCGAGATCTCGCTCACGCCGAGCTTCAGCGTGCCCAACCTGGTGTGGATGGAAATGGGCGGGCTTCTGGCCGTGCCGAATCTGCGCGGAGGCGGTGAGTTCGGTAGGGAATGGCATGATGCGGGGGTCAAGCTGCACAAGCAAAATGTGTTCGACGACTTCATCGCGGCGGCCGAATACCTGATCAATGACGGCTATACCCAAAAATCCAAGCTCGCGATCGGCGGGCGCAGCAACGGCGGGCTGCTGGTCGGCGCAGCGATCACTCAGCGCCCGGATCTGTTCGGAGCGGCGCTGCCCGGCGTAGGCGTGCTGGACATGCTGCGCTTCAACCAGTTCACGATCGGTTGGGCCTGGGAATCGGACTACGGTTCGCCGAAGAACGCCGCTGAATTTGCGGCGCTTCGCGCGTATTCGCCGTATCACAACGTGAGAACCGGTAGCTACCCCGCGACCTTGATCTACACCGCAGATCACGATGATCGCGTGGTGCCCCTGCACAGCTACAAGTTCGCAGCGGCGCTGCAGCATGCCCAGACGGGCCCTGCGCCGATCCTGATTCGCATAGACACCAAAGCCGGACACGGCGCTGGCAAACCCACCAGCAAGCAAATCGAGGAGTGGGCAGACCTCTGGGGGTTTCTGGTCGAGCAGCTCGGAATCGACGCAGCAGCGATCGCTCGCTGAAGGTCCGGGCGCGGACCTGCTAAGCTGGAACTCCTGGTACCCGGTCATGTTCGATGATGCTCTTCCCGGTGATTTCGCGGTGGAAACGGGCGATCCGCGTCAACCCAGCTTACCGTTGTTCCCGGAAGAACAACTGCTGGTTTCGGCAGCGCTAGACAAGCGCCGCCTCGAATTCAGCCGCGGCCGGCAGTGTGCTCGCTCGGCGATGCGTCGCTTGGGAGTTCCCGACGCGCCGTTGTTGAGTGGCAGCCGCCGTGAACCGCTTTGGCCTGCCGGCGTCATTGGTAGCATCACGCACACTCATGGGTTGTGCGTGGCCGCGGTTGCACTGCAGAAGAGTTATGCGGGCGTCGGCATCGACGTTGAGCCCGACGCTCCACTATCACGCTCGATTGCCGAGAGGATTGCCACGGCCGGGGAGCTGAGCGCGCTCGAGTCGATGGACTCGTTGCTTGCTGCGCGCTTGATTTTTTCGGCGAAGGAAGCCTTCTACAAAAGCCAATTCTACCTGACTCGCCAGTTCCTCGGTTTCTTCGACGTTGCGATCGCTCTCGAGCCAAACGGTGAATTTGGGGTCGAGCTCCTGGTGAACGCGGGCGAGCAAACAGGCGCGCTCGTCCGCGGGCAACGCTTTCGTGGGCGCTGGCGTCAACGCGCTGGCTTTCTGTTTACCGCGGTACACCTGTCGAACCCGAACGGGGAAGGGATTGCGGATGCGACGCCGGGGCTGTGAGCGTCTTTCCGCGCGTACTACGCTCGAGTGCTTGGCTTTCGGTCGCTGGCGAGCATGACTCGAAACGAGCAAAGGACGCCCTCGACGACTCCAGTGTTGGCGTCGACGTCAACGTCGACGTCGACCGCGTCGAGCTCGCTGCGGGAGCTGGCGACGCTGTTCTTGCGCTTGGGAGCGACCGCCTTTGGCGGGCCCGCGGCACACATTGCGATGATGGAAGACGAGGTCGTGCGCCGGCGCGGTTGGCTGACTCACGGCGAATTCTTGGACCTGCTGGGCATCACCAATTTGATTCCCGGCCCCAATTCCACTGAAATGGCGATTCACATCGGTCAGCGGCGCGCTGGCCTTCGCGGGTTACTCGTCGCGGGTGGCGCGTTCATCCTGCCCGCAGCAATGCTCACCGCAGCATTGGGCTGGGCCTACGTTCGTTTCGGTGCCCAGCCGCGCTCGCGCGCGCTGCTCTACGGCATCAAACCAGTGATGATCGCCGTCGTGGCACAGGCGCTGCTCGGGTTGGCGCCCAAAGCGCTCAAGAACCGCTCGCTGCTGGTCATCGCTGTGCTGTCTTTGCTCGCAGCTGCCGGCGGTGTGAACGAGCTACTGTGCCTCGGCCTTTCGGGTCTGGCCGAGCTGCTCGTGCGCCGCCGATTCGCGCCGCCGCCGCTGATGTTCGGAGGGGTTGCGTCGACGGGTGCGCTGGCTGTGGCGGGAGCGGCCAAAGTCGTAGTCGCTCCCTTCAGTTTGCCGGCGCTGTTTCTGGTGTTCGCCAAGATTGGCTCGGTGCTGTTCGGGAGCGGCTACGTGCTCCTGGCGTTTTTGCGCAGCGATTTCGTCGAGCAGCGACATTGGTTGAGCGAAGCGCAACTGCTGGACGCGGTCGCGGTCGGCCAAGTGACTCCGGGACCAGTGTTCACGACCGCCACGTTCATCGGCTATTTGCTCGGCGGCAGCGCGGGCGCGCTGTGTGCGACGCTCGGAATTTTTTTACCTGCGTTCTCGTTCGTGGCCGTGAGCGGCTTGCTTTTGCCGAAGATTCGCCGTTCGCCGTCGCTGGGCGCATTCTTGGACGGCGTCAACGTGGCCTCGCTCGCGTTGATGGCGCTGGTGACCCTACAACTCTGCCGCGCAGCGCTGGTGGATGTGAAAACCGTGCTGCTGGCGAGCGCGAGCGCTGTGCTCCTGGTCCGGTTCAAACTGAACTCGACTTGGCTGAACGCAACCGGCGCGCTGCTCGGCATTGCGTTGCAGGCTCTCGGCTGAATCAGCCTGGGTCAGTGCAGTTGAACATCCACTGCACCCCGAACCTGTCAGTCAGCTTACCGTAATAATCGCCCCATGGCTGCACGCCGAGCGGCGTGGTGATGCGACCGTCTACCGCTAGTCGTCGGAAGAGCTGGTCGGTCTGCGCCCGGTCCGTCAGCTCGAACATCATTGCCGAACCACGCATGGGTTCGGCGTCGTGGTTGTCAGACGCAAAGAAATGCACGCCGCTACCAGTGAACGAGGCGTGCATCACCTTGCCCTGCATGGGACCACCGCCGTGGCGGACCAAGAGCGCGACCGAGCCGAAACCGCACTCGGTATAGAAGGCGAGGGCCGCTTCACAACCTTCACGGAAGAAAAGATAGTTCGAAAGTCTCATGCTGCCCGCCTTTCCAAGTCCGGCGGGATGCACGCCAGCGACCCCGCGAGCGGCCATTGTATCAGACGCGCTCGGCTTCGATGATACAGGCGAGGGGAGTACGCCCCAATCGTCGCCGCGGACGCGTGGGGATGGTCCCCCGAATGCGCGCCGCGCGCCGGGTGAAACGAGCTTTTCTAGCCCTGGAACGAGAACTGCTTACGTGCGGCGCATGAGTCGAAAGTTGCTCGCGGGCACGGTGGTCCTGGGTGCCAGTATCCTTTTCGCCGTG
>Ga0164308_10000036_pt1 | contig 60529 bp, 37 predicted proteins | sample Whisoiple_246_MG_FD_109983 | JGI IMG/M metagenome (GOLD analysis project Ga0164308, IMG submission 109983) | Soil microbial communities amended with fresh organic matter from upstate New York, USA - Whitman soil sample_246_MG | ecosystem: Environmental > Terrestrial > Soil > Unclassified >... | reverse complement strand
CGCGGAATCTTGGAAAACCCGCCACGAAGTGCCTGATGATGTTCGATCAGTCGGACAGCGGCGGCGAGCCTCTCTTCGGGCGTGCTGAACTCGTACGATGACGGCTTGAAATCGCCGAGGGCAACGACCTCGACGGTCATGCGCCCAGCCCGAGCGGCGGCTCTGAGCTTACGTTCGGCGTTCCGAGCCTCGGCTTCGTCCGGCATTACAGTCTGGTATCATACGACAGTCTTGCTCAGGCCGGACGGTTGGCTTGAGCGCGCCGGACAAGTCAGCAGCGAGAGCCCTGAACGATTTTCTCCGGCGCTCCATGCGGTCGAATGCCATCACGATGGAATCCAGCGTGACGCGAGAACCCGCCACACCTAGGACGCATTCGTGCCCTTGGTGATTGGCGCTGGTCCCAAATCGAAAGCGTCCACACCCAGAGGACACAACCAAAGCGCCTCCGGGCGCTACGCCGCAAGCGCCACCCGGATTTCAGCCCAAACCTCGTGGTACATCGAACGAATCGCCCCCGCGATTTAAACCTCCGACGTCAAACGCCGCCTCACCATTCCACAGCGCGCCCCGTTTCCTGAACCGTCAGCGCCTTGCCAAACCCCGCGTCGCCCGCTGATCTCAAGCAGCCCCAGTGGTGGACCCCACGCGCCGGGGTTTGCTCGTGCTCTGGCGCGATCGGAAGTTTGTCGGCGCCAATTGCTTTGATGACTTCGGCCGTGTCGCGTTGCGCATGTTTTCGGAGTTGATCGCGGACACTCGAACGTTGGCCATCGAGCGCTCTTACGTGGCCGCGTGGCGCATCCTGAGCGCCGTATGACGCCCAAGGATCGCTTTCAGTAGACTACTTGTCGCGTGACGCAAGGTTCGCTTCGGAGGTCGCTTCTTCTTTCACCCCGTGCGCAGTCCGGATCTCTCCCCGCGTCATCGGGCCAGCATGCAGGATATCGTGGCCCTGAGCGACGGCCCGGCGCGCTGACCGCGTTCACTCGTCGCTCGGTCGGTGGGTTCGACGGGTGAGGGGAGAAGAAGCCGTAGACCTCGTCGAACATTGAGAGCAGCGCGGAGGCGCGCTGAGCCGGCCCCCTAGCAGAAACCATTCGATTCCGAGGAGTGCACCGCGGAAGAGACACAAAAACGCCTCACTCGCGGTGCGCGCGAGTCAAAGCCAAGAGGGTTAATCAACTTGAAAGCGTGCCGGATGAGCGGGGTTCCCTGCCAGGTCCCCTGCACGCGGGGTAAGCTAGTCGGCTAACCTCGATGTCGGCTGAAGACTCGTCGCCTGTGCCCCCTGTAGCTGGATCGGGCGCGATGCATGCGCCCTCGAGTCACTCTCGTTTATTGGCCGATGCCGCGGGCATGCTCGGCCAATCGCTCGATTATCACGACACCCTCGCTCGCGTGGCACGGTTGGGAATACCGGCTTTCGCCGATTGGTGTCTGGTCGATCTGCTGTGCGACGAGGCGCACAGCAGCTTCGATCGCGTCGCGGTCGCCCATGCGGGCGACGATGGCGGCGCCGTCGCCTCCGGACTCCGACGACGCTACGCCCTGCGGCGCGGTGGATCGGCCAGCGTAAGCACCGCCATGCTCGAACGTCGGGCGTTTCTTGTTTCGGACGTCGAGCCCTCGGCTCAGCCCGAACTTGCCGAAGAAGAGGAGCAGCGCGCCACCTTGAGCGCCCTGCAAACGCGGTCTTGTCTGATCGTGCCGATGGTGGTGCGCGATAAGGTGGTTGGCGCGCTCTCGTTCATCGCGTGCACGCGCAACTACGACGATGAAGATCTCCGGTTCGTGGCACAGCTCGCGCAACTGGCTGGCGCGGCAATCGACAATTCGCGATTGTTCGAAGCTGAGCGGCGCGCGCGGCTTCAGCTCGGCAAGTTGCTGGAAGTCACCGCGGAGCTCTCCCGAGCGTCGACCGCCGAGCAGGTTGCACAAGCCGTTTGCCGCCTGGGTGCGGAGGCGCTCGACGCCGGATCGGGCGCACTTTGGCTGGCTCGGGCCGACGGCGCCCTCGTGCTCAGTGGCTCCTTCGGACAGCGAAGTGACATACGGGAGCAATTTCGCACGATCGCCCCGGACACTCCGGGCGTACCCGCGCTCGAGGTGCTCCACAGTGGCGAGGCCATTTGGGTCGAGACTGCCGCGGACTATCGCAAGCTTGCGCCTAGCGTCTTCGAATGGGCAAAAAAGATCGATGGGCTCAACGCTTATGGCGCGGTGCCGATCGCACTCGACGGCCGCGTGGGCGGCGTGCTGGTGTTCACGCACCCGCTCGGCCACCATTTCGACGCAACCGAGCAAGCGGTCTTCGGCACGCTTGCGCAGCACTGCTCGCAAGCGCTCGATCGCGCGCGGCTGCTCGAGATCGAGCGCAAGCGGCTCGCGTTCGAACGCCATTCGAACGTCCGAGTTCGGGTGTTGTCCGAGATCAGTGAGACCTTGTCGCTGTCCTTGAAAGTCGAGGAAAAGCTGCAGGTCATCGCCAAATTGATCGTGCCCGAGCTGGCTGATTGGTGCGTCGTCGACTTGGTTGACGGTGAGGACATCCGGCGTGTCGCGATCGAACACCGAGATGCCACCAAGGTGGAACGGGCGCAGAAAAACGCGGCGCGCTATCAGCCGAAAGTGCGAGACGGGACGCCCATCGCGCAGATCATCACCCAGGGAAAGCCGCACTTCTTTCCACGTATTTCAGCAGAAAAATTGCGGGCTGCGGCTCGAGATGCCGAAGAGCTCGAGGAGTTTCTGACCGAGCCCGTGGTGTCGGCCATCGTGGTGCCGTTGGTCGTCAACCTACAATGCATCGGTGTCTTGTCACTCATCACTTCGGACTCCGGGCGAGTCTACGACCAAGAAGACGTCGCGTTCGCACGCGAGGTCACTCGCAGGGCCGGCACGTCGATCTCGAACGCCCGACTGCGCACGGCCCTCGAATCGGAACGCGCCAAGCTACGCATGGTGTTCGAGCAAGCGCCCTTTCCCCTCGGCGTCTTCGAAGGTCCGGAGCATCGCATCGTGCTCGCGAACTCGAAATGGGAAGCTCTCGTTCGCCGTTCTCTGCCGGTTGGGCAACCGCTCGGGGATGCGGTGCCCGAGCTGCGCGCGCAAAACGTCCTCAGCTTGCATGACCGCGCATTTGCAGGCGAGACCGTGGCCCACGACGAGATTCCGCTCGAGCTGATGGTGCATGGCAAGCCAACCCTTCACTACTTTCACGTCGTCATGCAGCCGCTGCGAAACGCGGCCGGGGTCATCGACGGGCATGTCACGATGGCGTTGGACGTGACGGAACGGAAGCTTGCTCGTGTCGAACTCGAGGGCGCGCGTCGCGCTGCGGAGGCAGCCAATCGGGCCAAGGATGAATTTTTGGCGATGCTCGGCCACGAACTCAGAAACCCGCTCGCGCCGCTCGTCTCGGCCCTGGAGTTGATGGATTCGGAACCGGCGGGCCAGCTTTCGCGCCACCGCGGCGTGATCGCGCGCCAAGTCCAACACCTCACACGCCTCGTCGACGATCTACTCGACGTGTCTCGCATCGCGAAGGGACAAATCGAGCTCAGCACCGGCACGACCGAGCTGTCCTCGGTCGTGGCTCGCGCGCTCGAGATCACCGCCCCGCTCTTCGAGCAGCAAAAGCGTCGCTTGGAAGTCGCCGTTCCGGAAGTCGGCTTACTCGTCGACGCAGACGTGTCGCGGATGGCTCAGGTGTTAGCCAACTTGCTCAGCAACGCGGTCAGATATTCGAACGCCGACGGACACATTTCGATGGTCGCGACGCGGGTCGGAGACGAGGCCCTCATCACGGTGACGGACGATGGCATCGGCATCCGCGGGGAGATGCTGGAGCGTATCTTCGACCTTTTCGTGCAGGAGCAACAAGCCTCCGATCGCGCCCTCGGAGGTCTCGGCTTGGGCCTCGCCATCGTCAAGAGCGTCGTCACTCTTCACGGTGGCTCGGTGTCCGCTGCCAGCGACGGCCCGGGCCGCGGAAGCCAATTCTCGATTCGTCTGCCGATCGCCGAAGCCCGAGCAACCAAGCGGGAAGACGCGGTCCCAGCGGCGAAGCTACCCCCGCCGTCGGGCTCGAAGCGCATCCTGGTCGTCGATGACAACGAAGATGCCGCTGAGCTCTTGGCGCTGAACCTGACCGCCGCGGGCCATGTCGTGCACACCGCATTCGAAGGCTCGTCCGCCCTGCTGGCGCTCGATGACTTTGCGCCGGACGCGGCCGTGCTCGATATCGGCTTGCCGGGAATGGACGGCTATGAGCTCGCCCAGCGAATTCGTCGAGAGCACGCAGCCATTCGACTGATCGCGCTCACCGGCTACGGTCAGCCGAACGACATCGAGCGCAGTCGCGCGGCTGGTTTCGATGTGCATCTAGTCAAGCCGGCAGAGCTGCGTCTGGTGCTCGGCGCGCTCCGGAACGATCCCCCGCTCGAGCGCGCCTCTCGCGACGGCTCAACGGTGTAGCCAAAGGCGCAATGTGGCGAGCAGCTGCTCGGTGTTGACGGGTTTGGCCAGGTAGTCCGACGCGCCCGCGTCCAGGCATTTCTCGCGATCGCCTTTCATGGCTTTGGCAGTCAGCGCGACGATCGGCAGCCGGCGCAACGCGGGTTGTTTGCGAATCAGCTGCATCGTCTGGTAGCCGTCCATTTCGGGCATCATGATATCCATCAGCACGATCGAGATGTCGGCTGATTTTTCCAGACAAGCGATGGCCTCGTGCCCAGTCTGAGCGGTCACCACCGTCATGCCATGGCGTTCCAACACGCTGCCTAGGGCGAAAATGTTGCGAACGTCGTCATCGACCACCAGCACCTTCTTGTTTCGCAAGACCTCGTCAGACTGGTACAGGCGCTGAACCATTTGTTGCTTGTGGGCGGGCAAGTTGCCAATCACCCGATGCAGGAATAGCGCCGTCTCGTCCAACAATCGCTCGGGAGACTCGACCCCCTTCATGACGACGGTGCGCGCCAGCTCTTGGAGTTGCGCTGCGAGCTCGGGCGTCAGCTCACGGCCGGTGAACACCACGACCGGCAGCTCCGGCAGCGTGAGGTCGTCGCGGATGCGGTGTAGCACCTCGAGTCCGGAGATGTCCGGCAAGCGGAGATCGAGGACGACGCAATCGATGGCCTGATCGCGCAAGATCTCGAGCGCCCCCTCTCCGGTCGTGGCGATCACGATCTCGATGTCGTCGTGACCGAGCAGCTCCCGGATGCTCAGCTGTTCGGCAGCGTTGTCTTCGACCACGAGCAGGCGCCGCCGGCGTGGCGTCGCGTACTCTTTGATGCGCGAGAGCGCTTCTTGCAAGCCTTCGGTGGTCGCTGGCTTGGTCAGGAAGGAAAATGCGCCGCGCGACAGCCCGTCGTGACGGTTCTCGTCCAAGCTCAGAATTTGGACCGGGATATGCCGCAAATTGGCGTCGCGCTTCAGGTGGCTGAGCACGGTCCAGCCGAGCATGTCGGGCAGAAAGATATCGAGTGAGATGGCGCTGGGTCGGTGCTCCCGAGCCAGCTCGAGCGCGTCTGCGCCACGCGCAGCGACCAACGCTTTGAAGCCCTTGTCTCGCGCGAGGTCGAGGAGCACGCGGGCGTAGTGCGGGTCGTCTTCGACGATCAGCAAGGTCTCATCCCCGGGTTGCACGTTCGCGCGATCGTCGGTGAGCTGCTCGGGCGTTGCGTCGGGGACGCGTGCGGCGGTCGACGATCCGGGACGCGCGCCAGCGGTCGGACGCGGGCTCTCGCGCCCCGCGGGGGCTACGGGGCCCATGTATTCGAGGGGCAAATACAGAGTGAACGCGCTGCCGACTCCAGGAGCACTGCGCAGCTGCAATTCACCGCCTAGCAAGTGCGATAGCTCTCGGCTGATGGCCAGGCCCAAGCCAGTGCCGCCGTATTTGCGACTGGTGCCGGCGTCGGCCTGCTGAAACGCTTCGAAGATGATCTTCTGCTTCTCGGGAGCGATGCCGATCCCACTATCGGTCACCTCGAACGCCACCACTGCGCCTGCTTGGTCGAGGATCGGGTGATCGTGGGACCAGCCCGTGGCCGCGGCCGACGCGTTCAGGCGCACGCCACCGTGCTCGGTGAATTTGAAGGCGTTCGAGAGCAGATTCTTCAAGACCTGCTGCAGACGCTTTTGATCGGTGATGATCGTGCGTCCGAGCTTGGGGTCGATCCGAACGTCGAAGGTGAGCTTGCGCGCTTCGGCGTCGTGGCGGAAGGGGCGCGCGACCGATTCCATCAGCGCCGCGAACGAGAGTTCCGCAGGCTCCACGGTGACGGTGCCTGACTCGATCTTGGACAAGTCGAGGATATCGGTGATCAGATTCAGCAGATCCGAGCCCGCGCTGTGGATCGTTCGCGCGAATTCGACCTGCTTCGGCGTCAGATTTTGCTCCGGGTTTTCACCCAGCTGCTGGCCCAAGATCAAAATGCTGTTCAGCGGAGTCCGAAGCTCGTGCGACATGTTCGCCAAGAACTCGGACTTGTACTTCGAGGTCAGGGCAAGCTCTCGCGCCTTGTCCTCGAGCGCTCGGCGGGCCTGCTCGATCTGTTGATTCTTGCGTTCGACCTCCGCGTTCTGCTCTGCCAGCTGCTGGGCCTTTTGGCCGAGTTGCTCGTTGGTCTGCTGCAGCTCCTTTTGTTGGGTTTGCAGCTCGCCCGCGAGCTTCTGCGATTGATCGAGCAGCGCCTCGGTCTGCATCGTGGCTTCGATACTATTGAGCACGATGCCGATACTGCTCGTGAGCTGATCCAGGAAGGCCAAGTGAGACTCGGTGTACGTATTCAGCGAGGCCAGCTCGATCACGGCTTTGACCTGCCCTTCGGACAGGACGGGCAACACGATCACGTTGCGCGGGAGTGCCGTGAACAGGCCGGAGGCCACCCGAGTCGCATTCGGCGGCAGATCGGTGATCAAGATGCGGCGCTTTTCGACGCCGCATTGACCCACCAGACCTTGTCCGAATTTGATCGTCGGCGGGTGCCCTTCCTGCCCATCATCGGCGTAGGACGCGAGTAACTTGAGGTAGTTACCGCCCCCTTCTTTCTGCTCGTCGGTGCTCTGGTAGATCACGCCTTGATGCGCCCCGACGAGCGGCGCGAGCTCCGACAGCAGCATTTGTCCAACCCGCACCAAGTCACGCTGCCCCTGGAGCATGCTGGTGAAGCGAGCGAGGTTGGTCTTGAGCCAGTCTTGCTCGGTATTTCGGTCGGTCGTCAGCCGAAGGTTGTCAATCATCGTGTTGATGTTGTCCTTCAGCTCGACGACCTCGCCGCGAGCTTCGACTTGAATCGAGCGAGTGAGATCGCCTTTGGTGACGGCGGTTGCCACTTCTGCGATGGCGCGTACCTGAGTCGTCAGATTTGCAGCCAACAGATTGACGTTTCCCGTCAAATCTTTCCAAGTTCCGGCCGCTCCGGGCACGTCTGCTTGGCCACCCAGGCGCCCTTCGACGCCCACCTCACGAGCCACGGTGCTCACCTGCTCGGCGAAGGTGGCCAGCGTGCTCGTCATGTTGTTGATGGTGTCGGCCAGCGCCGCGACTTCACCCTTCGATTTCACGGTGAAGGTTTGCTTCAGATCGCCGCTCGCCACCGCGGTCACGACTTTGGCGATGCCGCGCACCTGCTCGGTGAGATTCGCGGCCATCACGTTCACGGTATCGGTCAGATCCTTCCAGGTGCCGCCCACTCCAGGCACTTGCGCCTGGCCGCCGAGCTTGCCGTCCGTCCCGACCTCGCGCGCCACGCGCGTCACTTCGGCGGCGAATGCGTTCAGCTGATCGACCATCGTGTTGACGGTGTTCTTCAGCTCCAAGATCTCGCCCTTGGCGTCCACGCTGATCTTGCGCGACAAATCACCGCGCGCGACCGCGGTCGTCACTTCTGCGATATTGCGAACCTGGCTGGTCAAATTTCCAGCCAGCAAGTTCACGTTGTCGGTCAGATCTTTCCAAGTCCCGGCGGCACCCGGCACGTTGGCCTGCCCGCCGAGGCGGCCCTCGGTACCGACTTCACGCGCCACGCGAGTCACCTCGCCCGCGAATGACCGCAGCTGTTCGACCATCGTGTTCAAGGTTTCCTTGAGCACGAGCAGCTCACCGCGCACGTCGACGGTAATCTTCTTCGAGAGATCGCCGGTCGCGATCGAGGTGGCCACTTCAGCGATGTTCCGAACCTGAGCGGTCAGGTTCTTGGCCATCGAGTTCACGTTGTCGGTCAGATCTTTCCAAGTACCCGCGACCCCGGGCACGCCGGCCTGTCCGCCGAGCTTGCCCTCGGTGCCGACTTCGCGCGCGACGCGCGTCACCTCGGAGGCGAAAGAATTGAGCTGGTCGACCATCGTGTTGATGGTGTTCTTGAGCTCGAGGATCTCGCCCTTGACGTCGACGGTGATCTTGCGAGAGAGGTCGCCGCGAGCCACTGCCGTCGTCACCTCGGCGATGTTGCGCACTTGGGCGGTGAGGTTGCCCGCCATGAAGTTTACGCTGTCGGTGAGGCCCTTCCAAGTCCCAGCCACGCCGGGCACCTGGGCTTGTCCGCCGAGGCGGCCCTCGGTACCGACTTCGCGCGCCACGCGCGTCACTTCGCCCGCGAACGCGTTTAGCTGATCGACCATCGTGTTGAGGGTCTCCTTCAGCTGCAGGATCTCGCCGCGCACGTCGACCGTGATCTTGCGCGAGAGATCGCCGCCTGCGATCGCGGTCGCGACTTCGGCGATGTTGCGCACTTGGCCCGTCAAATTGCCGGCCATCGAATTCACGCTGTCGGTCAGATCCTTCCAAGTGCCCGCTACTCCGGGGACCTCGGCCTGCCCGCCCAGCTTTCCATCGGTGCCGACTTCGCGCGCGACGCGCGTCACTTCGGCCGCGAACGCATTCAGCTGATCCACCATGGTATTCAGGGTGTCTTTCAGCTCCAGGATTTCACCGCGCACATCGACCGTGATCTTGCGCGAGAGATCACCGCGGGCGACCGCGGTCGCCACTTCGGCGATGTTGCGAACTTGGGCGGTGAGGTTGCCCGCCATGGAGTTCACGTTGTCCGTGAGATCTTTCCAGGTCCCAGCGACGCCACGGACGACTGCTTGGCCGCCGAGCTTGCCCTCGGTGCCGACTTCGCGCGCGACGCGCGTCACCTCACCGGCGAAGGCGTTCAGCTGATCGACCATCGTGTTCAGCGTTTGCTTGAGCTGGAGAATTTCTCCGCTCACGTCGACGGTGATCTTCTTCGAAAGGTCGCCGTTGGCGATGGCCGTCGCCACGTCGGCGATGTTGCGCACCTGATTGGTCAGGCTATTGGCCATCGAGTTGACGTTGTCGGTCAAATCCTTCCAGGTGCCGGCGACGCCGGGCACTTGAGCTTGCCCACCGAGCTTGCCCTCGGTGCCGACTTCGCGGGCCACGCGCGTGACTTCACCGGCGAAGGCATTGAGCTGATCGACCATCGTATTGATGGTCTCTTTCAGCTGCAGGATCTCCCCGCTGACGTTGACGGTGATCTTGCGAGACAGGTCGCCGTTGGCGATCGCCGTCGAGACCTCCGCGATATTTCTGACCTGCGCGGTCAGATTGCTCGCCATGAAGTTCACGTTGTCGGTCAGATCTTTCCAAGTTCCCGCAACGCCCGGCACCTGCGCTTGGCCTCCCAAGCGGCCCTCCGTGCCGACCTCACGCGCCACGCGCGTGACTTCGGAGGCGAAGGCATTGAGCTGGTCGACCAGCGTATTGATGGTGTCTTTGAGCTCCAGAATCTCGCCGCGCACGTGCACGGTGATCTTGCGTGAGAGGTCGCCTCGAGCAACCGCGGTGGTGACTTGCGCAATGTTGCGCACCTGATCGGTGAGGTTGCCGCACATCGCGTTCACCGAGTCGGTCAAATCCTTCCAGGTGCCGGCGACGCCGGGCACGATGGCTTGGCCGCCCAACTTGCCCTCGGTGCCGACCTCGCGGGCGACGCGCGTTACCTCGCTGGCGAACGAACGCAGCTGATCCACCATGGTGTTGATGGCGTCTTTCAGCTGCAGAATTTCACCGCGCACATCGACCGTGATCTTCTTGGACAGATCGCCGCTCGCCACGGCAATCGTGACCTCCGAGATGTTGCGCACCTGGCCCGTCAAATTGCTGGCCATCGAGTTCACGCTGTCCGTCAGATCTCGCCAGACACCGCTCACGTCGGGCACCTCCGCCTGACCACCGAGCTTGCCGTCGGTCCCGACCTCACGGGCCACGCGCGTCACCTCCGAGGTGAACACGCCCAGCTGCTTGATCATGGAATTGACGATCGTCGCCGAGCGCAAGAACTCGCCCTGCAAAGGCCGACCGTCGACATCGAGCCGCATGTTCTGAGAAAGATCGCCCTGCGCCACGGCGGCGAGCGCCCGCGTGACCTCGGTGGTCGGCCAAAGCAGGTCGTCCATCAGCGTGTTGAGCGAAGTTTCCATATCGACCCAGGAGCCCGTCTGCCGCGGGAACCGCACGCGTTGCCGGGTCTTTCCCTCTTTGCCGACGACCTGGCCTACGCGCTCGAGTTGCTCCGCCATCTTTTCGTTGGCGCTCACGACGTCATTCACGGCGTCGGCGATCTTGCCGACCAGCCCGATCCAATCCCCGGGAAGCCGCACGGAAAAGTCCCCCTCCCGAACGGCGTTGAAGACGCGGAGCAGCTCGCGCAACTCTTCTTGCGAGACGTAGGCTGCCGGCGGCTGAGCGTTTCCGTTGCCAGCAAGTTCGACAGTGGACATGGGGGACTCCTAAATGAGTTCGTGGCTCGGGATTCGCCGTTGCCGGCGGCTCAGGTCCACGAAGACTGCGACCTTCTTGCGAACCACTTCTGGATCGAGCGGCTTGACCAAATAATCGGCGCCGCCTGCCGAGTACGCTCGGTGAATTTCGTCTGGATCGTCACCGAACGCCGTCACGAAGATGATTGGAATATCGCGGCTGCGCTCGAGCTCCTTGAGGTGGACAGCCACCTCCAACCCGCTCATGCCCGGCATCGCGATATCCAACAAGGCGACCGCGAACGTTTCGCGGAGCGCAAAAGCCAGCGCTTCTTGCCCGGACTTGGCCGTTACCAACTCGTAGCCCGGCTTTTCGAGGATCGCCTTGAGCGACAAAAGATTCTCGGGACGATCGTCGACGAGCAAGATCTTCGCGATCTCTACCGGGCGCGCCCGTTGCTCCATCTGCGGCACCGCCGGAATGGTGAAAAACATCGTCGTCCCGACGCCGACGGTGCTCTCGGCCCAGATCCGACCGCCGTGTGCCTCGACGATGGCTTTGCAGATCGAAAGTCCGAGCCCGATCCCCCGTCGCTCTTTCTTTGCGGCCTGCCAGAAGCGATCGAAAATGTGCGGCATTTGCTCCGCCGCGATGCCAACGCCGCTGTCTTTCACCCAGAGTAAGATTTCGCTGCCCTGGTTGTTGGCGCCGATCGTGATCGAACCGCCCGGCGCAGTGAACTTCACCGCGTTTCCGACCAGATTCTCGAGCACGTCCACCAGCCGTTTTTCGTCCGCCAATAGCAGCGGTAGGTCAGGTGAAACGTCTGCCGCGACGATGACGGATGCAGCGGTCGCGAGGCTGTACTGCGATTCGAGTATTCCGAGGATGAGCTCGGCAGCATCCACCGGCGCGGTTTCGACCGAAAAAAGCCCGGTTTCGACCGCGCTGATTGCCAGCAGATCACTCAACATCTGATCGGCGCGTTGAACACTCCGTAAAATTCGCTCGACGGTCCGACGCGCCGCAAGGTCCGAAAGTTGGGGCAGCAAGGTATTGGCGGCCAGCGAGACGATATTCAGCGGGCTTCTCAAATCGTGCGCGACCACCGACAACACCGAGTCCCGCGCGTGCACGGCATCTTCGAGTGCTTTGACGCGCGCCCGGAGGTCGGCATTTTCTCGTGCCAGATCGGGTACCACGGTTTCCGCAGCGTCTAACGAGGCATCATCAGTACCTGGCCGAACCTCGTCGCTACTCATCTCGATTTGCCGCTGTAGACCACGGTCCAGCGCATCAATTACGCACGGGTCGGGATCGGCGGCAAGCCGGCCACAGCGCGATTAGTATCGCTTTTTTCGGGCGACGCCTCTGAAAGTTGCCTCTGCTTTTGACGCGTGCAGAAGTGCCACACTTTGCGCCCCTGGGTGACGCGGGCGGGTCCGAATTTCCGATTGACTCCCGAAACGATTAGGGTTCACCCGAGCTTCATTGTCGCCCGCGAAGTCGCGCGCCAATCACTCGAGCAAGGCGGTCTGCGGGGCATCGGTTCCGCTCGCCGACCTCGACTGACACAACGACTTGATCTCGGGGAGCTCGCTTTCTTCAGCGGCGTCGACGGACGCTTTCTCCGCCTCGCGCGACCCGCGCATGCATCTCGTGGAAAGCGGGCAAATTGCAGCAGGCGCTCGCATTTCCCATGCGCATGCGACGCCTTTCACGTGCAAGCCCTGAGCAGTCGCGATAGCGTTGCATTTTGTCCTCGACGGGCGAGGAGAAGGGTCGACATCGGACATTGGACCAGACCACTGAACTGGCCTTGCGCGAGCTCGGCAATGCCCAAGAGCTCGTAGCGGGACTTCTCGAGTGCTCGCTTTTCCCGATCCAGATCTTTCGCTCCGATGGTTCCTGCCTATTGACCAATCGCGCCGCGACCGAGCTCTTCGTCCGGCCGATCCCTGCCGACTTCAACGTGTTGCTGGTGGGGAGTCCTGCTTTTGCGGACTCGATGCGCCGCGCTTTCGGTGGTGAGCTCACGCGCCACGCGCTGCACCTTTCTTCCGGACCAGGTCAGGTTGACCAAGCGCCAGCGGACGTCGAAGTGGTCCTCGTCCCGTTGCGCAATGAATCCGGAACCGTAAGCCACGTTGCTTGTTGCTATAAAGACCTGACCGCGCAGCAAAAGCTGCAATCATCGGGCGAAGCGCTGTTGCGCAGTGAGGAACGCTTCCGTTCCACGTTCGAGCAGGCCGCCGTGGGGCTGGCTCATGTCTCGCCCTCTGGGGCGTGGTTGCTCGTCAACGACCGGCTGTGCGAGATCCTCGGCTACACGCGCGCGGAGCTGCTCGCACGCACATTCCAAGACATCTCTCATCCGGCCGACTTGAACGCCGATCTTTCGTTTGTAGACGAGATGTTGCTCGGGAAGCTCAAGACTTACTCGATGGAGAAGCGCTACATCCGCAAAGACGGAACCTCCGTTTGGTGCGATCTCACGGTTTCATTGGTCCGTCATGCCTCGGGTCAGCCGAACTATTTCATCTCGGTCGTGCAGGATATCTCGGCTCGCGTCGCCGCCAACCAAGACTTGATCAAGAGTACTTCGGCGCTAGAAGCCGAAATCATCAAGAAGCGCCGCGCAGAAAACTCGCTGCGGCACAGCGAAGAAAGCTTGGCCGCAACGCTACACAGCATCGGTGATGGCGTGGTGACGACCGACACCTCCGGGCACATTACGCGCATCAACCCAGTCGCGCAGGCGCTCACGGGCTGGACGAGCCAGGAGGCGCTCAACCAGCCGCTAAACGAGGTCTTTCGAATTGTCGACGAAGATACGGGCGAGCCGACAGAGAGTCCCGCAGACCGCGCATTGCGCGAAGGCGTAGTGACCGGCCAGGCCAACCACACGCTACTCGTTGCGCGAGACGGCACGAAGCGCACCATCTCCCATAGTGCCGCCCCAATCCGTGACCTCAGCGGCTTTCTGCGTGGCGTGGTGCTGATTTTTCGTGATCAATCCCAAAATCGAGCCGCAGAGCGCGCGCTCAGGGAAAGCGAGACCCGCAAGGGCGCGATCTTGGAGGCGGCGCTCGACTGCATCGTGTCGATGGACGCCGCGGGTCTGATTACGGAATTCAACCCGGCCGCCGAGAGGACATTCCGATACTCGCGGGCGGCCGTGCTCGGGAAACCGCTCGTCGAGATCTTGATTCCGCCATCGCTACGCGAATCGCACGCGGCGGGTTTCTCACGTTACCTGGAGACCGGCGTCGGCACGATCCTCGGCAAACGACTCGAACTGTCTGCCATGCGAGCGGATGGCTCCGAGTTTCCGGTCGAGCTCACCGTCGTATCGATCAACTCGCTCGCGCAACCCATGTTCACTGCGTACATTCGTGACATCTCGGAGCAGAAGCAGGCCAGGGATGCGCTCGAACGAAGCGAGGCTCGCTTTCGTCACCTCGCCGAGTCAGGCGTGATCGGCGTCATCGTTGCCGACATCGCCGGCAGAATTCACGAGACCAATCAGGCCTTTCTGGACATCGTCGGCTATTCGCGCGAAGAGCTAACTTCCGGGAAAATCGGCTGGTCTGATTTGACACCGCCGGAGTGGCGCGAACAGGATCGGAGCGCGGTCGAATCAATCCGGACTACCGGTGTAGAAAAGCCGCGCGAAAAAGAGTACCGACGGAAAGACGGCACGAGGATCCCAGTCCTCGTCTGTGCTGCGATGCTCGACGAGGAGCGTTGCCTCGGCGTAGTTTTGGATCTCAGCGACCGGCAAGAGGCGCGCGCGCTCGGTGAGCGTGCCGAGCAAGCGGCGCTGGCAGAGTCGATCCAGCGCGAGCACGCGGAACAGGCGCTGCGGCAGGCGGAAGAACAGCTTCGTCAGTCTCAAAAGCTGGAAGCGGTTGGCGCGCTCACGGGCAGCATTGCCCACGACTTCAACAACTTGCTGTCCGTCATCCTGAGTTACTCGACGCTGATGCTCAACGAGCTGGCAGGCAGCGATCCGATGCGCGCCGATCTGGAGCAGATTGCCGCGGCCGCAACGCGAGCGGCCGAACTCACTCACCAGCTGCTTGCTTTCAGCCGGCAGCAGGTGTTGCAGCCCGCGGTGGTGAACTTGAACGACGCCATCTCGGGGATGGCCCGCATGCTCGAGCGAGTGTTGGGCGAGGACATCGAGTTCGTGCTCGAACTGGGCTCCTCACCCGGAGCGGTATTCGTCGACCCGAGTCAGGTTGATCAGATCTTGATGAACCTAGTCGTCAATGCGCGGGAGGCCATGCCACTAGGCGGAAAGTTGACCATCCAAACGACGGATGAGGATTTCGAGAATGAGCACGACGCATCGCTCCTCGACCTTGCGCCGGGTCGGTACGTAGTGTTGAGCGTCGTAGACACAGGGACTGGAATGGACCGCGCCACGACGGCGCGAATCTTCGAACCGTTCTTCACCACGAAGCCGAGGGGCAAGGGTACTGGTCTCGGCCTTTCGACCGTGTTTGGCATCGTCAAACAAAGCGGCGGCAATGTGGTCGTGTCCAGCGCATTTGGCCAAGGCACCTTGTTCAAGGTTTACCTGCCGCGAGCACGAGCGAGCTCACGTCCTTCTGAACGCGTTCGCCGCCCCGCCAATCCCGTGCGCGGGACCGAGACGGTGTTGTTGGTCGAGGACAACGAGCAAGTACGAACCCTCGCCAGCGCTATCTTGCGCCGCAACGGCTATCGAGTGCTCGAGGCAGCAACCGGCAATGAGGCGCTCGCAATCGCCGAAAGTCAGGCAGGCGCCCTCGACCTATTACTCACCGATGTCGTCATGCCGCAGATGAGCGGCCGGCTCCTGTGGGAAAAACTCTCGGCGAGGCACCCTTCCGCCAAAGTCCTGTACATGTCCGGCTACACCGACGACGCGGTCATACGGCATGGAGTCCTGACGGCCGGTGTCAGCTTCATCCAAAAGCCGATCACGCCCGCTCCGCTGCTTTTGAAAGTGCGCGAGGTCCTCGACAGGATAGCCTAGCAAGCGCATCAGCGTTCGCCGCGCGTTGGTCCAGCACGGCACGAGCAATGCCACATCGGGCGTAAAGTCCTCGATGACCGTCCGAGGTTCCGCGCACTCAGCAGGCGCTGGCGGCGAAAAACTGCGCCAACGCGCGCGGTTCACGCGTGCTTTCAAAAGCACCTTCCGTACCAATCCCGATCTCGAATTGAGTGCGAAACAACCCATAGTTGCCATTTCGCGCGGCAACTGTCGTGCCGGTAAATCGGTAAATACCGGGCTTGCGCAGTCGCACGACCGTGACCAGAGTCTGAGTCATTGTTGGTACGGGGCCTGCGCCCGCTATTGCCGATGTAGAAGATAGCTGACTGTGCCGCGGCCTCGCGCCGCGTTGTTACGTCTCCCGGCGGGAATCGGTCCGAGCGAGGCACGTGCGCGCAATATCGGCGGGCCGGGCCAGGCCGACCCACGCCGACGTCACGTCGCTCTTCGCATCGCTGCGCATCGACTCGAATCGCACTCGTTCGTTGCGAGCGCCAGCGGAGCTGCGCGCCCTACGGACGCATTTTACACACGAGGATTGCAAGCATGACTGGCAACGACCAGGCGGCGGGCGCTCGCCCGACACGCCGACTTTTGACCTCCCTTCGCGACGTGTTGTTCGAAAACACCACCGCTGTCGCCCCGCAAGTTTCGCCCAATCCGCCCTCCAGCGGTGCGCCTGCAGCGAGCGACGTCGACGCGGCACGCGCCGTGCTGCGCGCGGCAATCGAAGCTCAGTTGGGACCCGGGATTCGAGAATTCTCACTTCAAAACGAAGCGCTCAGTGAAGTTTTGCCCGACCTGGCGACGCGCCGCAGCGCTGCGCTACGCGTGCTCGCCTTGAAGGGCACGACGCGCGATCACTTGTGCGTAGAACTCGCGAATGCGCTCGGCACCCTGACCGCACAAGGCGACGCATTTGCTCGCAAGTTGCGCGAAAGACGCGCAGCGCTGGCACAGAGTGAGCAGGGCGAAGAACAAGGCTGCCGCGAAGAGCTCAAACTCGCAGAAGAGACCATCGCTCGTCTGCGAGCCGAGCTCGACGCGCAACAGGCGCTCATCACCGCAGTGCAGGCGCGTCGCGACCAGCAACGCGCTCGGAACGAAGCCGATCTCGGCGAACTGGGCCTACGGGAACGAGCGTTTCAGTGCGCGTTCCAAGAAGTGGAAGGCGAGTACCTCGCGCTTCGAGCGCAACTTTCACGGGAGTCATCGTGATGTCGACCAGTATCGAAAAAAGCAATCGCTCTTTCTTGCAGCGCCCCGAAGGCCGCGTGGGGCTCGTCGTTTCAGGCCTGGTGCTTGCAGCAGGTGCATACGGCTTGTTTTTGGCTCTGCCAACGCTGATCACCGTCGCCGAAAACGTGCTCGAGCTCGCCGGCCTTTGCTTGGGGCTCGCGGTGCTCATCTACGCCGTGGCAGATCGCAAGCTGCGCGCGCTCTCGAGCTACGTGTATCAGACGTTCTTTCGCTTGCTCACTGGCTTTTTCATCGAGCTCGATCCAATCGGCATTCTGCGCCATCACATCGGCGAGCTCACCGAAAAGCTGCAAATGATGCGCAGTCAACTCGGTGAGTTGAATGGCCAGATTCGCGGCGTGGAACGCGCGATCGCCGAGAACACACGCCTATCGCAGAACTCGCTCGCCCTGGCCCAGGCTGGTCGCAACGACCCGGAGCACGCCGACGCCAGCCGGTTGCAGGCACGCCACGCCGTGAAGCTCGAGGAATCCAACGCGCGCCTCGCTGCCATGCAGGCTCAAATGCAGACCCTGTTTCGTATGCTGAAGAAGCTGAGCGACACCTCGGAGCTCGTGCTGCAAGACATGCAGAGCACCGTCGACATCAAGGCGCGCGAACGGAGCAGCATGAAGGCCGCCTACTCAGCCTATCGAGGCGCGCTCGCGATCCTTCGAGGGCAATCCGAGGGGCGCGACTTGTACGACCGAACGATGGAATTTTTGAACGACGACTACGCGCGGAAGCTCGGTGAAATCGAGATGTTCATGGATTTTTCGGATGGTGTAATCAAGGCCGCCGACTTGGAAACCATGGCCTATGACGCGCGCGCCAGCGAGCGACTCGACGAGTGGGAGCGCCGACTCGTCGGCAGCCTGCTGGGCGCTGGCGACGACCACTCCGCTGGCGTGGGACGCGCCAGCGGCTCGAGCTTGAGCAGCTCGCAACGTGCCGGCGCGCCCGAAGTGCGCTCGGCCGACCCGCTCGACGCCTTGCTTCAGCTCGGTCCGGAGCCCGTCGCCGCTCGACGGCTCCCTCCCGCCGCGAACGAACGCTGAGTGCATCCGCTCGCCGACGTCTTCTACTTCGCTTTGGCTTGGCTATTCCAATAACCCTGAGGAGTTACTAAAATGTCGTACAAACTGAATCGCGCGCCCAAGGCCATTGCTGCTTTGCTTGCTGCTGCCGCGTTGTTCGGCGGGTTGCGCTATGCCGCGAGTCACGGGCTGCTGAGCGCGCCGACGCAAGTATCCAAAGTTCCCGAGCGGGCCAATTTGCCGGCTTTGCGCGAGCCGGATGGTTCTCTCGGCACCATCGAGCGGCCAGTTCGCATGCCGGGGAGCTTGCCGGGCTGTACTGAAAAGACCGAGCTGCGCGCTCTGGTTTGGGCTTGGAACGCGCAGATCGGTTGGATGTTCGCCAATGGTGGCCCGCAGTCGACCGTGGACAGCCTGATGTGCGAACACGGCGTAAACCTGAAGCTCAGTCGTCAGGACGACGCCGAGCAGATGAAGGCCGAGCTCTTGAAATTCGCCACCAGCCTCAAGAACGGCGAACCCGAGCCGCGCGAAGGCGCGCACTTCGTGGCCATCATGGGCGACGGTGCGGCGCAGTTCTTCGCCGGGCTGAATCCCGCGTTGCGTCGGTTGGGCCCCGAATACAAAGCCGAAGTGATCGCGTCGTCCGGCTACTCGCGCGGTGAAGACAAATTCATGGGCTTGCCCGAATGGAAACGGAACCCGGAAAGCGCGCGCGGCGCATATGTGGCCGGCTACCTAAAGGACGGCGACTGGAACATCGCCCTCAAATGGGCGGGCGACAATGGCATCTGCAATAACCCTGACGAGAGAAGCTACGACCCAAACTGTCTCAATTGGGCGGGAGCGAAGGACTACATCGACGCGGCCCAAAAGTACGTCGCCCACTATTGTGTCGATTTGCCCGTCAAAGGCCGGCGCGGGCAAACCAACCACGTGTGCGTGAACGGCGTCGTGACCTGGACGCCCGGCGACGTGCTCGTTGCGGAGAAGCGCGGTGGCCTAGTGAGCATCGCTTCGACCAAGGAATATGCGTCGCAAATGCCCAACGTGATCATCGGCATCGAACCGTTCATGAGCCGTCACCGGGAGCTCGTAGAAGGCATGATCGCGGGCGTGCTTGCCGGCGGTCACGCGGTCAAGAGCTCGCGTGCCGCGCTCGAACGAGGAGCGGAAGTGAGTGATCAGGTGTATGCCGAGAAGGGCACGGGGAAGGCCTACTGGCTGAAGTACTTCGCGGGCAGCGTGGAACGCGACGCGCAAGGGCTGAGCATCGAACTCGGTGGCAGCAAGGTGAACGACCTGGGCGACAACGTTGCGCTATTCGGGTTGCGCCCCGGCTACGCCAACGCCTTCGAGGCGACTTACACCACGTTCGGCAAGATCGTGCACGACCAGTACCCCGCGGATGTGCCGAGCTTTCCGGCGGCGGCCGAGGTATCGAACACCAGCTTTTTGGAGTATGTGCTCGCAGCCGAACAAACGCCCGTCGAGGCTCAAGTCGAGACCGCTTCTTACGTGAACGTGGCCAATGCCGAAACCAAGAGTCTGATCGGTCGGCGCTCGTGGCACATCCAGTTCGATACGGGCAAAGACAGCTTCCGCCCCGAGGCGAACGATGTGCTGAACGAGCTGATGCGCGGTTTGATCATTGCCGGCAATACGGCCGTCGAGATCCACGGCCACACGGACAACCAAGGCAACGCCGAGGTCAATCAGGTCTTGAGCGAGAAGCGCGCGTTTGCCGTCAAGAATTGGCTCAAAACTCACGCTTCGGCAAACTTCCCCGACAGCCGATTTCAGGTGTTCGCCCACGGCGCCAGCCAGCCGTTGCAGCCCAATGACGGCGAATTGGGTCGCTCTGCGAATCGCCGCGTGGACATCGTGCTGCTGAGCCGCTGAAGCCGGAGCGATTCTCGCGATCGACACTGTGAGTGAATCGATGCGAGCGGTCGAGTGACGGATTCAATCGTCGCTCGACCGCCTCGCCCCATGCATCTCTCGAGGTAATTGTCCCATGTCCTTCTCGCGACTCATCGAGCCTAACCGGGTTACGTCACGCGGCGAACTGCGCATTGTTGCTGCAGTTTGGTTGGGCATTTCGTCGACGTGGTGGGCGAGCAGCGCGTCCGGCGTGCTGCCGAAGCCCGTCGAAGTATTGCGAGCCTTACGTTCACTCCTCTTCGAACAGGGCCTGCTCGCGCACTTGAGCTCCAGTTTGTACACGAGCTTACTAGCACTGGCCTGGGCCAGCACGCTCTCGGCGTTGCTCTGCTACTCGGCGGTCTTACCCGCATTCAGACCGCTCTCGACGCTGGTCGGCAATTTGCGGTTCTGGGGCTTTGCCGGAGTGAGCGTGGCGTTTACGCTTTGGTTCCACGGTGGGCGTGATTTGAAGGTGGCGTTGCTCACCTTCGGCATGACCGGCTTCTTCGTTACCGGACTGCACGACGAGCTGCGCGTCATCCCTAGCGAGCGCTACGACTACGCGCGCGCGCTCGGTATGAACGAATGGCGTGTGGCTTGGGAAGTGGTGGTCCTCGGAACATGCGACCGCTTCTTGGATCTGATGCGTCAAAATGCGGCCATGGGTTGGATGCTCCTCACGATGGTCGAAGCGCTCGTGAGGAGTGACGGTGGCATCGGTGTGCTGCTCGCGAACCAGAGCAAGCACCTGGATTTGGCCAGTATCGCTGCGCTGCAGGGGGTGATCTTCGGCGTCGGACTGCTGCAGGATTTGGCGCTTGCCAGTTTGAAACGAGTGCTTTGCCCTTGGGCGTTTCTGAAAGTGGAGAACCAGAGTCATGGCCTGTCGATATGAATTGAAGGAAGTCCTGCTCACGCTCGATGATTTGGCTTTGAACCTGGGCGGCCGAACGATCTTGAGCGGAGTCAGCGCGTGCGTGCGCAACGTGACGCGACCCGGCGTGCTTCAAGGCCAAATCGTCGGCGTGCTCGGACCTTCGGGCGTCGGCAAGACGCAGTTGTTCCGTTTGCTTTCCGGGCTATCGCTCCCTGATCGGGGCCGGGTATTGGTCGGCCCGAAGCAAGAGCCCGTGGCGCGCGGGCAAGTCGGCGTCGTGGCACAAGCCTATCCGCTGTTCGAGCATTACAGCGTGCTGCAGAACCTGATGGTCGCGGCGCGCCAGCACGGGCTGAGCAAGCCCGAAGCGCAAGCGCAGGCGGACGCAATGCTCGCGCGCTTTGCGCTGCGAGAGTGCGCGACGGCCTATCCGGCCACGCTCTCCGGTGGTCAACGCCAGCGCGTAGCCATCGCTCAGCAGCTGATTCGTCCGAAGCCCTTGCTGCTCATGGATGAGCCGTTTTCCGGGCTGGATTTGGCGATGGTACGTCAAGTGTGCGCGCTGCTCGCCGAGATATCCCTGCACAACGAGGAGCTCACGACCGTGATCGTGACTCACGACATCAGCGCGGCTCTATCGATCGCGGACACGCTGTGGCTGCTCGGTCGCCCACGCGCGCCGAACGCCAGCGCCGAGGGCGCACGCATCGTGCATACCATCGACTTGATGGAGCGCGGGCTCGCCTGGTGTCCGGACGTGATGCACGCGCCCGAGTTCGAGAGCACGAAACGTGAAGTCGAACGACGCTTCGCAGCCCTCTAAGACTCGCAGCGTTTTTCGGCAGTGTGCAGCGCAAGCCAGGCGCTCACTCCCAGCGCAGGTGCAGCGTGAAATCCTTGCCTGCCGGCGAGGCGGCGAGCGAGAGCGGTCGAACTTGTACGTTCGACGCGAACATGCCCACGCCTGCTTCGTACATGCCAAGATACGCATTGCGGAAGTAGGTGATGCCGAGCGGAGTGAGCCCCAGCGTCTGCACCTTCGCATCCTTGGGCCCGAGGCGCGTGATCTGGATGCCTCCGCCACGAAAGATGCGCATGTAAAGCGAGTTGATCTTCGGAAGTACGACCCAGGGCGTGACCCCGAACCCCCGCGCCATCTTCACGACTAGCCCCAAGAAAGTCTCATGGGTTCGTTTCGACACTTCACGCCCCATCCCGATCTGTTCTTCCGCCGTGAGGCGAAGCGCGTCACACGCAGAGTAGTGTGCGAGCGCGATGTCGGCGCTGAGCCATTCTCCAGCCACGCTGTTCAGGACGCGATCGCGATAGCTGTGCGAGAGCAGCGTCGTGTAACGCTCGAACAGCCCACGCGAGCGCAGTGATTGCATCGAGGATGCAAGCAACGTCCCGCGCACGTGCGTCAGCTCTCCGACCGCATCGGGCAATGCAGGAAACGGGCACACGATGTCGTCTGAAGAAGCCAAAAGTACCCCTGCCTCTGAGCATAGCCTCAATGCCGCCGACGGAAAGGGATATGGTACCTTCTGAGGTCGCCCCCATGGCGCTCGCCCAGCCCGACGTCACCGAACGTATCGACCAGGCTCGATTCAAGGACCCACCGTGGCATAAGCCGCTCGACGTCCCGCGCGCACTTTCGCTGATTTCCGATGACTCGTCGATCGCCGGGATGTTCTTCTTGGCGCTGCTGGAGGGCGCGAAGCGCCGCGGAGTTGCCTTGTCGGGCACCCGCCAGCGCTATCTGCCGTTCGGCTTTTATCCCGTAGCCGAGTTCGCGCCGTTGTTGGTCAGCGCGGCTGGACTGTTTCACCCGACGCTCTCCTTGCGCCAAGGGTTGCGCGCCATTGGGTCAGTCGGTCCAGCCGTGCTTGCGAAAAGCATCCTAGGAAAAGTCACGCTCGGTTCAGCGATTGGCGTCCACGCCGTCATCGACGCCGTCGCCAACACCTACTCGGTCAACATTCGACCGAGCCGCTGCGCAGTGACCTCGAAGAGCGAACGGGCCTGCGTGGTGAACCTAGAGAACGTGCAACACTTCCTCGATAGTCATCACGTCGGCGTGTTCGAAGGCACGATGACCCACGCAGGCGTGATGGGTCGTGTGAGGATTGCGAGCAGGGGCGAGTTTGATGCGGAGTTGTTGCTGGAGTGGTGATGGGTGTTAGGCCTGGACCAAACCGTCTCTGCCAGCAGTCGCGCGTGAGGCAACGGCGGCTCTGGAGAAGCGGCCTGGCGGCGTAACCGTGGTCAAGGGCAACCTGCTCGGCATCGCGCGAGCGCGCGCCATCAGTCGGCTGACAGCGCGCTTGCAACCAGCTCTTCGGCGCGACAACGGTCTTTGGCGTCGATCGAATATCCGAATGGTGGGTAGCGCTCTGCCGGTTGCTCAGACGTGCGCCGCTGCCACCAGACCTGCGTAGCTCGCGGGGTTCTCTGCAACGACGGCGCTCGCCACTGGCCGACTGGCTCGAACCCGTCCCAGAACATGGACCGAGCTGACGACGATTTCAGCGTCGCCTACGGCTTCTGCGATCGCTGCCAGCGTCGTGTCCAGCAACTCATCTGGGACGGTCAGTGTCAACTCCAGCTCGTTGCTGGTCTCGAGCACGTATGCAGAGCCGCGGTACACTTCGCGACGCGCCGGGGCGCGCCCGAAGGTTTTGACTTGGCGCAAGGTTCCGGACAACCCGAGCTTAGTCAGCGCAGCGTGCATGTTGTCCCAATTGAAGGGTTGAATGAACGTTTCGATCTTCTTCATGATGAACTCCTGTTCGTGTCGCAATGAACACCCGAGCTGCATGGGACGTGCCATGCCAGCCGTGCGACTCCAGCCAGTGTCGATCCCGAGGCGGTATCGCGGTTTCTAAGGGCCGCGCAGTGGAAATGGACGTATCGAGTCTGTTCGGCAGCGTCGATGGTGGGCCTTCACGAATGCAGCACCGCCCGACCCGTCATGCACTACCGCACGATCTCGACCGACCGTCGATTGGTCCGCGCGCGCGAGCTCAGTGCGCGGTCGCTGAGCCCACGGGCGGTGTGGTCGCCGGTGCAAATGCTGCCGATGCTGACGCTGATGCCGACGGGGCAGAGTGGGAGCCCGTGTTATCTGGCGCCAACAGCTCGCGCAGCTTCTGCTCGCGCTCGGCATCGTTCAAAGCAAGTCGGCTGGCGTCGAACGTCAGGAGCGGCAGCTTGTCCCCGCCTTGCATCATTGGCAATTTCCCGTCCCAGCGCTCGATACTTCGATACTGGAGCACGGTGCCCGTGGTCGACAGGCGAATGATCTCGTTGGCGCGTGCGTCGGCTCGTGCCCGAATCAGAACTGCATCGGCCTCGCCCTCGTGCGCGTGTGCACGAGTCGTTCGCTCGTTTCCGCGCACTCCGCCGGCAAGCCCGCTCGCTCGAAGCCAAGAGCTTGTGCTGCACTCGGTGGCGCGAACAAACGCGCAATCAAGTCGTTGCTGCCGCTGGTTGTTCGGCAGTGCACGCCTTGCAGCGCCGCGCCTTGGCCGGGATCGTTTCCAGGCAATAGGGGCACTCCTTGATCGCCGGCGGCGCCGCCGCATCATGGTGGTGCACGAATTTGCCTTCGGCAGCTTTGATCAGTTTGCTAACGATGAAGTAGAGCGCCAGTGCGACGACGAAGAAGTCGAGCACCGCTCCCACGAAGTCGCCGTACTTCAAGACGACGTTGTCTTTCGGATCAGCGGCGGTGCGAAGGACGATGCCGCTGGTTCGCCAATCGCCACTCGGCAGCACCAACGACACGAGTGGCATCACCAAATCCGCCACCACCGCCGTTACGATTTTACCGAAGGCGCCGCCGATCACCACACCGACGGCCAAATCTACGACGTTGCCTTTGAACGCAAACTTCTTGAAGTCTTCGAAAAACGCCATGATTCGGCATTAGCAATTGCCGTTCCCGGGCGAAACCTGGCGCTTGGCTCGCTGGTGTTTGGGTAAGCGGGCGCGGACAGCCGCATGGCGGCGCGTAGCTCTCGTGACGAATCCTCGAGGCGCTCTCTCCTCTAACTTCGATTCGCTGGGACGTGATTGGTGAGCGTTGTCGTCGAGCGAAAGATACTGTGCAAACAAAGTACTTTCTTCGCGCGATGCCCGTGCCCTGCGACGAATCGCAGCGGCAGTTTTTCCTAGCGACTAGATTCGATGAATCCGCGGGTGCTGGCGCGCCTCGCTCCCACGGGCGACCGTCGAGGCGCGCTTGTGGCCGTCGGCCGGCAAAGAATCAACGGGGCATGTGTCGAAGCACGACGAAGCCGCGCGCCGGGAGCTTGACCGTCACTTGCCCGTCGTCGGCCGAGATTTCGTCCGCGTTCGATACGCCACCGCCGCCGTAGAGCACGGCATCACTGCTGAAGATCTCGCGCCAGCAACCGCGCGCGTCGTTCGGCACACTCACGGTGTATCCGTCCGGGTAGCCAAAGTCGCTCAACGTCGAGACCACCAGGTAGTGCTCTGGTCCGCTCCAGCGCTGAAACGCGAGCACACGATCGGCGTTGTGAATATGAAGAATCTCGATGTTCGTGGTCGAAAGCGCGCGATGACGTCTGCGCAGCCGAATCAGGTCCGCGTAGAAGCGAAACAGGTATTTGCCAGCTCCCTTTCGCTCACCGTGTAAGTCTTCGCGGTTTTCCATGAACCCATCGTAGGTAAAATCTTTCGTGGCGCCGATTTCTTCGCCCATCAAGAACATGGGGGTCCCCGCCGCCAGTAGCGTCATGCCAGCAACGACACGACAGCGGGCTTCCGCGATCGCACGCAGCTCGCCGGTTGGCGGCGGCGTGTCCTTGCCCGCGGCAATGGCCACCATCAGCGTTCGTCCCGAGTGTTCTGAGTTCCCCGCTTCGTCGTGGGACTCGTGATAGACCACGGTCTTGCGACTGGTTGCCGCCAGGATGCCGGCGAAGCGATCGAGCGCGAGCTCACCATCACCGCCCATCCCTGCGGTCCGAAGCAAGTTCGCGCAGTCCGCGCCTCGCCCCGTGTCACCGATCAGATTGTGATAGAAATTGGAATACCAAGTGGCGTCGAAACCGAGACCAGCGCCGTCCGGATGCTCGGTGACCAATACCCACTCCGAGTGATCTTCACAAGTCAGCAAGGTCGTCGGTTTGATCAACCGCAGCGTGCGACTGAGTTCACGCAGGAATTTCGCGCCTTCGGCGTTGGCTGCACTCGCGGCTCGCCCGTCCGAATGAAGCACGCTGTATGCGTGGATCGAGGTGGTTTGGTCGACGCGAAACCCGTCGACGTGAAAATCAATCAGCAGCGCTGCCGCGCTACTCGTAAAGAGCTTTCGCACCATCTCTTCGTGGAATCTCGGTGCGAAGCCAGTCGACATGTTGTCGATGTACCCGCCGTCGGGCGTGGGATAGTCCGACTTCTTGCCCTCGTACCAGTAGTAGATGTTCTTCTCGTCGTCGGTCGAGTCGAACTGCCATTGCGCGCGCTCACCGTTGGGAACGTAGTGGTTGTACACGACGTCTACGATCACGGCGATGCCACGCTGATGACACGCTCGCACGAAGTGCCGGAATTTATCGCGCCCACCCGCGCTCGACTCGATCGCGAAGTGATGCGAGTTCCCATAGCCCCAAGTGCGCGTCCCATTCGCTTCCGCGATCGGCAAAAGCTCGACCGCGTTGACCCCGAGCGCGACCAAGTAATCGAGCAGCCCCAGTGCGTCGTCGAAATTGCCGGGTCGCTCTTGCCCAAAGCCGAGCGAGCCCACGTGCAACTCGTAGATGACCATGTCCTCGATGCGATGAGGGAAGGGCGTGCCGTGGTTGAACTCGTCGCGCCAAAATTCCTCTTCGGAAATGCTCTCGCCGGCGCCGCTCGGATCAGCGGATACGACCTCCGTATCCACGACCAGCGAGCAGCTCACGACGCCGTTCAACTTCGCCGGCGAACCCAGATAGGGCGCGCCGTTCGGGTTTTCGTCACCCGTGCCGATCTGGCCGCGTGAGTGCAGATCGGTACGGTACACCGTGCTGCCGTCGTCCCGCCGGATGCGATACATGTAAGGCGCGCCGAGCAAGTCGCCAAAGTTCTTCAACTCGGGCGCGCTGTCCGGCGTGGCGCTCCAAACTCCGTCATTGGTCTTGGTGAGCGCGACGACTGGCTTGGTTGCGTCGATCCCCGTGCCATCATCTGCGATGTACCCATGCGCGGGATCCCCGAACACCACTTCCACTGCTTGCGCGTTGGGCGCCCACACGGCGAACCGAAATCCTAGCTCGCCATCGGCAGCTCGTACTTTGCGTGCACCAAGTCGTCGGACGTGCGTCAGGTAGTAGCGTTGCTCTGCCGAAGGGGCGTCCGTGAGGGTAAACGTACGTTCGAGCGCACGGTGGCCGAACCCGGGCAGCTCGGTGACGATGCCGTCCCGGTCGAGCCCCAACGGGCCGTCGAGCAAGATTCGCCAGGAGAACGTTTTCCCCACCTCCGATGGGTTCAGCCGGCACTCGACTTCGAAAGTGTTGGCACCGTCGACGCCGACGACCTCTTTCATCGCGTACTGAGTCCACTGCTCGCACAGTCTCCCCTCAGCATCCCAGTTCCCCAACAGACGTACATTGCTGAACAGTTTCCGCCGAAGCCCCGTGTCATAGATGAATTTCACGCGCGTCCCTTTGAATGAATAGCCGCGTCGCGCTAAGCACGAATCGAGCCGACCCAGGAATGCCCTGGAAATTGCGGTGGATCGTACAGTCGGCAACGGTGCGCTGATGACGGCAAGTCACGCGAGCAGCGCCTCGCTGAGGTGGAATGACACAGTTGAAGCCTGCCCGCGCAACGTCGAAGCGCCGCCACTCGACCCGACGGCGCGCTTCGTCCTCTGCTCGACTTCGCTGAGGGCGGCTTACGAACTCGGTCGATCATCGAGCGTTCTCTGCCCGGCGCGCGTGGTACCAAATCACGGCGCGGCATTTCGAGACCCTTGAGGCGGTCAACTCCGTCACCGTGTTCGCGTTCGTGTGCGGGTGCGACGTCGCCGCAGCACCGTTTGAAGAACATCTTCTCTAGGGTACGACGGATCGATCAAACCCTCGGAGGAGCGCCTCGAGGGACTTGGGCTCGGCGACGGGCTCCTGTCGGTGGTGCCCCGCCTTGTTTTCCGATCCCGCTCATCGACTGGTTGGCTTCTCGGCCGCTTCATCATCGACTTTTTGTGCGACTCGGATTAGCAAAGTGCGCGCCATGGCTGTTTGAAGCTTCCGGTGTGTGACACGGTTCGTATCGACCCCAAGAACGGGGGCCGCCGGCCGAGCACCGGGCACGTTCTGTGCAGCTCGGGTCGTATGGATTCTGCCGCAACCCTCGCTTCTCAATCCCCAAGCGGCCTCACACTGTCATGGCGGTACGCCCAAAAGCCGGTGATGATCGGCGTGGCAGTAACCATGACGCTCGTTCTTCTGCGCGCCGGGCTGAGAAGCCGAACTGGGAAGAACGTTCTTGGCACTGTCGCGAGAGGAGCGCTGGCGGGAGCGGTTCGCGCGCTCCCGCAGCTGGTGCTGATCGAGATTGCGCGGAGAACGCGGCGAAGACTCAGCTAGCCGACTCGCGATTCAGAAATTGGGAACACGAGGGTTGCGAGCGAGCTGGGCGCATCACTCCCACCCAGTCGATGGGCGATGCGCCGCGCCCGAGTCAGCCTCAGTGCTTGGCGCCTGGGCTCGCTTTCGGTCCGCTCGGAATGTCGCGACCTTTCGCACGAGCTTGTTCGGGGAGCGGCGCCGTCACTTCGAGCACGCCGTTTTCGAACGATGCTCGGATCTGAGCGGTGTCGGTCCCCTAAGAGAGGCGGCGAAAGGGGACTTCCCCGCCCGGCCGGGGCCGCACGGGTGGCGCCGCGCTGCGCGGCATCGCTGCGTCGAACAGGCTCGCTGAGCCGTTTCTACACGCCACATCGTCGGGCGCGCCGGAGTCGCTCGGGGCCCGAAAAGCGCTGTCGGACACCCGCCGAGTCTGAGCCCCATGGCAGCGCCGTGTCCTGGGGACCGTGGTCTCGGCTGCTGCGAGGGTTATGGGTCGCGAGTCGTGAGGATCTGCCGCACATTTTCGGCTTTTGAGGGGCTCGGTGACCAAGTTGTGGGGCGAGAATGCTAGGCTCGGCGACCCCGAGCGTGGAGAACAGTGCTTGAGACTCAGCAAAGCAATCATTCCGATGGGGCGCCCGTTACACGGCGATCTTCCGCTTCAACACGTGACCACTGGGGATGGCGGCACGAGTCGTGTCGCCTCTCTGCAGATCGAAGAGCTGCTGCAGGCCGGGATCGACCAGGTAGCGCTGATCATTTCGCCACAAAATCGGCATGTGTTCGATGAGCTCTCCGCGCAGTTCGGCTCGGCGTTGGTCGCGGTCGAGCAAGCCGAACCCCGCGGCTTCGGTGACGCAATCTTGCGCGCCGAGGCGTGGATCGCCGGCGAGCCGTTCATCGTGCAGGTCTGCGATCACGTCTTCATCACCCACGCTGCGGACTCCTGCACTCATCAATTGGTAGAGGTCGCAGCGCGTGAGGAGTGTGCGGTGTCCGCGGTGCAAGTGAACGCCGAGAGCCAGCTGCCCTATTTCGGAGTGATCGGCGCGTCACGAGTAAAAGCCGCGATGCGCCTGTACAGCATCGAGACCGTACTCGAGAAACCGACGCCGACCGTGGCTGAGGAGCGCTGCATCATTCCAGGGCTTCGCCAAGGCACGTACCTGGCACTGTTCGGAACGCACGCGCTCACCCCACAGGTATTCGGCATCTTGCACGAGCAAGAGCGTCGCCTCGCGCCGGGCAAGAAATTGGGTCTGACCGAGGCGTTAGCGGTGCTCGCTGCGCGTGAAAAATACCTCGCGCTCGAGGTGGATGGTCAGCGCATCGATCTCGAGAGCCCGTTCGGCTTGCTGCGCGCTCAGCTCGCGCTCGCGCTCTATGGTCAACGGCGCGAAGAAGTGCTGCGTCTGTTGTTGGAAGAAGTCGCGCGTACGCCCGAAAAGCGAGGGGGACATTGAGCCACCGGCTCCTCCGGGCCATCACGGACCCGTCGCAACAGGCTCGTGTCGGAGTTCTCGAAGAGTTCGCTGCTTCGGCAAGCTTCGCCGAGTTGTACGCAGCGGCGCGCGAACTCGACGTGTTTGCGCGCGATACCAGTCACAACCTGTATCAACGGGTGCGAGCGATCTTTCAAACTTACTCGCTCTATCGCTACCTGATCCCGGCGCGCAGTGAGCTACCGCGCGCTGGGCACATCCCTCACGAAGGACAGGAATTGCTGTTCGACCGCCACTACGCTGCGGCGATCGACGCGTTTCTGACCGACGCGGACGAAAATGGCCTGTCGGATCCGCTCGCGAGCGCGCTGGCGGCGGCGTACCATGGGCTCGGGTTTCAGCTGCTCGCCGAGCAGGTGCAGCGTTCGGTGCGGACGCAGCGCGGCAATCGCTGGATGTTCCGCACGGGTCACGCGCTCGACCATCCCTTGCGAGTCCGCGACCAGCTCAAGCTGCATGACGCGGACGGCGTCTACCCCGTGCTCGTCGAGCGCACGCCCGTGCGCATGGATCTGACGCACAGCGGGTGGAGTGACATCTTCTTCTTGGGTATGGACTATCCCGAGGGGGCGCGCGTGATCAACGTCTCCGTCGATCTCGCCGTGTTCGAGCGCGACGAGCAGACCGCGCCGCCCATCACCTGCTTCTTCCGCGTCATCGACGAGCCCGTCTTGAGGCTGGTGAGTATCGATCTCGACGCGTTCGCGGACTTGCGCGACACGTCCGAGGTCTTCAACTACGCGAGCGATTACCTCGGGCTCTTGAAGGCGGCGGTGATCGCGTCCGGTCTGGTGCCCGCCGCCCTCGAGGGATCGGGCCAACCGCTGTCGCTCGTGCTGGAACAACTGGTTGGGCCGAACCGCGGCATCGAACTCGCGAGTCAGGTCAATGATATCCCGAAGGGGAGCCGTCTCGCGGTTTCGACCAACCTGCTCGGTGGCTTGATCGCGGTTTGCATGCGCGCGACCGGTCAAATCGACTCGCTCACGGGCGCCCTCACCGAGTCGGAGAGACGCACGGTCGCGACTCGCGCCATTCTCGGTGAGTGGCTCGGGGGCTCGGGCGGCGGTTGGCAGGATAGCGGCGGCGTTTGGCCAGGGATCAAGCTGATCGAAGGCGTTCGTGCGGCAGAAGGCGACGTCGAGTTCGGTTCCAGCACCGGTCGGCTCTTGCCACGGCATACGTTGCTCGGCGACGATCGCATCTCCGAATCCGCGCGAAAGAAGCTCGAGGCATCGTTGGTCGTCGTGCACGGTGGCATGGCTGCCAACGTGGGTCCGATCTTGGAGATGGTGACCGAGCGCTTCCTGCTGGGTACGACGCGCGAGTGGAATGCGCGGCAAGAGCTGCTGCACGCTTTCGATAGCGTGCTCGAGGCGCTCGCCGCTGGAGACGTGCGCGAACTGGGTCGACTCACGACCCGGATCTTCGAAGGGCCCTTGGCGACGATCATTCCTTGGGTCTCGAACTTCTACACGGAGTCACTGATCAGCGACGCGCGCGCCAAGTTCGGCCAAGATTTCTGGGGATTTTGGATGCTCGGCGGCATGTCCGGTGGCGGCATGGGCTTCATCTTCGACCCCAAAATCAAAGCCGAGGCCGAGCGCGAGATGCTGACGATCATGCGTCGGCGCAAGAACGAGCTGGCGGCGAGCCTGCCGTTCGCGATGGATCCGGTCGTTTACCGATTTGCCATCAACTCTTCCGGGACCTCCGCCGAGCTATTGAGCGGAACCAACGCGCTGTTCTCTGCCGACTATTATCTTTGCATGTTGCCGCGCTGGCTGCAGGAAGGGTCGCGTTCGTTTTCCGAAGGCCGGCGGCGCGAACTCGACGGCTTTTCGAAGCTGCATCTGCGCGGTGCGCGCGCCGAGCGCATTGGCCCGCTGTTGCTCGGTCGGTTGTTGCCTGCGGCGCGCGCGGCCGACACCGAAGATTCGTTGGCTGCGTTGCTCGAACGCTACGGGTTCGACAGCGAGCAGCACGAGCGCATCCGCGCCGACTTACGGGGCGAGCGCATCGGGTTGGCCAAAAATCGCTTGCCGGCTGACACCCCGATCGAGGACGTTCGTCCGGGCGACGTGGTGCAACCTCAGGCACTCGGCGCAGCGGAAGAGCGAGCCGGCCGCGCCGCGCTCGAGCGCGGTGAAGTGTTCGTGATTACGCTGGCGGCGGGCGCTGGCTCGCGCTGGACTCACGGTGCCGGTACGGTCAAGGCCATCTACCCGTTCGCCAAGCTTCAGGATCGGTTTAGAACGTTCTTGGAGGTGCATCTCGCAAAGACGCGACGCCGCGGCCGAGAGTTCGAGCTCACGCCGCCGCACGTGATCACGACCAGTCATCTCACGCATGCGCCAATCACGAGCTTGCTGGAGCGCGAACAGAACTACGGCCTCGGCGGTGCCGTGTTCCTTTCCGAAGGGCGTTCGATTGGTCTCCGATTGGTCCCGACCGCGCGCGATCTTCGTTTTGCTTGGGCAGAACAGCGCGAGCAAAAGCTCGAGGAGCGCAAGCAGAAGGTGCGCGATGACGGTCGCGCCGCCTTGATCGACTGGGCAATCCGCGCCGGCGAAGCCAGTGATTACCGCGACAACATCGCGGCGCAGTGTTTGCATCCCGTCGGTCATTGGTACGAGGTCGCGAATCTGTTGTTGAACGGCACGCTCGCGCGCCTGCTCGAGGCTCGACCTCAGCTCAAGTACGCGATGCTGCACAACATCGACACGCTCGGCGCCGATTTGGATCCCAGCTGGCTCGGTCGTCACATCCAAAGCGGCGCGTGCTTGAGCATCGAAGTCATGGAGCGTCGGCTCGAAGATCGCGGCGGCGGGCTTGCTCGCGTGAGCGGCCGCCCACGCCTCGTCGAAGGCCTCGCGCTGCCACGTGAGGAGGACGAAGCCAAGCTCACGTACTACAACTCGCTCACGACTTTCATCAGTGTGGATGCGCTGCTCGGTCATTTCGGCTTGTCGCGGGCCGAGCTTCAGGATCAGCGCGCGGTGCGACGTGGCGTGCGCGCGTTGGCCCAGCGGCTACCGACCTACATCACGCTGAAGGAGGTCAAGCGCCGCTGGGGCAACGCTCAAGAAGATGTATTTCCCGTCACCCAATTCGAGAAATTGTGGGGTGATATGAGCACGCTTCCCGATGTTTCCGTGGAGTTTTTCTGTGTCCCGCGTCCGCGTGGCCAACAGCTGAAGGACGTCGCGCAGCTCGATGGTTGGTTGCGCGACGGCTCGAAGGACTACGTCGAGCGACTGTGTGATTTCGGCTAGCGTTGATTGTTCGGTTCGGACCGCGCGGCTTTGCAAGCCGGCCAGAGCCGTCCACGCGCGGAAGACTCTGGCTCGGCCTCGCGCTTGGAGAGCCGCGCGACCCTCGCTATTCCGTAGGTGTCGCCCCGCAAACCCCATAGTCTGGGCCGGCGGTCTGACAAGTGCCGCCTCCGGAGCACTCTGTTCCGACGGCATCCAACGGGCAAAGCTCCGTGCACTTTGGACCAGTGCCCAAGTCGAAGCACGAGCTGTTCGCAGCGCACTCGCTCGGCATCGAGCACGGCTCGCCGGGCGCAATGCTGCCTGTCGCGATGCATGCGCGTGGAGCTCCGGTGAGCCCGGTCGGCGGACACCAAGTACCGAGCGCACAATCATCGGCAAATGGCGTGCAGACTGCCGGCCTTTCTTGTACGTCCACGGCGACGTGGAGCTGCCCTGAGCCCACGGTCACGATGACCCCGTCGGTGCTGAATTGATACGAAACCGTGCTGGTCGTGCCGTTGAGGATCGAGAACCCGACGGCATAGCTCGAGACTAGCTCTGCCTGAACTCGTACGAAATTGCCGCTGCCGTCGTCGCGCTCCAGAGACCAACCTTGCAAATACGCGATGTAGCTACCGGTTTGCAAGGTAGCCGAGAGGGACTTCTCTTCAGGATCGTTGCTGCTGAAGAGTTGAGTCCATTGCGGACCACTGATGTAGATGTATGCATTGCTCAGTCGATAAGTGTGCCCGTTGCTCGACGCAACGAGTGGCAAACTCAGCGTGCCTGTTGCTGCGGCCTCAGCACGGGGCGGTGCGCTGCTGCAGGCCGCGAGTGGGGAAAGAACGAGCGCCAGCGACGTCATGAGAAAGAATTGAGAAAACTTGGCTTTGAACATGGATAGACCTTCCGATTGAGTGCGCACGGCACACCTCGACTCACGCTTCCCGATGTCATCGACGCCCTGCCGAACGCGCGCCGTGAAGTCGCGCTGCAGGGCGTACAATCACTCTGAAGGTCGAGGCGTCGAAAGGTGACGAACTATCGTTACCGTTTGGAGCTCGCCGCATTCCCGAGGGGTCACGCGCAAATTGTGCGCCCGGCCGCCGAATCTGCGTGTCGAAGCCCGCCTGGGCGGTTCTTTTTGCACGTTCGCGGTGGGCATCGGGATTGCAGTGCTGAGGCCTATGTCTCGCAATCCGCACCATCCGGCGCATCCTGAACGCGTGTGTTGGGGCTGTGAGCAATATTGTCCGGCGGACAATCTCGTTTGCGGCAGCGACACGGTACGCACGCCCCATCCGGTCGAGCTATTCGGCAAAGACTGGGACGTGGACGTGGAGTCGTTGACTCGTCGGTCTCCGACGATTCCCTGAGGGGGCAGCGCGCGCAGGCTTCAGCGGGCGTCGACGCGCGCCGACCACAGAATCCGCAGGTAGCCGACGATGAACAGCAGAAACGCGGCAGACCAGAGTGCCGATGCGATCGTGAGCCCTTGAAGATAGCGAGCACTCGGTAGGAAAGTCGCGCCGACGCGAATCAGCGCGGCACAGGTCACGCTCACGAAGGCCCATTGGGCGCTGCGCGCGGGCTCGAGCATTCGACCCGTATGACCCAAGCTCACCCGCGCCATCATGCCCAGGGTCAGACAGCCAATCGCGCCTGCGGTCAGCGCATGGACCGAACTACTGACGGGGACGGTCGGAACGGCAGCGGTGAGGACCCGAAGCACGAGTCCAAGCGGAATGAAGAGCGTACCGAGGTGCAGAATCCACAGCAGCGGCTGGCGCGCGACGTGGGCCGTGCCCCAATAGCGCATCCGCGCCAGCAACAATGCCGCCGCTGTCGCGGAAAGCACGACGCTCAGCCTGTTGGCACGCGGTACGAGTTCGCTCAGCGCGAGCAGTACGACTGCTGCGACGGTCGCGTGTTCCAACCAAGGGACCGCGCGAATCCAAGTGACTCGAGTCGCGTTGCGAGTGAACATGGGTACGACGCGCCCAGTCATGATCACGAGCATGACGACGATCAGGTTCAACGCAAATCGATGCGCTAGGTGAACGGTTTCGAGGTCGCCGCGCAGAGCGAACCAGTGTGCGGTGCCGTTGGCGAGCGCCAGCCCGAGTAGCAAACCCACGAAGCCGTAGTTGCGGCGACTATGAGCGGTGACAATCGGCGCCGCGCAGACCATCGCCAAGGCAGGTAAGAACGAGACATCGAGCAGGAAGGTGAGCGGCTTCGGCAGCTGCGACGCGAAGAACATGGCTGCGCGACCCGCCAACCACAGCCCTACCAGCGCGGCCAAGGGCCAACCCGTGACGGTTTCTCGTCCGCACCAATTGCTGATGGCTGTCAGGAGGAAGCCCGCGATGATCGCAGTCGAGAAGCCGAACAGCATCTCGTGTGCGTGCCACTGCAGAGCGCCAAAAGCGCCGCCAGGTTGGAGACCGCCGGTCAGCGCGACGAGCCAAAGCGGAACGGCCACGATTGCGAAAGCTGCGCCAGCCAGGAAAAATGGGCGAAAGCCCTTTTCGAGCAGCGGCAGCGCGGCTCGAGTCGGTGCTGCGTGGGGTGAGAGTAGAGAACGGCTGATCATGGGCTGACCTCTTCAGAGCGCGAGTGCCGTTGCCGAAGCCAACACGAGGCCGCTGAGCGTCAGGCCAAGGAGCTTGAGCTCTTTCACCGTAGGCCGGTGATACGCAAACACCGCGCAGACACCGGCGGCCATGGCGCAGGCAATCGATTCCCGGTTACGACTGGCGGCATAAAAGGCGGTCGCTCCGGAGCTTGCGATTGCCACGGAGAGCAGGTGCAAGCCCCAAGTGCGATGACCGCCGTGGCGAGATGCGCGCGCAAATGCGGCTCTGACCACGAGCGCACTGGTCACGAACACGATCGCTCGCGCAATCGTGGCCGAGGCTGCGTCGCTCATCGGTACGCCACCTGCGAGTTCGATGGGCAGCGCAGCAAGCGAGAGCAGCAGCGTGGCTGCGAGCTGAGCCAAGCCGCTGCGACGGATTCGTCGATGGAAGGCGCTGGCACCCGCGATGACGAGCATGGCGGTGACTGCGGCTACGAGCACGCTGACCGGGCTCGTTCCGGCCCGGAACAGCGCGCTCGCCACGGCGCCCGCGAGCATCACCCAAAAGCCGTGTTCAGAGGGCAAGGCGGCGCGCAGCCGCCGCAGCGGTGAAGTCTCTCTTCCGTCGAATGTCATGGCCTCTTTGCGTGCAGCGACAGCTGCAAAGGGCATGCCCCGTCAGGAAGCGAGGTTGGTTCGGGAATTCGAGCAGCGAGAGAGTGCTAACACCCGCGGTGGGTTGGCTCTACGTGCAGCGAGCTGAGGGCATCCGCGCAAACGCTGCGTCTCGGACGCCGTTCTTGCGCGCTGTCATGGCAACGTGGTCGTGACCCGGATGCCGAACACGACCGTTGACGTGGATGTGGGTGCGACGCTGCTCGGAACTGCCGATAGGTCGTTCAGGACGGACTTCAGTATCGTGCCGAAGCTCGGGGCGACCGCGCTGCCTGCGACCGAGTATTGGAGGTAAGTGCTACTGACGTTCATCCCGATCAGATAGTAGCTGCCGGCTTGCAACTGCACGCTGAGCGGACCGGAGTCAATGTACCCGAGCGGTTGATTGCCGGTGACCGCTGGGGCCACGTTGGCGAGTAAGTAGAAATTCACGCCATCCGCTGACGAGTACACGAACGTGGATTTGACCGCTGTTTGAGCCAAATCAGCCCTGAGCTCGACGCGCGTCAGTTTGCGCGATTTTTGAGCCAAGATGATTTGCCCGGCAGTCACACCGCTCGTGGCGGATGAATTGACCGGGCCGAACGTGTCGACGGCGCTGCTCGTGCAGCCCGCTGTGGTGCAGACCTGCCCGCTACTCGCGCAGTTCGTGCCTGCGGAGATCGGGCCGGAGCCGTCCGACTTGCACGTCGACAGGGTTTCACCGGAGCAATAGACGGCGTTGTTCGCGCACACGTCAGGCAAGCATTGCCCCCCCGCGCAGTAACTGTCCGAGAAGCAGTGCGTGTAGAGCGAGGCGGCGGTGCCGGAAGCGTTACAGAGCAGCACGTTGTCGTTGGCACAGAAGGTAGCGTAGGGGGTGCATTGGGTCGGCGTGCACGCGCCGTTCACGCACGTGCTGCCGCTGGCGCACGGCGTTCCGGTGCCGACCGGACCCGAACCATCCGCGGCACAGGTCGCGAGCGCGTTGCCCACGCACACGGGGGCGCCGGCGACGCACACGTCTGGCGTGCAGCTGCCATTGCTGCAGAACGTGTTTTCCGTGCAGATCGCGGCAACGGCTTGAGCCGTACCGGTAGCGTTGCACAGTACCGGATTGCCGTTCTGGCAAGAGTAAGTGTAGGGCGTGCAGACCGTTGGCAAGCAGCGACCCTGGAAACAGGCTTGATCGGCGGCGCAGTCCTGCACGGCCATGATCTTGGTCCCGTTGGCATCGCACTTGATGACCTGCTTGTTGCCGTTGCACACTGAAGAATTCGGCGTGCAGATCAAGTTGGCGCAATTGGCGGTGTCCGGGTCGCAGGCGTTGCAGGTCGAGTAGAGAGAGTAGCTGGAGCCGTCGCTCGAGCAGATAGACACGTTCGTACCGCTGCAGAAGCGTTGGTACGGCGTGCACACCCTGGCGAAACACTTGCCGTTGTTGCAGTAACCGTTCGTTTGGGCGCAGTCGGTGCCACCTTCCGCACCTCCAGCGTTGTCCGCCCTGCACACGGTGGCAACGGTTCCGACGCACAGCGGTGTTCCCGCGACACAGGTGTTCTTGACGCAGGTGGCGCTCGTCGCGGTTGCGACGCACTGGCTTCCACTTGCGCAAGGGGCGTTCGCGGTGACGTCAGTGCCGGTCGAGTTGCACTTCGTGGGAACGTTGCCCGCCGCGCAGAACGCTTCATTGGGGGCGCACACCAACGGGACGCACTTGGCTCCCGCACAGACCTCGCTGGCTGCGCACGACGCCCGCTCATAGCCCGAGCCATCGGCATTGCAGGTTCCGACCGTCAGAGATTGATCGAGGCAACTCTTCTCACCAGGGGTGCAAAGTCGTGGCAGGCACTTTCCGGTCTCTTCGTCGCAGAAGGTCTGGGCACCACAGTCGTTCTGGTACGACGCGCTCGCGCCATCGCTCGAACACAAATACGAGCCGTTTTTGCTGCAAAAGAAGCGATTGGGCTGACATTGAATGGTGGTACACGCGCCAGCCAAACACCCCTGACCGTCGTCGCATTCGGTCTCGTCAGCGAATGACAAGCCGTCGTTCGCACAGGTGCGTACGGCCGTGCCGGATGGTGCGCAGGAAGACTTGCCTGGGCTGCATAGCCACGGCTGGCACGCCGCGCCCTTCGCGTCTGCAACGCACGACGTGCTGGCGGCGCAAGGCGTGACGTCGAAGCTCGAGCCGTTGGCTGAACAGCTGCGGAGGCCGCCGGATTTCGAGTCACAATCCACCTGGCCTTTGCTACACACATCGGCTTGGCAGGCGCCCGTCGCGCAGTGCTCGTCCTTGGAGCAGTCCTTGTCCGTGGCGCATTCCACGCAGTGGTTGTCCGAACCGCAGTGCTGCCCGTCCTCACAGTGCGTGTCGACGGTGCACACCGACAAACAGGTGCCGGCCACGCAATCACGCCCCGCTTGGCAATCCGCGGGAACGGTGCACTCGACACACTTGCCCAGTCCGAGATCGCAACGTCCGCCACCGCACTGAGCGTTGTCCGAGCAGGCGTCACCCACGGGGCAAGTGTGATCGAGCGAACAGACGTTCTTTTGCGGAGCGCCGTCGTCCGACGAGGTGCAACCGCTCAGCGCGGCGCAAAGCGTCGAGAGCCCCAACAGTGCGCCCGAGAGCGCGTGCGAAATCCGGGTGACGTAGCCGTGGGACGTGCTGGGGATCATGGCAATTTCGTGAGCAGGTTCATGGCTGCGTAGCTGGTATTCGACGAAAACTGGAAAGACGAGGGAGGTGCGCTGCCCACCGTGGTCACGTAGGAGCCGAGCGCATGTCCAAAGCTCGTGTAGCGCTGCGCTGTGGTGCTCTCGTAGCCGTAGCTGCCCTGAATCACCGCGCCGAAGTAATAGAATTTGCCTGCGGTGAGCGACACACTGAGGGTCCCGCTGCTTTGCATGACGAGCGACCCTGTGACGTTGCTCGCTGGCGCCACGTTGTCGAAGACGGGCGTGTACGGGCCGCTCTGATTGTCGCTCGCGAAGACCACCCAGCGCGCCGTCGGTGAGGAGGAACCACTGAACGTCAGCTGCATGCCGGTCAGGGTGCGTGGGGTCGCGACGTACACCACGCTGCCGAACATTGCCGAACTCGAGGCGCTCGTGGAATTCACGTACGAGCCGAGAGCGTCGGTCGCGGTCGCGGCGCAGCCGGTCAGCGTGCACAATTGCCCTGACGCTTTGCAGTCCGTTCCGCCTGCCAACTCCGCGCTTCCTTCGGTATTGCAGGTTCCGAGAACCTCATTCACGCAACCCTGCGCTGCAGCTGGGCAAACGTCGGGCTTACAAGTGCCCGTGCTCGCGTTGCAAAACTGAGTGGTCGCGCAGCTCTGGCTCACCGCGTACGCGGTCCCCTGTGCGTTGCACACCATCGAGCTTCCGCCGCTGCACGTTAGGCTGCCGGGCACGCAAACCTTGCTCTGGCAAGTTCCGGAGACGCAGACTTGATTGGTCCCGCAGTCCGTGCCTGGCAAGTAGCCGTCGCCGTCGTTGTTGCACTTCGTGGCGACGTTGCCATTGCACAGGGGGACGCCCGCGGTACAAATGTCCGCTGCGCAAAAGGCGACCGAGCCGCTTTGCGCGCAATGCGAGGTGGAATCAGCGCAATCAGTGCTCAACTGCGCCGCGGTGCCGAACTCATTGCACTGATAGACGTCGCCGCTCTGGCACAGCAGGCCGCCGGGAGTGCAGATGATGGGCTGGCACATTCCTGCTTGGCAGGCTTGGCCGGTCGCGGCGCAATCGATGGCGCCTGCGTTGGAGTACCCGGAGCCCAACTCGTTGCAGGTGGCGAGCAAGCTGCCGTTGCAGCCGATTGCGTTCGGCGTGCAGGCTTGTGATTTGCAGCCGGGGGCCGACGAATCACAGTACTGAGTCGAACTGCAGCTTTGGAACGGTTCGAGATTGGCGCCGTTGTGCACGCACAGGGCGACATTGCCGAGCTGGCACGACAAAGTTCCGCTCTCGCAGACTTTGGGCTGGCAGGCGCCACCATAACAGACCGTGTTCGTGGCTTGGCAATCAGTCGTGATTTCGAGCGCCGTGCCGGCCGCGTTGCATTGCACGACTGTGTTGCCCTGGCATTGTGTCTGGCCGGCGGAACAGCTGTTCGGGATGCAGGCTGGGGCGCCAAAATTCAGCCCGCAGGTTTCATTCGCGGCGCAGGTCTTGCTGACGGTTTGCTGAGTGCCGTTGACGTTGCAGGATTTGATTTGGTTGCCGTCGCACACGAAGGCATTCGGGTCGCAGACGATGGGTTGACAGACCCCACCGCTGCAAACCTGCTTCTTCCCGCAATCTTTCGGATCTTCGAAACCGCTGCCATCCGCCTTGCAGTGGACGGTTTGGTTGTTCTGGCAGATGTCCGTACTCGGCTTGCACGCGTCGGTCACGCAGGCGCCAGTGCTGTCGTCACAATGGCTGCCCGTTGCGCAGGTGTCGAATAGCGCGCTGTTCGTGCCGTCCGCGGCACATTGATACACGCTCCCGGCGCGGCAAAATTTCTGATTCGGGGTGCAGACGTCGGCTCTGCAGGCGGCGTTGGCACAAACTTCGCCGGCTTCACACTCTCGCTCGACCGTGCTCGACTCTCCATTGGCAGCGCAGCGCTCGACTCTTCGGCCATCAACGCTGCAGATGGCTGAATTGGGTAGGCAGGTCCAGTTCGAACAACCTGCCTTGCCGTCTTTGAGCTCGCAGCTTTGCTGATCGAAGCAGAACAAGGTGAGCCAACGGTCGCCCGCTGGCGAGCACACTTCGACGGAGTCCCCCGGAGCGCTGCAGCGTGCTTCCCCCGGCGTGCAGACGTCGTGCTCACAGCGATTGTCGCTGCAATGGTAGGAGCTCGGGCAATCAGCGCTGACGACGCATTGCTGGCAGGTATGGCTCGTACTGTCGCACAACAGGCCGCGGGCGTTGCAATCTTGATCCGAGCTGCACACCTCGATGCAGTGATGGTTCGAACACGTGGAGCCGGTGTGGCAGTCGCTGGCGCTCGCGCACTCCACACACTCGTGCGCGCTCGAATCACACACGCTGCCTGTCGGACAGTTGAAGGAATCAGCACAAGGAGTGACGCTCTGGCAAGAGTTGGCTCGGCAGCGCTGGCCCCCGGCGCAATCCGCATCAGCCGCGCACTCGAAACATTCATGACGCTGCGTGTCGCAGGCGGAATTCGCCGCCCCCGGGCAATTGGCAGAAGTTTGGCAAGAAACGCGCGAGACACATTGGCCCGCCGCGCAGCGTTGCCCCGCCGAGCACTGAGTATCGAATTGGCATTCGCTGCAGCCGAGCGTGGGGTTGCAGTGCAGTCCGACCGGACAATCTCGCTCGGTTGCGCATTGTCCGGCGGCTTTTTCCGGCGTGCTCGTGCAGCCCAAAGCGAGCGCAAGCGCCCCCAACCCCATCGCCAGTATCCCCGCAATCGTCCGCATACGTTTCGTTTCTCTCCGTCAGAAGCGAGCCCAGGTGAAGCCAGTCTCTGTAGACCAGAATTTGGCGTTTCGGACAACATGAACTTGCTCACACAACTCGAGAAAGCGCCGCATTCGATCGGAATGCGAAAAGCCATTCGCGCTCGCAACGTAATACACAGGGGTGATGTGCAAATGTGCAAGACGTCTCGAGAGCGCGGCGCGCATGTTTGCGAATGTGACCGTGAGAGCGAAAGCACGAAAGGTGAGATGGCGAACGCCGCGGAAGACGCGTGATGTTTCGATGACGTAGCCGATGGTCGTGCGAGCGTGCCGTGTCGTATCGATGGGGCGCATGTCGCCGTGCGCCATGCGCATGATCGAAGCTCGAAAACATCTTGCAGTGGGCGTCGCTCCCGGCGTACGTTCCTTCGGATTGGGCTGCAGACGATGAGCGCGGGTACGCAAAAAGGGTTCGGGGTAGTAGGTGCGTGCCTTCTGGCGGCCGCGTCATTCGTCGCTTGCTCGAGCGATGGCGGTTCCAATGCACCGCCGATGACCGCCAGCGTGGGCGGGGGGACTGCCGCAGACCCCAACCGTCTGTCACGGGGTGAAATCACGGTTCTCGGCGCGAGCGACGCGGTGTTGACCAACAGCCGCAGCTTCACCGGTCCGCCCAGCGTGGCGCAGCCCGGGCAGGATCAAGTGGGCTGCGCTTTCGCCCCCCTCGGCAGGATTACCACGGTCGGCACGCTGGCTCCCCCCAACGTTACCTTGAGCGCGAGCATCTCGGGTCGGACGCGCCCCCAGGTTCAGCTGTCGATATTCGACGTCCGAAGCGCCGCGCCGTTCGAGAAGGAGCTCGGCTTTGACGAGCAAGCCTCCTTTCAGAGCGCGTTCCTGCTCGCGCGTCTCAGCCATGATAGTGACTCGTCGTATTACGAGTACTCGTACTCGGTCGACGCATCGGTGCTCCCTTCGGTCGACAGTCGCTGTTCGGTCGAGGTGACGACATTCAGCGAACAGCACATCATCGGGCAGATTGCGTGTCGGGATCTGGTGGCCAGCTCGGATTCGCGAGACGCAACCGTGCTCGGACCGCGCTCGCGAGCAAACATCACCGTCGCTTTCGACTGTCCCGTGCAAGTGGTCGATGAGCAGGGGCGCCCCCTTGCCGCGCCAAGTGGAGCTGGTGGAGCTGGTGGGGCCGGCGGTTCGAGTGGCGCGGGCGGTGCTAACGCAGGTGGTTCAAGTGCGGGTGGCAAGTCAGGCTCGTCGGGTTCTGCCGCCGGGAGCTCGGGCGCAGGGGGACCCCCGGTCGCCATGGGCGTGGGCGCGCCGTGCAGTGGCTCGGCTGATTGCACTTCGCCCCTCTCCTGCCATTTCGATTCGGCCGACTACATCGCGCACATGCAGTGCGCGGTATCCTGCTCGGACAGTGAGACGTGTGCCCAGCAGTTCGGCGCTGGGAGTTTCTGCATCGGCGCTCACATTTGCGTGCGCGGCTGCAAGAGCGATCTCGATTGCGCATCCAAGACGCACTGCAACAGCGCTGGCTGGTGTGAACGCACGGGTCCGGGCTCGGGGGTGCCGTACTGCGCAGGCTATCCAACCTCCTGTTCTCTGCTCTCGGATTTGGAGTGCATCGGCGCGTACGGTTGCACGGACAACTCCGAGTGTGCTGGCGTCTCGACCAGTTGTTACAGCCTGTTCGACAGCTTCTCGTGCTCGAGCCAAGACGGCTGCTACTGGAGCACTTCGACGAAATCTTGCAGTGGCTCGTCCTACTCGTGCCACTCGTACAGCAGCGAATTGTCCTGTGAATACCAGGAAGGTTGCTATTGGACCGGGGGCTGCACCGGAGTGCCCGAACCTTGCGAAAAGAAGTCCATTTACTCGTGCGCGAACCAACCTGGCTGCCAGCTGCGCACTGATTGAATCAGGGCGTCGTCAACCGCGCGCGACGCGCCGCCAAGATCTTCGCAAACGAGCGCAGTTCGACTTCGCTCGGAGTCAGACCGGTCTGCGCGAGGTCGTTCAAGTCGATCGCGCCACAATTGAGCGCGCGTAAGAAGTAGTTGAGTAGTCCCTGGCCGGTGGCGGCATCGTCGAACACCTCACCCACGAGCGTCGCTTGAGCGGCCTTTTCGATGAAGTTCTTCAGGCGTTCACCAGCGCTCGCCAGGCCTTCGAGGAAGAAAGCGTAGCAGGTCGCATAGCGGACGGGGAGCTGCGCCGGGTGTAAATCCCAACCTTGGTAGAAGCCGCCGACGAGTGAGTGACGGATGTGGCGATGAGCGAGTTGCCACGCGCCGTACACCGCCGCGCGATTTTCTTCGAGTTGCTCCGGTGACAGCAGCTTGCCGCGGTGGGGCGCGACGGGCATCACGTTCGTCGCGCCATCCGAGAGGAAGATGCCGGTGCTCGCGTACGAGAGGAGCATCAACCCTTTGGCCAGATCGCACATCGGATGATCCATCATCTGATAGGCGGCGGTGATGTTGCACGAGGCGGTAAAGTCGTACGTTCCGAGATGCGCGCCGACGCAGCGCCCTTCACCTGCTGCGAGCAAGCTGGGCAGTGGGCAATAGCCGTCCGGACCGATCAACGCCTGCGTGGTCTCGACCATCAATTCGAAGCGTAGCGAGCCTGGCGCCAGCCGATGGCGACTCTCCAGGAGTTCGAGCAATCGAACCAGGGTGCGCGGCTGTTCCGGGATGTTGACCTTGGGCAGCGTGACCACGAAATTTTCCGGCAGGGCTCCGGCCGTGGCGGCGAGCAGCGTATCGAGAAAGATTTCCAACGTGCGCGCGCCGCGCAGCTTCCATTCCTCGCTGAAGGACTTGATGCGGATGCCGATGAACGGCGGGGTGCGCGCTTCTTTCATGGCGCGCGCGAGCTCGGCTGCGGCGCGCTGCGCGGTTTCGTCTTCTTCGGTATCGGGCCGGGCGCCGAAGCCGTCTTCGAAGTCGATCCGGAAATCTTCCACCGCTTCGCGGCTGAGCTTGGCTTTGACGCGCTCGTACACGGTTTGTGCGAGCCACCCTTTGGGGCTCACGCGTCGCAGCTCGGCGGGGTCGGCTCGATAGCGCTCGGCGAGGGTGACCGAGTCGAGCCCAACGAGTTCGGACGGCGAGAGAAAGCCGACGCCGGTCGCGAGTTCGAGCGCGTTGGAAGCGTAAGCTTCGAAACTCGCGAGCGCGAGCTCGCCCAGACGCTGCGTGGTTTCGGCCTTGTACAGCTGGGCGCCGCCGTAGACCGTATGAACGGGTTGGCGCACCGGACGATCACCCGGATACACGGCGGAAAATGCCCGATTCGCTCGGCCCAACGCCTCGAGATGCGAGGCCGCTAACGTGGTCAAACTCATGGCTCAGCTTCCGCGATAAGTGGAGTACCCAAAAGGGCTCAGGAGCAACGGCACATGATAGTGCTGACTCGGATCATTGACCTGAAATTGGATTTCGACCCGCTCATAAAACGAGTCACGCCCAGAGGCGCGGTAGTGCGCGCCGGTTTCGAACCTCAAGCGATACAAGCCCGCCGTGAGCGTGTTGTTTCCGAGCAGTTGTTTGATGCGCCCGTCTTGATCCGTAACGCCATGGCCGAGCTCGACGAACGCCCCATCCTCGAGTACTGCCAGGCTGACGCTCACCGCAGCGGCTGGTTTGCCGAGCGAGGTATCGAGCACGTGCGAGGTGATCGCGCTCATGATTCGAGCTTCTCCAGCCGCAGATGGGTGATCTTCGCTTGTTCCGTGGCGGCGATGTCGAGCTCCAAGTCAGGCGAGTGCTTGAGCCGTGCTTGGAGCAACGAGAGCATCTCTTCCGCGCTCTTTCCCGTGGCGCAGACGATGAACGAAAAACCAAAGCGTTCGCGGTAGGCTCGATTGCCGTCGCGCAGTGCGTGCAACGTGGCTTCGCTAGCGCCGAGCGCGCCACTCTGCTCGGCGCGAGACCAGTCCGCGGTGCTGGCGTATTTCTTTCGCAATTCTTCGAGATTCGAGCCGATTTCCGGGTGGTGACTGAAGGCCTCGCGGTAGTCGTCCGGGCCGAGTTGCGCCCAGATTTCGACCGCGGCAGCGAACATGGCAGTGTGCGAAGCAAAGGGCAGACGCGAGAGCATGCCCCGCACCCAGCGCGCCGATCCACAGCAACGGGTCAACGCCGCCGCCGCTTCTTCGCGCGACAACGAATTCAAGCTCGGCTTGGCTTCGCCTGATTCAGTCACGGACGTTGCCCCACACACGCAGACGGCTCACGCCGCCATCGGGGAAAATGCGCAGGCGCAGGTGCGTCGCGGTCAGGCTTCCGAGCAACTCGTGAGCGAAGAAGTGTCGCGTATCCGCCGCGAGCTTGGTCTCGCCGAGCAACGGTTGCCAGGCCCTGCTTTCGATCAAGTCCGTCGGTCGCGCCCCAGGCGCGTCGATCACTTCGACCGCGCAGCGGTCGGGGAAATTGCCTTTGAAATGATTGGTGTCGATTTCGAGCACGCGTGGCGTGCCGCGTGCGCCGAGTCGAATCAGAATCCAGTCGCTCCCAGGTCCGCGACGGCGGCGCGTTTCCCAACCAGAGCCCATATTTTCGGCGCGCCCGGGCAAGAGCAGATTGTTCATGCCGCCGAAATGCGCGTCCGAACAGGCCAGCGCTACGGCGCCATTCTCCAGCGCGGCCAAGTCGAAGCAGCCGGGCGGCACTTGCGCGGCCGATAGCGCGTCGAGCTGGGGTGCGGCCCACGCCGCGGACACCTTGCCGTAGGCGCGAAAGCGCGCAACACCGCCGTCGGGGAAGATGTTCAAACGCAAGTGACTCACGACCGAGCCGGCACTGGCGACGAACAGGTTCTGCGCGTTCGGGAGTAGCGGCACTTGCGGCAACAGTTCCTGAAACGGGGCGTTCAGCAGTTGCGAGAGCGGCGTGTCACTCGGCGCGAAGAGGCCCTCCACCGAGGCGAACGCCGGGTGATTGCCGACGAAATGCGCCGTATCGATGTCGAACGCCGACACCGAACCCGGCACGCCCAACGCGAGCAAACACCAATCATGGCCCGGGCCCCGTTTGCGTCGGCTCTCCCACCCATCCATCCACTTCCCGCGCTCGGTGAACTTACCGGGAATGAACACGGCGCGACCGGGCTGCAGTAGATTGTGCATTTCGGCGAAGAAGTCATCGCTCGTCGCCAGCGCTTTTCCGCCAATCAGCGCGGCTGCTAGATCGACCAACCCGTTGAAGCTCGCACCTGCTGTGTTCAGGTCACTCAAGATTCCGTCCTGCGGTGGAGGAGGTGCCGTCCCACGGGACCTTCCGGATGCCGCCGGCCATCGTACACGCATTTGCCGCGCAGCACGGTGTGCTGGACCACGCCTTCGAGCGCTCGTCCAAGGTAGGGTGAAACTTTGTGCCGAAAGAACAAGTCGTCGGCCTCGACGGTCAACTTCGCTTCCGGATCAAAAACCAACAAGTCAGCATCCCGACCTGTGGCAATTTGCCCTTTTTTCGCGGAGATCCCGGCGAATTTTGCGGGAGCGGCGCTCATCCAACGAAACAGCGCGCGCAGGTCGGCACCGCGCCGACGGGCTTCGGCACAGACCGCCGGCAGGCCGATTTGCAGTGACGCGACCCCAACCCAGGCACCGTCGAAGTCACCGCGGTCAGCCAACTTGAGCGCCGGCGTGCATGGACTGTGATCGGTGATCACGAAATCAATCACTCCATCCAGTAGCGCGCGCCAAAGACCTTCGCGGTTTTCGTGCTCACGGATGGGCGGCGCGCATTTGTACAGCGTGGCGCCGTCCGGAATACTCTCGGCCTCGAGGCATAGGTAGTGGGGGCAAGTTTCGACCGTGATCGGTAGTCCTTCCGCCTTGGCGGCGCGTAGCGTGGGCACCGAGCCGGCGGACGACAGATGCACGATGTGCACGGGACAGCGCGTCTCGCGGCACAACTTCACGAGCAGGCGAATCGCTTCGTCCTCCCAAAGCTTGGGGCGTGAGTCCAGGTAGCGCTGGTACGAACGTCGGTCCGAGACCTGCACCTCCGCCCCCAAATCCAGCTCGGCGTGTGCCAACAGAGGCAAGCCCGCGTCGCGCAGCACGGGCATGGCCTCGCGCAAGTCGGCTTCGGTCGTGTTGGGAAATTCGTCGATTCCCGAGTGAACGAGAAACGCTTTGCAACCTAGCACGCCGCCCGCGGCCAGATCGCGCAGCGCTGGCGCGTTGCCGGGAACCACTCCGCCCCAAAAGCCAACGTCGACGAAGCACTTGTCTTTGCTGGCCGCGAGCTTTTGCGAAAGGGCAGCGGCCGTGGTGGTGACCGGCAACGAATTGAGCGGCATGTCGACCAAGGTCGTCACTCCGCCGGCGGCTGCCGCGCGCGTGGCAGTCTCGAAGCCTTCCCACTCGGTGCGACCGGGCTCGTTCACGTGCACGTGGCAATCGACCAGCCCCGGCCCGATCACCGAATTGCCGAAGTCGAGAGCGCCGGGCAATGCGCGCGGCTCGAGCACGATGTCGGCGATGCGATCGCCATCGACTAGCACCGTGGCCGGGCCGATGCCTTCGGGAAGCACCACGCGCGCGCTGAAATAGCCTTGATTTGCCATCAGAACTCCCGCTCCGCGAAGTGGCACAGGCTTTCGAAGTGGGCGCCGCTGTCTTCCAGGAACAGCGAGCGCGTGATGCCCGCGACCAACCGCGGAGCCGAATACTTCAACCCTGAAATGCTCGCTCCGCCAAAACCCATGCTCAACAGACCACCGAACGTGTAGTTGTACAGATGCGCCAAGTAGGGCGCTTGTCCGGTGTGTCGCTGACAAAATTCGAAATATTTCCCCAGGTAGGGATGGCGCAATAGATCTTCGTGCGCTTCTTCAGCGGGGGGCGTGTAGCGATCCGCCCAACGCGCGATTTGGGGCTCGAAGTTGGCGAGCTCGGGGCGCGCGGCCAGATCGGTCACACAACCCGTGGCCACGATCACGAAGTCCACGTCGAAGCGTTGGGACTCGGTTTCGAGTCGCACGATGTCGCCGTGCGCAACCAATGACTTCCAACTCGAGCCCGCGTGCAAATGAAAGCCCGCGTGCTCTTGGGCGCGCGCCAAGGTGTCCTTCGGCGGGAGCTGGCCCATGCGCAAAATCTGCAAGATGAAGCGCCACTTTTCGGGGTCGGGTAAGTCTGCGTGGTGCTTCAGAAAGCCCACGAATTCCGCCCAGCGGTACGGATTTACGTTGACCAGCTGTGGACGTCGAAAGAACAGGTGCACCTCGCGCGCGCCGAGCTCGAGCGCAGTCGCGGCGTTGTCGAACGCCGACGCGCCAGCGCCCAGTACGGCGATGCGCTTGTCGCGAAGCGCGTCGAAGTCGATGTCATCACGCGTGTGAGCGTACAGATTGGGGGGGAGGGCTTCGCTCACGCTGCGCGGCACACGCCACTCACCGGAGCCGTCGATGCCCGTCGCGAGCACGACGCGGCGCGCGCGCAGCAGTCGCTGTCCTTTTGCGTCGCTGCACGGCAGCAAGAACTGGCGCGCTTCATCATCGTACTGCAGGGCGCCAACGGTGGTGTTGGACTCGACTGGGATGCGCAGCGTGCGGCGGTACCAAGCCAGGTAGTTTGCCCAAAGCTCTTTGGGCAACAGCCCCAACGCCTCCCAGCTGCCCTCGCCAAATTGCGCTTCGTACCAGGCGCGCGGAGTGAGACTCGGGATCCCGAGATCCGGACCGGTCAAGTATTTGGGGGTGCGCAAGGTGCGCATGCGGGCGAAACTGAGCCACGGCCCAGCGCGATCCAGCGGATTTTCATCGAGCACCAGCAAGTTCCCGACTCGCTCGCGCATCAAGCCGAAGGCCGCGGTCAGACCGCTCTGCCCGCCGCCGACGATGGCGACGTCGTATACGGGTTCACCCGAGGTTGCGTGTCGCGGCGTCAACCACGGGCGACGCGGGTAGTCGAGCAGCTCCAGATCGCGCTCGACCCGGCGCGTGAGAGCCTCGAGACCTGACTCTGCCAAACCCGTGCTCGCGCCGTGGTTGTTCATCAGGTGATCTGCCGCTGCAACACGCGCTCCAAGCGGACGTCCGAGACTGCGCGCAGGTGTGGTGCGGGCCGGCCATGCCGGAGCGCGACGAGCTCTGCCACGATGCTGACCGCGATCTCTTCCGGGCTGACCGCGCCGATATCGAGCCCCACCGGGGCGTAGACACGCTCGAGCGGGAAGTCCCCATTGCGCTTCGTGCGCACTCGTTCGACCAAACGGAAGACCTTGCGCTTGCTGCCCACGAGGCCCACATACTGTGCGTTTTTACCGGCCGCAGCGTGCAGCGTTGCTTCGTCGAGCTGATGATCGTGGGTCATGATCAGCACCCAATCACCCTCACCGAGCGTGGCCTTGCGCAGCTCGTCGCTCGGATCACCGACAATGCGCTGACAATCCGGAAAGCGTTCGAGCGTGTTCAACTCTTCACGCTCGTCGACGACGTGCACTTCGAAGCCCACGCTGCGCGCGAGGGCAGCGGTTGGTTTGGCCACGTGCCCTGCACCCAGCAACCAGAGCCGCGGACTTGGCAGGATCGGTTCCACGAAGATCTCCATTCTCCCCCCGCAGCACATGCCGAGATCATGCGCCAAATCGCGAATCAGGAACTCCGTTTCGCGTGATGCGAGCACGCGCCGCAAGCTCTCGAGTACGGTGTGCTCGATGGCGCCACCGCCGATGGTGCCCAGCGTGCTGCCGTCCTCGCGTAGCAGAAGGCGCGCGCCCGGCCGCTGTGGTGTCGAGCCCGTGGCTCGTACGACGGTCGCTAGAGCCCCGCGCTGACGGCTCGTCAGCAGCTCGAGCAGCGCCTGAACGACATCGCGCACAGTAGGTAGAATGTGCCAGGACGCACGCTTCGTCCATATTTCTCACCCGGGTCGCAGCGGAAACAATCGCCGCGCCATGATAGGCTCCGTTCATGGGCATTCGCGGCGTTCGCTTCGTGCTGAACGGAAGAGCCGTCATTGCTGACGGGCCGTCGCACCTGAGCTTGCTGCAGTGGCTGCGCGCGCAGGGGCTGTGTGGCAGCAAAGAGGGCTGCGCCGAAGGCGAGTGCGGCGCGTGTGCGGTAGCCCTTTCGACGAGCGATCCGGGAGAAGCGGGCAGTCATTTCGAGCCGGTCAACAGTTGCCTCTTGCCGCTTTGCGCGGTGGAAGGACGACATCTGACGACAGTCGAGGGGATCGCCGAGCTCGATGGCAGCCTGCACCCCGTGCAAGCTGCGCTGGTGGCGGCCGGCGGTTCGCAGTGTGGCTATTGCACACCGGGCTTCGTCGTCAGCTTGTTCTGCGAGTATTACCGGCCGGGCCGCACGGAGTTCGATCCGGAAAGTATCAGCGGCAACCTGTGTCGCTGTACGGGCTATCGGCCGATCGCCGACGTGGCCCGTTCGCTCGCGACGCCTGCTGAGGCGGACCCTCGCTTGGTCCAATTGCGCGCGCGCGCGACGAAGCTGGAGGCGAGCGAGAGCGGCACCCCCGCCGCGTCCTTCTTTCGGCCCGCGACGCTCGTCGAAACGTTCGCCCTGCTCGAAGCTCATCCGACAGCGCAGTTGATCGCCGGCGGTACGGACCTGATGGTGTACGCCAACCAACGCTACCAGCGTTTCCCCGTGCTGATCTCCGTCGAGGCCCTGGACGAGTTGCAGGAGCTGTCGCTCGAAAGGAGCGAACTCGTGTTCGGGGCAGCGGTGCCGCTGACGCGAATCGAGCGTGCGCTCCACGCGCAGTCCGCGAGCGCGCCCTTGCTCGCGCAGCTGCTCCCGCTGTTTTCTTCCCGGCTGATTCGAAATCGCGCAACGCTCGGAGGCAATCTGGGCACCGCGTCGCCGATCGGTGATGCCGCCCCGGCGTTGCTCGCGCTCGGCGCAGAGCTCGAGCTCGTCAGTCGAAGCGGCACGCGTCGCTTGCCGCTTGCCGAATTTTTCCTCGGCTACCGCCGCACCGCGCTAGCAGCCGGTGAGCTGATCCGCGCGGTGCGAATCCCGCGTCCTTTGCCGATGGTTCAGCGCTTCTACAAGGTGAGCAAGCGCGTGCTCGACGACATCTCTACCGTCGCCGCCGGCTTCGCGCTCAGTCTCGATGCCGAGGGGAACGTGTCACGTTTCGGCGTGGGCTTGGGAGGCGTTGCCGCGACGCCACTCGCGGCCCCGTCCCTCGAGCGAGTCGCGCTCGGCCGCGCTTGGAACGAAGCCACGCTCGCGCTCTTGCTGGCGGAGGCAGCGCACCTCGGCACGCCTCAATCCGACCTGCGGGGCAGCGCAGAGTATCGCCGCGCGATGCTCGGCAAGCTGATCGAAAGGTTCTTCTACGAAAGCCGACAAGGAGGCTCTCAATGAGCCAGACGGGAAGCCCCGATGGGACGAAGTCCGTTGGCAGAGCGCTCAGTCACGAGTCTGCTGCTCTACACGTCACGGGCCGCGCAACGTACGTCGAGGATGTTGCGACGCGAACCGCGAACATCGCTTACGCCTGGCCGATCGCGAGTCAACACGCGCACGCCTTCGTTCGAGAGCTCGATTTCAGCGCGGCGCTAGCGATGCCCGGCGTGCTCGGTTGCCTGGGGTCGGAAGATGTGCGCGGGCAAAACGACGTCGGCCCTGTGCGCCATGATGAGCCACTTTTCCCGGAAGAAGTGACCTTTTTCGGCCAGCCGGTGGCCTGGGTGGTGGGCGAGACGTTGGAGCTCGCACGACTCGCCGCGGAGCGCGTGCGCATCGTGTACGAGCCACTCCAGGCGCTCACTTCGATCTCGGCGGCGATCGCTGCGGATAGTTTTCATACGCCTTTGGAGCGCATGCGTCGGGGCGAGCCGGAGCGGGAGTTGAACGCGGCGCCCGAGCGTCTGGAGGGTGAGCTATTCATCAACGGGCAAGAGCACTTTTACTTGGAGACCCAAGCCGCGCTCGCACTGCCGGAGGAAGCCGGCGGCGTGTTCGTGCATTCCTCGACGCAGCACCCGGCGGAAACTCAAGAAGTCGTCGCGCGTGTGTTGGGTGTCGCGCGCCATTTGGTCACCGTGCAATGCCTGCGCATGGGCGGCGCGTTCGGCGGCAAGGAGACGCAAGGCAACACGTGGGCTGCCATCGCTGCATTGGCAGCCCATAAGTTCCGGCGCCCCGTCCTCGTGCGGCTGAGTCGCGCGCAAGACATGACCATGACGGGCAAGCGGCACCCATTTTTGGCGCGCTTTCGTGTCGGTTTCACGCGCGAGGGGCGGCTGAACGCGCTGCTCATCGAACTGTTCAGCGACGGCGGCTACAGCTTGGACCTCAGCGCACCCATCATGAACCGCGCGATGTTTCACATCGACAATTGCTACTTGTTGCCGCACTTGGAGGTGGTGGGCCGAGTGTGCAAGACGCACGCGGTGTCGCACACGGCGTTTCGAGGCTTTGGTGGTCCGCAAGGCATGCTCTTCATCGAAGAAGTAATGGACCGCATTGGGCGCTACCTGAACGTGCCACCACAAGTCGTGCGTGAGCGAAATTTCTACCGGCCGGGCGACGAAACGCACTACGGCCAGGTCGTCAAGGACGCTGAGCGAATCGAACGCATCTGGTCCGAGCTCAAAGCGAGCAGTGACTTCGAGTCGCGCCTCGCGGCAATCGAGCAGCACAACGCGGCACATCCACACCACAAGCGCGGGCTTGCGATCACACCCGTCAAATTCGGCATCTCGTTCACGACCGCGTTCTTCAATCAGGCCGGCGCGCTGGTGCTGATTTACAAGGACGGCAGCGTGCAAGTGAACCACGGCGGCACCGAAATGGGCCAAGGGCTGCACACCAAAATGCTGCAGGTGGCGGCTGATTCGCTCGGCGTTCCGCTCGAATCCTTGCGCATCATGCCCACGCGCACGGACAAGATCCCGAATACGTCGGCGACAGCGGCTTCTAGCGGGTCCGATCTCAACGGTGCCGCCATCAAGGTTGCCTGCGAAACTCTCAAAGAGCGCCTCACCGAGGTCGCTGCACGTCACTTCGACGTGCAAGCTTCGGAGATCACGATTGAGCACGGTCGTGCCTTCCGGAACGACTCCCCGGAATCGGCCCTCGGCTTTGCGGACGTCGTGCAGCTGGCCTATTTGCAGCGTGTTCCGCTGTTCGCCACGGGCTACTATCAGACGCCAAACCTCCACTTCGATCGAGAGTCGGGCAAGGGCACGCCCTTTCACTATTTCGCCTATGGTGCGGCCGTGAGTGAAGTCGAAGTCAACGGCTTCACCGGGCAATATCGCATTCTACGCTGCGACTTGCTGCACGACGTCGGTGACTCGCTCTCGCCGCTGGTCGACCGCGGTCAAGTCGAGGGCGGCTTCATTCAAGGCATCGGTTGGTTGACCACGGAAGAGCTGGTGTGGAATGACCGCGGTGCCTTCGTGTCGAACGGCGCTTCGACGTACAAGCTCCCGACTCTCGGGGAATGTCCGCCCGTTTTCAACGTGGCATTGCTCGAGCGCGCAGCGGAGCCTGGGGTCATCTACGGCAGCAAAGCCGTCGGTGAGCCGCCGTTGATGCTCGCGCTCAGTGTGCGCGAAGCGCTGCGCGCGGCGATCGCCGCGTTCGGCACCGGTGGTATCGTCGAGCTCGCGTCACCTGCGACGCCCGAGGCCGTATTCTGGGCTATCGAGCGGATGCGTCAGGTGAGGGCTCGGCGCGCGCGGGCTGCGGAGTGACGCGCGGAGCAGAGCCGGCGCCAGCGATATTTCTGCGCAATCGCCCGCTGACCAAAGATTGAGTCGCCGAGCGGCCGGCACGACGCGCGACTCCGAGTTGCGATGCTGGATCGCGAGCGCCCCCACCAGAAGAGCCGGCGCTCGGGCCCTTCAGCTCGCCTCCGTGTAGCAAACTCGTGAAATTCGCAAAGCGACCGCGAAGGTTGGCTGCGCGCCGTCCTCTAACTGTGCGTCGTGGTGGAACCACCGGAGAGGATGAGACGCATGGGCAATTTCAATGATCGAGTGTCGACAATGGCCGTCGCTTGGCTGACGGGGGCGCTGTTGGGCTGCTCGGCAGCCGACGGAGTGCCAGAATCAGAGCGCGTTCGGAGCACACAAGACGAGCTCACGGCGCAGGATCGGCTCGCCGCATGCAGCCAGGACCCGCGCGTGACGACCGGCTTACTTTCGCCGGATATTTGCGCGGGCGGGGACATCTTTCTGCGCGAGACGTTTGCCGGCAACGGCCGGACGTGCGGCAGCTGTCACCCGATCGCCAACAATACCACCGTGGACGTGCCGTTCTTGACGGCGTTGCACGCTTCGAATCCGAACGATCCGCTGTTCGTCTTCGAACGCGACCCGAACCTTGCACAACTGGAAACGGGCGATCTGCTGAATGCCGCTGCGGTACTCGAGAACGTGGACGGATTCGAGGATCCGACGCACAAGTTCGTGTCACGTTCGGTGAACCACATGCTCTCGTTGCGAACGAGCATCTTGCGCGACCCAGGTGACGGCACCAGCAGCCCGCCGATCGAGCGCACCGGTTGGGGCGGTGATGGCGCGCCCGGCGACGGAAGCTTGCGCTCGTTCCTGACGGGCGCAATCAAACAACATTTTACCAAGAACCTCGCGCGTCGCGAAGGCATCGATTTCCGCTTGCCGACCTCACTGGAGCTCGACCTGGTCAACGCGTTCCAGCTGAGCCTCGGGCGACAGTCGGAGCTCGACTTGACTCGGGTGCGGATCAACGACGCCGACGCCGAAGACGGCCGGCAAGCGTTTTTGGATCCGCAGCGCGGCCGTTGCAACGTCTGCCATGCGAATGCCGGAGCCAATTTCATCGACACGCGCCTCAACCGCAACTTCAATACTGGATTGACACGGGTCGGCGGCAATCTCGACCAGGGACTCACTCAGGGCACGCAAGACGGGCATGTCTTTACCGACGGCGGCTTCGGTTCGACCACGCCCTTCGACGCCATCGGCATCGGCTTCGACAACGCGTTCGGCGACGGTTCGTTCAGCGTGCCGCCGCTGATCGAAGCGGCGGACACCGGACCATTCTTTCACAACAACGCTCGCGGTCCGGATATCGAGAATGCGGTGGCCTTCTATGCCTCCGCGCCGTTCGGCTTCTCACCGGCGGCAGCTGCGCTGGAAGCTCGCTTTGGGAGTCCGCTCAACTTGGGCGCTCAAGACTCGTTTCACATTGCACGCTTTCTGCGCGTGTTGAACAGCGCTTTCAACGCCGACATCGCACTGCAACGCCTGGGCGCGGCCAATACCCTGGTCGCGCGCTTCGGCAACACACGCGCGGATATTCAAACCAAGTTGATGGATCTCGCGCGAGAAGAGCTGAACGATGCGCTCGCGGTGCTCAGCTTTCAAAGTGGGCTGTATACGTCCGCCCAAACGAGCATCACGCAAGCCAATGCGCAGATCGCCGCTGGCATCGCTGCCCCGACGGCGAGCGAACGGCAGACCCGAATCAACAGCGCGCTCAACTTCGTCCGCTCCGCGCGGAATCAGTTTGGCTCGAACATCACCTTCCAAATGGGCCAAGGAAATCTGATGTTTTGACAGCGGTCCTGGCCACCGAAGGTGGTCTTCGCGACGGCAGTGCCAGAGCCCGCGCCGCGCCGACACTCGGCGCGGGTTCACGGGTTGGCTCTAAGCCCCCGGGTTTAGCGCCCCCGTTCGAGCGCACGTTTTGCGGAAATAAACGATTGCGGACGTGCGCAATTCACGGGATTGTAAGCTCAATTGCTTGAATCGTGCCTGCGCGGGGGCCCGTGCACGGTTTCGAAGGGTTGAGTATGAAGGCGTGGCTTAGTTCGGTTTTGCTGTTGATGACGGGGGTATTCGTTGCTGCTTCGGGGTGTCGGCAGACTCCGAGTGTCAGTCATAATCCGGACCCGATCGGCGCGGGTGCTGGCAACGGTAGCGGCGGCAACGGAGGGGACGGCGGCAAGAGCGACGGCGGCGGGCCGATCATCGTGACGACGGGCGGAGGCTCGCCGGATGGCTGCCCGTCGACCTGTGAAGCGCTGAAAGCGAACTGCGGCTTCGTGACCGACACCAAGTGCGGCGGCGTCGTGCAGTGCGGTGCATGCACCGGGACAGACGTGTGCGGTGGAACCGACGCCAACCGCTGCGGCCCTGCGGCGAACAATCTGCCGGACGGTGGTGCCTGCGTGCCCTCGACCTGCGCCGAGCTGGGCGCGGGCTGCGGCTTCGTGACCGACACCAAGTGCGGCGGTGCCGTGATCGATTGCGGGCAGAGTGTGTGTCCCGGGCATTGCAACAAGGGTGCGTGCACGAGCGACGCTTGCACGGTCGATCCCGCCACGACTTGTAGTGGGCGCGGCTACGTCTGCGGTCAGACCATCGACAACTGCGGGAACGTACTCGACTGTGGCCCGCTCACTTGCCCGAACGCGGGCGACACGTGCGTGCAAGGCGTGTGCGCGCCGGAGGCCGCTTGCACGGTCGATCCAGCGACGACGTGCGCAGGACGCGGCTACACCTGTGGTCAAGCAGCCGACAATTGTGGGCATTTGCTGAATTGCGGGCCAAGCACCTGCGCGACTCCTGGCTGGACGTGCGGCGGCGGGCCGAGCCCGGGCGTGTGCGGTTGTACTGGCGCTTGCAGCCAAATTCCGAGTTGCGCCGACGGCGTGAGCACGACGCTGAGCGGCAAAGTGTATGACCCTGCCGGGCGCAACCCGCTCTATCACGCGCTCGTGTATGTCGCGAACGCGCCCGCGGATCCCGCGCTGAAGACCTTTCCTCAGGGAGTCACGTGCGACGTGTGTGGCGCGACGGCAGCGGGCTCACCCTTGATTTCGACGCCTGGCGCAACCGATCCACCCGCTGGCGAATACTCCGATGTCGACGGCAGCTTCACGCTCAAGAACGTACCGGCGGGCAACATCACCGTGGTCATTCAATTGGGGCGCTGGCGTCGCGCTTTCGCCGTCAATGTTGCGAACAAGTGCGCCGCAAACACGATCCCGGACAGGACGTTCCTGATGCCGAGCACCAGCGCGCAGGGCAACATCCCGCTGATGGCCGTGGTTACCGGCAACGCGGACTCGCTCGAGTGCGTGCTGCGCAAGATCGGTATCGCGCAGTCGGAGTTTACCAATCCGGGTCAGGGCGGTCGCGTCAATTTTTACCTCGGTGACAAGGTGCCGGGGCAGGCAATCGACGCTGCGACGCCGACCCAAGCGCAGCTATTCACGAACGGCATCAATGCCTATGACATGACCATTCTGGCTTGTCAGGGCGCGGACAGTGACGAATCGGCGAACCAGGATGCGTTGCGCAATTACGCGGCCGCCGGTGGACGAGTGTTCGCGACGCATCGCAGCTTCAATTGGCTGTACAAGAACAACGCGAACGCGGCCGTGCCTACCGACCCCAGCGCGGACAATTGGAGCCAAGTGGCAACCTGGCACAACGACGACGCTTCGGGTGATTACTCGGACGCGACGTTTCCCGTCACGAGCTTTCTCGACTTTCCGCACAACCCGAAAGCGAACGCGTTTCAAGGCTGGCTCTCTGCCGTCGGCGCGCTGAACGCCGGTACGCCGCCGTCCGCGACGGTGTTCGTGGTGCGCCACGATACTGACGCGATTTCACCGGTTGCGGGTCAAACGCAGCAGTGGCTGTACCGCAACGGTATCGGCCGCTGCACGGTCAACAAGGCGGCGAATTGCCAGAGCAATGCCGATTGCGCGCCCCTGGTCTGTCAATCTCAGCCGACCAAGGCCTGCACCGTGGCCACCGTCAGCGCGGATTGCGGGAGCGGCACGACTTGCGTGGCCAACACCTGCTCCGGGACCAACCTGGGCAAGCAGATCCCCGTGCACTTTACGTTCAATACTCCGGTCAACCTAGTGCAGGACCTGAGCAAAACGCCGCCCGCGGTGCAGTGCGGGCGCGTGCTGTTCAGCGATTTTCATATCAGTGACGCCAATGAGGCGCCGACCGAATATTACCCCAGTCAATGTGCGGAAAACGTGGCCCGCGCCACGCCAGGCCCCCTAGTCTGCTACGGGCAACCCAAGAAAACCTGCACGGTCGCGACGCAGGCGGCGGACTGTCCGACAGACAAAGGCCCGTGCGTCTCCGCCGGCACTTGCACCGCGGATGCGCAATGCACCGGGGCGTGCATCTCCGGCAAGTGCCCGTGGGGTTCGGCCTGCACGTCGAGCGCGCAATGCGCCAGCACCTGCTCGAACGGCGTGTGCCTCGATCCGATGACCGCTCAAGAAAAGCTGCTCGAGTACATGCTGTTCGACCTCGGCTCGTGCGTCCCGCCAGGCAAGACGTGCGTGCCGAAGACCAGCTGCCCTGCGGGGCAAGATTGCGGCTACGCGCCGGATGGCTGCGGAGGTTTGGTTGCGTGCGGCACTTGTGCCGACGGCAAATCATGCGGTGTCGGAGAGCCCCCCGTCGCCAACCAGTGCGGTAAAGTTACTTGCACACCGCACGCCTGTCCGTCGGAGATTGCCTGCGGCTATACCAGTGACGGTTGCAGCGGCGTAGCCAACTGCGGCACGTGTCCGTCGGGCCAAACATGCAATAACGGCAAGTGCGGTGGCATCAGCTGCACGCCGAAGAGCTGTACGGATCAGGGGCTCGAGTGCGGCCAGGCTGGGGATACGTGCGGCCAGCTCCTCACTTGTCCCGCGTGCCCGCCGAACAACGCCTGTGTCTCCGGCAAGTGCGTGCCGCTCAGCTGTGTCCCCAAGACGTGCGCTGCGCAAGGCGTCCAGTGTGGACCCGCCGCTGATGGCTGCGGCAACAAGATTGCCAATTGCGGCACGTGTCCTGTCGGGGATCTGTGCAACTACGGTAAATGCGTGCACATCGACTGAGCGGGCGTCTCGTCGCGCGATGAACGAGTGCGGCGCACGGATGGAGGCGTCACGCTGGGTCGAGCCGGCGCGCCCATTCGTGCAGTGCCGTACGCGCCGCCTCGTGGTTCGTCGTCAATGAGCGGATGGTTTCGAAGGGGGCGATGCGCTCGTCGCCGAGGCGAAAGACGAGACCTGGTTCGCCCAACGAATCGTCCGCCTCGGCGCCCCGCTCGAGCAGGGCGCCCTGCCACAATACCTCGAGCATTTCGCAGCCAATGAGAAAGCCGTTTCGCTCCGCCTCGCTGCGAGGAAGCTGAGCGAGCCTGGGTTCGAGCTGCTTGATGAGTTCGAACCCGCTGCCCGAGTCCATGCGTTGCCACACGCTCGCGAACATTCCAGCCAGCGTCGTCACCGAGGGGAGGAGGGGGTGGAGCCGAGCAGCGGTACGCCGTGCTGCGGCGACGATTTCGGGGGCAAACACCGCTTGTGGAATTGCCTGCCAGGGCAGCTCACGGAGTTCGCCGACTTTCCCCCCTCTGCTGATGATGCGCTCCACCAAGTGATCGCGGGTCGCCGCGACGAACCCTGCCTCGAACCGCTCCGGGTGATCGAGCAGTACCGAGGCTCGACGTTCGTCGGTCTCGCTCTCCACTTGCGGCCAGCTCTCGAGCGCACGGAGTCGATCGAGCAGCGCGGGATGGGTATCGTAGGGCTCTGTGGCTTGCGAGCGAATCTCCTGCACGTACTTCTGACCCGTTTCACCCGCGAGCATGCGACGTCGAAGCCGCTCGAAGCCCTGCGCGACGTCCGTCGGCAT
>Ga0164308_10000035_pt1 | contig 60674 bp, 45 predicted proteins | sample Whisoiple_246_MG_FD_109983 | JGI IMG/M metagenome (GOLD analysis project Ga0164308, IMG submission 109983) | Soil microbial communities amended with fresh organic matter from upstate New York, USA - Whitman soil sample_246_MG | ecosystem: Environmental > Terrestrial > Soil > Unclassified >... | reverse complement strand
GCGCTGCGCGCGCATGGCCCGCTTACCCAAACCCAAATTCGCAAGCCGGCTGCACTCACTTTCCGAGCGACAATCCGGGGGGGATCAAGTCGCACGGCAGGGTGCCCGCGGGCGGTCGAGGGAGCGTGTCTGGTCGCTCGATGCAGCCACTGACCGTCGTGCCTGAAGCGTTGCCCGAGCCGTCACTAGAACAAGCGGCCAGAGCGACGCACAGCAAGCCGAGCAGCGCGTACGCCACTCTCGACATCAGTACTTCACCCAAATCTGCTCGCCTGCTGCGATCGACGTCAGCGCGGAGGTCCCCGACGTTCCGGCGATCAACTCGCTGGTCGCGGGATTGATGCTGTATGCCTTGCTCCCGGACCAAACGATCTGTGCGTCGCCGAAGAAGCCCTTCAGATCGTCGACCGCTGTGTCGACCTTGAACTTGTTCCACCCGGGAAAACGCGCGGGGAGGAGATAGAGCGTGGGAGCGGGCTCGACGGTGCTCTCCGCGGGTTCGTCGACGCCGACCCAATCCACCACGGTTTCGGTGCCATCAGTGGTGCGGCAGGTTTGGTGGGCCGGAAAGTAGATCTTGGTGAACGCCTGGTCGGGCGCTTTGAGCCGAACGAGCAGCTTGTAATACTGCGTGTCCGCGTCGAGCACGCTGGCGTCGGACTTCGTCCAGGTGACGGAGACGATGGTTCCGGCGGCATCAGTCTCGACGTCGACTTGACCAAAGTCGCTGGTTTCCGGGCGAACCGAAGTGACACCAGGCGGGATCTCGATTTGCACGCGGTACGTGTCGGCGCCCTCGCAACCATGCCCCACACCGAACGCCACTTCCCCCGAGGTGTTCGCGAATGCCGGCCCGGAGGCGATTGACACGTGTGCGTGCGCAGCCGAGGAAACGAGCGCCGTAAAGCCGGTAAATAGGGCAATCACAATTCGTTGCATGTAAGCGTTCTCCTCTGACCTGAGTAGCGCACCCCGGCGCGGCGAGGGATGCGGCAAATGTTCGCAGGGTGCGACTTTTGCGCGGTCAGCTTGGTCACGTCACGCTATGCCTACTTCGGATGTTTGAGCTTCGGACCATTCGCATCGCGCCGCTCGCTGTCCTTGCGCTCGTGCTGACTGCGTGCGGCGGCGGCGAGCCGAACAACGGCCAGAGCGCGCAATCCCAGTACGAGTGTTCGCCAGTTGCGCCCACCGAGTGCCCGGAGTCTGCGCCGCACTATGCGGACGTCGCGCCGATCTTCGAACAGCGTTGCGCCGGGTGCCACACCACGACCGTGAAGGATGCACCGTGGCCGCTCGACAACTACGAGCACGTCGCGGATTGGGCGACGTTCATTCGCGATGAGCTTTTGCAATGCGCGATGCCTCCAGCTGACTCCGGAGTCGGGATGCCGCCCGAGGAGCGCGACGCAATTCTGGTCTGGGTTCGCTGCGGCTACCCCAAATAGGGGCGTGGGTTCGACGCGGATTGCAAACCCAATCGTCCACGTCACGGGTGCGGTCGAAAACGACCCTTGCCGAGCTCAACCCCGGACGGCGTTGCGACCGGCTTCTTTTGCGGCATACATGCGTTGATCGGCGCGTTCGAACAAGCGCAGCTCGCTCTCGTCGCCGTGGCTATATTCGGCGCAGCCGATGCTGACGGTGACTCGTAGCCGTGTGTCGCGATAGCTGACGGTGAGCTCGGCGATGGCTTGGCGTATCCGTTCGGCGATGGCTACGGCGTCTTCGAGCTTCGTCTCGAGCAGCAGCACGACGAACTCCTCACCGCCATAACGCGCGGCCAGCGAGTCCGAAGGCAGGCAGGACATGATGTTCCCCGCGACGGCCCGCAACGTGATGTCGCCCAGTTGGTGCCCGTAGTCGTCGTTGACGGCTTTGAAATGATCGATGTCGATCATCAATAGGCAAAACGTGCGGTTGTAGCGCCGCGCGCGTGAGAACTCGCGCCCGAGTTCGTCCATCAGGTGGCGCTTGCTGCGCATGCCGGTGAGCGCGTCCGTGGTCGCGTTCGAGTAGATTTGCTCGTGCAGCGCGGCTTCCAGATCCGTTGCGCTCAGGTACTTGAAGATGGTCGCGCCGATCTGAATGCGATCGCCCGTGCGTAATTCGACGATACCGCTGAGTTCCGCGTCGTTGAGTAGGGTGCCGTTGGTCGAGCCCACGTCCATCAACACGATGCGCTCCGAGCGACGCTCGAGGCGTGCATGACGGCGTGAAACGCCATCATCCGCCAAAACTAGTTCGTTGTTGGGATCGCGACCGATGCGCAAGGGCAGGTGATCGAGCTTGATCGAGCGGCCCGCGCCGCCCTCGCGCTGGTAGACGACGACGAGGCAGTCCGAGCTGGTACGTACGACGGGAATGGCTTGCGCCACATCACTGACGGCTGTGTCCTCGTCGCCGCTGGACATGCCGAATTGTGTTCCCGAACATCCGTGCAGGCAAGATCCGTAAATAAATGAAACCGAGACGAAATCCGACCACATCTGCGCAGATGGGATGAAAGCGGCACGAGTGTGCGGATGCGTGCCGCTCTCCTACATCAGCGCGGCTCACATCGGCGACAACGCGGTGTAGTCCAAGAAGTTCCCAGACATCATCAGCAGCGACAGCACCGTCCACGACTCGTCGTAATACACGCCGCCAACCAACAGATTCATTGTGGCAACGTTGTCGTAGCCGGCCTGAATGAACGACTGATAGGTCGCGCTGCTCATCGCCCCGACCGCGGCGGGACCGACGAATGCTGCAGATTGCCCACCTTGGTATTGGGGGCGAGGCGTGCCATTCAGGTCGTAGCCATCGACCATTTGTTTGGCGCCGATGTTCGCGAAAAACTGACTGGTCTTTGCCACGTAGTCCTTCGCGCGCGTCTCGCCGAAGTGACAATAGTCGAGCCCGATCCGGAACGGAGTTCGGCACGAGTCGTATTGGTAGTGAGTGGGAGCGTTCCCGGACATCCACACGTTGGGATTCGGCACACCATCACTCGTGCACCACGCGGGCACCAGACCGTTTTCAGTGTTGCCGTTGGCGGAGTTCAGTGATTTGGCGAGCGTCTCGTAGCTCGTCTGCAGGACCTGATTCCACTTGTCGTTGCCGCTCACCTTGGCGAACACGCGGTAGTAAGACGGCGCAAAATAGGAGGGATTGACCGTGCTCCAGCCGCCCCAACCATCGCCCGGTTTGAGCAGCTTATCGTCCTGAATTTCGGTGTTGTAGACCTGCTCGATCTGGTGCTTGGCGATGTTCAAGTAGGTGTCGTTCAGACTGCCTTTGCCGCCCCATTGCTTGTCGGCCATGACCAGCGCCCAAGCCATGTCTTCGTCGGCATCACTGGCGGCGCCCGAACCGTTTTCGCCGCGATCCTTGCCGTTGGCCAGGATGTACCAATCCATCAGCCCGTTCTTGCCGAGGAACTGCTGTTCGTACTTCCACAAAGAGTCGAACAGCGATTGATCGCCCATGTACACCGCGATCAGCATGCCGTACGCGATGCCCTCGGAGACCGTCGAGTTTGGCTCGAGATCGCCTGGCTCGTTCGCTCGCTTGACGCGCAAGAAGCCGGCCGCACCGTCAGCCGTCACGGTGTCCGCCTTCCACTTCTCGTAGGCTGCCTTCACGTCCGAGTTGCGGAAGTTGGGGTAGGTACAGTTTGCGCTGAAGCGGTTTTGCGGAAACGGGAAATTCACGCCGTTTGCCGCGGGAGTCGGGCCCCGCGGTTCGGCGGGCATGCTCCCGGCCGCGCCCGCAGCGGCGGGTGAGCCCCCGGCCCCGGCGCTGGTCGAGCCGGCGGCGCTGACCACCGGCGACGCGCCGGCGGTCCCGGCGCCCGGCTGAACGACCGCAGGGGCGCCGGCGCTCGAACCGCCGCTGCTCGTGTCACAAGGCGGGTTGGATTGCTGGCAATGAACCGAAGTTAGAGCGAGTAGGGAAAGCGGCCAGAAGGACGACGCGCGAGCATAGGCGGAAGACGACACCCGACAGAGCGTAACTCCGTCGGGTGGCGATGCAGCTCGTTTTCGCCCCAGCGTTGTCGTTCTGCAAAGCATCTCATTAAAAAGTTTCCCGTCTCCTGGAATCGGTTCCAGCAAGTCTCTTTACTTGCCGCGGGCCGAAAGCTCAGCGTTTTCGGCTTTCGGCTCAGGACGAGACAGCCTCGAGCGCGCGAATTTGCGCTTGCACGGGCGGCAATGGTCATCGGGTCGAAACGCCGTCGGCACAGATGCAGCCTAGGCTCGCGCCATTCTCGAGCACCGATCACCCATTCACCTGGCGAAGCGCGGGAAACGCGCGAGCGCTTGCAATGTCGACTTACCGCGGCTTCCTTGTTCTTCCTTTCGTGCACTTCATTCTCGTCGCGTGTGCCACTTCACGCACGGAAGTCCCCGCGCTCGTGCCGATCTCGAGCGGCCCGCAAGCGATTGAATTCGAGAGCGCCCCGCCAGAAATAACGCGGGCGCCCGGCCCGTACGCGCCCACGCGCGCGGCGAACTCGCCCCGCTACTCTTGGCAGAGCGCGACGCAGACGAGTTGCGACGCGCAGCCGATTGCCAAACCAATGGACGACACCCCGGCGCCGGTCGTGCTGACGTTCAGCGGACCCGTGGGCGTGTTTCCGCTGCTGCCCAACGAAGTGCTCGAGGGCGAGCCGGTGCGGGCGAGCGCGCCGCTCGAGGCGGAGCGAAACCCCGTGGCGCCAGCAACGCCAGCGCCGGCTCACTCTCCAGATTTCGTCGTAGCCGCCTTACGACCTGCATTTCGGCGCTGCTTTTCGCATTGGCTCGACTCCAGAGCGGACGCCGAGGGCAGCGTGCGTTTGGCGCTCGAGGTCGGCTGCGCGGGCGAAGTGCAGGCGATTTCGGCGGACGTGCAGGGCGTGGACGAACCGACGCTCGAGTGCTTGTTTGCCGTGGTCGGTTCGGCGCAATTCGGTCCGCCCGCAAACGGTCACGCGACGCTGCAGGTGCCGGTCGTGTTCAAGAACGCGTCTCGCTAGCCGCTTCGATTGCTCGCGCGAGTTCGACGATGCTGGCAGGCGAGCTGCCCTCGGCCTTGTTGTTGACCAGCACGAATGCAGGTACATCATGCGCCAGCGCTTTGCTGACCAGGGTGGCGATGTCAGAACGCGTCGAAAGATCGGGCTCGACGAGGCGATCGAACGGCAGAAAGCGCGAGCGCGCAGCTTCGTACTCGTCTCCGCGTCGCATGAGCCAGCGCACGATCAGCGGCTTACGCGCATGGGGCGGGATCTGGCGCGCTTGCGCGAGCACCGAGGGCATCAATCCCCAAGCGTTGTGGGCGTGTACGGCGCCGCCAGCGGCAAGCGCTCGCGCATAGGCCGGCGTGAGGAGCTCTGCGTTGCGCAGCTCGACCACGTACGGGACGCCTCGCGGAAGCCGCTCGAGAAATGCTTGCAAGCGGTCCGCGAACTGCGCCGGATGCCCGACGTCTTGCGGCGGAAATTGAAATAGTAACGCTCCGAGCTTCTCGCCCAAGCCGGGCACGCACTGCGCTGCGACGGCGTCCGTTGCATACGCGGGATCGAGAAAGCGCGGGTTCGCTTCGCCTTGGCGCTTTCCGTAGCGCGCGTGCTTGGGGAAGCGCGCGAGCGTGCACTCCTCGTGCGCTTTGACGAGGAAGCGAAAATCGGCCGGCACTTGTCGGGCGAGTTGTCGGAAGTAGTGCTCGGGGAGGGGGTCATAAAAGGAGCGATCGACTTCGACGGAGCGAAGGTGGGGGTGTTTGCTGTAAGCAGTGAGGCCGGCTTCGGAGAGCAACTTCGGATCGGCGTCGCTTGCGTAGACCGTGCCGCGCCAGCCGGGAAACGACCAAGACATGGTGCCCATGCGGAGAGCAGGGGAGAGGCGCTCCGACAGCGCGCGTAGCGCGGGATCGATGGCTGCGGGCTCGATGGTGCGTGGCGGGAGCTCGAAGAGAGTCGGTTGAGTGTCGCTGGCTGACACGGCACAGGCACGCTCCCTCGGAAGTGATTGCTACGCAAGCCTGCCCAACGAAGGAGCCGAACGGGATCTTGCTCGTGTGCTGTGAAGATGTTCGAGTTTTCGCTAAAGTGCGCCCGCCATGAAAGGTACTCCGTCGCAGCTCGGCGATTCGCACAACTTCGGTCGCCGAGTGGTGCTGCGCGGCGAACGCATCGAAAAGCCGCGCACCCTGCTCTGGGAGTGGCTGCTTTTGTCGAGGCAGAGCCCATTGCGCCAGCTTCTGGACCGAGCGGCCGCGCAGGATGCGCTCGGCGTCGACGCTTTTGGTTTTTTGCCCGCGCTCGAGTTTTTCGGCTCGCGCGGCGCTGGCGGCGGACAGGTCGAGCGGCTTCAGCTGGAGCCACTGCGAACTCGCGATACCGAGACACGACGAGCGCTGGCGACCATCGTCGGTCGGTCCCTCGCGCTGTGGAGCTGGCTCGGCGTCGCAGACCTGCACTGGGAAAACCTCGTCTTGGGCGTCGATGAGCAGGGGCGCGTGGTCTTCGGCCCGCTCGACATCGAAATGATCTTGGCCGACCTTTCACTGCCCACAGAGACGAAGCTGCTCCCCGACGCCGATCCCGAATACGCGGCCATTTGTCGGCACGCGAGTGGGGTGCGGCGCGTGTTACCCTACCTCGGTAAGCCGATCGACGTCGGCGAGTTGCTGGTGATGGCTGGCGCTTACCGTCGCACGCTGGCATTTTTGGACCGGCATTCGCAGGAGATCGCGGACGTTTTGTCGGCCTTGCCCGAGCTGCGTGAAGCGCCCTTGCGCGTACTGCTCCGCGGCACGGGCGACTACGTGCAATCCGTCTCCTCGTCGCTTTGGCCACCATTGCTCGAGGCCGAAATCGAACAACTGGCGCGCGGCGACATCCCGTACTTCTTTCGCTTGTACGGGCGTCCGGGGATTCACTACTACGCCGATGCCACGCTCAGCCGAATCGCCAGTTTGCCGCTTCATGGGGACGTGCCACAGCTAGATCCCATCTTGCAACTGTCACGCGGTCTGCGCTCCCCTTCACGCAAGAAGTTACGCGAAGACGGCTTGTTCACACTGCTCGGCGCCTTCGATCATCAGTCGTTTACGGGCACGCACGTCGGTGAAGAGCTCTCGTTGACGTTCAGCAAGCGCAACCTGGTCGTGACCTTGCCGAGCGGCGAAGAGCTACGAACATCGCGAAATTTGCGCGCGTTCGTGGGCAGCGTCTATCTGCCTTGTGAATGCGGGGAAGTGAGCAGCGTGTTCGTGCCGCCGGTGAGTGTGTGCGCTGCCGCGCAGAGCAGCGTATAGTCGGCCCCAATCGTGTCTGATTCTACTTGTGCCACCTGCAAGCGCCCCAGCGTGGCGTGCGTTTGCGATCGCATCATGACCTACCCGACCGAGCGGCGCGTGCTGATCTTGCAGCACCCACAAGAACAAGACGCCGTGCTCGGTTCCGCGCAGATTCTGACTGCTAGCCTACCGAAAGCAAAGATCGTCGTTGGTCTCAGTTGGCCCAATTTTGCCAAGGCCCTGGGGGAAGACGGCGTAGACCCTCGCCGCTGGGCCGTGCTGTTCCCCGACCGCGAAGCCCAGGGTGAAGGGGTCACAGGGCGCGCCGGCATCAGCTCGCCCAGCACGCTCGAAGGTATCGTGGTGCTCGACGGCACGTGGTCCAAAGCCAAAACCTTGTGGTGGCGCAACCCCTGGCTCAACAAGCTGAATCGCCTGACCTTGACGCCCAAGCAACCCTCCATTTACGGCCACTTGCGCGCCGAGCCCCGTCGTGAATTCGTCTCCACTCTCGAATCGGTGACCGCCGCGCTCACGCTGTGCGGTGAGTCCCCCGAGATTGAAGCAGGCCTCGCGCGCGTCTTCCGCACCCTGGTTCAGCGCGTCCGCGACGCGAAAATCATCCCGCCCAAAGGCAGCCGCCCAGCGCCCAAAGCCAGGCGTCGGCCGCCCAAAGCCCCGAGTTCGACGGGCTGACGCTGCGACGTGCTGAGCCGTCCCCGGAAACACCCCCGGTCGCAAGCCGCGCTATAAGCTGGGCGTGGCACCACTTCGAACAGCGCGGGTCGATGAATAAGGCCGATTGGTCATTGCTCGGCACGATGCTGGCGGGCTTCTTTGCGATCATGAATCCGATCGCGAACATTCCCATCTTCTTGGGGCTGACCCAAGGTTATGGGGTCGAGGCACGGCGGCGCGTGGCGTTGCGTTCCACGCTGATCGCGTTCTCTACGGTCGCCGTGTTTACGTTGCTCGGGCAGCTGATCTTTTCGATGTTCGGGATCACCATCGCAGCGTTTCGGATTGCAGGTGGTGTGATCATCTTTCTCATCGGCTATCAGATGCTGCAGGGCGAGATCTCGCCCGCGCATCAGACGCGGCGTGTGCGCGACGCGAGCGGCGATGCGAGCGGCGCGCCCTCGCGCCCGTCCGTGATTGATGACGAGGGGATGCTGTCGGTGGCGATATCGCCGCTGGGCGTGCCGCTGCTGGCAGGCCCCGGGACGATCGTCACCGCGATTGGCTTTTCTGCGGGACATTGGCGACACGCGGTCATCAGCTTGATCGCGTTCGCTCTCTTGTGCGTGACGACCTGGTTCGGGTTCGTGGCCGGTGAGCGCTCGGTGCGTTACCTCGGGACCTCGTTCCTGACCGTGATCACCCGACTGATGGGCTTGATTTTGGCGGTCGTCGGCACGGAGATGTTGTTGGAGGGGCTGCGGGGCGCGTTTCCGTCGTTGCATTGAGCGCGGGCGCTGGACGCGGTTGGGTCACTCGGCTCCGTTCCATCCGATCTGCGACGCGCTCGAGGCACCCTTCACGCCACGATGGCGGCGATCCGCTGCCAGCACCAAAACGCCGCGACGATACCCACTGCGTACAGCGCAGGCCGCCGTGCCCGCGTGAGCCATCCCTTCGGCCACGGCACGCTCACGAGCAAGAACGCGAGCAGCACCATCATCAACTGTCCCAGCTCGACGCCCACATTGAAGCTGAGCAACGCCATCGGCAAATGACTCTGCGGTAGCCCAATGCTCTTCAGCGCGCCGGCAAAGCCGAGCCCGTGGACCAGGCCGAACAAGAACGAAACCAACGCTGGCGTGCGTCGAGCCAGCGTGTTCGCGTCGTGCAGTGACTCGCTGGCCACGAGCACGATCGACAGCGCAATGCATGCCTCGACGGGAGCCGAACGCAGCGTCAACCAGCCGAAGACGCTGCACGCGAGCGTTAGACTGTGCGCCAGCGTAAACGCCGTGATCGTGCCGATCAAGCGACGATTGAAGCCGACCAGAAACAGTAAACTCGCGACGAACAGCAAGTGATCGACGCCGCTCAAAATGTGCTGCACGCCGAGCACGGTGTAAACGCGGAATATCTCGGCAAGCCCGCGGCGATCGTCGGCGGAGCCGAACAGCTCGACCGAGGGTTGAGAACCGGTGAACGTGTAGACGCGACTCTGGCCATCGAGCCAGGTGATCTTGACGAGGGCCGCCGAGTAGCGTTTGCCCACGCCCTCAATCACGAAGGTTCCTTTCAGGCCTTCCTCATCACAGTGCACGACGTTGGCATCGGATTGGACGCATTTGCCGGGCCAGTGTGGCTTCAGGTCATCGCCCATCGGGCGTTTGTCGCTCGCGGCTGACCACAGCCACAGAAACTCGTTGGGAGCCGTCTCGCGGACTTCCATCTCCGCCATGCTCATCTCGTGCGCGTGTGTCGGCGGTGCGTAGAGCGCGACCACGAGCGTGAAGAGCACAAGGCCGAGAGCGCGCCAGCCTACCCTGCTCATTCGGACGACTCATGGCCGGCAGCGGACTTTTCGAAGGTGATCTTGTACTTTTTGGCCATCGCACGCACCGCTGCGCTGCGCTGCTCGGAAGCCGTCGCGTCTTTCCAGTCTTGGAGCACCATGCCGCGCGCGATCTCGAACACCGCGGGCTTGGGCGGAGTCGCTGCGTTCAAGCGAATGGCACGCCAGCCATCGCGGGTCTGCAGGGCCTGCCAAGTGCCCGGCGTCGCCGCCTGTAAGGCTTTGGCGAAGTCTGCGCCGTAGCTGTCGACGAGGTTCGAAAGCGGGCGCGCCTTGAACACGCGTAGGCCGGCTTTTGAATCGCCGGGCGTGCCGTTGTTCAGCGCAGTCACGAATTGTCGCACCGTCGCTTCCGTGCTCGTGCCCGAGAGGGCCGCCTCTTCGAAGTCGAAGCGCGCCGGCTCGTCATACTTGTCGCGGTGCGCCTCGAACCACGCGCGCAGCGTGGGGTCGTCGATGGGCGGCAGCTTCACGTTGCTGTCGACCACGCTGAGCGCCTTGAAGATCACGCGCTCTCGGATCGCCGAATCACCCTTGTCCACCTGCAGCGCGAGGCCCTCGCGATAGAGCACTTCGTTGTCGAGCCAAACGCGATGCAGCGCTTCGAGTTCCTCCGGATTCGGATCTCGGCCACGCGCCGCCTTGAACGTCTCGGTCGCCTCGGCATCGACGTCGGCGCCCACCACGATCGTGTGCGAGTCATCGGTCTTTGCCGCGACGAAGTGATCGATCGCAAACAAGAAGCCACCCAGCACGATGAAGTGCAGTAGCGGCTCCCGCAGCCAAGACCGCCGCGGTGAGGGGGGCTGCGTCGATACGGCAGGTTGGGCGGCTCGAGATGACAGAGGCTCGGATAGACCAAGATTCAATGCAGGCGTCGACATGGGGTTTTGACGAGGTCTCGGAAAAAGGAAACGGCGCCGTGCGTTTCCCGCGCGGCGCCGTTTCGTGCCATCCGTCAGTGACGGTAGTGTCACTCGTGAGTGACGATGGCGTCACTCGTGAGTGACGGTCTCGCTCAGTTCACGCCCGCAACCGGGGTCGAGCCAGTGACCTCGACGTACACTGGGTTGGCGTAGAACCAGAGGTCCGACCAAGCCGCGATGTCGTACGAGACGGCCTTCTTGCCGTTGATTGGGTTCGACGCACCCGTCGCCGTGGCCAAGTGATCCGGGCAACCGTCGAACTGGCTGTTCGCGCTGTGCACGGTGTTGCAGGGAATGCGCAAACGAGTCGTGTCGTTCGCGTTGGTTACGACGTCCGCGAGCGGGTTGCCGCTGGCGTCGGTCTCGAAGGGCACGGCCGCCGGCAGGTTGGTGCCACGCAGACGGAAATACTGCGAGGCAGTGACCGCCGGGACGCGGAACGTCATGGTCAAGAACGTCGAGCCGTCGACCGGGGACGCCGAAGCCGTCCACGCCGAAGCTCCAGCGCCGTTGAACGTCTTGAGGATCGCAGCCGAGACGTTCTTGGCCGCGTCAGGCACCACCGACAGATCAGCCGTCGTGCCATCGGCCTTCAACCAGTTGGTGTTGCGCGGCCACTCACCGGAGTAGTTCGCGGCACCAGGGGTGCGGTACCCGGTCACCAAACCATTGATCACGTCGATGTGGTCGAGCACCGGCTGATTGAGCGGTTGGTTGATGCTCACCTGAGCCAGCGACGGATTCGGGAAGGTGTACGGCGAGAAGTTCGTGCCGGCCGGATCGCGCACCGTGATGCTGACTACGATGTCCGAACCCGACGCGACGACCAGCTTCTCACCCATCGTGGCGCAACCAGCGGCGCTCGGCGAGTTGTTGTTGACCGCTGCGTTGAGGGACAGTTCACCCACGAGCGCTTCCGACTTGCCCGTGCAAGCCACGAAACCGAGGCGGTCGATGATCTGGCCGCTACTCGCGAAGTTGTTGCCGGTGCGCAGGCCATCGACAATCTGCTGCGGAGTCGGCTTGTTGCCGCCGGAGCGCACCATCGTGTAGTTGCGCTGGTATTCGCCCGGGTAGAAGTCCTGGGTCGAGCGGCGGTCATCGGGACCGAAGTTGCCGCGGTTGTGCCAGTCAGAGCTGGCGAAGAACCAGAAGTTGCGACCTTCACCGAGCAGCGCATCCCAAACGCCGCCCAGATAGCCGCCGTAAACGCCCGTGCCGCCGTAGGTGGTGCCACCCACGCTGTCGGTTTGGACGCCACCGATGTTGTTGCGCAGCACCTGGTACTCACCGCGGTTGGACGAAGCGCCGTGACCCGGCTGGGTCTCCATGCCGATGGCAATTCGTGGCGCGGTGTTGTTGAAGTTGCGGAGGTGCTCGACGTTGAAGCCGTTGTTGCCGTCCGGGTTGAACTGGCCGGCGCGCTCGAGGTGCGCGGGGACGTAGTACGAACCGTTGGGCGCGTTGGCGGCCATCCACTTGAGAGCTTCGAGTGTCTTGTTGTGGCCCTTCGTGCCGGTGCCCGTGCCACTCGCGGGGATCAGCTTCTGCGCGGTCGCGCTCCAGCTCGGATCTGCTGAGTTCAAGCTGCCCGGGACGGAGCAATCCCAGTTGTTTCCGGCGCCACGACTGGTGTCGGTGTCGCCACGGTCGAAGCAGTACTCCCATTTAGCCAGATCGGAGCCGCTACCGATGGCGGTGTAGCCGGGCGTCGTGGGCAGCGTCGCGCTGTTGAGCGCAGCCGGGATCTGGCCCGTGATCACGGACATCGAGCTGTGCTCGTGACCGGCGACGACGGACTCGATGCCGAGGAACAAGGGCTTGTTCAAGTAGGCGTTCAGGTACTCGATGAGCGGGTACTGGAACTCTTGAATCGACTGCCAGCGCCACATGTTCTTGTTCGGGCTGGAGCCAGAAGCGTCACCCTTCGGGGTAACGCCCGAGTTTTCCCAGGTGGTGGTCGGACCCTTGCCGGTTACGAACGGGTAGGCCGGCGTGGCGAGCGTCGCGTCTTCGACCAACGTGCAGTTGCGGTTGCCGTTGCCACCGTGCCCGGCTTGCACGAACCAATCGAGACCAAAGGTCCCGTCGGTCTTGTCGGTCACCTTCTTGACCAACTTCTGCATCGAGATCGCGCCGTCAGAGCAGGTGGTGTGGTTGTGGAAGTCGCCGGCGACGTACGTGCCGGGGGCTTTCGTCGCGGCCGAGCAGGTGATTTGCACGGTCTGCGCATCGGCACAGGACGCGGCCGGGTCACCATCGCTGACGCTGAGCGAGACGGTCGCGGTGCCGGCGGTAGTGCAGGTGAACGTCGGATTTTGTGCGGTGGCGCTGCTGAGCGTGCCCGCGCTGGCGGTCCAAGCGTAGCTGAGCGCGCTCGGAGCAGCGTCGCTGTCGTGAGCGGCGGCCGAAAGAGCGACCGTGCCGCCGAGGGCAACCTCGGCCGGGTTGGCAGAGAGCGAGTCGATGACCGGGCATACGTTCAACGCGCCGTTGACCAACACGCTGCCCGTGCGTGGCGCTTCTTTGCAGATGAGCGCGACATTGACGGGCGTGGTCGTGCGGGCCTGCACGTTGAATGTGGCGGAGCCGTTGCAGGTCGTCGACGAATCGGTGGTGGTGCCGCTGATGGTGATCGAGTAGCCGTTGCCGACTGGGATGCCACCGATGGTGGTGCTCAGCTTGGTCGCCGAGCTGAGGTCTATCCCAGCGGTCTTGGAGTAGGCGTTCGGTCCGACGATGGTGTAGCTCGCGCTGTTGAGCGAGGTGCCATTCGCTAGCTGCAAGGCTAGGTTGACCTCGCCGCTCGTTTCTTCACTCGCGGTGGCAGGCGCTTGCGTCGCGCTGCCTTGATCGCCGCAGCCGACGACTGCGGCGATGCCGCAGAAGCCCAAGGCCAGAATCGATAGTTTTTCAGTTCTCATCATTGCTTTTCTCCGAACGGCGGTGCCGTACCAGGCGGAAAACGCCAGTAATCCGTGCGGGTGATTAGCAAGATGCAGGCCACCGTTCGCGCGGCTCGAAGCTATGGAAATCACGAAGTTTTTGCTGGGTTGGCCAGACACACTCGGGACACATTTCCGGATTCCGGAAATGGCGTTCGAAGTTCGGAATTCGCCAGCTTCGCTCGTGAAACAGCGGGGCAAACTCCGTATGACGATTCAGTGTCGGATCGGGTCGAGGTTCGATCTGCCCGAGTCGAGCTGCGACAGCATTTGTGGTGCCTCACGGCGTGCGGGTTGGAGTCGCGCCAGCTCCGTGAGTAACGTTCGCGCCGCGGGCGCGTCCGTGCGCGCGAGGGCTCCGGACATCGCGAGCAACGGGTCATACGCCGGACGAAAATCTGGGCTGAGCCGTAAGACGGCGAGCAGCGGCTCCCGCACTTGAGCGAGCATTTCCTCGACCCGCGATGAGGCGTGCACGTCGCGCCCCGATTCGATGAAGCGATCGCGCGCGACCCAATACGCCGAGAGGCGAGCGAAGAAATTCGAGTCTGCTGGTTGAATGAGTAACTCCGCAGGGTTACTTGACAACTCGTGTAACAAGGCGAGTAGGCGATCGCGCGGCAGCGAATCAGGGGCATAGGTGATGCGCGGCGCGCCATACATCACGATCGGGCGATCATCGGTGTTTTGCGGCGAATTGGCGGCAAATTGCCTGAGCGCCGTCGGCCCCGCCACTATCTCGCCCAGCACGCTGAATTCGTCGTCGATGCCGAGCTCCGGGAGCAGCGCTGGTGTCTCCGGACGAGACAGGTGGTCGCGTAGCCGAGCGACGTCGATACGGTCGGCATCGCCGCTCGCGACGAGACCCAGCACCGGCGTCTCGAGGCTGTTGCTCGCGAGCATGGCAAAGCCACGCGGATACACGCTCGTGAACGAGCGCACGATGCTCCGCAGCGTCATCAGATCGAGCTGATGCAACGGTAACCACTGGCAGAAAATTCCGCCCGCGCGCAGCCGGGAACGCACGGCCTCGAAATGTTCGACCGTGTACAGCGCGCCCGAGCCGCTGCGTGCAGGATGAAAGTTGTCCGAGACGATCACGTCGTACTGGCGAGCGCTGGCGCGCACGTAGCGGCGTGCATCCGCTACCATGACGTGTAGACGCGCCTGGGCGTCGCTGGACAAATCAGCTGTAAAACGGCTGGAAGCTTGCATCACTTCCGGGAGTAGCTCGACCACGTCCACGTTCAGCGTCGGAGCTTCCGCTGCGCTGGATGAAGTGACACCGGTTCCGAGACCCAAGAACAATGCTCGTCGCGGATCCGGATGGAGCAACAATGGCAGCCATGCTTGACGACCGTCGACTCGGCGCGACGAGCTGCTTCCTTCTTGCTGGCGGTTGTTGATGCGTAGGCGTGCGACGCCCGAGGCATCTTCGACCACGCTCACCGCAGCCAGCACGCCTTCTTGATAGCTGACGACGTGCCCTCCCTCCGGGATGTCGATGAAGGTCAGCGACGGCGCAGCAAACAAGAGGATCAGCGTCGCGGCAGCCGTCGACCAAAACGGCCAGCGTGACCACGAGCGCCTGGCGACCATGGCGAGGTAGCCCACGGCGATCGACAAGAGCGACAACTTGGCCCCAATCGCGGGCAAGGCGAGCACCCCGAACAGCGCGGGGGCGAGCGCTGCGGCGAGCGTGTTGATCCCCAAGGCGCGGCCAAAGCTCACGCCGCGCGCGCTCGCTTCGCGGCTCAAGTGACTGAACAGCGCGCCCATGACGAGCGTCGGTGGGCCGAAAGCGATGAGCGCCAACGACGCTTCAGCCGTGATGGCTCCCGACATCCCGTCGCCGAACGTTTCCGCAGCCCAAGCAGCGAGCTGCTCCGCGGCGTACAATGAAGCAGTGCTCAGCAGGCAAGTGGCTGCCAATGCGGCAAGCAATCGGTCTCCATCGAACTCGCTGTGTGGACGCCTTGCGAGCCAACGCTGATAGGCCGCAGCACCCGCCGCGGTCCCTATCAAATACACCGCGAGCAGGAGCGCGAAGGTATAGACTGTATTCTCCGTCACCTGGCTGAGCACACGCACGACCAGCACCTCGAAGCCAATCCCGAGAAAGCCGCTGAATGCTAGGCGCACCAGCGCTCCGCGCGCGCTCGACGGTGAACTCGCGGGGGGAACCACTTCTGCTGCGATCTTCGGGAACACGATCAGCGCGAGCCATCCGCATGCAGCGTTGAGCGCGACGCACACCGCCGCGCTCCTCGCCAGACCCACCGCGGGGATGAGCCAAAATGCCGACAACAGCACGCCGAGCACCGCGCCGAGCGTATTGGCGGCATACAGCCAGGCGATCGAGCGATCGTCGGCGCGCGCGCGTTCGGTCAACCGTTCCATCGCGGGTAAGGTCGCGCCCATTGCCGCGGTCGCGGGCAGAAATAGCAGAAAACACGAGAAAAATACCACGAGCCAATGCCACGTGCCCGAGGGGTGAACGCCAATCACACCGAGCACCCAACCGCTGAACGGCCCGGCAATCGCCAGCAGAGACAAACTCCAGGCCGCGATCAGTAGTTCACAGCCGGCGTACCAACGAACCGGCGTTTCGCTGCGTTCGATGCGCTCGCCGAACGACAGCCCGCCGATCGCGAGCCCGCCGAAGAACGCGGCGAGCACGGCCAAGACGCCCGCTGACTCGTGCCCGAGCCAGAGCGAACACTGCTCGGTCCAGATGATCTGATAGCCCAAGCCGGCAAAGCCCGACGCGAGCATCATCGACAGCGACGCCCAACGGCGCTTCGTATCGGAGAGCGCGCTCAACCGCTGAACCTCACTAGATAACCCCACGAGTTCAGCTCGGAGGGGATGGCGTTGAACGAGAGCGTGATTCGCCGCTGACCTTGATTCGGCGGCACCGCGTGCATCAAATAGCTGGGAAACAGCACCATATCGCCCGGTTCTGGCGCGGGGCTGATCCATTTGTCTCCGCTGAACTCGTTCGGCGTCATCCCTTGATGGTCGTTGCGAAACATGAATTCGCTGCCGCCGGGCGACTTCATGAACACCGTCTGCGAACCTGGATGAGTCGGCGTGAGATAAACGACGCCGGAGATGAAGCTGTTGGCGTGGTTGTGCATCGCTTGACGTCCTCCGGTGTCGAGTACGTTCACCCACATTTCTTTGAGCATCCAACGCAGGCGCTCACCGAACAAGTGCACGCCGAACTCCACCAACTTGGGCGTGATGAGCTTGGCGGCGTCGACCAAGAGCGGGCTGTCACTGGGCTGAAGCATCGCCGTGTGTGACAAGTTCGCGGACGAGCTGTTGTCGCGTGTAGCCTGAGCCGTAAAATGCTCGACCAAGCGATCGACCAAAGGTTGCCCGAGCGCGCTGCGCGCTCGCATGAACGGCGTGGGGAATAAGCCGAAGACTTCGTCCATGGCGGCTCCTTATCCAAAGCGTCGTGCGGCGTGTGGGGCAATCTGCGTTTGCCATCGCATCGTCACGTGGTTGGAACAGAGCCGCCGTGTAGTGCTTGGCTTCGCGCCCGATCGTTCGAGTTCGAACTGCGATTCGAACGAGCGGTACACATCACTTTCGGCTCGACGACTTCTGCTGCGCAATCAGCGAATGGAATATTTTCGGCTTGGAGGTGCGATGCTGGAACGCGAGCGCCCCCAGCTCTTGGCTGGCTAGTCTGGCGATGAGTTTCGGGCGAAAGCGAATCGCTTCGGACCGAGGCCGATCAACGGAGCTGAAAGCGCATCAACCAACGCATGCGCACGGCGAGCGCCTTGCCGCCGCGCCGCGCTGGAGAAAAGCGATAACCGCGGACGCTGCGCACGGCGGCTTCATCGAGACCGTAGCCCACGCGCGCGAGGGCGCGCGCGCCGACCACCGAGCCCGCGGCGTCGACGATGATCTCGAGCGGGACGTCCGCTTCGATGCCGGCAGACTCGGCCTCGTGCGTGTAGCTGGGTGTTCCGCCAGCGAGCAGCTTGGCGGGCGTATCGACGGAGGCTTCTGCGGCTGGCGTTGCGGATGAACCCTCGGCCGCGCCTTCACCGAGCCCGGCGCCGGTCGTGGTACCGAGCCGAGCGCGCGCGTTGGAGCCGACGGTCATGACGAAACGTGGCGTTGCCGGGGCAGTGGAGTCGAGGGTGACCGGAGCGGCGGCCGCACCGGCCGCGGCGGTTTCGGCCTCGGCCGCCGTCGGCGAATGCGACGGACTCGACGCGGGCAACACGTGGCGAATCGACGGATCATGCGCGATCGCGTCGTGGCTCGCGGGGACGGGGTAATCGTGATGGTGGCTCGCAGGCGCGGGGGCGGGCGCGGACTCAGGTGTTGCGAGTGGGGCAACGGGGAGCTCCGCGACCGAAAGCTCGAGCGCGGCAAGATCCACCCATCGATCTCGAAGCGGGTTCGCGTTCGATGCCGCGTGCGAGGGGCTCTGTGCTGCGGCGATCGCAACCGCCGCGTGCATCGACACGGAGATGATCAACGCAATGCTCTTGCCGTTGACGGGCAGTGCGCGGAAGAGATCAACCGGGGGCATCGAGGCTCGCGAAGTATAGCGACGGACTCAGGCCGCTCGTGACATCTTGTGGGGATTTGCGTGACACCTTCGGCACGGGCCAAAATTGTGTAGCACGATATTTTACTTGCGTGTTACGCCCGGCTCGCACATGCGTAACCCCTTGATTTCCAGGGTGGCACTCGGTTTGGCCGCGCTGTTGTCGACCCGCCCGCTCCTGGCCCAGGATCCTGCGGGTGGCACGGCGGCGTCACCATCCGCCGCGATTGACGCGAATGTGGGCGTGGTCGCCCCGGTGCTCGAACAGCATGCGGAGCCGGTGTATCCCATCGACGCTCTGCGCGAGCGCATCGCGGGCACGGTGGGACTCGAGCTGGTCATCGACGAGACGGGCAGGGTGAGCGACGCGAAAGTCGTGCAGCCCGCCGGGCACGGCTTCGACGAGGCCGCGCTGGAAGCGGTGAAGAGTTGGACTTTTCAGCCCGCGCGCCAGGACAATCGAGCGATCCGCGCCACGGTGCAATTGGCGCTGCCGTTCGAACCTCCGGCGCCGACGCCGCCTTTCATCGAAGCGCCGCCGCTGGTCGCGCCCCCCGCACCGGCGCCCGAACTACAGAAGAATACCGAGACGACGCTCGTGCTCGGGCGCAAGCCGATGAGCGCCGCGTCCGCCTCGGCGGTCCGCGATCGTGACTTCGCGCTTCGACCGATCGGCTCCGTGCAAGACATCTTGCGGGTGACCCCCGGTCTAGTGATGGTGCAGCACTCGGGCGGCGGTAAAGCGAATCAGTACTTTTTGCGCGGCTTCGACGCCGATCATGGCACGGACTTGGCGCTGTCGATCGACGGCATCCCGATCAACATGGTTTCGCATGCGCACGGCCAAGGCTTTGCGGATACGAATTTCATCATTCCGGAGCTGGTCGAGCGCCTCGAGCTCTCGAAAGGACCCTACTTCGCGAACCAGGGGGATTTTGCAACCGCGGGTGCCGTCAATCTCGTCACGCGCAACGGCTTCGAGCATAGTTCGCTCGGCTTCGGCTTCGGCGGCTCGCCGGGTCACGGTTCGCCCTCCTACCGAGGCTTGTTGATCGCCAGCCCCAAGTGGGACAAGGCCAGCGCGCTGTTCGCCGCAGACGTGGGCCGTCAGGATGGGCCGTTCGATAACCCAGAAGGGTGGGACCGCTACAAACTGTTCAATAAACTCACGCTGCCGCTGTCGCCCACCTCGAGTCTGACGATCGGCGAGTCGAGCTACGCGGGCAATTGGTACGGCTCTGGGCAAATTCCGGCGCGCGCCGTCGAGCAGGGCGTGGTTTCGCGCTACGGTTCGATCGATCCGAGCGAGGGCGGCAATACGGCGCGCCACCAGCTGTTCCTGGGCTACAAGCTACGGCCGAGCGAAACCAGCGAGCTGAACGCGCAGGCGTACTTGGCCAGCTATCGCTTCAATCTGTATTCGAACTTCACGCTCTATCTCGACGACCAGGACGCCGGTGACGAGATCGAGCAAAGCGATCGACGCACGTTTTACGGCGGAGCGGTCTCGTACCGCGTGTTGCACCAAATCGCTGGCGTCCGCTTCGATACCACGATCGGTGGTCAAGTTCGCAGTGACGATATTCACGAAGAGCTCTGGCATTCGCTGCAGCGCACGCAGCTCGCTCAGATCCGGAACAATGACGTGCACGAGACGCTGCTGGGCGCGTACCTGAACGAGGAGATCACGCCGCTGCCTTGGCTGCGCGCGAATCTCGGTGGGCGCGCGGATTTTCTGAGTTTCGCGGTCGACGACCGACTCGCCAATGGCGACCCAGCGAGCCCCAAGAGCGGTGCCGATGGAGCGCATCAATTCAGCCCCAAAGCGAGTCTCGGGGTCACGCCGCTCGATCGCAAAGCGGCCCAGCTGGATCTTTACTTGAATTGGGGTCACGGTTTTCACTCCAACGACGTGCGCGGCGTGTTCAGCAAGCCGTCGGTGACGCCGCTCACGCGCGCGGTCGGCGAGGAAATCGGCGCGCGCACTCGGCTTTGGAATCGCTTCGATTTTGCGACGGCAGCGTGGCTGCTCGACCTCGACAGCGAGACCACCTGGAGTGGGGACGAGGGCACGACGAGCGTCGGACCCGCGACGCGTCGGTATGGTGTGGAGTTCGAGACGCGCTACGAGTTTACTCCTTGGCTTGCAGTCGACGGTGCGGTGACTTTCACGCGCTCGCGTTTCGCGGCGGGTCACGAGAACGGTGGCGGGCTCGCGCTCGCCCCCAAGCAGACCTGGTCCGGCGGCCTCTCTGCGCGGCACGATCTCGGCCCGGGCGTGGGCCGCGCGGGCCTGCGCTTCTATGGCATCGGGGACCGTCCGGCTTCGGACGATGGCGTGTTGGTTGCACCGGGCTTCACCCAGGTCGACGCCCACCTCGGCTATCGACACCGCTGGTTCGACGTGGCCTTCGACGTCGAGAATTTGCTCAACGGCGCGTTTCGCTCGGCACAGTTTGCGACCGTGAGCCGCTTGCGCACCGAGCCGGGCATCGGTCAGCCGATCCCGGCGGGTTCGAGCTGCGGTTCGAGCGGTCGGGCCGTCCAAAACCCCAAGACGGGCGCTGCGGACGGCCGCTTTTGGGGGTGTGAAGACGTGAACTTCACCCCCGCGTATCCTCTCACGTTGCGCGTCATGGCCACCTTGTTCCTCGATTGAGATTCGTCATGAATGTCCGTAAATTCGCGGTATTTTCTTGGTTCGTGGCTTCGCTCTCGAGCGCAGGTTGCAATACCTCCGAGCCGACGACCGCAGTGTTGAGCAACGATTACCCTGTTGCGAGCGACGCGGAAACGATGGCCGTGTACCGGGGCTGGTGGTCGGTCGCGCAGTTCGCCGAGCCGGTGCTCGCGGGCCAGGTCTCTGATCCAATTCGCGTCGTTCGAGGGAGTGACTACGGCTACGCGTTGCTCGCGCCAGGTTGGGACACCGCCCTGGGCACTTCACCCGCGACGCTGATTCCGCTGCGCAGCGCTGAGCAGCTGAGCGTCGATCGCGGCGAACTACTCACCTTTCGCGTCTCGCCGTCGGCGACCGTGGGCGATTGCGCGGCCGGCAGTCCGTTGACTCAAGAGGACGCAGACTTCATCACGCAGCGCATCTTTCCCGTAGAATTTAGCGGTCTCGTCTATGACGCTGCGAGTTGCTCCACGTCCGCGATCGCATCGGGCGAAGGCGGCGCGGGCGGTGAAGCCGGTGCTCCTTGATTGACCGAAGAGCGTCCCTGCAGCGTCGATCGCTCTCCTGATTTCGAATGGCGCCTTCCGACATCTGGAAATCCGTGTGGATGCCCAGGGCGATTTGACCCGCATTCTGCGCCTTTGGCTGCGGGCATGCCGCTTGCCTATGCGCGGAGCAGATGAAGCGATCGAACGTGGCTCTGACGGTTGCGCGTGTGGGGTGGAAGACCTTGCTGGTAGGCGTGATGGCTTGCGGGCAGTCGCCGAGCGGGGAAAATCCGTCGCCGTCTGGGGCCGTTGGCTTTGGCTTGCAACTTTCCCCGGGGGTTACCGTTACCCAAGCGGTATATACGATCGCCGGTCCAAGCGGTTTTTTCAGCGCCGGGAACGTCGCTGTCGGTGAGAGTGCCGAGCTGGTCGTGCCCGTGGGGTCGCTGCCGCTCGGTGAAGGTTACGAAATCGACCTGACTGCGCCCGCATCGGATGGGCTCACGATCTGCAATGGAAAGACGCTCTTCGACGTCACCGACGGCGATCCGAAATCGCTGGGCGTTCATCTCACTTGTGCGATTCCGAGCGGCGATCTGGCGGTGACGAGCACCTTCAACATCTGTCCAATGATCGACGGCCTCGGTGCAAGCCCTGCCGACGTTCGATTGGGCGGAACGATCGCGGTGACGAGCTCTGCGCACGATTCCGACGTCGGACCGTCGTCACTTAGTTACAAATGGAACATCAACGGGGCGTCGTTGCGCGAGACGCAACAGCCACAACCCAACTTGAACTTCGTGTGTAGCCAGCCGGGGGCTTTCAACTTCACGCTGACCGTCTCGGACGGTGATATAACGCCGGGTTGCGCCGATACCCTTTCGGTCATTGCCCGTTGTTCGGCACTCTGAAGGCACCGACGATCATGGCTCACCAACTCACTCAAGCTCTGGCTCTCATCGCCACCTGCACCTTGCTGGGCCTCTCCGCCTGCGGCAGTGAAGCGCCCGAGAGCGCATCCAGTAGCGACGCGCCGGGCAACACCGCCGCGCCTGGCCATCTCACGGCGCCCAATCATTCAGGCTCGCGAAGCAACACAGCCGACAATCAAACGCCGGAAGAGACGGCGGGTTCGATCGAGCTTTCACTGAAGCTCGGTGCGCAACAACTCGACTCGATGAGCTACGCCATCGTCGGCTCGGGCTTCTCGAAGAGCGGCAACCTCGACGTCTCGCACAGCAGCAAAGTGTCCGGGGTCGTCGGCGGCATTCCGTTCGGTACCAATTACTCGCTCACGCTGTCCGGCAAGGGCGCGGGCTCGGTGCCGATGGATTGTTCCGGCTCCACCTCGTTCGATTTGAAGGACGCCGGCCCGCTGCCGGTGAACATTCAGATCACCTGCAAAGAGCCGGCGGTCGTCGAGCCTCCCACGCCAGCTCCGGTGCCGCCGTTCGCGGTGTTCGCGCTCGCGTGCCTGCTTGGCGCGTGCGGGATCGCCGTTCAGCGCCGAACGGCGCAGGGCTAGACGCTCGCACTCGTGGCGAGATATTTGCCGTTGAGTGTAAGTGTTGCGTACAGCTGTTCCGAACGCCCGCGCACATCGCTCTCGAGATGCCGCAGAACACGCCCCATGTGCACGCGTCGCTGTCTGAGAATCTCGCGAAATTTCCCAGCTGCTCGGTGATCGGCCGGCCGCGCTGTCGCTCGCGGCGGGCGTGTGCGGTTCGACGCGCCAGCAGAAATTCCGAGGCTTGAGCAGCGAACGAACAACGGAGACCTGCGCCAAGCCCGCCGACAAAAGCGTGCTAAATACACCGTTCGGCTTCGTTTGGCTGGCTGGATGCGTGACTCGCGAGATTTTTCTCGTCCCCGAACGGGCGGCTGATTGCCGTAAGCTGAGCTTGCCCTTCATGTTCGAGAGTTGCACGGCGTGAACTCACAAATCCTCATCGATGCCATCGTGCGCCAGACGATGGTTCTCATCGCGCAGCTGTCGACCGCCGACGGCGTGCGTTCACCTCTTTCGCACATTGCGGACGAGGTATTCGTGGGCCTAGTTCGAGAGCTCGAACGACAGAAGCTCGGCAAGAAGGTGATTGCCGACATGTTCGGGCTGGTCCTTCGCTCGTACCAGCAGAAAGTTCAACGCCTGAGCGAATCCGCGACCGCACGAGGCATCACGCTGTGGGGCGCGCTGCACGGCTTTCTGGTCGAACGGGAGTCTGCCAGCCGGGCGGAAGTGCTTCAACACTTCAAGCACGACGAAGAGGGCAAGGTTCGCAGCATCTTGAATGATCTGGTGGAGAGCGGTCTGGTCCGGCGCACCGGGACGGGCAAGGACACGCGCTACCGAGCCGCCAATGCGGAAGAGCTAGAAGAGCTCGGAGCGAGTGACGCCGGCGATCTCGAGGAGACCAACGCGGCCTTGGTCTGGGTCCACCTGTACCCGGCCAGCCCGATCAGTCGGGAAAAGCTGGCCTCGGTCGTGCCATTGTCCGAGACCGCATTCGACGCCGCAATCGCACGGCTGGTCGCGGACGAACGCATTCGCATCGAGAACCGACCCGAGGGCGTGTTCTACGTGACCGACCGCTGTTTGATTCCGATCGGGCAGGCATCCGGTTGGGAGGCCGCCGTCGTTGACCATCACCGTGCGGTGTTGAAAGCGCTAGCAGCCAAGGTCGTGGGTGGTAAGCACGTCTCAGCTGCCGCGGATGAGATTGGCGGCACTACGCTTTCGTTCGATCTGTGGCCCGGGCACCCGCGCGAGCGTGAGGTCCGGCAGTTGCTTGCGACGGTGCGACGTCAGGTCGTGTCGCTGTGGGACGAAGTGGCCGAGTACAACCAAACGCACCGCGCGAAATCGACTTACCAGGTGAGCTTTTATTGCGGTCAAAACCTGATGGATGAACAGGAGAGCGAATGACCGCCGCACGCGTCTTGTTGAAGGGGTTGGGGGCGCTGCTGCTGGGGGCGTTGCTGTTTGGCTGTTCCTCGAAGCCGACCGGGCAGGAGGGGGATAGCCAGACCAATTGGCTCGAGGCATGCCGAGACGACGCGCAATGCGCGACCGGCAACAAGTGTCTGTGCGGCGTGTGCACCCGCGCGTGTTCCGTACCGAAAACGTGCATCAACGCACAACAAGGTTCCTGCGTTCCGGCCGGGGAAAACGGCGTGATCGCGCAGTGCGGCGGCAGTCCGCCGCCCGCCCCCGGGCTGTGCCTCATTCGTTGCGCCGACGCGAGCGGTTGTGCGAGCAACCAGGCGTGTATCGCCGGGATTTGCTCGCCGCTCCCGGAGGCGCCGATCGACGTCACCGTCGATCTCGAGACCCGCCATCAGGAGCTGGTCGGCTTCGGGGCGTCCGTGGCGTATGGCGAGGGCCAGATCACCGGTCATCCTCTGCAGGTCGGGCTGTATCAGGACATCTTCACGAAGCTCGGCCTCGACATCCTGCGCTTCCGCAATCGCTTCCAGCACACCGGGGATGATGATCTGAAGACGGCGGGTGAACTCGTGTCTGCGGGCAACTCCACCCTGGGCCGCCCGCTCGGGGTCTTCCTCAGTACTTGGAGTCCGCCTGCGGCCCTCAAGGCCAACAATGCGCTGGTCTGCAGCGGCAACGTGCAAACCTGTACGCTCGCCAAGGCCGCCGGGGGCGGTTTCGACTACGCAGGCCTGGCGGACTATTGGGTCGGCTCTCTCGCAGCCTACGCGAAGGCCGGGCTAGTGCCGGATTACATCGGGATCCAAAACAACCCGAACTACCTCCCGAGCTCCGCCGAGTCGAACGAAGCTTGCCGGTTTTTGCCGACGGAGGGTTCGGTCTCCGTTCCCTTCGGCGCATCGACGGTGACGGTGACTTATCCGGGCCTGGCGCAAGCTCAAACCGCCGTGGTCGACGCGCTATCGGCGCTCACCAATCGGCCGAAATTGCTCGCTCCCGAAAGCAGCGGTGTCGACAGCCTCGCAGACTACGCAGCGAGTCTCGATATCTCGAAGATGGACGCGCTGGCTCACCAGCTATACGGCGTGAATCCGGCTACGGCAGATCTCGATGCGCTTGCCGCCATTGGCCAGGTCGCCAGTCAGAACAACCGCCCCCTGTTCGTGACCGAAATGCAGGCGGACGGCTTCGACACGGCGGTGCTCATGCACTACGCAACCGTGGTCGAAGGAGCTTCCGCGTACTTGCAAGCGGCGTTGACGGGGCCAATCTCCGGTCCCTTGACCAATACTCAAGCGCTCATCGGTATCGACTCCGCGAGCTACAAGCTCCAAGACCCGTACCACGCGATGCGGCACTTTGCCGGTCACACCGATCCCGGTTGGACGCGTGTTGAAACCACGGCGCTGGCGGGCAGCGGGCTCTTGGTCTCCGCGTGGCAGTCGCCGTCGGGTCAAGATTTGACGTTGGTGTTGATCAACGACCGCAGCGTCGAGCTGAGCGCACACCTCAACCTCCCCGGTGATTGGTCGACCTCCGAGGTCACTCGTAGCGTCTTCAGCGGTCTCGAGCGTTCGGCGGCGCTCGGGGCTTTGCCGAGTCAAGGCGTGCTGCGGATGCCACCGGAGTCGGTGGTCACCGTGGCTCTCTCGCGCTGATTGCATTCGCCACGAGCGACCGAAGACATCTCCGCGTTCGCGCAGCCAACCGGCTCTTCGTTCGGTCTTTTCGGTTGACAGGCGCCGAGGCTGGTCCACACCATCCCGGGTGGCGTGATCGATCTGCGTGCTTTGGCAATGGCTTCGGCGACCGTCGGCATTGCGTGGCTCGTAGTTGCCTGCGAGCCAACAGTCATAATCGGCTCCTGCTCCCAAAGCTCGCCGGCTGACGGAGGTGAAGGTGGCGTGAGCTCGGCCTCGAGCGAAGGCGTGGTCGGCAACTCGTGGTCGACGGGCTTCGAGGACGGCATGTGCGGCTATCTCGCCGAGCAGGGGTACTGCTACACGCGTCACGAGGCGACGCTCGAGATCGTTCAATCGCCGGTGCACGACGGGAAATTTGCGGTGGCCTTCACCGTCAACGGCAACGCGACGACCGAGGATCGGAGCCAAGTTCGCTGCGTCCGCCAAGGCGAGATGCCGAAATCGGCGGTTTATGGCGCGTGGTATTTCATACCCGAGCAGCGAACCAGCGACGGCAACTGGAACCTGTTTCATTTCTTGGGTGGAGAGTCCGAGGCAGACTCTCACGCCTTGTGGGACGTATCGCTCGCGAACAACGCGGACGGCAAGCTCGTACTGTCGGTCTTCAACTTCTTGACCGGCACACATCCTAGGATCACGAACCCTCCCGAGGTGCCGATCGGCCGCTGGTTCCACCTTCGATTCGAGCTCAAGCGCTCGGCCCAAGCAAATGGTGAGGTGATCCTGTACCAGGACGACACGACCGTGTTGACCCTGAGGGACTTGATCACCGATGACACGACCTGGGGTCAGTGGTACGTCGGCAACTACGCGCGGACTCTCACGCCCGCGTTGACGACGGTGTACGTCGACGATGTGACGATCAGCGAGGTCCCGTGAAGCCGAGGGCCCTCTCGGCTGCGGTCGGACTCGCGCTGCTGCTCTCGGCTGAATCGAGCTTTGCCGAAGGCAGTGTCCCGATTCAACTTCGCTGGCAGGCGCCGAGCAACTGCCCACAAGAAGCGCAAGTCAGGCAGAAATTACGAGACTTGCTGGGCAGCAGCGCGAGTGACGTCGCAGCGAGTCGCCTGCGCGCAGAGGGCCAAATCGAGCAGGTCGGCGAGCGCTTCCGGCTCACGCTGAACATTCACTACGATCTGGTCAACGGCACGCGCGTGGTTCAAGCGAGCACGTGCGAGGACTTGGGCGGCGTCGCGGCGGTCACGCTTGCGCTCTTGTTTCGAGCCGAGCACAGCTCGAACGCACCGCTGACCGCGCGCGATCTCGGCGGGCCTTCCGCTTCGGTAGTTGGGGACAGCCGCGCGGCTGGCTCTGAGAACCAAACCCCCGGCAGTGAGACCCGCGCGGCAAACGAGGGGGATCGCGCGGCAGAGGAGGAAAGGCGTGCGCTCGAAACGCCGAACGGCAGCGAGAAGCTGACGCCCGACGAGCAAGTCCGAGCGTCGGAGTCGCGCCATTCGGAACCTTCACACTGGCGCTTCGTGTTGAGTGCGCCAGAGTTGCGTACCGACATCGGCGTGCTGCCCGACGCTAGCTACGGGATTGGGCTAGGGGCTGGCGCGCGCCACGATGCGTGGCGATTCTTGATCGCTGGCACGTTGTGGCTCGCCCAAGATTACGAGCCGGGCTCATTCGTTGGATATAGCGCTCACTTTCGTCGAATGAGCGGGGAGCTCTCCGCTTGTCACGGCTTTCAAATCGCCGGCTTCGAACTCGCGCCCTGCCTTCTATTCACCGTGGACGACGTCGCAGCGCGGGGGTCGGGCGTTGGGATTTCCTCGTCGAATCCACACACGGCGTGGCTTTCCATAGGGGCCGGACTCCAGGGGCTTTGGTCCCTCGGTAGTCGAGCTGCCCTCGTTTTCGGCGTCAACGGGCGCGCGGCGACCTCCAGACCCCGCTTCGTGAGCGACGGCGTCGGAGAAATTTCTCAGGTGGGCCCCGCCGCGCTCGGCATAGTACTGGGCTGTGAGTGGCTGCTTTGATGGAAAATCCCTTAACATTCCCGATAATTCTCGGATCCGAGCGGATTTCGTGACGGCCAGGGCCCGAGCCTGCCACTGCCGTTGGTGAAGAACAGATGAGCGGACACGACCTGGTTGCTTCGGCGCCCTTTTCGGGGCCCGGCCCGGTCCCCTCTGACCGACCAGCCCTCGTGCAGGATTTCCCCGCCGTCTATCGCGACTACTTCGATTTCGTGTGGTCGTGTACCCGGCGCCTCGGGGTGGCCGCGGCCGCAACGGACGACGTCGTCCAAGAAGTGTTCATCGTGATCCACTCTCGTCTCCACACGCTCGAACGGCCCGAGGCGCTACGCAGCTGGATCTACGGCGTGGTTCGCCGTGTGGTGAGCGCACACCACCGTTCACGGCGTTCGAAGCTCGACGCCGCGTCCCCCGTCGACTTGGCGGAACTGCCCGGACCGCGGCAACCGACTCCGCTCGACCTGGCAGAGCAAAATGATCAAGTGAAGTTGCTCTGGAGCGTGCTCGATGAGTTGGACGACGACAAGCGAGAGGTCTTCGTACTCGCAGAGCTCGAAGAGATGACCGCTCCGGAGATCTCGGAGGCGATCGATATTCCCATCAACACTGCCTATTCGCGGTTGCGTGCCGCGCGGCAGGCGTTCAACGAAGCGCTCGCACGTCGTGAAGCGAGAGGAGACGTATGTCGGACTTGAGTGAAGGGGGCAAAGTGCTGGTGAAGGCTGGCAAGCTTGCCGATCGCCCGAGCGCCGCTGATCGGCAACGTGTGCTTCTCGCGCTGCAGGCGCGCTTGGGAGACGCCGCGCTGCTCGCGGGTTCTGCTGCCGAAGCGTCGCGTGTAGCTAGCAGCGGCGCCGCTGCAGCGCGCTCGAAATACGTCAAGTGGGGGAGCTGGGTTGGTTCGGCGATGCTGGTCGCCGGCGCCGCCTCGTTGGCACCCCGTTTTACTCACAGGAGTGAGAAAATCGCGCCTGCGGCGAGCGCCTCGGTCGCCAGCGCACCGCGCGCATCCACGGTCGCCGTTCCAGTCGACGATGCGCCGCAGCTGGCGCCGGCTCCCAGCGTGCCGGTCGCTGCGCCCGAGGCGACACGCCCAGTGGCTCCGGAAGGAGCGAACCGCTCTGCGGACGCCCCAAAGAGTTCGTCGCGTCCCTCGCGCGATGGTTTGGCCGAAGAGGTCGCATTGCTGTCGCGCGCCGAGACGGAACTGCACGCGGGGCGGCCGGCGAAGGCGCTCACGGCGCTGGCCGAACATCAGCGCAAGTTTCCGCGTGGTGCGCTCGCCGAGGAACGCACGGCAGCTCGCATTCAAGCGCTGTGTGCCCTTGGTCGCACCGACGAAGCGAACGCCCAACTGCGCCAGCTGCTGCATATCTCGCCGAACTCGCCGCTCGAGGAGCGGGCTCGGCAGGCGTGCCGCAGCACGCCCTGAGCGAGCGTCGCGCGACTACTCCGTTGCTCCGCTGCCAGCCAGGGTGAGCGTGCGTTTGCTCGAGCGCCTGGAGAACCAATACAGCACCGCGGGCAGCACGAGCATGGCGGAGAATTGAGTCGTCAGTTCTCCGAGTGCGGCGGTGATGCCCATGCTGTGCACGGCGCCGTTGACGCTGAACATGAGCGCGGCATAGCCGCTCAAGGTGGTCATAGAACAAGCCACGACTGCGCCGCCGGTCTCGGTGAAGGCGCGCTCGATGCCATCATTACCCTCGATTTCACGCCGCTTCATGACGTTGATCGCGTAGTCGGAGCCGACACCGATGGCGATGGGTAGCGCCACGAAATTCAAGAAATTGAGCTTGAGCGACAGCAAATACAATCCGCCGACCAACCAAGTCAGCCCCAAGAACAACGTGGCGAGGGCGACCCAGCCGCCAGCGCGTCCCCGAAACGCGAACAAGACCACGGCTGCGGTTCCGAGCACGCTCAGGAACGCGACCCGCGGTGCGTCCCGCGCGATCGTCGTCAACATGTCGGCGAAGATCACGGGATCGCCCGTGCCGCGGATCACCTCGCCCGAAGGAAGCGTTATCTCACGCATGCTGTCGGCCCACAGCTCCAGGTAGTGAAGGTCGTTCACACTTCGGCCTTTGGTCGGGCCCACGTAGAGGATAGTGCCGATCGTGCCGTTTCTCTCGCGAAACGGGCTGACCGCCAAGTCCGGAAGGTCGCGCAGCTCGACCTTCTTCAAGTTGGAGGGCAGGTTCTTTTCAATCTCCTGGTAGTCATCGTCCGTGACCAGCTTGCGCTTTCGCGCTCGGTCGATGCGATCGCGGATTTCGCGCAAGAGCCCGATCTTCTCGTCCTGGTCCTTGGGCATGAGCGAATACACGCTCACGATTTGCCCGAACGGCTTTGCGTTCTCTGGCGCAGTGTCACGGCGACGCTCGAGCTCCGTGACCAGTGGGGCGATCTGGTCGAGTCGGTCGACCAACACCGCGCGACCGCCCTGGTTCACGCCGCCGACGATCTTGGCCATGCGTGACGACAATTCCTGCGCCGAGCTCTGGGTCTTGTTCTCGTTGCGAATGTGCGTCAGGTCGTACTCCATCGGGTCGTAGATGAAGTACGCGGCCGTGGCGGCGCCCATGCCCAGCGCCGAGATCAGACCGAGGATCGAGAGCGTGCCCGCGTAGCGCTTGGCCAGCCAAATGAAGGGTTTGGCGTACAAGCCGCCGAGGCGCTCACTGAAGCCGCCCTGCGAGCTCTTGAGGCGCTCGAAGGACGAGAGGAGCGCCGGAAGCACCGTGTAGGTGGCGATCCAACACAGCAACATGCCCGCCGCGCCAATCACCCCGAAGTGACGAAAGCCGCGAAACTGCGTGGTCATGAGCGCGCTATACGACATGACCGCGACACCCACTGCGGCCAGCGTCGCGCTCCAGGTGTCGAGCGACGCCGTCTTCAACGCCTCGGGCATGCTGAGCTGTTGCTCTCGCCGTGCCTCGAGAAAACGAGCCATGTAGATGACCATGGCGTTGATGCCATTGCCGATGATCACGCTGATCAAGAAGCCGGTCGCGGTGTTCAGGTGCCCGATCGTCAACACGGTGAAGGCGAGCGTCCAGAGCAGCCCGAGCGAGACGCTGAGCCCCAGCGCGAACAAGGCGCGCATGCGAAAGAAGAACAGATACACGACGAGCAGCACCAGCACGCCGCCGGCGATGCCGACCTCCGTGAGATCGCGCGTGATGTCGCGGTATTCTTCGGCGCTCGTCACCAAATTGCCGGTGAAACCATGCTTGAACTGCGGGTCGGCGCCTTCGTAGTGGCCCTCGGCGATCAAGCGTTCGACCTGTTCTTCCAGCTCGAAGGCACGCTGGTCCATGGCTCGGAGAGGGGTGCGGATCAGGATGACGGCGAGGTGCCCGTCTTCACCGATGTAGTATCCGTCGGAGCCCGGAGTCGCGGCCTTGGCCTCATCGAGGCTCTTTTGAAACGTGGCACGCACCGATTGCGCTGTGATCGGCTCCGGTTCCTCGTCGTCGAGCAGCGTGTCCGTCTTGCGCGCGACCTCCCAGTCGTAGCGCGTGAGGATCTTGTCGTGGAGCGCCCTGAGCTCGTCCAGCCCGGCGTAGAGGTGCTTATTTTGCTCGAAGAACTTCTCGGCCTCGCGCGGGCCATCTTCGACGCTCGACAGCAGATCCGGCGGCAATCTTCGCAGCTTCGGCACCAGTTCGTCGACGAACCGTTTCAGCAGCGCCGTGTCTTTCGACTCCGCGGTGACGGCCAAGATGGACGTGCTCGAGAGCCTGCCGCTCACTCGGCGCATCTCGACCACGCTCGGTGTGTCGTCCGGAAGGAGCTCGCTGAATCCGGTCTTGATCTCCAGGCGACGGACGATCACGGCAGCAGGAATGATGCTGAGTAACGCGAGTACCAAAATCACATACGGACGCGCTACCTGGACCGCGACCAAGCGCGTCAGCGTCCGTTCGATGAACTTCACCATCTTGAGCGCGCGGGAAGCTATCACGTGGTTTTTCCATGCTCAAGCTGCTGCGGCTGTGGTTTTCTGCGACGAAGTCGCAATTTGCGGCAGCGTGTGGGCCCACAAAAACGCGAGTTTTGGCGGTGGATTGTCGGATCGGGTCCACTATCTTCTTTTGTCGGGCTGGAAACCTTCGGGAATGGCAGCGCGTTCACGTATCGTTTCGAGTCACCGACCACCAGCCATGAAAGGCGAGCTCGAAATCACATGGATGCTCACTCCTTTCTGTTGGCGCTCACGGTCGTTCTCGGCGTAGCCGCGCTCACCACGGTCGTCTTCCAGCGGCTGCGGCAGCCGGTCGTGCTCGGCTATGTCTTAGCCGGATTCATCATCGGTCCGAACGTTCCGATTCCAGTCTTGGCTGATCGCCAGATCGTCCAAACGCTGTCTGAGCTGGGCGTGATCCTGCTCATGTTCTCGTTGGGTCTCGAGTTCAGTCTGGCGAAGCTGGCCAAGCTCGGAGCGGGCGCCAGTTTGACGGCGCTCCTGCAATCGAGCTTGATGATTTGGCTGGGCTTCGTCACGGGTCGCCTTTTCGGCTGGACGACGCTCGAGAGCCTATTTGCGGGCTCGATCATCGCGATCTCCAGCACGACCATCATCGCCAAAGCTTTCGACGAACAAGGCGTGCGCGGATCACTCCGTGAGTTGGTGGTCGGAATCTTGATCGTCGAAGACTTGATTGCCATCCTGCTCATGGCGACCCTGACGGCGGTGGCCGGTGGCGCCGGCTTGTCCGCCGTCGACATGGCCCGGACCACGGGCAAACTGTTCGGCTTCCTGGCAGTGTTGATCTCGGTTGGGCTGGTGCTCGTGCCGCGTGCGGTGCGCGCGATCAACCGACTCGATCGGCCAGAGACCACGCTCGTTGCCAGCATCGGCTTCTGTTTTGCCGTCTCACTCCTGGCGCATTCGTTCGGCTACTCGGTGGCGTTGGGCGCTTTCATCGCTGGCTCGTTGATCGCCGAATCAGGTGAAGCGAAGACGATCGAGCACTTGGTGAATCCGGTGCGCGACATGTTCGCTGCAGTGTTCTTCGTGTCGGTCGGCATGTCCATCGAGCCGGCCGTGATTGCTCGATATTGGCCAGCGATCACCGTGCTGACTTTGGTGGTGGTCAGCGGCAAGTTCATCGGCGTTACCCTGGGCGCCTTCTTGACCGGGAATGGCGTGCGAAACTCGGTGCAGGCCGGCATGAGCCTCGCCCAGATCGGCGAGTTTTCGTTCATCATTGCCGGGCTAGGGTTGACGCTCAAAGTAACGGGCTCATTTCTGTACCCGATCGCGGTGGCCGTCTCGGCGCTCACGACGCTCACGACGCCGTGGTTCATTCGTGCATCGGCGCCGGTCGCGAACTTCGTCGACCGAGCGGCGCCGCGTCCGCTACAAACGTTCGTGACACTGTATGGGAGTTGGCTACAAAGTTTTGGCGCGAGCCCGCGCGAGAAGACTTTCGGCGCGCGAATCCGACGACTGGTGCGACTATTGATCTTGGACGCCCTCTTGCTCGCTGCGCTGGCGATCGGTGCGACGCTCGGCAGCGCGCGTTTGAGTCAATACCTGGAGGCGAAATTTGCGGTTGCACCGACCGCGGCGCGCATCGGCGTCATCATCCTCGCGCTTGGCGTGGCTGCTCCACTGCTAGCGGGCGTCGGGCGTCTCGCTCACCGATTGGGACTGGCGCTGGCGCTGCGCGCGTTGCCGGCGGCCGAAGGCAGTAAACCAGATCTCGCCACCGCGCCCAGGCGGGCGCTTTTGATCACGATTCAGCTCGGTATCGTGCTGCTGGTCGGTATTCCGCTGCTGGCCGTGACGCAGCCTTTCCTCGGCGGGGTGTTTGCGCCATTGTTGCTCTTGGCGCTCGTGCTCGCGCTCGGCGCCTCACTCTGGCGCGGAGCTTCCGAGCTTCATGGCCATGTCCGTGCAGGCGCGCAAGCCATCCTGGAGGCGCTCGTGGAACAAGCGCGCGTCGGCGGCAGCGGACCTGCTCGATCTTCGCGCCCCCCCGAACAGGACTCGTTGGCCCCGATCCGCAGTTTGCTCCCCGGCATGGGCGAGCCAACGCCGTTCGAACTCGATCACGAGAGCCCTGCAATCGGGCAATCGTTGGCGCAACTGAACCTGCGCGGCCGCACCGGCGCCACCGTGCTCGTCATTCAACGCGGACTCGATGGCCTCTTGGTTCCGACCGCATCAGAGGTGTTGATGGTCGGAGATCGCTTGGCGCTTGCGGGGACACGCGCAGCGATTGCTGCGGCGAAAGCACTGCTGCGTCCGGACAAGGTCTCGAACGGCTAGTTCGAACCTTCGCTATTGTGGTTGTTTCCCTTCATCGCAGCCACGATCTTTTCGGTCAACGCGGCGGGCGAGAAGGGCTTCTCCAGATAGACGGTTCCTGGTCCGAGCAATCCTGCCTGCGCCGCGCCTCCGCCTGGATAGCCGGACATGTAGACCACACGCATCGTTGGATGCAGGCTGCTCAGTTCATGGGCCAGCTCGGTTCCGGTGCACTCGGGCATGATCACGTCCGTCAACAGGAGATCGATTTCCGCGCCGTGCTCGGCGCAAATGCGGCGCGCTTCGGACGGGCGACGCGCCTCGAGAACCACGTAGCCGCGCTCCTTCAGGACACGCGCCGCGACCTGACGGACGGCGGTGTCGTCTTCGACGATCAGGATCGTGCCCGCGCCGGTCCACGGGGCGGGCTCATCCGAGGTCTGCTCCTTCGCGAGCGGGCTCTCGTCCAAGCGTGGGAAGTAGATCTTGAAGGCAGTGCCTTGCCCCAGTTCACTGTGCACGCGGATATGGCCGCCGCTCTGTTGCACGATGCCGTATACCGTCGCGAGTCCGAGGCCAGTCCCTTGCCCGACCTCTTTGGTCGTGAAAAATGGCTCGAAAATCCGGCGCTGCGTCTCGGGATCCATGCCGATGCCCGAGTCCGTAACCGCCAACATGACGTATTCGCCCGGCGGGATGTCGACCTGCGCGCTCTCGTACTCACCGTTGATGCTGACGTTCTGGGTGGAGATGACGAGTCGCCCGCCTTCTTTCATGGCGTCGCGTGCGTTGATCGACAAATTCAGAATGACTTGGTCGATTTGTCCGGTGTCGGCGCGTACGACACCCAGCGACGGGGCCAGCTCCGTCGTGAGCTCGATGTCTTCGCCGATGATTCGTCGCAGCATCTTCTCGATGCCTGTCACCACTTCGCCCAAGCGAAGTTCCGTCGGCTGCACGGCTTCACTGCGGCTGAATGCCAAGAGTTGTTTGGTGAGCGCCGCCGCCCTGCGCGCAGCTGCGAGGATTTCTTCCAGGTCTCCACGTTTTGCGTCGTTGTCGAGGAATTCTTCGCGCAAAAGTTCTGCGTAGCTCTGGATCACGACCAGCAGGTTGTTGAAGTCGTGAGCCACTCCGCCGGCGAGTCGACCGATGGCCTCCATCTTTTGTGACTGGCTGAGCTGCGTCTCGAGATCGCGTTGACGTGTGACGTCTCGCAGTACGGCAACTCCACCCATGAGCTCCTGGTGATCACCGGCCAGGGGGGTACCCGTCATGGCGACGGTCGCTCCGCGCGCGGTGCCATTCTTCACCCAGGTTTCGATCTCCGCGGCTTTTTCACCGGCCACGGCGCGAAGGAGCGGATCCGCACTCGCCGGTAAGGTCCGCTTGCGGTCGGCGGTAAAGATGCCGAAGTCGCGCGCCCACGTTTGCGGGGTGACCCGCCGCTGAGTGGTGCCGAGGATCTTCGCGGCTTGCGGGTTGAAGAGCAGGGTGTTGCCTTCGGCGTCAGCGGCAACGATTCCCTCGTCGAGGCTATTCAAGATCGACGTGAGCAGTTGTCGCTCGCGGGACAATTCTTGGGTCAGACGAAAGTGGTCCGCCGCTTTTTGCACCATTTGGATCAGGTCATTGGGATTCCACGGCTTCGTCACGTAGGCGAAGAGCTTGCCGTTGTTCACGGCGCGAATGACCGCGGATAGGTCGGCAAAAGCGGTGACCAAGATCCGCTTGGCGTCCGAGGAGCCGTTGATTCGAGCGAGCAGCTCGTCACCAGTCATCTGTGGCATGCGCTGGTCGCTCAGCACCACCGCGATCTCGCGATCGTTGGCGACCATTTCGAGTGCTTCTTCCGGCGACGCGGTTTTCAAGACGGCGAAGTCTTCGCCCAGCAGATCCTCAAGCGCGAGCAGCACTTGCGGTTCGTCATCAACTAGCAGGATTCGTTGCTTTTCAGCTTCTTGCATGGGGCGTCGGACCTTGGTTGATCGGGAAGCGGATGGCTATCGACGCGCCGCCGCCTGGCGGTTCGGATAGCTCGATCGTGCCTTGGTGTTTGCGTACGATGGAGTAGGTGATGGACAGACCGAGCCCCGTGCCCTGCCCCACGGGTTTGGTCGTGAAAAATGGTTCGAGCACGCGTTCACGGAGTTCCGCCGGGATTCCCGGCCCGGAATCGGTAACGACGATCGAGTACAGCGAGCCTTCGGCGCCAGTGCTGATGCGCAGCGAACCGCCGTTCGGCATGGCGTCGATCGAATTCGAGACGAGATTCATGATGGCTTGATTGAGCAGGCTCGCGTAACAGTCCACCTGATCCGGTAAGCCGAACTCGGTTTCGACCTCGATTCCTTTGCCGTTCCTGAGGCGATGACCCAAAATCGTGAGCACGGACTCGACACACTCGCGAATGCTGACGCGTTTGCGCTCACCTTCGTCGAGTCGAGAAAAGGTGCGCAGCTTGATCACCAGATCGCGAATACGCTCGAGTCCCGGGCCCACCTCGGCGAGCCGCTCGTGGGCGCGCTGCCACTTCTCGCGTGCAGAATCCGACAACGGGGCAGGGAGCTCAGGCTCCAACTGGCTCAACTTGCGGCGCACCGTGTCCAGGTGACTGAGGACGAAAGACAGGGGATTGTTGATTTCGTGCGCGACGCCAGCCACGAGTTCGCCCAGGGACGCCATCTTTGCCGACTGCACCAGCTGGGCATGAGTCGTTTGTAGGTCGGTATAGGCGCTCTGAAGCTCGATGATGGCGACTCGGAACCGCTCCGCCAGCGCGGCTTTCTCGCTGGCGAGCGCGCGCAGTTCGGCGTTGCTGCGCTCGAGCGCCGCGTTGGCGCCTTCGAGTTTGCGGTGCGCTGCGTGCAATTCCAAGAATACCCGCACCTTGCTGCGCAAGATCGAGGCGTTCAACGGTTTGAACAAGAAATCCACCGCGCCCGAACCGTAGCCGCGCAGGACCATGCCCTCGCTGTTGTTGGCAGCGGTCAGAAATATGATCGGTACGTCTCGCGTCGAGGGATTCCGTCGCGCGTGGTGCGCGACCTCGTAGCCGTCCATCTCCGGCATTTGTACGTCGAGCAGCATCACCGCAAATTCACGTCTCAGCAGATGACGGAGCGCGTCGTTTCCAGAGCGCGCGAACACGACGTCACAATCCATGTCCTCGAGCAGCGCCTGAAGGGCAACGAGATTGGCCTCTACGTCGTCGACGGCCAAAACTGCAGGCCGAATGCGGTCCGCGGGTGGTTCCAAGGAGCCGGTGAGCTTCACGCTCGCCTCCGGAAAATCCGTTCGCGCTCGGCGAAGTCCGAGAAATTCTTCCTTGCCTCTGGAGACAGGCCCTCGTTCATGCCGAGACAGAGGAAACCGGAACGCTCCAGGCAGTCGGTAAACGTCGAAAGAACACGCTCTCGGAGCTGTGCGCCGAAGTAGATCAACACATTGCGGCAGAACACGACGTGCATCGCGCCGAGGGCGTGGTCGGACGCGAGATCGTGTTGAAAAAACACTACGTTGCGGCGTAAGCCTTCGCGTACCGCGACACGCCCATAGGCTCGCGAAAAATAGGCGCTGAATTGGTCTTTGCCTCCGCTCTCGAGGTAGTTGCGCTCGAACTCGGCGGCGCGCTCTTCGGCGTACACCCCCGCCTTGGCCAACTCGAGCGCTTTCGGGCTCATGTCCGTGGCGTATATCTGCGCGCGCTCGTACAAGTTCTCTTCTGTCAGGAGGATGGCGGTGGTGTACACCTCCTCGCCCGAGGCGCAGCCGGCATGCCAAATCTTCAGCTGCGGATAAGTGCGCAGGATCGGCACCACGCGCTCGCGGAACGAGCGGAAAAATAGCGGGTCTCGAAACACGTCACTCACGCGCACGGTGAGCTCGTCCAGCACCGACGCAAAGAAGGTCGGGTCCAACAAGATCCGATGTTGGAGCTCGCCCAGGTGGGAGAGGCCTGAGCGCGTCAACGCGGCGCGCACGCGGCGGCGCATCGAGCTCTCGGCGTAATCCACGAAGTGATAGCCGTATTTCGCCTGGATGGCTTGCAGCAGCAGGCGGATCTCCAGGTCCTCGAGGCTAGCTTCCGCCAGCATGCGCGCCCCCTTTCGGTAGCCACGCCTGCACCGTCTGCAACAGCTTGTCGCTGTCGATCGGTTTCGTCAGATAGTCGCTCGCTCCCACTTCCAGACATCGCTCGCGCTCGCCTTTCATGGACTTTGCGGTGAGCGCGATCACTGGCAGCTTCGCGAAGCGTGGGTCTTCGCGCAGGCGCCGGGTTGCCTCGTAGCCGTCCATTTCGGGCATCATGATGTCCATCAGTACGACATCGATATGAGCGGTCGCGGCCAGTAGCGCCAGCGCTTCTCGTCCGCTATCAGCTACTAATACGGTTGCGCCTTTGCTAGTGAGAAGTGCCGACAAAGCATACACCGTGCGCATATCGTCCTCGGCGAGCAAAACCGTCACACCCTCGAGCGATAGATCGACCACCGCCGGAGGCGGAGGAATTTGCGAACGCGCGCGGGGGGATAGTGAATCTTTGACGTGGCTTACGAACAGCCGGATCTCCTCCAACAGGCGTGCCGCCGAGTCGCCTTCTTTCAAGACGACCGCCTCGGCATAGGCTTCGAGTTGCTTCGTTTCCCGCTTGTTCAACGCCCGACCGGTGTGAACGATGACCCGTGGGGCGTTCCCGTGGCCGCGCGCGCGCAGCGTTTCTAGTACGGCCAAGCCGTCCATGTCCGGCAGGCCGAGGTCCAAGATCATGCAGCCGAACTTGCTCTCCTCCAGCGCGTCGAGGGCTTCTCGGGCGCTGCCGACGCGCAGGGCCTCGAAGTGTTCCTGGCGCAAGCGCTCGCACAAGGAATCGCCCTCCGCAGCGCTATCCTCGACGACCAGGACGCGCCGTGCCGCCGCCTGCGAACCGGGCGCGAGGGCGCGCACCGCGAGCGCCAGTTCGGTATGCGACGCTGGTTTCATCAGGTAGCCGATCGCTCCCAGCGCCAGCCCGCGCTCCGGTGATTCGACGCCGGAAACGAAGTGCACGGGGATCTCGCGAGTGCGAGGATCCGTGCGCAGGCGCTCCATGACCGTCCAACCGTCGACGTCGGGCAGCTTCACGTCGAGCACGATGCCCTGCGGGCGATATCTGCTCGCCAGCAACAGGCCTTCCTCGCCCGAATTGGCGACGAGCGCCTTGAGGCGCCGAGCGTGGATGATCTCGACCAATTGCTCGGCCAAGACCGGGTCATCTTCGATCACCAATAAATGTGGCGCTTCCGAGGCGAGGTGATCGCGGTCGTCGGCGACCGAGCTCTTGGCCTTGGGCTTCGCTGGCTGTGAATCAGCGAGCGCCAGGCCGTCGATGGGCAGGTAGCAAGTGAACGAACTGCCGACCCCTGGCTCGCTCACGAGCTGCAATTCGCCTCCGAGCAAGGTCACCGATTCGCGCGCGATCGCCAGGCCTAGGCCCGTGCCCGAGTACCGGCGGTTGGCGTGTGATTCGAGCTGCTCGAACGGTGCAAAAACCCGTTCTCGTGCCTCCGGCGGGATGCCGATGCCCGTGTCGGAGACCGTGAGTGCGAGGCTGGTTTCGGCGCTCAGTTCTGGTCGCCCAAACGGCGTCGCGGGGGGCGGTCGGCTGATCCGCAGCGCGACTCGACCGCGATCGGTGAACTTGATCGCATTGCCGAGCAGGTTGGTCAGGATTCGTTCGACGCGCAGCGGGTCCGTGACAATCGAAGTCGGACAATCGTCCTCCAACGAGATCTCGAGCTTCAAACCCTTTTCGCTCGCTAGCGGCTCGAAAACGCGGCGAGCGTGGTCCACGAAGCGCGTGAGCTCTACGCGCTCGAGTTTCACGTCTTGGCGTCCGGCTTCGATCTTCGCCAAGTCGAGCACTTGATTGATCAGATTGAGCAGATCATGGCCAGCGGCATGGATGGTCTTGCTATATTCGACCTGCTTTTCGCTCAAGCTTCCGGCTTCGTTTTGCGCCAAGAGCTGCGACAGCAAGAGCATGCTGTTCAGTGGGGTCCGCAGCTCGTGCGACATGTTGGCGAGAAACTGCGATTTGTAGGTGCTCATCTTGCTGAGCTCCTCGGCCTTTGCCTGCAGGCGATGACGCGCCTCTTCTAGCTCCGAATTCTGCTGGCTCAGTATCTCGCGCTGGGCTTCCAGTTCCGCGTTGGCGACCCGCAGTTCCTCGTGCTGGCTTTGCAGTTCCTGGTTGTTGGCTCGCAGCTCTTCTTCTTGCGCCGCCAGCCTTTCTGCCTGCTGCTGGCTTCTTTCCAGTGCTTCGCGCAGTGCTTCGCGCGAGCGGGCAGCCTGAAGTCCGATGACCAACATCTCCTGCACCGAGCTCAAGAGCTCTCGCACATCTTCCGTGTCGGTCTTGAACAGCGCCAGTTCCAATACACCCACGGTCTCGTCGGCCCACGATAGCGGAAGCAGCAAAAGCGACCTGGGTGAGCCTTCACCCAGTCCGGTGCGAACTCGCAGATAGTCTTCTGGCACCTCTTCGATGGCCAGAAGTGACTTCGAGCGCAGCGCCTCGATCAATAGCCCTTCCCCGCGGACGGGCTTTTGAAGCGGATCGAGCGGCGTAAACTCCGTTGCTTTTTCCACGCCGAAGCGGGCGTGCAGGCGAAGTCCCCCGTCTTCCAGCAAGTGCAACGCCGCAGCGACGGCACCGGTGCGCCGCGCTAGACAAAGGACCACCGCCTGCGCGAGCGCGCTCGGCTCCGAGCCTTCGCGCAGCTCGTTGGACAGCAGCACCTGGCTTTCCTTGAGCCAATCGGCGCGGTCGCGCTCCCTCGCGAGTTGGCGCAGATTGCCCGCCATTTGATTCGCTTCACGAGCCAGATTCGCAAGTTCGAGGAGACCGGTGCTCGGCAGCTGCTCGTCGAAGTTGCCGGTGGCGAACCGGGCCAAGCCGCCGGACAGCGTTCTGAGCCCCCGAAATACGTTCTTCGTGAGCGACAGCGACAGCGCGAGCACGAGCACGAGCCCAGTCAGACCAATCGTCAACCGGAAGCGGTCGGCGCGCTGCCTCGCGCGCTCGACCAACGCGAAACTCGCGGCTAGTTCGCCGCGACTGAGCCCAGTCGTTTGCTTGATCAAGGCTTCCACCTTGGCTTGCTGCGCCTGCATCCGGGCCATTCGCTCGACGACTTCTTCGCCCGTATCGCCGGCGATCAGTCGGCGAGAGACGTCCTCGGCCGCTTGGTAGTAGTCGTGGATCGTCCAGCGGAGCTGAGCTGCGTCGCTCGGATCGAGCACCTCGCGTGCCCCAGCAATCAACTCGAAGATGTGGTTGCGCTTGTCGGCAGCGGCGTCGAGGGCGGGGAGATCCTGCGCCGCGACCGCATCCTGCATCGCTTGGTGCAGATGATCGAATTCGGTCTCGAGTTTCGGACCGAGCCCGAGTTTGGGAACCAATCGCTGTTCGACGTCTCGCAGGTCGCGCGCCTGTTGGGCGCCGATCAGCGCGCTGCCGACGAGCGTGAGCAGCAGCGCCAATGTAGCGGTTCCGACGATCAGCAGCAGCCTCGCACGCAGCGAGCCCAGGAGCGGCCCTCGCGGGTCCGTCATTGCAGCGACACCGCTTTGGCTCGTCCGAGCTTGGCGTTGCTGGAAACATAGCCGATCGCCCCACGGTGCTTCAACACGTAGGCAACGACCGCGTCGTCGCTCTCTAACTCCGGCGGCGGCAAATCACGCCCGGAGAAAATGCGTTGCTGCCAGTAGCGTTTGACCGCCGATACCGAGCGTCGCAGTACGGTGTCGGAGAACGACTCGCGCGCGCCAGCGTTGGCGCGCTGATCGACTGGATGCGCCGTCGCTCCGTCGGGCCAGCGTGTCGTTCGTTTCAAGAAGACGTCGGTGACGAAGTCCTTGCTCAGCGCGAGCGCAGGATTGTCGGGATGGACCAGGATTCGAAATTCGTGAGCTGATTCGGCGCGTGCTCGTCCGCCGAACGCACTCAACCCGAACAACGACCAAAGCAGCGCTCGCCGCGTCGTGCGCGGGGCGTGGTACTGAGGGAAATTGCGCGGTCGAGTCATCGCCGAACGTCAGAAGTAGGCGGTCGTCTTGACCAGGAAGACGCCCCAGTCTTCGGTCAAGCTGGACAGTGGGCGATTGTCGTTGAGCGCAGAGCTCAGGCCCGCGGTCCCATGCATGTAGTGGCCCTCGAGCTTGAGCAGCCAATAGGAATTCAGATCGTACCTGAGCGTCAGCGCCAGGTCGTGCTGGTAAGCACCCCGACCGAGCGGCGCTGTTCCTGGTGGCGTACCGTAGGGAGGATTTTTGCCCTTCCGGTCATCCACGTTTGGAAACATCACGGAGTAATACAGGCCCGGGGTAAACCACGGGGTCACGTGGTAAGCGGACATCACGTAAAAGCGATCGCTCACCGTCTCTGGTACGGAGAACGAGGGCACCGTGCTGTTCAAGCTCACCCACCAACGGCTGAATTCCGAAGCCAGCAGCAGATCGTGAGCGCTGTATTCCACGGACGCGACCGCGAGCGTCGCGGGGATCTGGAACTTGAGCGGGCCGCTGAAGTCGGCCGGCAGCTGCCCAGCCATTTGCAGTTGCGCGATTTGGTCGGCGGAAAACACGGCGTCGCCATCGAGGCGCAACTTTTGAGCGCTGGCCCCGAGCTGGAGGCCTTCGAGCGGCGTTTGCCACATCAGCCGCGCTCCGAAAATGTACGGGCCGCGGACATTAGATAGAGTCGAAGTCGCGTCCGCGGTGTCGTAAAAAATGGCCCCGCCGTACAGGCGATATTCGAGGCTGCCCGCGTCCGCCAAGGGCAAAATGCCGTACGCTTCAGTGCCGGTCTGCGCGAGCAGAAAGTCGCGGTTCGAAACCGGGTACACCGATTGCGGCAACAAGATCGGCACGCGGGCGGCGTCGATGTCGTTGTTTTCGTTGTACAAGCCGAACGGCAGTTTGGTGCGCCCGGCGCGCAAACCAAAAAAGTCCCAAAACCGGTAGTCCAGGTAGAACCAGTCGAAGCGCGTGCGGTAGTTTCCGAGCGGGCCGAGGTCGTGCGTGAACAGCTGGATGCCAACGCGCATGCGATCGGTGAGTTGTTTACTGAAGTTGATCCCGACTTCGCTGAACTCGAAGCTTCCGTGCGTAGAATTCTCGGCTAGGTAATTGTTGCTCGTGCTCTTGATGAACCCCTGACTCACGAACGCGTGAATCTCGATTGGCAAGGGACCCGTACCGTCCGCGCCGTCCTCCGCTCGTGCGACCGCTGGCAACCCGAGCAGCGAGGCGACGTACACCGCCGACAATATCCGCCGCCCGATACGACGCATTGGCGCTCGCGTTCGAGCCACTGTTCTAGTCACTTTCGTTATCCGCTCAGTGCTGGTCAAGGTACTAACCCGCCAGAGTAGTGTGAGTCATCTGGACTCTGAAAGTCGAGCGGCGGATCCCGTCAGGGGGGGTGGAGCGCACGACGCGAGGGGATGAGCGGGGGCCAAGTGCCGCGTCGCTTCACCGCAGCTAACGAACGGCGCACGGGGCCCGAGCTTGAGCCTGGGTCAAAGCTTTGTCTGGCCAGCAATTCTTACGATTTGTTACCGCTCCGAACGGTGCCGAAGATTGCAGGATTTTTGCGGGCTTCGTGGATGCCCCAGGAACGTCACGAAGCACGGAATGCCGAGGGGCAGGGCAACCCAAAAGCGCGCATGGCGCGTCGACCCCCCCCACCTTTCTCCGCTCGGTCCGAGGGGACATTTCGGACACAGTCGCACGGCGATCGATAAGCGGGCATAGTTGGCAGTTGAGCGTGTGCGCGTCGGTGGCGCGTGCGCTCGCTTCGCTCCAGGCGACCCGGGAAATCAATGCAAGCGACTGCGGCGGGCGGTAGCGAAACCAATATTGGTCGCCGAGGCGTGAGCTTTTGGCGAAAACCGCCGCGGCCTGGGACGCGAGTTCGATTTGGTCTTCAGGTGGTTCGCGCCGTAGCGCCTAACTCGCTTGCGGCGCGGCCTTGCTTTCGAGGTATAGGTTGCTGTTCGCTCGGACAGGCGATGCCGTCACTTCGCGACTGAGCCTCTGGGTGTTGCAAGTTGGTTACGCGCCGCGTGTGGCTTGAACCAGGGAAAACTAGCGTGCAATTGGCGAAAGAACGAGTGCTACTGGTCGACGACGAGCCGCAGATCCTCACGGCGCTCGAGGATTTGCTGGGTGACGACTACACGGTCTTCAAGAGCTCGAGCCCCGAGAGTGCGCTCTCCTTGGTGGAGCAGAATCGAGACATCGCCGTGGTCATTACCGACCAGCGAATGCCGCACATGAACGGCGACGAATTCCTGCGCAAGCTCGGGCAAGACAGTCTGGCCGTGCGAATCATGGTTTCAGGGTTCGCGGATTTGCCGGCCGTGTTGCGCGCAGTCAACGAAGGCAAAGTCTATGCGTACGTTACCAAGCCATGGGACGAAGAAGACCTATTGAGTAAAGTGCAGACCGCAGCGGCGCATTTCCGGCTCGCCCAAGAGCTCGAATACGAACGCCGCTTGCTGCGAGACCTGATGGACAACGTTCCGGATGGGATCTACTTCAAAGACGCGGAACTGAGATTTTTGCGTGCCAATCCCTCCTTCGCGAGGTCGGTCGGTGGCATGGATCCGCAGACGCTGGTCGGCCGTCGTCTGTCTGAGGTGCTGGGCGCGGAAGGGGACGTCGGTGAGGCCGAGGAACGTCGCATTCTGCAGCAACGAACTCCGATGCTCGACGTCGTGCGCCGGCATGAAGCGTCGGGAATGACCTATTTCAGGTCGGAAACCAAGGCTGCGATCAAGGGCCGCTCGGGTCAGATTTTAGGAATCGTCGGCATCTCGAGAGACGTAACCGAGCGCGTCAAGACCTCGGAAGCGCTGCGCGAGAGCGAGGCATTGCTCCAGCAGCAGACGCGCATCCTAAATTCCATTTTGGATGGCATGGGGGACGGTGTGGTCGTCGTCGGTCGGGACGATCGAACGTTGCTCATCAATAAAGCGGCTTCGCGCGTGCTCGGCGTCCCGGTGCGCGATGTCGCTGTCGCACAATGGCCTGAAGTTTACGGCTTGTACTTGGCGGACGGCAGTGCGCTGTTGCCGCTCGAGATGAACCCACTCAAGCGAGCGATCGAGGGCGAGCCGTTGGTCCAGCTCGAGCTACGGGTGAAGAACGCCGTCGTGCCCGGGGCGATCGTGGCCATGACCGCAACGCCACTCAGGGATCCGTCTGCCGAAGTGATCGGCGTGATCGCGCTCTTGCGAGACGTCACGCAGCAACGAAATCTCGAGCAACAGTTGGCTCAATCGCAAAAAATGGAGGCGATCGGCCAGCTCGCCGGCGGAGTAGCACACGATTTCAACAACCTGCTCACCGTGATCGTCGGCTGTAGTGAGCTGGCGCTCGAGGACTTCGACTCGGTCGAGGCTCGTCGAGCCAACCTCGTCGAGGTGTTGGCCGCTGCGCGCAACGCAACGGCGCTGACGCAGCAGTTGTTGGCGTTCAGTCGCCGGCAGGTGGTTCAACCGCGGCCGTTACAACTGAATGACGTCGTAGCCAACATGAACGCCGTCCTGAGCCGACTGATCGGTTCGAATATCGTGCTGACGGCCGTCCTCCGTCGCGACTTGAGTCTGGTGCAGGCGGATCAAAGCCAGCTCGAACAGGTGGTCCTGAACCTGGTCGTCAACGCGCGGGACGCAATGCCCGAGGGCGGTGCGCTCAGGCTCGAGACGGACGAGGAGGTGGTCAGCGAGGCTGCGGCCGCCGAATTTGGGGTAAAGCCTGGGCGCTTCGTGAGTCTAACGGTCGTCGATACCGGAACGGGCATGTCCGAAGAGACGCGCGACCGGATTTTCGAGCCGTTCTTCACGACCAAAGAGGCCGGAAAGGGCACGGGTCTCGGCCTTTCAACGGTGTACGGCATCGTACGTCAGAGCGGCGGGCACATCCGGGTCGATAGCGCGCCTGGGCAAGGCACTGAGTTTCGGGTCTTCCTGCCGCGAGCCGTCATCCGCGATAGCGGGCGACCGAGTGTGGTCCCGGAAGTGCAGGGAAGCGTGGTCGGGAACATTCTGCTGATCGACAGCGACGACGCGGTTCGACAAATCACCGCGCGTATGTTGCGTTCCAAGGGGCACTCCGTGATCGAAGCGCCCACCCTAGTCGACGCAGGCAAACGAGCGGCTGAACTGAGCAACGTGGACCTCGTGCTGACGGATATTGGCACGACGGACGAGGGGTTCGAGCGAGATTTCCCCGCACTCCCCAAGGACGTTCGCGTCCTGTTCATGACCGGAGGCGGTCCGCGCGTGAAGGGGGAACCCAGAGCGCTGCCGGACGACAGTACGCTGTTGGCCAAGCCTTTTTCGCGCCAGCAATTGTACGAAAAGGTAGAAGAGGCGTTGCTCGGTGGTCAGAAAGCCCAGAATGCCGGCGACCAGTAGTTCGACGGTCGACCAGGCGGGTCCTGGGCGGCGACACGCGGTCGTGTTGTGTCAGGTCGGTTCGGTGGTCTGCGCACTGCCGTTGGAGCACGTCGCGGAAACGTTGCGCCCGTTGCCGATCGAAACGCTCTCTGGCACGGCGCACTTCGTCGATGGGCTCTCGATCATTCGGGGCGCTCCGGTTCCGGTGGTCGATTTGGCGCGCTTGCTCGGGAATGCGACGGACGAGCCACGGACTCGTCTGGTGGTCGTGAAGATTGGAGAGCGCAGCGCCGCACTCGCCGTCGGCAGTGTGCTCGGCGTTCGCGCTCTCGAGTCCGCAACCGTGGTTGAGCTCCCCCCGCTCTTGGCGGGAGCGAGTTCGGAGATCATCACGGCGATCGGCTCGCTCGATGCGCGGTTGCTCTTGGTGCTCGAGACGTCGAGAGTACTCCCAGAATCGAGCTGGGCGAGTCTGGAAGGTGCAGAATCGTGAGCTCGGTGCAGTCCGTCGATATCGACCGGTTCCGCGCGGCCATCGCGCTGCGCATGGGGCTTTCCTTCGACGACGGGAAACTCGAGTTTCTCGGGGAAGTTTTGGCGCGGCGCCTGCACGCGCAGGCCGAGCTTGCCAGCCGATATTTGGCGCGGCTCGAGCGGCATCCGGACGTGCATCAGGAGTTGCGGGAGATTGCGCAGGAGCTGACGGTCGGAGAAACGTACTTCTTTCGTCATCGCGATCAATTCCGAGCGTTCTCCGAGATCGCGTTGCCAGCACGGCTCGAGGCGCGAGCCGTGTCCCGGCAGCTGCGCTTGCTGTCGGCCGGTTGCTCCTCGGGTGAGGAGGCCTACACGCTCAGCATGCTGACTCGCGAGCGACTCATGGACGCGCAAACATTGTTCGAGGTGACGATTCGCGGCGTGGACATCAACCCGAGGGTCATCGAGCGTGCCCGCGCGGCCAGCTATTCCTCTTGGGCACTGCGCGAGACGCCCGAGGCAATTCAAAAGCAACATTTTACCGTCAGCGGTCGGGACTTCATCCTCTCCAAGGCGATTCGGGAGAGCGTCGCGTTCGAAGAACACAATCTGGTCGCCAGCGACTCCTGGGAACCCGAGAGCTATGACGTGATTTTCTGTCGCAACGTGCTCATGTACTTTACGCCGGAAAACGCGCAACGCGTGGTGAACCGGTTCGCGCGCGCCCTAGCTCCGGGGGGATATCTGTTCCTCGGTCACGCAGAAAACCTGCGCGGTCTGTCCTTGGACTTCGAGCTCAGACACACGCACTCGACCTTCTACTATCAGCGAAAGTCGACCTTCGGTGTGCGAAGTGAAGCGCCGTCCATGTTCGAATTGCCGTCGTTGCCGGCGACCGAGCCGCGCGCCGCGCTCGCGCTGGACTGGGCGAGTACCTGGGTGGACACCGTCCAGCGTTCGTCGGATCGCATCCGCGCCCTGACGGTGAAGCCCAGCGAGGCAATCGAGCCCTCCGGGTTACTCCCCAGCACGCCTGCTGCAAGTCCACGTCTCGAGCTCCGTCGCGCGCTCGAGCTCCTCTCGCAAGAGCGATTCGCCGAAGCGCTGCAGCTCCTTCCGCAGTCGAACTCGTCGAAGGACGCGGAGGCGGCGCTGCTACGCGCCGCGCTACTCACTCATTGCGGTCAACTCGAGGAAGCCGAGCTTGCTTGTGTCGAGTTGCTGGCAAGTGATGGACTCAACGCCGGCGCGCACTACTTGCGAGCGCTGTGCCGTGAGCGCAGCGGTGACACGCGAGCTGCCATCGAATACAGCCAGATCGCGGCCTATTTGGAGCCGTCCTTTGCAATGCCGCACTTACACTGGGGGCTGATTGCCAGACGCACGGGCGATCGCGGGACGGCTCAGCGTGAATTGACTCAGGCCGCGCTTCTGCTGCAGCGCGAAGATGCCTCGCGTCTGCTCTTGTTCGGTGGCGGCTTCAGCCGCGAGGGATTGATCGGCTTGTGTCAGTCCGAGCTGAGTCGATTGGGAGGACCCGCCCAATGACGTCTGCGACGATTGAACAACGGCTTTCGGCCCTGCGGCAAGATTTCGATCAGTCATTCGCTCGAGCCGCCGGCGGCCCTCAGCCGTCACAGCTCGATTTTCTGGCGATCGTCGTGGCTGGGGATGCCTACGCGATACGCCTCTCAGAAGTGCGGAGTTTGCACGCGGAGCGAAAGCTGGTCCCCGCGCCGAGTCTGCTGCCAGAGCTGCTCGGCGTGTGCGGCTTCCGCAGCGTCCTGACGCCGGTTTACGATCTGGCGCAGCTGCTCGGCTACGCGGCGGAGCCGACCGCGCGCTGGCTAGTGATTGTGGAAGCCGCGTCACCAATCGCGTTTGCGTTCGGCGGTTTCGATTCTCACCTGCGTGTCTCGCTCGAAAGCGTGTCCGCGCCGGAGACCTCGAATGGCGGCGCGGCCGCAGTCGGCGGTGCGGTTCGAGATCAGGGGATTACACGGCCGCTGCTTCATCTGCCCTCGCTCGTCGAGGCCATTGCACGAAGAATCAAGGCCCAACGGCCATCGCAGGAACGGTGAGGGATGCAAATCAATTGGACCTTCGGAAGAAAGCTGGCGCTCGGGTTCGCGATCGCCGCGCTGACGCTACTTTTGGTGGGGATCTCGGGCTATCGGAGCACGCAACATTTGATCGAAAACGATCGTTTGGTGTCACATACCCACGAGGTGCGGCGGAAGCTCACGGATCTGACTTCGTTCCTCAAGGATGCGGAGACCGGGCAGCGCGGCTTCGTCATTACCGGCGACGACCCATTCCTCGAGCCGTACCGCGCTGCGCTGACGGAGATCGCCCGGACCGTCGGCGAGCTGCGGAATCTCACTGCCGACAACGACGCGCAGCAACGCCGATTGGCTGCGGTTCAACCGCTGATCGATGGCAAGCTCGCCGAACTGAAACGAACGATCGACACGCGGCGTGCGCAGGGATTCGAGCCGACGCTGAAGATCGTTGCAGCGGGGGAAGGTAAGCAATTGATGGATCAAATCCGCGTGATTCTGGCACAAATGGACGAGGAAGAAGCGGCGTTGCTCAAGCGGCGCAACGCCGAGTCCGAGCTGAGCGCAGAATCCACCAAATCAGTGATTCTGTGGGGGAGTCTGCTGGGCGTCGCTCTGGTGTCAGGCGCCGGCACGCTGATCTCTCGCTCGCTCGCCTCCCAGATTGGCGCCGCGGTTCATCACATCCAAACCTCGTCCGCGGAGCTCCAATCAGCCGCCAATCAACAGGCCACGGGAGCCAAAGAACAAGCTTCTGCCATGAGCGAGATCTCGACGACGATCAGCGAACTGCTCGCCACTTCGCGTCAGATCGCCGAGAGCGCGCGGCGAGTCGCGGAGATTGCCGATCAAACGGCGACCGCCGCCAGGACCGGAGATCTGACGGTCGAGAAAGGTCGAGACTCAATCAACGGCATCCGACGCCAGGTGGACGTTATCGTCCACCACATGCTCGACCTCGGTAAGAAATCGCAGCAGATCGGCTCGGTGCTCGAGATCGTCTCGGAGCTCGCCGAGCAGACGAACATCCTCGCCATCAACGCGACGATCGAAGCCGCGGGCGCGGGCGATGCCGGCCGGCGTTTTGGCGTCGTGGCAGACGAGATCCGAAAGCTGGCCGATCGCGTCGGAGGCTCTACCAAGGAGATTCGCGGGCTGATCGACGACGTCCGCAGCGCGGTGAACACCACCGTGATGACCACCGAGACCGGGTCGAAGGCGGTCGAGGCCGGTGCGGACCAATTTGGCCGCGTCGCCGCGGCGTTCAGCCAAATCAGCAGCCAAGTTTCGACCACCACGGAGGCCGCCAAGGAGATTGAGCTTTCCACTAAGCAGCAAGCAACCGCGGTGGAGCAGGTCAACGTGGCCATCACCAACGTCTCGCAAGCGACCAAGGAGACGGAGGTCAGCACCGGGCAGACCTTGCGCACCGCCTCGGAGCTGTCGCACTTGTCACGCGAGCTACTGCGCTTGGTGCAACCGCAAATCGATTCGGCACCACGATCTGGCACGAGCAACTGAGCGATGGCCGATCCCTACAGGTACTTCCGCGTCGAGGCCGCGGAGATCCTGGAGCAGCTGCAAAAGGGCCTGCTCGAGTTGGAGAGAGGTGCGCCGGCCGCGGAGATCGTGGCCAAACTCCTGCGGCTCGCGCACACGCTCAAAGGTGCAGCGCGGGTCGTGAAGCAGAAAGGCATCGCCGATCTTTCGCACTCGGTCGAGGACCTGTTGGTTCCCATTCGCGACAGCGGACAAGCGGTGGAAGCGCGCGTCGTCGCGGCCTCGTTGCAGCACGTCGATGCGATGCGGGCGCAGCTTCAGGCCCTGTTAGAGCCTGCGGAGAGTCCAGTCCCGGCGCCGAGTCGGGCCGCGGTCGGCGCGGAAGAGCCGTTTTGGGCGGCGAAGACCAATTCGGACGAGCTGGACGTGTTGATGGACGGCATCGGCGAGCTCAACGTCCGATTGGGTGGTGTGCGTGAAACACGTGCCCGGATCGAGCACGCACGCAACCTGGCCGAGCTATTACGAGACCAGCTCGCGACACGGCGACGCATACAAACATCGGATACGGATCTCGTTCGTCTTCGAGCCTTGGCCGATGAACTGGAGAGCGTATTGGTCGCTTCCGAACGCCAGGTTTCGACCAACGTGGAGCAGGCGGCGCGTGAGTTGGCACAGGTGCGCGATGCCGCGGAGCGGCTACGGTTGGTCCCGGCCGCCAACCTATGGGGGGCGCTCGAACGCACGACCCGCGATGCCGCGCTCAACCTGGGCAAGCGAGTGCGCTTCGAGGCGACGGGCGGCGATGTGCGACTCGAAGCCGAGCTCTTGGCCCAAGTTCAGCGCGCGCTCTTGCAAGCGGTTCGCAACGCGGTGGCGCACGGGATCGAGAGTCCAAGCGACCGTCAAGCTGCGCGCAAAAGCGCCGAAGGAGTCGTCGCGGTCGACGTGCGGCGACGCGATGAAAAGGTGATCTTCTCTTGTCGTGACGATGGTCGTGGGCTCGATCAAGAAGCCGTGCGCCGTAGCGCCGAACGGCGTGGGCTCGATCCGGCGTCGCTCGCCGGGCTGGACGGTGACGCCCTCTCCCGTTTGCTGCTGCGCGGTGGAATCAGCACGTCGGCCAGCGTGAGCGCGGTTTCGGGGCGGGGTATCGGCCTGGACCTCATCCGCGAGGTGGCGGAAAGTCTCGGGGGCAGCGTAGCCATGCGTGGTAGCGCGCCGAGCGGGACAGTGGTCGAGCTCGAGTTGCCGGTTTCCTTGTCCGCGCTGTCTGGTTTGTTGGTCGAGGTCATGGGCCGAATCGTCGCGCTGCCGCTCAGCGCGGTGCGCGGCGCGGCCCGTCAACTCGCCGACGAGGTCTCGCACACCGCGGACGGCGATAGTCTCGTCGTGGACGGCAAGATCATTCCGTACGTCGGTTTGGATCGCCTGCTGAGTCCGGAGATTCAGGAAACCATGCGACCGGTGAATCGCTGTGCGGTCATGGTTTCAGCGGAGGGGGCTTCGCTCGCGTTGGGTGTCGAGCGAGTGCTCGGCATCGAGAGCATCGTGGTGCGCCGCGCGCCCGAGCTCGCGTTGTTGTCGCCGATTGTTTCGGGTGCTTCGTTCGACGCCGATGGCAACCCGAGGATGGTGCTCAGTCCGGAGGGACTGATTCACGCGGCCCGCCACAGCGCGGCAGCGCCTCGCGCCCCAGCCAAGCAACGAGCCCCAATCTTGGTGATTGACGATTCGCTCACCACGCGCATGCTCGAGCAGAGCATTCTCGAGTCAGCGGGTTACGAGGTGGAGCTGGCCGTTTCGGGTGAAGAGGGTATGGACAAGGCGAGGCTGCGAAAATACGCGCTGTTTTTGGTCGATGTCGAGATGCCCGGCATGGACGGCTTCACGTTCATCGAGCGCACGCGCGCGGATCCCGAGCTCAAGCACGTGCCGGCGATTTTGGTCACGTCGCGGGCCTCGCCGGAAGACTTGGAGCGCGGTCGTGCGGTGGGCGCGCTCGCGCACATCGAAAAACGAGAGTTCAACCAAACCGATCTGCTCGAACGGATCCGAAAGTTGGTAGGCTAGGCATGCCGAAGATCCGCGTGCTAGTCGTGGAAGACTCGCTGACGGTGCGAAAGCGCTTGGTCGAGGTGATCGACTCGGATGCAGAGCTGGAAGTCGTCGGCGAAGGAGAAAACGGGCAGCAGGCGATCGAGCTATGCTTGGCGTTGCGTCCAGACGTCATCACGTTGGACATGCATTTGCCGATCCTGGATGGAGTCTCGGCAACCGAGCACATCATGGGGCACTTTCCCACGCCGATCCTGATCGTCTCTTCGTCGACGAATCGAGGGGATCTTTTCAAGACCTATGATGCATTGGCGGCCGGGGCCGTCGACGTCTTGGAGAAGCCGCTCGCCGACGCCGTCGACGGTGCATGGGAGCGCCGGTTTTTGGCGGCGATCAAGCTCGTCTCCCGGATCCGCGTGATCACGCACATTCGCGCCCGGTTGGGCAGCGTGGGGCGCGCGCCGGCTCCGCGAGTCGAGCGGCCAATGCCAACCACGCCGCTGCCCGCGGCGCGGAACGGGGACGGGTATTCGGTGATCGCTCTGGGGGCCTCCACCGGGGGCCCCGGCGCGCTCGTCGAGGTATTGCGAGGGATCCCGCTAGGCCTGCCGGCAACGATGCTCGTCGTCTTGCATATCGATGAGCCATTCAGTTCCGCATTCGCGGATTGGCTGTCGAATCAAACCTCTCACCCGGTGAGCTACGCCCGCGGCGGCGAACTCTTGCTCGACGGGCGAGGGCGCGTGTTCATGGCTCCGCCTGGTCGGCATTTGGCCGCGTCTTCCGGCAAACTTTGGCTGTCTTCGGCCCCCGAGCGCCACTCGTGTCGACCCTCCGTCGACGTGATGTTCGAGACCTTGGCTCTGGATTGTCCGCGTGACGTCGTCGCGTGTCTGTTGACGGGCATGGGGAAGGATGGCGCGGACGGTCTGCTGGCGCTGCGCCGCGCAGGCGCTCACACGATCGCGCAGGACGAGGCGACTTCGGTGATCTACGGCATGCCTCGTGAAGCCGCACTGCTGGGCGCGGCCGAGAGGATCTTGCCGCTCGGGGAAATCGGCGCGGCCATTACTCGCGTGGCCGCCAAGGGGGGCAAGTAGGCGTGGCAGTGTCGGTGTTGGTCGTCGACGACAGCTTGACGGTGCGGATGGATCTGTCCGAGGCCTTCGAGGCCGCCGGGTTTTCGACGCTGCTAGCTAGCACCGTGGCAGAGGCGAGGCGGATCCTCGCGTCCCAACCCGTGTCCGCCGTGATCCTCGACGTGATCTTGCCGGATGAAGACGGCATCGAGCTCTTGCGCGAGATTCGCGCGGCGCAAGCGGCCGAGCCACCATTCGTGTTGTTGCTTTCAACCGAAGCGGACGTCCGCGATCGAATTCGTGGCATCCGCATCGGCGCCGACGACTACGTGGGCAAACCTTACGACACGAGCTACGTCATCGCACGCGTGCGAGAACTGCTGCGTTCGCGAAAACCGCTCGAGTCGCCAGCGCGGCAGACGATCCTGATCATCGACGATAGTCCGACATTTCGCGCCGAGCTCGGCGCCGCGCTGGAAGTGGCAAACTACCTCGTGGTTACCGCGGCTGATGGCGAGGAGGGCCTGCGAATCGCCGACAATCTCCGGCCGACCGCGATTCTCGTGGACAGCGTGATGCCCGGCATCGACGGCGGTACGGTGATTCGACGCGTTCGCTTGGATGCAGCGTTGCGCGCGACACCCTGTGTATTGCTCACCGCATCGGAGGACCGCGGTGCCGAGCTGCGGGCGCTGGAGGCCGGCGCAGATGCGTTCGTACGCAAAGAGGATCTCGAACTGGTGCTCGCGCGAGTTTCTGCGGTCTTGCGCGCGACCTCGCTCGATCCGGTGCAGGCGGCCAGCCTGCTCGGCCCGAAGCGGATCTTGGCGGTCGACGACAGTACGACTTACTTGCACGAACTGCTCGCGGTGTTGCGTGGTGAAGGCTACGACGTGGTCCCGGCTCGTTCCGGCGAGGAGGGTATCGAAATGCTCGCTACCCAACCGTTCGATTGTATCTTGCTCGACTTGCTGATGCCGGGCATCGACGGCATCGAGAGCTGTCGCCGCATCAAGGCCTCGCCCCTGCATCGCGATATTCCGCTGATCATGCTCACCGCGGCCGAAGACAGAAAGGCCATGATCGACGCGCTGAGCAGCGGCGCGGACGACTTCATTTCCAAGTCGAACGAGCTGGAAGTGCTGAAAGCGCGGGTGCGGGCCCAGCTGCGCCGCAAACAATTCGAAGACGAGCACCGCAGCGTGCGGGAGAAGCTGCTGCGTTCACAGATCGAGGCGGCCGAGGCCCGAGCGGCGCGCGAGCTCGCAGAGACGCGCGCCAAACTGGTGGAAGAGCTGGAGCAAAAGAACCAGGAGCTCACGCTCGCGTATCGCGATTTGCAGACCGCACAATCGCAACTCGTGCAGTCGGCAAAGCTCGCCTCGCTGGGCGAGCTGGTCGCAGGCGTGGCACACGAAATCAACAATCCGTTAGCGTTCGTGATCAGCCACCTGGCGACGGTCCGGCGCAGCGCAGGCAAGGTGGAGGAACCCATCCGCAACTTCCTCGAAGCCGACTTAGTGCAAGTTTGGCAGCGGGCGCTGGACCGCTTGGGCGAGATGGACGTTGGCTTGAAACGAATACGAGATCTGGTGCTCAAATTGCGCACCTTCTCGCGCTTGGACGAAGGCGAGCGGAAGGTCGTGAGCATTCGCGAATGCATCGAGTCGCTTCTGACGATCTTGGGGCATCGGCTCAAGGACCGCATCGAGATCGAAACGCACTTTGGTGAACCGGACTCGATCGAGTGCTATCCAGGGCTCTTGACGCAAGCGATCATGAACTTGGTCGCGAACGCGATCGACGCGATCGTCGGCCGCGGAAAGATCACCATCCGCAGCGGCATGCACGGCGATTCGTATCGAATCAGCGTCGCGGATACTGGGACCGGGATCCCGGAAGCCGTCAGACACAAGATCCTCGACCCGTTCTTCACCACCAAGCCCGTCGGGGAAGGGACTGGCCTCGGTTTGTCGATTACCTACTCAATCGTGCAAAAGCATGCCGGGCGGTTGGAGTTTCACGATCGCGACGGCGCGGGAACCGAGGCGTGCATTCTGTTCCCGCTCGTGGCGGGCGAGCGTTGAGTCCCTGGCTCGTCTTTCTCCACTGCACCATTCTGACCACGCGGCCATGCGTTTGCTCCTCGCCTGGCACAAGCGGCGCACGAGCGGCAATCGGTTCGTTCGGGGTGTTTCCCTTTCGCCTTGCATGTGCCTAACATCCGCGCATCTTTTTGGGACGCATCATGACCGTGGCTCGTCGATTCACTGAAAAACACCGATTCATCGCCGCTATGAGCGCGTGCCTGCTGTGCTCCGCGTGCAGCAGCAACAGCCCCTCCGGGTCGGAGTCCGCCGGCGGTGGCGGCTCGAGCGGTGCGCTCGCCGCGGGCGGCGCAGGCACTGGGTCCGCTGGCGCGCCGCTTGGTGGCAGCAGTGGGGCAACGGCTGTTGCAGGCGCTGGCCCCGCAACGAGCGGTTCCGCTGGCGCGCTGAGCTCAGGCGGCAGCGCGGGCAGCGGCACGAGCGGCGCGGCTTCGGGCGGGGCGAACGGCGTTGCTGGGGGCGCGGGCACCGCGGGTGCAGGCGGTGGTAGCGCGGGGCCGGTGGTGCCGGTTCAAGTCTCGGGAGGTAGCCTGTATCGCTTCAACTCTGGCGACTCCATCTTGGAGATCGACGCGCAGACCGGCGGCCGAGTCTCGAAGCTCTCACTTTCCGGCGCGGACATGATGGTGACGACCGCCTCCGACCCGACGACGTGGGGTTCGGTATTTTGGACGAGTCCGCGCACGAAGACTTGGATGCCGGAGTGGCCGCCGCCTGCTGCGATCGACAACGGCCCGTACACGGCGACGATTGCGGGCACACACCTGACGCTGACCGGGGCGGCAGATACCTCGCTCGGGGTCTCGATGGCCAAGGATTACTCGGTGGATTCGGCCTCGGGCTGGATCACGATCAAGTACACCATCAACTCGAGCAAAGCTCAGAGCGCTGCCCCTTGGGAGGTGAGCCGAGTGCCCCGTGGGGGCATCGCGTTCTTCCCGCTCGGGACCGCGTCATCACTCAAGGCGGGCCCACTCACCGTTACCCAGTCGGGTGGCATGGTCTGGTTCGACGACGGCCAAAAGACAGCCACCAGCAGCGACGGCAGCAAGCTGGTCGCCGACGGGAAAGACGGCTGGGAAGCCTATGTTTTCGGCGGGAACCTGTTTTTGAAGCGGTTCACCGATCAACCGGTCAGCCTGCAAGCTCCGAACGGTGAAGGCGAGATCTGTCTCTACCCTGGCGCGAGCTGGGTGGAATTCGAGGTGCAAGGACCTTACACCGCCATCCCTGCGTCCGGTAGTTTGCCTTGGACCGTCCAGTGGCGGCTCGTCAAGATCCCGAGCACCGTGACCGTCGCAGTCGGCAGCGCGACGCTCGTCAGCTTCGTTCAGCAGCAACTCGCGATTCCGTGACTTGCTGATTCCCCGTGCTGAGGTTCAGGCATCACTGCGCGATGCATGAGCTCTGCATGAGCGCCCAGAGTGCTTGCGCGGTCGCTTGTGAGCCGACCGCGGTGGGATTCATGCCGTCCGCTTGGACGTAGTCCGCGTAGTGGCCGGCAAACGTCGGGCGCAAATCCAAAAAGTTGCAACGAACCGCGCTGCCCTCGCAAGCGCTTTCGATTAGCGGCCGAAGTGCGTCCACCTTTGCACGTAGGTTCGGCGTCGTATCCTTCACCGGATCCGGATAGAACACGTACACGACATCGACGACCCCGTCGGTCGCCATTTGCTGCAGGAGTTCGCGCGCGGCGGCCGCTGCACTCGCAATCGTCGGGCAGCTCGCGTCCACGGTGTCGCAACTGCCGACCAGCACGTCGGCGCCACCGCCGTTCATGATGACCACCCTCACTTCGGCTTCCGCGCGCGCCGTCGTGTATTGATCGGCGATACCGCCGCTGGCCAGCGAGTTTGCGGTCAATCGCGAATTGTCTCGATAGCGCGCGCCGGCTGGGAGTACCCCGGCGTCGCGAGCGAAGCCTTCGAGATACGCCGTGATCTGGTGGTTGGCGAAGAAGCTGTCGCCGATCAGCAGTAGTTCGTTGGCCGAGACGCCGCCGCGAACGCACGTGCCCGCGTCGTCCGCGCCCGCACCGGCGGCCCCGGCGTCGTTGCCGGGCGGCGCGTCGGCGCGACAGGCACCGAGCTCACAGCGGTGGGAGGAGGAAAGCACCGAGCAATCCGCATCAATGAGGCAGGCGACATCGCAGTGCCCGGGCGCTTCAGCGCTCGCGCAGCGACCCGTATCGTTCGAGGCGACGCAAGCTGCAGCCGGAAGTGGCTCACAGGTTGCGCGCTCGGTGCAGGGCACGGTGCAGACGCCACATAGGCACACGAGCTTGTCACCACACGTGTTCGCTCCCGTCGAGCAACGAACCAAAAAGTGGGTCTCGCCGCCCGTAGGATCGTCGGTTTCGCGTTGGCAGCTGAAGATCGCAAAAAAGAGCGCGAGTACCCAGACGACTTGGCGCGTGGATTTCCGCAGCAATCGATTTCCGCTAGTCGCCACGCTCGTTACCTTCGTTGATCAAGCTTTGCCCGACGTACATGACGACCCGCGTATGATTCTCCGGGATTTCCCGAGCGTCGTTGTACTCTGCGACGCGGCTCCGCAAATCGCTCAACAGGGAGCGAACGCGGCCGAGAGTTCCGTATGCTTCTTCCGCGAGCGGATGGCCGGGCCAGACGTCGATGGTGTAAGTGCTGCCGCCGACCAAATCATCGAGCGTCGCCGCGCGATTTTCGCTCAAACGACCGAGAATCGTAGTGACGAGAGCTTTGAAGTGATCGAAAACTGCGGCTTCCCAGCCGACCGGCGCACCGAGGGGAATGACCAGCGCGCGCGCGTGGTAGCGGGTGAAGCCGTCTTGATCGACGCGCTCGATCCGACCAGCGCTGAGCAAACGGGCAATGCCGGCTTCGACCGCAACGGCGTCGCCTTGCACCATATCGACCACTTGGCGAAGAGTGACCGGGCCTTCTCGATACATCAGCGCCACGAGCAATTCGTCCGCGCCTTCGGAGCCTTGCTTTCGCTGCAGCGTGGCCAGTTCGTCCTCGGAAGCAGCGCGATAGGAGGTGCTCGCGCCCGTACCCGAAGAGAAGATCAGCTGGCTCTCGCACAAGTCATGCAGCACTGCGCGCAGCTGGGCCTCGTCGTCGCGCGAGAACCGCTGAAGGATTTCGAGCCGGGTAGCGAGCGGTTGTGATTTCACGTACTCCAAGACGACTTCCCACAGCGAGCGACCCCGTTCGGTCGAGCTCTCACTCAAGCGCTGGATCTTTCGGCGATAGGTGCGAAGCCCCAGTCCGAACATATCCGCGCTCACCTTGCGGCTAACGCCCTGGCGTTCGAGCTCGCGCACGAGATCGATGAACACCTGATTGGCAATCTGAGCGAGCGGTGCCCGGACGCCTCTCGAGGTGGCAAGTTGCGCGATTAGGATCGTCGTTTGCCGGACGATGGCGTGGATCAATAGCTCGATGGTCATCTGGCCGCGGACCGGCAAAGCCAGTGTACATGACCGATTGGTCCGAGCGGGGGGGACAGAATTGTCCTCCGAGCGTTCGATTCTGAGACGCCCTCAGGTTTCCGTGCGCCAGGTGCAGGTGCGGGCGGAGGGTAGGTGAGGGTGGCAGCCGCGCGTGCCGGCCGAGCACGCGCCGTATGACGAGCGCTTCGCTTTGGATATGATCTGATCAGTGACCGCTCGCGATGCACTGACGTTTTGGAGCCTGTTCGCGTTGGCCTGCTCTCGCGCGCCGAGCGCTCCTGAACTGGGCGCCGTCGCGGCTCTCGACTCTTCGCCTGCGGTCATCCCGTCGATGTCGAGCTCCGCCGCGCCAATCGCCACAGAAGTACGGGCTGCGGCGACACCCCCCGCCGTTCCAACGAGCGACAGCAGTGCTGCCAAGTCTCCGCTACCCGCAGCGCGCATCTCGACGACCCTTGCGGCGAGCACTGCTGGCCCGCGGAGGGCGTCGCGCAAGTCCACTGGTTCGTCGTGCATGAATTCGTCCGAGTGCGGCGCGGGATTGAGCTGCTGCCAAACCGGATTTCGAGGCCACTGTGGCGGCGCATTCCTGCCCGAAATGCCGCCGTGTGTTTTCATTTCGACCTGCGCGCCGTCACCTTGTCTGCCGTTGAAACTGCCGCCATGAATTCTTCCCGTTTCGTTCACGGACAGTGACTCTTTCTTTTGGGGTAAGCGGGCGAAGCGGAGCGTAGCCCTGGCACACGTCCGGAGCGCCAGTGGACGAATGAGGGCGTGGCCTCATGCCGCCCGATCGTGGAGAAAGTAAGAGAAGTGCGCGTCTCGAGAGGCGGCGGAATTCGCCGGAGGGCTTGTAGGACCTGGCGAGTGTCTCACATTCGAACTCTGCATCTGCGCGTTGGAATTCGCGCTCTTGCCCAGGCGCTAATCATCGCCCTTGGCTGACCGTTCCTTGTCTGTCACTGGTGGTCTGCAATGTCGGGCCGCGGGATCGGCCCATGAAACTCACCTTTCGATTCATTTTGTTGGTGCTGGTGCTCTTGCTGAGCTTTGGCGCTGGAGCGGCGTCGGGTTTGCAAGCGCTTGCGCGACTCGACGCGGCGCATCGCGAAATCCGTGCGTCGTTGTCGATGGGGGGTCGTTCCTTTCTGACAGCGCAGCAAGTTCACGGCGATCATGGGGCCATCCGG